>Ga0079223_10000085_pt1 | contig 32322 bp, 33 predicted proteins | sample Stecom2011_FD_75072 | JGI IMG/M metagenome (GOLD analysis project Ga0079223, IMG submission 75072) | Agricultural soil microbial communities from Utah to study Nitrogen management - Steer compost 2011 | ecosystem: Environmental > Terrestrial > Soil > Agricultural land | place: USA: Utah...
CCCTATCGTATAAAAGTGGGTTCTCGGTGCTTTTGAGATGCTTGGCCATATTAGGCAATCAACGGTGGGTTTATATTAGCGATCGCAAAAACTCATACGCAACCAAGCCAATAGATTTTAAATATTTAAACAATATTCCTACATTAAAAGCAATAGGAGTTGTCAGCTATTCGGAGCTTGGACTATTAAATGGAGGATTGGAATCCAAATTTTGCGCTAAACCGCATGAAATTTTTACGGATTTCGAGAAAGCTATGATTTGGGCTAAAACCTATTTATAATATATATTTAAAATATTCTAAAAGTATATTATCATTTACGGTTCGTGGTGTGAAAACCTCCAACAAGGCAGGTCCTTCGTTTTGTTGGAAAAAGAGCTTGATATTTTCTTTTAAATTCCCTCCCTCCTCTATAGATAAATACGAAAACCCATACATTTCTGCTAGCGCTTTTGCATTCATGGAATGCTTGGTTTCAAAATAAGTGTCAAAAAGATCTGTGTCCTTTTCTCCCGGAAGAATTCTAAAGATTCCCCCGCCTTCATTGTTTATGACGATTATTTTAAAATTCGGCGGAATATGATTATTCCAAAGCCCATTGCTGTCGTAGAAAAAACTGAGATCACCCGTTAAAAAAACCGTGGGCAGTTTAGCAATATACGCTGCTCCCACCGCCGTGCTGGTACTGCCATCAATGCCACTCGTCCCGCGATTGCAAAAAACTTCAACCGTTGGGGAGATATCAAAAAGTTGAGCATATCTTACTGTGGCGCTGTTGCTCAACTGCAATTGTATGTTTTCTGGCAATTGATGGAAGATTTCAGAAAAAACCATAAAATCGGAATACGGAATCTGTGTTTCGTATAACTGATGCCGCTCCACGCGATAGTCTTTCAAATCTAACCACGGTCTCTGATATGGACTTTCTATCTCCTTTATTTTTGAGAGAAGTTGACCAAAGAAAGTATTTATATCCGCCTTAAAATGGTGGTTTAAAACAAAGTAAGTATCATAAGCTGTTTTTGGATCGACGTGAAAATGCAAATTGGGTGGAAAGGACCGCAAAAAAGATTTTATTTTCTTCGAAATGACCATCCTTCCAAAAGTGAGCAGAATTTCAGGTTGAAGCTGTTCAAATTCTTCTTGGCTCAAAGGAGAAATAAGTTGATCTATCGCACTTATAAAATTGCTGTTATGTATATTGGAAGTGGTTTCGGTCAATACTAAAACACTTGGATCTTTGGCAAGTTGTACTAAGAATCGCTCTTCCACGCTATTCGGAGGCAAAGTTCCTACCAACACCATTTTTCGTTTACTACTATTCCATTGTGAAATAAAGTTAGGTAGCGCTTCATCTATAAAATCAGATGCTGAACGCGCCGGCACGTTTTGTGGGCGTACTATCTGGTTATGCACTGTGCGGTACAAAGGTTCTGAAAAAGGAAGGTTAATGTGCACAGGACCTTTCAATTCAATGGAAGTATTGAGGGCGATATTGATTTCCGTTTCATTTTGTATTTGAAACTCTTCTCCTTCCACACAATTGGCACTGTAAAGAACGTGGTTTTTAAAAACGTTTTCTTGACGGATTGTTTGTCCATCGCCAATATCGATGTATTTGGCAGGTCTATCGGCAGAAATAACCACTAATGGAATATCGCTATAAAAGGCTTCCGCAATTGCAGGGTAATAGTTGAGTAGAGCTGATCCGGAAGTGCATATTACCGCGACTGGAGTTTTTAGTTGCTGTGCCATGCCAAGTGCAAAAAAAGCGGCGCAACGCTCATCGACTATGCTAAAACATTTAAAGTTAGGATTTTCTCCAAAACCTAAAGTAAGAGGAGCATTCCTCGATCCTGGCGAAATAACTATATGGTCTATACCTTTATCCAAACAAAATTGAACTATGGTCTGCGAAAGAATTTTATCTGAGAATTTCATCGGTGGCAAAGGTACGAAGTCCTTAAAAATATTATAGCATTGGTTGCAATACTTGCAACATGGTTTGCATTTTATTTTGTGTTTCTTCCCATTCCGCTTCTGGGTTGGAGCCCAGAGTGATTCCTCCACCTACATATATTCGTGCGATATCGTCCTCTATTTTCATACAGCGCAAGTTGACCATCAAGGTGGCAGTGGTGCCATTGTTACTTATGGGACCAAGAAATCCGGTGTAGAATTCCCGATCATAATCTTCGTTGGATAGAATAAATTCACGCGCATATTTCTGTGGAGTGCCACAAACAGCGGGTGTAGGATGAAGAACCGTAGCAATAGTCCCCAAAGTAGCTTTCCCGTTATTTATAGTCCCAGTAATATCTGTGCGCAAATGCGCCAAAGAGCCGGCAATATGCGTGCGGGGATTGGAAACTTTTAAAACTGAGGTTACCCGTTGTAGGCTGTTGGTAATGGAGTCAGTAACTTGTTGTTGCTCATCCCTTTCCTTTTCTCCCCAAAGCAGATTTTTATTACCACGATAAGCTTGCGTACCTGCCAATGCCATAGTTTTGAACAGATGGTTCTCAATTTCAACAAGGATTTCCGGAGTGGCACCACACCAAAATCCGGTTTTGGGATGGTACCAAATATACCGAAAAGCAGTAGGATAAGTTGAAAAAAGCCGCTTGATCAAGGTTCCCAAACCAAACTTTGTAAGAGGGAAATCCTTACTTCGAGACATTACTATTTTGCTGGCATGCTTTTTTTTGATAGTAGCAATAGTGCTTTTAATTAGATCAATATATATATATCTTTCCTCAAGTTCAGGAGATATTTCAACTTTAGATAATTGAATATTTAATTGCGGCAATTCAGCATTCAATTTCACTGAATTCTTTTCCGGAATAAAGAAAGACTTAAGTTTATAATCGAAGGGAGCGATAACAAAACCGTTGTCCGAAAAATATTCAACTTCGTACAAACTATCATTATTTTGCAAAAATGCAGTTACTGTATTTTTTTCGGCTAATGAAAACATCACAAAAGGCAATTGCTTTTGATGGTGTTTTTCAATTCTATCAATCAATAGTTCAAAATCCATCAATTTTTCTTTGGAAGGCTTAGAGTTGTAAGTTTAACAAGAGATACCAGCTCTCCTTCTTCATTTAATATCTTGATTTGCCAAAGTTGGGTGGTTCTTCCTTTATGTAGAATACTCGCGTGCGCATAAACATAACCATCACGCACACTTTTTACATGGTTGGCAGCTATTTCTATCCCTCGGATTACAGTATTTTCTGAATCCAAAAAGAAGAATGCGCCAGCACTGCCTACACTTTCCGCCAATGCCACAGAGGCACCGCCATGTAAAACCCCATCAGGCTGATGAACCCGTGACGTCACTGGCATACGGGCAATTAGAAAATCCTCGCCTACCTCCGTAAACTCGATTTCGAGAGTTTCCATTAATGTGTTTTTACACATTTTCTTGGACATTTCAAGAATTTGATCTTTGGTGTACTTCATAGTATTGCTTTACATTTGTAAAAATACAAAATTGAACTCAACAAAATGATCACAGAAAAAGAGGTTTCGTACACCGCCACCAATACTTATACCCTTCTCAATAGTTATACGGACAAAACGAAAAATGTTTGGATCGTTTTTCATGGAATGGGATATTTAAGTAAATACTTCTTAAAATATTTTGAAAAGTTAAATTCCGATGAAAATTTTATAATTGCTCCCCAAGCTCCTTCAAAATATTATCAGGACAGAAAATTCAAACATGTTGGTGCTTCCTGGCTAACTCGTGAAAATACATTATCGGAAACTGAGAATATTTTAAATTATATAGATGCTGTTTTCAAAAAAGAATTGAATAAGGAGGCACCCAACTTAATTGTTATGGGATATTCCCAAGGGGTTTCTATTGCCTTGCGATGGGTTGCAAGCAGAAAGATTCAATGCAATAAGCTCGTTCTGCATTCGGGTGGAATTCCAAAGGAGCTAAAAAAATCAGATTTTAAATTTCTTCAGCCTTCAAGTTCAATAGTATTCCTTTATGGAAATAAAGATCCATATATAAACGAAGAACGGAAAAAAGAAGAAAATTTAAAGGCAACGGAACTTTTTGAAGATCGATTAAAAATTGAAGTATTTGATGGGGTTCATGAGGTGAATCAAAATATGTTGTTAAGTATTTCTGAATAAAAAGACCTTTTACTATGTATTTCATCGAATAAATTTGCGCATCAGCATTAAATTTGTTTCTTTTACTACGCTTTAACTAACCAAATAGCCCCAAACTATGAAAAAAGCGATACTAACCTGCGCGGGTTTCTTCCTCGTTTTTATCTTAAATGCTCAAGTGAGCCTTCAGGAAAAACAAATCCTCTTAGATTTATATATTGCCACCGATGGGCAAAACTGGACCAACAAATGGGATTTTAAAAATCCTGTGGAATCTTGGCACGGCATTACCATAGAAGATGGCAAAGTAACAGAGATTAGTTTATTGTTCAATAATTTAAATGGAACGCTCCCTGCATCATTAGGGAACTTAAGAAGTTTAAAAAACCTTGAGCTTTCCTTCAACCCGATTTCAGGAACTATTCCGGCGGAGCTGGGCAATCTAAAAGAATTGGAGATATTAGCCATCAATGGTGCGAATCTTCAGGGAAACATTCCAGCAGAATTAGGGAATCTTATAAGCTTAAAACAATTGCATTTGAGCAGTAACCAACTGTCAGGCCATATTCCTTCGAGCGTAGGATATCTTCCCGAGATTGAGGTTTTTAATGTTTTTGACAATAAGCTTGAGGGGGCTTTGCCCATACAACTATCGTATGGCGTTCACCTAAAACAATTGATAGTAGCAAAGAACAACTTTACCAATCCCAATGCATTTTCCAGAGAACTATTAACTAATTCTGGAGCCACCTTAGATTTAAATGAGAAGTCCCCACAAATAATAAAGTCTCCTAAATCCATAATTGCTGTGGAGCGGGAGGATTCCGATGATTAGCACTATTCTATTATTCCTCATTTCCCTAGCGGTCCCTTTAGGACCGCTTATTTTTTTATATAAAAATCAGTTAAAAAGCACTTTTTATAGATAAACTCCTTGAAATATAAAAATAATTAGTACTTTGCCCTCGGTCTTTGATCAAGTGGCCCCCACCCGCTCCAAAGACCATAAAGCTTAATATTTGGTTAAAAAGAAGCTTTTAAATTAGGCGGTTCCTTTCGGAGCCGCCTTTTTAATTTTTCGAAAGATAATTTTCATTTTCATAATCCATACATCAACCATTACATTCAAAAAAATACTGAGTTAATTCACATAGATTAAATAAAAACCTTTGATTTAATCTAGGAAATAAACTGTAGTTTGGCTTTAGAATTTAGATAAGAAACTATCGCACATTTTTCTACCTTAAATAATTTCAAAGAAGATTTAAGTTCTCAACCAAATCAAAACTTCAATGAGCATATCTAAAGACATTCCGGAATTAATAGAAGCTGGAATTATTACTCCCGAGACCGCAGAACAAATTCAACAATACTATAAAGGTAAAAGTGGATCCTCGTCCAACAGGCTTTTTGTAGCATTCGGGATTTTAGGTGCAATCTTGGTTGGTCTCGGCATCATCTTGATAATAGCTCAAAACTGGGATGAATTATCAAGATCGACTAAAACAATTTTTGCTTTCTTGCCATTGATCGCGGCCCAAGTGATCTGCGCCTTTGTACTTCTAAAAAAATCCAATAATAAAGCGTGGATAGAAAGTGCCACAACCTTTCTGTTCTTTGCGGTTGGAGCCTGCATATCGCTCATAGGTCAGATTTATAATATTCCTGGTAATTTAAGTTCGTTTCTCCTCATTTGGATGCTTCTTTGTTTGCCCTTGACTTATGTGATGAAATCCTCCGCCGTAGCACTTCTATTTATAGTTGGAATTACCTATTACGCTGTAGAAGCCAGTTATTTTTCCTATCCCATTACTGATTCTTCCTTATATTGGGGTTTACTATTGGCGGTTCTTCCACAATATTATTTTTTGTTTCGAAACCATCCGAAAAGCAATTTCTTGACTGTAGAGAATTGGCTAATTCCAATATCAATAACAGTTGTACTTGGAACTCTTGCGTCGGGGGCCAGTTCATTAATGTATGTGGCTTATTTCAGTCTCTTTGGGCTGTTGTATACGATAGGGAATAATGCATTTTTTAAAGACAAAGGTTTAAGAAACAACTCTTATAAAGTAATAGGAACACTCGGCACTTTGATCCTTTTATTTATAATCAGTTTCGAAGGGTTTTGGAGGGATATAGTTCTTGAACAATATGTTTTTGGAAATTGGCTAACAACAACGGAGTTCTGGGTAGCCATAGGAATATCGCTCTTAGCACTTTACTATCTCTATACACACCAAAAGAACAAATCGCTTCGTGAACTTCCAATTCTATCCCCCATTTTTCTCATATTTATAATAATATTCATCATTGGCCTTTTTTCCAGCTTTGCTGTGGTTCTAATCAACTTAGTTATTTTGACGATCAGCATTATGACAATTATAGAAGGAGCAAAAAAAGGACATCTTGGAATATTAAATTTCGGGCTCTCTATTATTACACTTTGGATCATAATCCGTTTCCTCAACACCGATTTAAGTTTTGTTATCCGCGGTATTCTATTAATGGCTATAGGTATTGGGTTTTTCACCGCCAATTATTGGATGCTAAAAAAAAGAAAGAAAAATGAATAGCAAGAAGATTTTATTAACAGCCTTTATCGTTGTTGCCATCATTCAATTGGTCATCCCCGCCAAAATGATATGGGACAAGGAAAGGATACTCGAAACGGGAAAGGAATTCAAGTTTGAGACCGCGCCCATCGATCCTACTGATCCTTTTAGGGGAAAGTACATAGTACTTCAATATAAAGAAAACAGCCTCCAAGTGGACTCTAAAGACACTTGGGTTGAAGGAGAAAAGATTTACGTAATCCTCAAAACCGATTCGAAAGGATTTGCAGCGATTGATAATGTTTCCAAAGAAAAACCCTCGGACAATACAGATTTTGTTAAAGCTAAAGTCCAATTCATATCAGGTCTTCATTCTAAAACTCTTGGTATTTCTTATCCCTTCGACAGATTTTATATGGAAGAATCCAAAGCATATGATGCGGAACGGGCCCATATAGAATCACAATTGGATTCAACCAAAACAACTTATGCCCTAGTAAATATCAAAAACGGAGATGCTGTATTAAAAGACGTTTTGATTGATGGGGTTTCTATTGTCGAAATAGTTAAGGAAAACCGAATGAAAGATTAATTCCATTACTATATCCAAAATAGCAAGCTGTTTTGGAAGAGGTGAAAATTAGTTTTTAGAAAAAATCACAACATGATATAAGGTTGGCACATACATCCCTTGTCTGTCATTGTAAAGTTTTCGATATGGAGAATATCTAGCGATTCTTCATCCTCAAGTTTTAGGATATGTTCTCCACTACTTACGTTCTTTATCACAATAACGTTTTCATTTGTTTCGGCAAAAGGTATATCACTGCAAAAATTGGTAGCGTTTACTATTATCCCAGATTCCGCTACTATTTCACCTACGTATTCGCCATCCAAATAAATATTGTACTCGTGTCTTACATTGGTTAAATTATTAACAGCATAAATGTAATTTCCTTCACCAGTTGGGTCTCCATCTTTTTCACAAGAAGAAAATAAAAGTAATACTAGCATTCCTAAAATTAGTTGGTTGGACAATGTTCTTGCTGTTTTCATCTTTTAGTTTTTAAAGGTTTATTGATTGGAATTATTCCAAAACTTGTCTGATTGACCATTCCTTTTTGTGAAATAGCCTTTTTAAATATCTACAAATGCAATAACAGGAGAAGTGAGAAAACCAAATTGCCCATCATAAGCAGTTCAAGCTTTTGAACTTTGCCTACGGGGAGACTTATTTATTTAAAAAACAATTCTTATAAATGGAAGGGAGTTAATACGATTCTTTCAATGATTGAAACATTATAACGCAGGGAGATTTAATCTAACTTACAAAGTTGTATTTTTAAAGGATTCTAGAGTGCTGTAAAGTTAAAGCAATATAAAGCTAGAAATAATACGTAATAGTGCGTATTTTATTACGGTGGGGTACCCAGGTGGGTTTGAATGGGCCACAGGCGTGAAACTCTTTTTAGAACAGGGTTTTCGGAGATACGTACTTTAAATTTTGGTTAAAACTTTTAAAAGCCTAAATTTCAACATTGAAAATAGTAGTCTAAAAAAAATATATGAAAAAAATTTACGCACTTGCCATTTTCTTTTTACTGACCTCATTAGCACCAAACGTTCTGTTCGCACAATGCGAAGATGTCACAATAGAAAGTTTAATAAATCCTGGACCTTATAATGTTGCTACTCTCACTGAAGCAGATGGCATTAGAAATGGTCCAAATTATTTGGGTGCGACGGTATATTATCCTACAAATGCCCAACCTCCTTTCGCGAGTATCGCCATTGTTCCTGGATTTACAGCTTTACCTTCCAGTGTTGAAGAATGGGGCCCCTTTTATGCTTCCCACGGGATAGTAACTATTATTATTGGAACAAATTCTCTTTTTGATCTTCCAGAAGTCAGAGCCTATGCGCTGATAGATGCGTTAGAAACAATGCGTCAAGAAAACACACGGAGTACATCTCCCCTAGAAAACAAACTTGACGTGGACAAATTCGCCGTAAGTGGATGGTCTATGGGCGGTGGTGGCGCGCAGCGCGCGGCAGTACTTGACGGCACAATTAAAGGAGTGGTTGCTTTGTGCCCTTGGTTAACCAATCCTTCGTTAGATCACGACAGTCCTGTGTTAATTTTTAGTGGGCAAAATGATCCTACTGCACCTCCCGCACAACATGCAGACATTCATTATAACGTTACACCAAATACAACTGATAAACTACTTTTTGAAGTTAAAAATGGAAATCATTCTGTTGCCAATTCACCCACCGGTGGAAATGGTGCCGTTGGGAAAATCGCCCTTTCATGGCTTAAGCTATATGTAGATGAAGATGACTGCTATTGTCCGTTATTAACCGGCGAACTCTTGGTTGATCCTCCAGCTGCTTCTAAAGTCCTATCTAGTTTTGAGTGCGAATTGTTGGCCATAGCTGACAATAATTTTGATATAAGCATTTATCCAAATCCAACACAAGATTTTGTAAACATAAACATTTCGGCTACCGCGCAATTTAAGGTGTTCTCAGTGCTAGGACAATTGTTGCTGACAGGGGAAATCAATCAAAGTGAAAAGCAGATTGATTTTTCCAACTTTGCAAAAGGAATTTACTATTTACGAGTGGAAAATGAAATGATAAGGATTATTAAGAATTAATATACTAGGTGTGGGTTTTTGAAGGTGGGAGGTTGTGGTTTTTGTGGACATGAGCGGGAGTTCGCGCCAGCGAGCTTTCGAAGTGAGTTTTCAAAAAGACTCTAAAAAAAGACCTCACAGGTTTTTAAAAACCTGTGAGGTCTGCTTTGAATTTTATTGTGGTAAGGTTATATAATAATCCTACATTAATTACTCCACCCCCGCAATCAAAACCTCCAAGATCTCAATTGCCGCATCACTAATCCTAGTTCCAGGTCCATAAACCGCTACTGCGCCGGCATCAAAGAGAAATTGATAATCTTGGTGTGGAATTACGCCACCCACAATAACCATAATATCTTCGCGTCCATAGTTCTTTAAGGCTTCGATTACTTGTGGCACCAAGGTTTTATGTCCAGCGGCAAGGGAAGAAACGCCTAAAATATGTACGTCGTTTTCCACAGCTTGCTTGGCGGCTTCCTGAGGGGTTTGGAAGAGGGGTCCAATGTCCACATCAAACCCTACATCGGCGTAACCGGTGGAAATTACTTTCGCGCCGCGGTCATGTCCATCTTGTCCCATTTTAGCGATCATAATTCGGGGACGGCGACCATCAAGTTCAGCAAACTTGTCTGCCAATTGTCTCGCTTTTTCGAATGATTTATCTTTTCCCATTTCTTTGCTATAAACGCCGCTTATCGACCTAATTTCAGCTTTATATCGGCCAAACACTTTTTCCATAGCGGTGGAAATCTCCCCTAAAGTTGCTCGATGCCGAGCGGCTTCTACGGCTAAAGCTAATAAATTTCCATTACCGGTTTTGGCGCATTCGGTTAAATCTGCCAAGCTCTGTTCTACTTTCTTGGAATCGCGATCGGCTTTTAACTTGTTAAGTCTTTCTATTTGCGAGGTTCGCACCATTTCATTGTCCACATCCAAAATAACTAAGGGATCTTCTTTGGCAAGACGGTATTTGTTAACCCCAACGATTATATCCTGTCCGCTGTCAATCCGCGCTTGTTTGCGGGCGGCAGCTTCCTCAATACGAAGTTTGGGTATTCCAGCCTCAATGGCCTTGGTCATCCCTCCTAGCTCTTCTACTTCTTCAATTAACGCCCAAGCTTTGTTCACGATTTCATTGGTAAGACTCTCCACATAATAACTTCCCGCCCAGGGATCTACAGTTCGTGTGATTTCGGTTTCCGTTTGAAGGAAAATCTGAGTGTTCCTCGCAATTCTGGCCGAGAAATCCGTAGGCAGAGCAATGGCTTCATCCAGGGCATTCGTATGTAATGATTGCGTACCACCAAAAACCGCAGCGGCAGCTTCAATAGTTGTCCTTGCAACATTATTAAAAGGGTCCTGTTCTGTGAGACTCCATCCACTTGTTTGGGAATGGGTTCGCAGGGCTAGCGATTTTTCATTCTTTGGGTTAAACTCTTTTACAATCTTCGCCCATAGCATTCGTGCAGCTCGCAGTTTGGCGATTTCCATAAAATGGTTCATCCCAATTCCCCAGAAAAAAGAAAGACGAGGCGCAAAAACATCGATATCCATTCCAGCTTTTATCCCAATGCGGATATATTCCAAACCATCGGCCAAGGTGTACGCAAGCTCAATATCAGCGGTAGCTCCAGCTTCCTGCATATGATAGCCGGAAATAGAAATACTGTTGAATTTGGGCATATTCTTGGAAGTAAATTCAAAAATATCGCCAACAATTTTCATGGAAGGGGTTGGTGGATAAATGTAGGTGTTCCGAACCATAAATTCCTTTAGGATGTCATTTTGGATGGTTCCTTCCAGATCTATAGGAAGCACTCCTTGTTCCTCAGCAGCCACAATATAAAATGCCATTATAGGAAGCACCGCGCCGTTCATGGTCATGGAAACGCTCATCTTGTCCAAGGGAATTTGGTCGAAAAGGATTTTCATATCCTCCACGCTGTCAATTGCCACGCCCGCTTTTCCCACATCGCCCATCACTCTTTCGTGGTCGCTGTCGTAACCGCGGTGTGTGGCCAAATCAAACGCCACAGAAAGACCTTTCTGACCCGCCGCAAGGTTTCTCCTGTAAAAGGCATTACTGTCCTCAGCGGTCGAAAAACCGGCATATTGGCGAATTGTCCACGGGCGGCGAACGTACATTGTGGAATAAGGTCCACGAAGAAACGGCGCAATCCCTGCAACAAAGTTTAAGTGATGTAGTCCTTCAATATCGTCATTTGTATAAAGTTTTTTAATTTCGATTTCTTCAGAGGTTTGAAAAGTTTCAGGATGGCTATCAGAGATTCGTTCCGAATCTTTCTTGGAGCTGATATTTAAAGTGATATTTTCTAAATCTTTTCTTTTCATCTTAATTCAATTTTTTCCACAAACGGATCAAAATAGACGTCTGATCCTGTCAATAGATGGTAAATTACTGTTTGATTGTTTCGTGAAACAATATAGACCGAGTTAAAGTATTCAGTATCTGTTTTTGGGGAATGGATCTTATGAACACTTTTAAAAACATAATCTTCAGGAATTCCCAAATATTTAGCCGATACCTTGGTAAACTCTTCGTCAACGGCAAGCTCCTTTTCGTTTCCAATTCTTATATAACCAAGCAACTGTTGGGCATCATTTCTTGACATTGGCTCAAACTTGGTAGTATTGACCGTAAGCGTAGAGAGGGATTCGTCATCAAAATAAATATATAATTGACCACCTGCGTTTCTTTTTAGCTCCAATTCCCCAAGATATTTATTAAAGTCTCCTTCAGAAAGTAATTTCTTTACCACCTGTTGATATTCGGCCATGGAATACCTTTTAAATACTTTCGGCAAAAAAATGCGGATGCCCTCTTCCTCCAAAATATGGTGCTCTCCTTCAAAAACCATATCGCCTTCCTCGGCTAAAGTCCAATCGACAATCTTGTCACCAATCTCCAAACATGAAAGTAAGGAGGTTGATAAAAGCAAACAAATTATATATGGCGTAAATCGCATACCCAGGCTTTTAGAAAATACTTGTGGAAAAATTAATTTGGAAACCTATATTCATGATTCAGTTTTTAATCGATCCTGTTCTGTTTTTTCTGACAATCTTCGCTCCACTGTAGGCGCGATTAAGGTTTTGACTGGATTGGTTTTTACGAATGGAAAAAGTTCCAAATCATCTTTCATTCTATCATTTTTGTTGGGGTGATAATTAGTACCCAACAATTTCAATTTACCAGTATCAAAAAGATGTTGCTGGTGTTCGGCGCTTTCCTTAATTTTCTTTTGAATGGTGCCTTCCTTTAATTGATGCAGAAAACCATCGCTTTTTTCTATCTCTTTAAAAAGTTGAAGTGCTTTCTCGGCGAGTTCATCCGTTAAACGCTCAATGTAATACGCCCCATCAGATGGATTGCTCACAGCATCCAAATAACTTTCATGCTTTAGGATTAACAATTGATTGCGGGCGATGCGTTCTCCAAATTCGTTGCTTTTGTGGTAAAGAACATCATAAGCCAAGTTGCAAATAGCGTCCGCCCCTCCCAAAACTGCACTCATACATTCCGTAGTGCTTCGGAGGAGATTCACATTATAATCATAAAGGGTTTTGTTCCGCTTAGTAGGGATAGAGAGGATATGGCAAGTTTCATTTAATCCATATTCCATTGCCAAAACGACATATAATTTTCTTAGCGCGCGAATTTTTGCTATTTCAAAAAAGTAGTTTGAGCCCGTGGCAAGTTTAAAACTTAACTTCTCTATATTATTTCCAAAGCGGTTTAAATACTCATTGGCGTGAGCAAGGGCATATGCCAATTGCTGTACCATGTTGGCACCCGCGTTTTGATAGCCTGAGGCATCGACAGATAGTATATTTTGCGAAGAATTTTCAGAAATTATATTATTCAGAATTTCAAAATCCTGTTTCTCATTTTGAAACCAATTACCCGAACGTGAGAGTTTTCCTATGATATCCACATTGTAAAAAACTGTTGCTTTTTTAGTAGAAAGAAAACCTATGAGTTCCCTATAAAACTTTTCCGAAAGAAAACTAAAATTGAAGTAGATGGAAGCTGTTTTAAATGGAAAGTTTTTAAAAACGGTTTCAATGTCAAACTCCTTATCGGCGGAGAAAATAATGGCTTGGGCACCGCGATTCAAACTGTCTACTGCTATGCCGTTGGCGATAACTTCGTCATCAATAAAAACTTGTTGTGCTATTTCCCAGGATTTGGGTTGTCCGGGAATGGATTGAAACTGCTGGGGAAAATCATCGGCATGATAAAACGGCTTAACGTTTATGCCCTCGGCACTTTGCCAAACCAAGGTTTCGTTGTAATCCAATCCCTTTAGGTCGTATTGTATTTTCTGTTTCCATTGTTTAGCGGAAACATCATTAAATCCCTCAAACAAAAAATCACTCATTTTTCTTATTTTTCCTGATACTGTCCTCGTGCTCGATTATATAAATATCTTCGTTTTCCTTTTTCAAATAATATCTTTCCCGGGCAAACTTTTCCATCTCACTGCTGTCTTCCAATTTTTGGATAAAGGTTTTGTCGTGGTCTATTTCACTTTGATAAAATTCCTGATTGTTTTCCAAAGCTCTTATATCGCCGTCGAGTTCATTGTGGATAAGCACGGAATTGGTATCGAAAAAAAGCATCCAAACCAGGAAAAGCAGAAGTATAAGCACATATTTATTGCTTAAAAATCTGAACCATTTTTTCTTTTTTACTGCTGAAAACTTCACGATTCGCTATAGCTTATTTTTTGATTTATAATACTTCTTATTAGGTCGACCGCCACGGTATTGTACTTATTGGTTGGGATTATAATGTCGGCAAATTCCTTGGTCGGTTCAATAAATTGCAAGTGCATGGGTTTTAAAGTGGTTTGATAGCGGTGCAACACTTCTTCCAAATTACGGCCTCGAACGGCGATATCGCGTTTTAGTCTTCTTATTAAACGCTCATCACTGTCAGCGTGTACAAAGATTTTAATATCGAACATATCCCGAATATCCGGATGCGTCAAAATTAAAATCCCTTCAACTATTATTACCTTTTTAGGATAGGTGGTAATGGTTTCGCCGGTTCGATTGTGGTCAACAAAGGAATAAACAGGTTGTTCAAAAGAATTTCCCTTCCGAAGTTCCTTGAGATGGCTTACCAAGAGATCAAAATCTATGGAATGGGGATGGTCAAAGTTTATTTTAACCCTTTCCTCCATGGGCAAATGACTGGTATCATGATAATACGAATCCTGTGAAATAACGCAAACTTCCCCCACAGGCAACTCTGCCACTATTTGATTTACCACGGTTGTTTTTCCGCTTCCGGTGCCTCCGGCAATCCCAATTATAAGCATAGTTCTAGGTTTATACAAATGTAGGGAAAAGGTTTCAGGTATTTTATGGGAAGTAATCCGTTGATGTTTCTATTCCACATATTTTTCATTTCGTAATTCCTTCTTCTTTTCTATTTTTGAAGAGATTAAACTTTATATGAAAAAGATTCTCCTATATCCCACCTACTTTCCTTCCATCGAACAAATGGCGGCTATTGCCCAAGCAGAAAACGCAGTGTTTGAGATACAAGACAACTACCAAAAACAAACTTACAGAAATCGCGCGTACATTGCCCATAGCAATGGCAAACTACTTTTGAACGTTCCTATTAAGCACAATAAAATGGGACAGCGCCAAAAGACCAAAGATGTGTTGGTAGAAAATGACTTTCCATGGTAGGAACAACATTGGAAAAGTTTGCAGAGTGCGTACCGTACTTCGCCGTTTTTTGAATATTACGAGGATGATTTAGAACCTCTATTTAAAGATGCTGCTACAGGATTGCTGGCACATAACTTAAAAATATTCGAACTCCTCTCTGAATTAATTGGGATTGAGGCAGAAATCTCAAAAACCCAAACCTATGAAGCCCATCCTGATATTCCCGACCTGCGATTCTTGGTCAACGCAAAAAGGTATTCGAGTTTCGACGCAGAACCTTATATCCAAGTTTTGGAAGTCAACCATGGGTTTTTACCAAATCTTTCAGTTTTAGATTTACTTTTTAATGAAGGTCCGAATACTTTAGGGTATTTGGAAAAGACATCACTTTCGCATCTTGAATTGCCTTTGGAGGAAAATCAATAAAGCTTACCAGCCTACTGTAGCTTTGATAGCATAATGATCGGAGGAAGTTTTTTCCAAAGTTTCGAAGGAAAGGATATCAAGGTTTTTAGAGGCAAAGATATAATCGATGCGCATGGGGAAGCGATCGAACATAAAAGTGGTGCCCAAACCATTTCCTCTTTCCCTGAAGGCATCCTGCATCCCATCTTTTAATCTTCTATAGGTATAGGAAAAAGGCGTATTGTTGAAGTCGCCGCAAAACAGCACAGGGTAGTCGGTATTTTGTCGATGTTTGATAATAGCATCTACTTGGTTTTGCTGCTTTTCGAAGGCTTTTGAAATCCTTCTTCGCAATTTGTCCTTATCTGTTTCCTGCAGGAAGCGTACTTCGGGAAGAATCCCGATAGACTGTAGATGGAGGCTATAAACGCGCAAGGTGTCCTGGCCTTTAACCACATCGGCATAAAGCGTATTGTTGTAGGAATCACTAAAATCGAAGGCACCTGTATTGACCAGAGGATATTTAGAATAAATAGCATTGCCCATTTTTACATTCTTTGTCTTAAAATGGACATATTTATAGGGATAAGCCGAGAAGTCTATTTTGTGAGGGTTGTAATACTCTTGGATACAAACCACATCCGGGTTTTGGTCCTTGAGTATTTCTGCAATTTTTGTTACTGCAATCGCAAGGCTCTTAGGATCTTTTTCGTAAGCATTGAACAAGCGGACGTTGTACGATAGAATCGAAAGCGATTTATCATAATCGGCAGGATCTTTATGGGCTGAGATCTCGTAAAAGACATTAAAATAGAAATAGGAGATAAAAAGCACCGTAAAGGAGAGAAAGAGCCTCCAACGAAGTTGAATAGCCCAATAAAGTGCGAAAATGATATTCAAGATAATCAGTAGTGGCACTGCCAGGCTTAGCAAGGATATAGTAGGAAAGGTTTTTGGAGGCAGGTAGGGCAAAACAAACGAAATAATCAGTAGGATGGCCACCACCAGATTGATCCAGAAAACTATTTTGTTAATAAACCGTCCCATTGCCAATCAGTCCTCTTTTCCAGCTTTAAAGAGAAAGTCCTTTTCTTCTTTGGAAAGACTTTCGTAACCGCTTTTGCCTATTTTATCCAAAATTACATCTACCTTTTTTTGGTAGTCGGATTTTTCCACTTTGGATTTAGAACGCTGGGGACTGGCATGTGTTGTACGGTGCACTGTTTTAAATGGTTTCTTAGTACGCGGCTTAAAGAGGTTGGCAACCCAGTCCATAATGTTTTCGAACCATTTTCCTATATCGTTTCCTTTCACTAATTGTACGGCGTAGATATAGCCAAATACTCCACCCCCAACGTGTGCCATCAATCCCCCGGCATTGCCAGAACCGGGTATTCGAACTAGGTCAAGAAGAAACAGAAATAGAGCAATATGCCATAGTTTCAGATTAAAAGTAAAGATTCGGATTTCGGTATTGGGGGCATAGGTGGCAATAAAAATCATAATAGCGGTAACCGCACCAGAAGCACCGATTAAAAACCCTCGGCTTTCCTCAAAAACTGGAAATAGGTTATAGGACAGGACAAAAAGTAATCCTCCAAAAAGGGCACCGAGCAAATAAACAGTAAGAAGGCGTTTTTCAGAAAAAAGATTTAATACAAAGCGTCCAAACCAATACAACCAAAGCATATTGAACAAAATATGAAAGAAGTCAAAATGCAAAAAACCGTAAGAAATCAAAGTCCAAGGCTGGAACAAAATCGTATCAAAATCGTCGCTAAGTACAAACCATCGTGCAAAATACCCTGGAGCCATGCTAAAAAAGAAGGCACCCAGACGCACTACGAGAAAGGCCAGCACATTGATAACAATGAGCTTGACCAAAATATTGGCAGTTTTATATTTATATGAAAGACTAGTAGCCATATTTAATTCCAGCGTTGGTTATCAAAACTATTCTTTTTCCAGTAATACGCCATAATAAACCCGAAGAGCGCGCCCCCAAGGTGGGCCCAGTGGGCAATTCCCGTAGGCGATCCCGTAAGCCCGAAAAATAAATCAATTAGGATAATTCCTGGAATGAAATACTTTGCCTTAATCGGGATTGGCAAGAAAATAAGCATCAATTCAATATTGGGAAACATCATTCCAAAAGCAACCAAAACTCCATATATAGCACCCGAAGCACCCACTGCCGGTGTATTAAAGGAATTGTAAGTAGCTTGAATTGTTTCTGGAGATACTATGTTCAAGATTCGGGTATCATACTTTCCCGTGGTGAGGATGTCCAAAACCTGAGCTTTACTTAAACCAGCCGCCATTAAGGCCTCCATTCCGGTATGTACTTGGTAATAATTGACCAAGGTGTGAATTATGGCTGCACCAAAGCCCGCTGAAAAATAAAAAAAGAGAAACTTATTTCGTCCCCATCGCATTTCCAAGGGAGATCCAAACGCCCACAAGGCGTACATATTAAAAAGGATATGCATAAAACCGCCATGCATAAACATGTGGGTAAGCGGCTGCCAATACTGAAAACTAGGATTTTCAAAATAGTAGAGCGCAAAAAGCTTATAGGCAAGATCGCCTATGACAAGAGTACCAACAAAAAACAGTACGTTTAATATTATTAACAGCTTGATGGTTTCGGATATTCTTCCCATATATTTTTCCTCTTAGTAGAGGCATCTTTAATCCCATTTGGGGTTTGAGTTAATTAAATTTCCTGTCTAAATCGGCCACATCTATTATTGTAAACACCAATTTATTCATGGGACTTACCGATGGTTCTTTACAGGCAAACAATTGATTTATCAGGTGTTCCCGCTCTTCTCTATTCAAGGAAACACCAGTTCTAATCGCCATACTCGCGGCCATGGATTTGGCCAATGTATCATTTTGACTAAAGCCGTTCCCAGGAACTTCCTCTTTGATGTCGAGAATTAACTGATGCAGCAAATTTACAACATGGCTTTCCATAATCGTTACGGGAATCCCGCTAATCTCAACCCTTTCATCTTTCAGTTCCGAAAACAAGAAACCGGTATGCTCCAGTTGTTCGCGCACTTTCGCTATTATTTGCAGATCAGGTTTTGAAAAATTCAATTGCAAGGGAAATAATAATTGCTGACTTATAGCTTCCTTAACGGTAATATTCTTTAAAATTTCTTCGTAAAGAATTCGCTGATGTGCTAGATTTTGGTGAATGACCATCAAGCCGTTTCTCAATGGACTTATTATATATTTATTCTGAAGTTGAAAAGTTTGCTGTCCAGATTCGGTTTCCTCACTTTCAAAAAGACTGCCGGTTACTTGATCACTTTCAAACTCCATTTCAACAGAAGAAGTTCCAAGGGAAGAAAAATGACCGGAAGGAATTCCTTCGGGTGAAGCGCTTTCTCCTTTTAAACCAGTGTATAACGATTCCCAGGGAGCGGATTTCTCTCTTTTATATGGGAATTGGATATTTCCTTGTTTCGGCTTTTCTTGAAATGGATTAAAATCCCGATCCACTTCTATTGAGGGAGCGGTAGGTTGTTTTTTACTGTAATCATAAGGCGTGTCGAAGCCCTTATCCCGGTTGAAATCCAAGACCGGCGCAATGTTGAATTGTCCTAAACTATGTTTCACCGTTGCCCGAAGCATGGCATAGATCGAGTGTTCGTCATCAAATTTTATCTCAGTTTTGGTTGGATGTATATTGATATCTATGGAATGTGGATCTACTTCCAAAAAAAGAAAATATCCAGGATGCATATCGCTTTTCATCAAACCTTCAAAGGCTGAAGCTACCGCGTGATGGAGGTATGGACTTCTTATAAAGCGATCGTTAACAAAGAAAAACTGCTCTCCCCTACTCTTTTTTCCAAATTCAGGTTTAAGGACAAAGCCATTGATTTTTAAGATTTCGGTTTCCTCGCTTACCGGCACTAACTTCTCATTTGTCTTATTTCCAAAAACATGAACAATTCGCTGTCGGGAATTGGAGGCAGGCAGGTTAAAAACATCACTACCGTTGTGTAACATATGAAATTCCACATTGGGATGTGCCAGTGCCACCCGGTGAAACTCGTCAATTATATGGCGGGTTTCCACGGGATTGCTTTTTAGGAAGTTTCGCCGGGCGGGAATGTTATAAAAAAGATTTTTAACCGCAATAGTTGTCCCTTTTGGAAGAACAGCTGGTTCCTGCGAAATCACCTTACTGCCTTCAATAGTGAGATGGGTACCGATTTCGGAGTCATCAGGGCGGGTTTTCATTTCCACGTGGGCAATGGCCGCGATGGATGCCAACGCTTCCCCTCGAAAGCCTTTGGTATGCAAATTAAAGAGATCTTCTGCCAGTTTTATTTTGGAAGTGGCATGGCGTTCAAAACTCATGCGGGCATCGGTGATACTCATACCTAGGCCATTGTCGGTAACTTGAATCAGGGTTTTACCGGCATCCTTAACCAAGAGTGTTATGGATGTGGCTTTGGCATCTATTGCGTTTTCCAATAATTCCTTGACCACCGAAGCGGGTCGTTGTACGACCTCCCCTGCTGCAATTTGGTTTGCAACGTGATCCGGTAATAACTGAATGATATCCGACATGAAATATTATTGGTAGAAAATAGAGAGATCGAATTCAATGATAAACAGGAAAAGAAGAACTAATATGGCTATAATCACTATTAATCTTCTGTTGGCATTTCTATCGGAAGATTGGCGCAACTCTCCCCAAGCCGTTTTGAATTTTCCCTTTAAGCTTTGATTATCGCCTACAGTGGTACGAAATTTATCAAACTTGTGTTCAATGGCATAAGGGCTAGATTCGCCGTCGTGATCAAAATGACGCGGTTTATAGCTATATTTTTTATTCTTTTTTCTGCTTATTAGTTTCATAATTCTTCTGCCTCAAAGTTACTTAAAATACTGCGTTTTCTAAAGTAATTCAAAAAGGTATTGAACAATTACAATGCCGAAGAAAAGTTGTCAGGATTCAGCCGTAAGGACTTTGGGACAAGGAGTGGGCAAAATTGCTCAATCATTTTACGACTGAGAGGTTTTTCTTAAATGCGCCATCTTAATAGCGGCAATGGCAGCTTCTGTACCCTTGTTGCCGTGTATTCCACCGCTGCGATCAATGGCTTGTTGCATTGTATTATCGGTAAGCACACAGAATATTACCGGAATATCTCCTTTGATGTTGATATCCTTTATTCCCTGTGAAACAGCTTCACAAACGTAGTCAAAGTGCTTGGTTTCGCCTTGTATAACGCTTCCTATGGCGATTACGGCATCTAGTGTGGCCATAATTTCGGTCATTCGCTTACAGCCATAAATGAGTTCAAAACTGCCTGGCACATCCCATCGCACAATATTCTCGGCAAGGACGCCACAGTCCTTAAGAGCATCTAGGGCTCCTTGAAACATGCCTTCGGTTATGTTGTGGTTCCATTCAGAAACCACAATCCCAAACCGAAATTGCTTCGCGTTTGGGATTGTACTTTTATCGTAGGCCGATAAATTTGTATTTTTAGTAGCCATTTATTTTTTCATTGCTTCGGCGCGGGCTGAATAAATAATAGCCTTCGCAGCTTCAGGAGATTTTCCGTATTCGTTAGAAATCTTGTTGAAATGCGTTAATGCCTTATCATTTTGGTTTAAGGCCATTGCCGCTATCCCTGCTTTCAAAAGAAAACGTGGCGTTGTGAAATCGTTGGTTCGCATTTTGGCTGCTTCTTCGTAATACTTTAAAGCATCCTCATTTTGGCCCAATTGAGCAAAAGCGTCGCCAATTCCTCCTTTTGCCAAAGGCGCCAAGATTTCGTCCTTACTTTTAAATTTGTCCAACTGCGCAATAGCGTCCTTGTACTGGTTGGTATTTAAGTATGCCATCCCAGCGTAATAACGGGAAAGGTTTGCGGCATTGGTACCACCATAGTTGTCTATTATGTCCAAGAAGCCGTATTTTCCTTCGCCACCTTGTAGGGAAAGATTGTAAAGAGAATCCTTAGCAGGAGCGGTCAAAGCTTCTTCCCAATAATTCTGAGCTTGGAACATTTCGTTCATCGCCTCGGCCTCTTTTGGTTTCTGTATGTATTGGTGGTATGCGAAATACCCCAAAACACAGACTGCCACGAGTCCGATTACCCCTAGGATTACCTTTTGGTTCTTCTCGATCCATGCCTCGGTACGGGAAGCTCCCTCATCCAAAGATTTAAAAACACCAGCAGTTGTGCTCTCTGCTTCTAGTTGGGCTTCTTTGTCAGCCTTTGTTTTTGGTTTGCCACCGCGTTTTCTGTACGTTGCCATAGTATTGTTTTATCGTGGCGCAAAAATAAAATTTTAAATGGAATTTAAAAGGATTATAATTTCTTATTTTTTAATAATTTGCAAAGCGGGCAAAACCTCTCGCTAAGTAAAATGCCCTTTCACAATCTATTCAACCCTATGGTATTACAAAAACTGTCTCTTCTGAACTATAAAAACTTTGAGGCTGAAACTTTTGAATTCGATCCAAAGATAAATTGTTTTGTAGGAAACAATGGCGTAGGAAAGACGAATGCCCTCGATTCCATCTACCACCTTTCTTTTGGAAAAAGTTACTTTAATCCTATAACCGTTCAAAATATAAGACACGGGGAGGAATTTTTTGTAATAGAGGGATCTTATGTAAAAAACGAATCCCCAGAAAAAATAGTTATCAGCGCAAAACGGGGCCAGAAAAAGATAATCAAGAGAAATGCCAAGGCTTATGAGAAATTCAGTGATCACATTGGGTTTTTGCCATTGGTTATCATTTCTCCCGCAGATAGGGATTTGATTATTGAAGGCAGCGAAACCAGAAGAAAGTTTATTGACGGCGTTATTTCACAGCGCGACAATCAATATTTACAGAGTTTGATAAAATACAATAGAGTATTGGTCCAACGCAATTCGCTGTTGAAGTATTTTGCGGCGAACAACACTTTCAATCAGGACAATATCGATATTTACAATGAGCAGTTACACAGTTTGGGAACTTCCATTTTTGGGAAAAGAACGGCTTTTTTAGAGGAATTTTTACCTATATTTTTAAGACGGTACAAATCCATCAGCAGTGGAACTGAGAAGGTGGATTTAATTTATGAAAGTCAATTGCAGGAAAATGATCTTTTGAATTTGCTTCAAAATAATTTGACGCGGGATAAAATGAGTCAATACACCAACTATGGCATTCACAAAGACGATTTGATTTTTGAAATCGACGGACATCCTATAAAGAAATTTGGTTCGCAAGGGCAACAAAAATCGTATCTTATAGCCTTGAAATTGGCGCAGTTCGATTTTATAAAAAATCATTCGAAAACGAATCCTATATTGTTATTGGACGATATATTTGATAAATTGGATGAAACTCGGGTGGAACATTTGATAAACTTGGTGGACAAAGAGAATTTCGGACAACTCTTTATAACCGATACCCACGCAGAGCGCACGGAAGAAGTTATAAAGAAAGTGCATCAAACGTATAAGATGTTTCCGTTGGCGCCATAGGGATTATATAATTGTGGACGGGGGGTCACGCCGAGAGCGCAAAGGTGGCGCGGAGAATTAAATAAAATTAATTAATTGTCGTAAAACCACCTAACGTTCTAAAATGACATAGGACGAAAGGACAATAGGACATAGGACGTATGACTGTGTCAGCTTTCACAAAAAGAATAGCTTTACACTTTTTGTTTTATATCCTACGTTTTACCGTCCTAAGTCTATATAGGTTTCATAACGAATAAGCATATAAACTATATACCAATGAGCTACAGAATCGCAATTTTATTAATTACCGTGATTTTAGTTTCCTGTGAGAAACCCAATCCGGAAGAACAAAAGACTAAACTGGAAGGGTATTGGGAAATAACTTCAGTAGAAATGCCCAATGGCAAGAAAAAGGAATTCGACATTAATACAGTTATTGATTATATAGAGGTGAAGGGCGACAGCGGCACGCGCACCAAGGTCTCTCCAAAATTCGACGGCAGTTTTACGACGAATGAAGTATCGGAAAAATTCATTTTAAAAATTGAGAACGACAGCTTGCGGATGTATTACAAAACACCATTTGACGAATGGAAAGAAACCGTAGTTGAAGCAGAAGACAGTCTGTTATCCGTTAAAAACAGGGATAATAAAACCTATATATATTCGAAATTTAAGAAATTTGATTTCGCAAAACCTACGACTGACAACCAATAACCTACAACTAAAAAATGGCAAAACGACACGCAGAAAACATTTCAATAGGCGATGCTTTAAAGGAATTTATCCAGACCAACCGTTTGGAGAAAGGCTTGGATGTGGTAAATGCTAAAAAGGCCTGGAAAAATATGATGGGCGTTGCGATTTCCAAATACACCACGGATGTAAAGCTGGATGGAGACACCCTACACGTACAGCTTTCTTCTTCTGTTTTGCGGGAAGAACTGAGTTATGGGAAAGAAAAAATAATCAGGTTGTTGAACGAGGAATTGGGAAAGCAACTGATTAAAAAATTGGTGTTGAGATAGGTCTTGATGTAAATACATAAAAAAACGCCCTCCTATCTGGAAGGCGTTTTTCTATTATATATTTGGCAAATGCTTAGAACATTTCGCGTCCAGCAAAATGGAAAGCACTTTCAATAGCTGCGTTTTCATCGCTATCACTTCCGTGAACGGCATTTTCGCCAATGGAAGCGGCGTATAATTTACGGATGGTACCATCGGCTGCATCAGCTGGGTTGGTAGCTCCGATAAGGGTACGGAAATCCTCAACAGCGTTTTTCTTTTCAAGAATTGCGGCAACGATTGGGCCGCGAGTCATATATTCCACCAATTCGCCGTAGAACGGACGCTCACTGTGAACCTCGTAAAATGCTTTTGCATCATTGGTTGTCATGTGGGTAAGTTTCAACGCTACGATTCTAAATCCGGAAGCGTTTATTTTTTCAAGAATTGCGCCGATATGTCCTTTTTCGACCGCATCGGGCTTTAACATTGTAAATGTTCTATCTGTTCTCATTGTTTTTCTAAATTTCGGCAAAAATAACCAAATGAAAATGTTATGCAACTATTTATGTGGGGATTAATAGAGAAAGAAATGGCAATGAATCCTTCTTTGGGGTTAAATGTCATTGTCGTATCTTCGCCGACTTATGGATAAAGAAAGTACAGAAATTGTTCAAAACCTACTCGCTTCGCCACAAAAGATAGTGATCGTGGGGCACAAAAACCCCGATGGCGACGCTGTTGGTTCTTGCTTGGGGCTTTCGTTTTTACTCAATAGTCTCGGGCACACTGCCCAGGTAATAATGCCCAATGATTTTCCCGATTTTCTAAAATGGCTCCCAGGAGTTGAAGGAGTAATCGTTCACGAAAAAGAAGTAGAAAAAAGCAGTGCACTTATAAAGGATGCGGATTTGATATTTACCTTAGATTTCAATTCCTTGGACCGAGTTGGTGAATTGGAGCAAGTGCTTAAAGAAAGTGCTGCGAAGTTTATAATGATAGACCATCACCAGCAACCTGCAGACTATGCGGTGGCTACTTTTAGCAATGTGTCCATGAGTTCCACTGCCGAAATGATATTTCATTTTATGGAAGCCTTGGGGCATAAAGACAAATTGAACAAAGATATAGCGGTGAATCTATATCTAGGGATTTTAACCGATACCGGTTCCTTCCGATATGCCGCAACCTCCCCTACTACCCATAGAGTAGCCGCACAATTGCTTGAGGCTGGAGCGGAAAGTGCAAGCATCCAACAAAGCGTTTACGACACCAATAGTCCCGACAGGATGAAATTATTGGGAGTGGCATTAAACAACCTCAATATTCTTTTTGATTACAAAACTGCCTATATCACCTTAACCCAAAAGGAATTGGACGACCACAACTTCAAGCGCGGGGATACCGAGGGATTTGTGAACTATGCGCTTTCAATAAAGGGAATTGTTTTCGCGGCTATTTTCATTGAAAACGCCAAAGAAAACATAGTGAAGATATCCTTCAGGAGCAAAGGGACTTTTTCCGTAAATGATTTTGCCCGTAACCATTATGAAGGCGGAGGCCACACCAACGCTGCAGGAGGAAAAAGTTCGCAATCTCTTAACAAAACCATAAGCGAATTTATTAGTATCTTGCCACGTTATAAAGATGAATTGGCACATGCTATCTAAGCTGTTTTATATTATAGTATTCTCGGTTTTATTTGTTTCTTGTAAAGGCCCTGAAGCAAGGCAACCTGTACAATCACACTCCGGAACCTTTATCAAGGAATCGGCAGATAGGAATAAAAAGATTTACGACGAGGAGAAAAGTTTTATCGAAAACATTATTGCCAAGGACAGCAGCAGAACTTATTTATCATCCGACAACGGATTTTGGTATTATTACAACAAGAAAGACACTGCTACCACTGAAATGCCTGATCTTGGGGATATAGTAGAGTTTTCATACAACATCAAGGACTTTGCAGGCAACGAAATTATTTCTGAAAAAGAAAACGGATTACAGCATTATAAGGTAGATCAGAGCAACCAAGAACTTATCTCAGGAGTTCGCGATGGCATCAAACTTATGAAGGAGGGAGAAACAGTAACCTTCCTTTTTCCTTCCTATAAAGCCTTTGGCTATTATGGAATAGAAGAAAAACTAGGCACCAACATTCCAGTGCAGAGCACCATTACCCTTCACTCAATTATACAATCAAACGAAAACTAACACCGATGAAAAAACTAAGTTTCCTATTTTTATTACTCACACTTTCTTTTGCGTCTTGTCAGGAAAAGTATCCTGATTTAAAAGACGGCATTTATGCGGAATTTATAACCAACAAGGGCACTTTTGTCGCGAAATTGAAAAACGAAACCGCGCCCTTGACCGTTGCAAACTTTGTTGGCTTGGCCGAAGGCACCAATGGCATGGTAGACTCAATCTACAAAGGCAAGCGTTTCTTTGACAACCTTACCTTTCACCGTGTGATCAAAGATTTTATGATTCAGGGTGGTGATCCAAAAGGCGATGGCACAGGGAGTCCTGGTTATGCTTTTCCCGATGAAATTACCGACAGCATTCAATTTGACCGAAAGGGGCTATTGGCTATGGCCAACTCAGGACCTGAAACCAACGGCAGCCAATTCTTTATCACATTAAAAGAAACCCCTTGGTTGAACGGCCGCCACACAATATTTGGCGAAATCGTAGAAGGACAGAATGTGGTAGATGCCATTGGAGTTTTGGAAACAGAAAAGCCGGGCGATAAGCCAGTGCAAGATGTGATTATCGAAAAGGTAAACATCATTAAAAAAGGGAAAGTCAAGGTGCCATACTTCACAGAGGAGATGGGCAAGATAGAAAAAGAGAAAAAAGAAAAAGAGGAGCGAATCAATAAAATAGCCGGTGAAAAAGCGGAGGAATTAAAGGCTATTAAGGCCAAAGCAGATTCGTTGCCTTCAGGAGTTAAGATTTATTTCAACCATAAAGGAGAAGGCCCACAACCAAAAATTGGAGATCAAGTAGCTACAAACTATGCGGGCTACCTAGTGGACGGACATCTTTTCGATTCGAATATTTATGCCGTTGCTGAAAAATATGAGGATGTAAACGAAATGCGCAACGCAGCGGGACAATATGCCCCAATGCCAACTGAGTACACTACGGAAGCCCGAGTGATTCCAGGCTTTAGGGAAGGTTTATTGATGATGAAAGTGGGTGATAAAACCACAATCTTTATCCCTTCACATTTAGCTTATGGGCCTAGAGGCATTCCTGGAGTAATTCCTCCAGACGCCGATTTAATCTTTGAGTTGGAAATTGTGGGCACAAACCCCTAATACTTCCATCCTATTCAAATAAAAAGAGGAAGCAGTACTGGACTGCTTCCTCTTTTGTTTTTAAGGAGTTTAAAGATTTATTTCTTTGGTATATTCTTTAAAATCTCCAAGACGAATTTCCAGTACTTTTGAGCCGAGGAAATACTGGCGCGTTCATCGGGGGAATGTGCGCCTTTAATGGTTGGCCCGAAGGAAATCATGTCCATTTCGGGATAATTCTGTCCGAGGATACCGCATTCCAAGCCAGCGTGGCAAGCGGCAACATTCGCCTTTTCGCCATTCATTTTTAGATATAAACCATCCAAAACCTTTAATATAGCACTATCCATATTTGGTGCCCATCCCGGATAATCGCCGGCAAGTTTAACCTTATATCCCGCCAGTTCAAAAGCCGAAGTAAGGACATTTGCCAAATCATCTTTAGAAGATTCGACAGAACTTCTGGTTAGGCACTCAATTTTAATCTTTCCCTCTTTTACTGAAACCTTGGCAATGTTGTTTGATGTTTCCACCAAATCCTCAATATCGGGACTCATTCGGAACACGCCGTTATGGGCCGCGTTCATAGCGTTTAAGAATTTGATTTGGTCTGTGTCTGCCATAACCTTATGATAGGCCGAAGCTGTTTTTTCTGCGGTAATGGAAAGGTTTGGCTCCAAGGATTTGAATTCCATAGCAATTGCATTTTTCATCGCCTTAAAATTCTTGAGAAAAGCATCCTCTGAAATAACCATAACCTCAGCCACGCTTTCACGGGGAATAGCGTTGCGAAGACTTCCGCCCGCAAGCTTGGACAATTTCATTGAATCTTTGGTGGCATAAAGAAGTCGGTTCATCAATTTGTTGGCATTGCCCAAGCCTTTGATGATATCCATTCCACTATGGCCGCCTTGAAGACCTGTAACTTGGATTGTATAGGAAACAGCATTTTTTGGAGCGTGCGTTTGAGAATATGTACCAGTAGCGGTCACATCCACTCCTCCAGCACAGCCAACGCCTATTTCATCGTCTTCCTCGGTATCAAGATTTAACAGGATATCACCTTTCAACAAGCCGCCAATTAGTCCCTTGGCCCCTGTCATCCCTGTTTCCTCATCTATTGTGAACAGGGCTTCGATAGGGGGATGCTCAATGGTCTTGCTCTCAAGTATTGCCATAATAGTAGCTACTCCCAGGCCATTGTCTGCACCTAAGGTGGTGCCTTTAGCTCGGACCCAATCCCCATCCACATACATGTCGATGCCTTGGGTGTTAAAATCGAAGTCGGTGTCGTTATTTTTTTGGTGCACCATATCGAGGTGGGATTGAAGCACCACAGTTTTGCGGTCTTCCAGCCCCTTGGTAGCGGCTTTTCGGATAATGACATTCCCAACTTCATCCTCCATGGTTTCCAAACCGAGCTTTTTTCCGAAGTCCTTCATAAAGGCAATCACGCGTTCTTCCTTTTTCGAAGCTCGTGGTACGGCATTGAGATCGGCGAATTTATTCCAAAGTTCTTTGGGTTCCAGGTTTCTGATTTCTTCGTTCATACTAATCTATTTAAGTTAAAGTTTTATGGAAAAGCACCCTATTTCTTTAAGTGGGCTTTTCCTGTGGATATTTTATTTCCGAAATCTCAATTTCGAAATTCTATAATTGCCCGAGGCGAAGGCCACACTGTCATTTACAAATTCAATAGCAAAAAACCCTTCGTTTGAAAGCTGTTTCCAAGAAGAGCCCCCGTCGCCGCTATAGGAAATTCCTGGGGAACCAACGGCCACTATTCCCATTCCCTCGGTGCCAGGAATAAATTTTACCGACGATCTATAGCCAGGGTCCATACCATCGCTTATAAGGCGCCAAGTCTTGCCGCCGTTTTTGGTGATGGCCTTGTTAGCTGTGTTTGAAGCTTTGTCTTCCCAGTTGCCACCAAAGACGATTCCGTGTTTCTCATCATAAAAATCGATGCTAAAAATCCCTGTCATCGCTTTGCCTTGGACAATAGGCGTATCAAAGGCTTCCCAAGTCTCTCCTTTGTCCACAGTGCGCATTACCCTCGATTTTCTACCCCCAGTTGCCACCCAGGCATTGTTTCCAATAATTGCGATATTCGAATTACTGGCGGCAAAGGCCGCTTCACCTTTTTCCACTTTCGGGAGGTTTTTGCAGGGCAGTTTCCTCCAAGTGTTTCCACCGTCCCGGGTAATGATTATCGACATACAATCTTCTACTGGATCGCCGATGGCAATTCCTTCCTGATCGTTCCAAAACTTCATGGAATTATAAAAAACACTTTCTCCTCTTTCGCTATATACCTCTTCGATATTGGTAGCTTCCTTGCCATTGAACCCTATTTTATAAAGGACGGCAGGGCTGGCAATACTCAAAACAAATACAGCCTCTTTATTTGCGGCTATCGCTCGGAAATGCAAGAGGGAATCGCCGTATTTAATAGATGCCAACTTGGGAGTGTCGCCATCGATCAAGCCCACCTTTCCTTTATCGGCCGCAAACCAAACACGATTCTCATCTATTGGGTCTATGGCGCGAATGCTTAAACTGTCGATAAAAACAGGGCTAATAGCAACTGAATTGATTTCAATTTCTACGGTTTTCTGACAGGAAACAAGCACTAATACAGTAAGAAGTGTGAGGAAAAAACGCATAAAGAGGATTTTTTACAAAAGTATGAATTTGTTTATTGTTTGGGGTTTATTGTTTGGGGTTTGTTTGGGTCTGGGGCTTGGGGTCGGTAGTCAGTTGGGTGATGGAATTTGGAATTTGGCGCTTGGAATTTGATTACTGATTCTTCGTATTTCGTTTTTGGATTTCGTGAAATAAAAATTGAAACTGGCGTTTAAAATTGTGATACCTTTGCAGGCTTTAATAATTTCCATTAAATTGGAAACTAGAAGAATGTCTGGGTATAATAATTGTTTTAATTATATGCTCTTCGCATTTCATTCCAAATTCAACAGTCACACATGAAACTTCACCGAAATTTAGTATTTGCCACCATAGATTCCCTTCATTTGATTTTCAATGAAAACAAACAAGCAGACAAGGTATTGAAAAGCACCTTAAAGCTCGACAAGCGATGGGGTGCACGAGACAGGGGCTTTATTGCCGAAACCACTTACGACATCGTGCGCTGGAAGCGGCTTTATGCCGAGATAGCTGAGGTGAAAGAGCCTTTTGACCGACCTAAACTGTTTCGGCTTTTCACCGTGTGGGCCACCTTAAAAGGAATAAACATTCCCGATTGGAAACAATTTGAGGACACCCCTACCCGGCGTATCAAAGGGAGGTTTGACGAGCTATCAAAAATAAGAAAGTTTCGAGAATCGCTTCCAGACTGGCTTGACGAGCTTGGCGCAAAAGAGCTTGGCAAGAAATGGGATGCGGAGATTGCGGCACTCAACCAATTGGCCGACGTGGTATTGCGAGTAAACACCTTAAAGACCACTGTTGAACAGGTACAACATGAGTTGGCGGATCTAGATATTGAAACTGAAACCATCAAAGGCTCCCCTTCTGCTTTAAAACTAAAGGAGCGCGCCAATGTTTTTGTAACCGACGCTTTTAAGAATGGGTTCTTTGAAGTACAGGACGCTTCCTCGCAACGAGTAGCTGAAGTACTGGATGCGCAGCCCGGAGAGCGCATTATAGACGCTTGTGCCGGCGCGGGCGGGAAAAGCCTTCACATTGCCACCATGATGGAAAACAAGGGGCAGCTGATCGCTATGGACATCTACGAAAAGAAACTCATCGAACTGAAGCGCCGTGCCCGTAGGAACGATATTTTCAATATTGAGACTCGGGTTATTGATTCTACTAAAGTGATCAAGAAGCTTATCAATAAGGCAGACAGAGTCTTGATTGATGCGCCTTGTTCCGGATTAGGAGTTTTAAAACGAAATCCCGATGCCAAGTGGAAAATGCAACCAGGGTTTTTGGATTCCATACGCACCACCCAAAAAGAAATTCTCGACTCCTACTCCCGTATGGTAAGACCTGGAGGAAAATTGGTATATGCTACCTGTTCTATTTTACCTTCGGAAAACGAACTTCAAATAAAAGATTTTTTAGGCAGGGAAGCGGGGAAGGATTTTTCGCTTGTGATGGAGGAAAAAATACTTCCGAGCAAAAGCGGGTTTGACGGGTTTTATATTTCCTTGCTTGAGAAGAAAGAGGAAGATTTGCTGGAACGTGGACTGAAGGGAAACAAGACTGAAGGGAAACAGGACGCGGTCAAAATTGGACTTAAGGGAGACAAGACTGAAGAGAAACAGGACGTGGTCAAAATTGGACTTAAGGGAGACAAGACCGAAGGGAAGCAGGACGTGGTCAAAATTGGACTTAAGGGAGATAAGACTGAAGAGAAACAGGACCCGGTTAAAATGGCGCCTAAGGTAAGCAAGACCAAAGCGAAAAAGGACACGACCATAACTGGACCTAAGGGAGACAAGACCAAAGTGAAAGCGGACGCGACCAAAATAGTGCCTAAGGTGAGCAAGACCAAAGCGAAAGAGGGTACGACCAAAATAGTGCCTAAGGTGAGCAAGACCAAAGCGAAAGAGGGCACGGCCAAAATAAAACCTAAAGTAAAAAAGACTAAGGGGAAGTAGGGTTTTGCTGTTCTTCAAAAAATCTGGGGTAATATCTTGACCACGAAATTTACGAATCTACACTAATTTATTTTTCTTTTGAAATTAGATGTGAGAGCAGCAGGGTGCTGAATTTCACATACCAAACAGACTGTCTGTTTGGTACGATCTTTTCAGTTTATTTAGAATGATAAAGTTCAGTTTTAATTGCACAGAGACAACTCTCTGATTGTTATGACTGTGCAAACGTGGCGAGACTGTAGTGAAGCATGATATTAGGGATCGGGATTTTAGAGATCCACTACTAATTATCATTATATTATTTACGAGAAATTGGTAATCTAGGTACCTTTTGTGGAGTACCTATAGAGTATCTATGGAGTATCTATGGAGTAAGGTCGGTAAAAGTCGGCTCAAGGTTGGCTAAAGTCGGCTTGAAGTCGGTAAAAGTCGGCTCGA
>Ga0079223_10000087_pt1 | contig 32003 bp, 22 predicted proteins | sample Stecom2011_FD_75072 | JGI IMG/M metagenome (GOLD analysis project Ga0079223, IMG submission 75072) | Agricultural soil microbial communities from Utah to study Nitrogen management - Steer compost 2011 | ecosystem: Environmental > Terrestrial > Soil > Agricultural land | place: USA: Utah...
GATACCGACCCGGAGTTCCGAGCTCCGACCCCGATTGGGGAACAGGAAAAAAAGAAACAGTAAAAGTAGTACTCTTCTTTCAGTGTCGGAATTCGGCGTCGGTATCGGAATCGAATCAGAAAATCAGCGAAAGCCAGAGTCGATACCGACCCGGAGTTCTCACCGTTTATGAGTTTCGGAAACAAAAAAGAATTACGAACAGGAGAACGTGAGATTCATAATTCATTCAGACGATTTCATCAAGCCACCCTTTTTTCCTGGCGATTCTTAGAAATGCACTTATCACATCGGGATCAAACTGCTTGCGGCTTCCTTCAACAAGACGCTTTATTGCTTCTCTCTGTCCGAGACTGCTTCGATAAGGACGATTGGAAGTCATTGCTTCAAAAGCATCCGCGACATGCAAAATTCTTGCACCGATTGGAATCTGCTCTGCTTTAAGTCCATCAGGATATCCGCCCCCATCGTAATGTTCATGATGATGCAGGATCAGTTTGTGGAGATCACGTAAAAAAGGCACATCTTTAACAATATTTGCTCCCAAAGTACTATGCGTCTTCATGATACCGTTAAACTCCTCATAAGTCAAAGGCCCCGGTTTGTTCAGAATATATCCCGGGATTCCAATTTTCCCGATATCATGCAATAAACCAGCATCGCGAATAACACCTGTAATCTTTTCATCTATATTCATTTCTCTTGAAATTTCTTCGGCAATATTCATTACATTTTCAGAGTGGCCATGCGTATATGTATCTTTTGCATCAACCGCAATAGCAAGAGCTTTTATGGTCCTGATATAGTTCTCTTTCATGTCACTGTAAAGTTTTGAATTAGTAAGGGCAATCCTTGTCTGGCTGACCAGACTCGATAACAATGTTTTTTTTTCAGAAACACTTTGCTGTTCTTTTGCAGATCCAAAAAAAACAACACCATATCTGAAATCTTCCCAGCAAACAGGAACTGTATACCGAAAGGAAAGCTTTCGTTCTAATTTGTCACATTTACTGTGTGAAGCTGTTTTCAGGGAGAGTTGACTAATATGAACCCTTTTTTCCTGAATACAGGTTGAAGAAAGCTTATTATAAGATTCAACGGTCTCTTTTAAAACATCCCTGGTCAAATTTTCATCACCATCCATTGAAGACCAGCAGATGAATTCATGCATGCGCTTTTGAACTACAAGAAAACCCAGAAAGTCAATTGGAAAATGCTTGACAACAATTTCAAACAGGCACCTTATAATATCGTTTTTATCAACCAGACCCATAAGCTGCTCTGAATAAGTTGAAATAAGCATCAATTCATCAAGCTTCTGGTTGATCGAAGCATACAGGTTTGCATTATTAACAGCAGTACCAGCCTGTGAAGCAAGCACATCAATCATATTCAAATCAACAAGAGTGAAATGCTCCGAATCGCAATTGCGGCAAAGATTAATAACACCAATGGTTTCTCCTGATACTCTCAAAGGAACAGAAATCATTGAATAATAATCGGTTTTGTTTAAACATAGATCCGATTCCGGTCCAGCTTTTCCATCAGTGACAAGTAAAGAGCGTCCATTTAGAAAGACCTGTTTTGAAACCGGCCATTGAGAAGTATCTTTTACAGTGGATCGAAGAAGACCTGATTGAACTGATTTATGGCGTACAATTACCAGTTCGTTATTTTCAGAATCATATAATTGTAAATTACCACTGGCGGCTTTTGAAATATCAATACAATACTTGAATATTATATCCAGCAATTGATCGAGGTTATGTGTTGTTGTCAACTTACTGGTAAGTTCATATAACGAAACCAGTTCGTTTAATACTACATTTTCTATAGCCAAACGACTCGATTTCAAGGCCTGATAAATCTTTTGTTCAAGAACCTGAAACTGGTATGGCTTAATAATGTAATCGTAGGCACCATGTTGAATCGCCTTGATTGCAGTTGTCAAATCAGGATTTCCAGTGGTAATAATTATTGGAGCTATAGGATCAATTTTCTTTTCTGCAATTTCTATCAGCTCCAGCCCATCCAGGCCTGGCATTTTCAAATCAAGAATAATCAGGTTTGGCTTATGCTTCTCTATAAGTTTCAGTGCCCTGAACCCCTCGTGTGCCTGTAAAACTCTATAACCATTTTTTTTCAGATATCTGGAAACAGCTGAACAAAGCTGCTGATCATCATCAGCCAATAATATTAGAAACTCTTCCTGAAAACTCATCCTGAGACTACTCTGTAATTACCAAAGATATTTCATGCTTATCTGATAAATTCCTGCAAGCACATGATTCGAATATGAAAAATCGACACCAGCTCTTTGACTGAACAGGTTAATTCCACCACCAAAGCTGAATTTTCCCTGAGCCAGTCCGAACCTGACAGCTACCCTGTCCATAATTATATATTCAATTCCAAATTTTGCACCTAAAATCAGAAGTGATGGTCTTGCGTATAGATCATGAAACTCCAGTTTTTCGATTTCCTCTCCTTCTTCGTCATAAGTTTTAACCAGATTTATTCCTTCGTTTGAAAAAAGATCGGGAGATGTATATCCGACTCTTAACTCACCATAAATGTAGGGTATGTCACGCTCCCATCCCAAACCTGCCCTTAAGTGTGGATGAGCAGATTCCCTGTAAGATGAACTCCACACAGTACTGGAGATCAGATTTTCTAAAGCCAGTGATGAAGACATGCCTGATTTAACAAATAATAACTTCATACCTGCATCAATACCAATCCCGTATCCATTATAATCCGGCAATCTGGTTCTTTGGGCGTTCAAAGCACTGCCCCATGAGCATTCAACTGCCCCTCCCGAAATGAATTTATTCCCAAACCCCACCCGAATGTATATATCTGAACAGGAGGTAGTTTTTATTTTTTCGGGAAAGATCAGCTCTCCGGATACGCTTGTATCAATATCATCAATTATTTCAATATCTGGAATAAAGATATAACCTATCGCAATACTGTATCCTGTCTGCTTACCAATATGACCAATATATGATAAGACAGATGTACTGAATGCATTCTGAAAATAGTTTGAATAGGACAGGGTAATGCTGCTCATTGTATCAAATGGCAAATTAGCAGGTGTTCCGGTTGGCAGATCACCCGAACTGAGGCTTAGATCACTTCCTGCCAGAGCTTCAGAACGTGGTGTAACAATTAAACCTTTATTAATATCTGAGTAGAAATTCCATTCCCGGGCTTTAATTAAACCGGCAACAATTAATATTAATAAAAATATTTTCTTCAACATTCAACCCTCATTCGGCATGGTCCCGCACCGGATTAATACGCTAATTCTAAAAATATTTCCAGTTAGATAACCTGTACATAAATTTCTTCACACCGGTATCAAAAAGAAGATCCACTTAGGATCAAATAAACAGCCAGTTTTTCATACATGGCTGCAATTACAATAACTCCAAATTTTTTAAGTGTAACTCTACACACCAGGTTTCCAGACTCTTTTAAAATCCAATACATGTTTTACACTGTCATGTAAAATAACTCTGTAACTGAATTAATTCCATAATTATCAATAATCGTCCTTGACCATTTATCATAAAAAATCCTATTTTAAGTTAAACATAACGTTTTTTCATGAGAACGGGATAACCGGACTACATAAGAGAATCGTTAATATTGAGATAAAAACAGGGCACATGGCTCAGTTGGTTAGAGCGCCGCGTTCACATCGCGGAGACCGCTGGTTCGAGTCCAGCTGTGCCCAGAATTTAACTGCAATACCCCCCATATTCCAGACACAACAGCCTAAGGTGAAGGTAATTAGATTATTTTTATTCGGGTATTATATCAAATCAATTTTTTTTCATGACCTCTGGTATTATCTCTAATACAATAGTATATTTGTCTTGTGGAATCAACTAGTAATAAACCAGGACACTTTTTTTTATTCATCTCTGCAATTTTTTTCTTCAGCACCATTGTTTCTGCAGAAAATTGCATTGATTTTACTATTCCCAAACCTGGCACTATTATTATTACGCCACAATGTACATTAGCAGTAGAGCCTCTTTGCGATAATATTAAAAGTATAGAATTCCGGGCCCGTTATTTTGCTTCAGAAACTGATACCGGAACAGTGGTTACAATTGGTGATATCTCCCGGCCTCCATATAAACAAATCTGGGACATAAAAGATATCCCCAATCAGTTGTTTACGGGTGTTTCATTCCTTGCAGAAGCGATCCTGAAAAATGGCGAAACAACTGGAGTCCGCCGGGAAGGTGTATTTTTTGCGCACCAGAAAACAGATCGTCCTCTGATAGAATTTAATTATGAATATTCAGGTACTAAAGAACTGGAATTGCTGAAAGATACTCTTGTAATCAATTCTCCACGTTCCACTGTTACTCTTCTGACTTCCATTTACTGGAATGAAAAAGATATAACAGTACTTGCAGAAGTAAGTGATCCCCTGTTTTATGCCAATATGAGTAAAGACGCTCTGAGCAATATGGGAATAGAAGTATTAATTGATCCAGACCAAAGCAGAAAGCCATTCCCCAATAAAGATGTTTTTATCTTTGTAGTACCACTCTCAGGAAAACCTTACAAGGTAATATATAAAACTATATACGACGAAACCGGCAGTTTCAAATTGATACCTCAATCTGTACCATATGATAACACATATTCTGTTACCAAAGAAGATTTTAAAGGCTTTAAAATTTACTTTCCAATTCCAAAACAGGTTTTTCCTGAAAAAATTCCCAATGAAATTGCTTTTAATATCATTTTCAAGTTACTAAATGAAAAAAATGATATCATAAAGGTCCCATGGATTAAAGGAAGCCTTTATGAAACATACAGTCCATATGTATGGGGTACTGTCCGTTTCCTGCCTAAACCATTTTTTAAAAACAAAATTCTTTTGGGCTGTCTGTTTTTTATTTGTGGATTACTGATCACCTTACTGATATATAAAGTCGCTTTATTTTTCCATAAACCACGTGCTTTGAATAATTTCGAGAAATCAGAAGCCGAACAGCAGTTATTTGAACGAATAAAAGAAACAATAGAAAAAAGAGTCATAAATAAAGGTTTTACCCTTGAAATAGCGGCACGTGATCTCAAAATGAACCCCAAAAAACTCAACAAAATGATAAAAAAATTTACATCCATGTCATTTCAAAACTACCTTATGTATTCCAGAACCGAGATAGCCAAAGAACGATTGCGTTCTTCTCATAGCAGTGAAGCCTCTATTGCTGACGCATGCGGTTTTCAGGATGCAAATGAACTTGAAAAGTTTTTCACCAAATTCCATAAAACTACCCTTTACAAATTTCGTAATGAACACCAGGTCGCCTGAACAAGCAGTTGTTAAAAAAGATACTCATAAGCCAAAACAATACATTGCTCCAACCCATGGTATAGCAGAGCATCCGTTTTAATTCTCATTCTATACCGATCCCGAATTACGAGTTCCAAACCTGATGGTAAACAGGAATAAAAAGAAACAGAAAAAATATTGTTTGTTTTTCTTTCTTGTTTCGTAACTCCGGGTCGAAATTCGGGATCGGTAGCTAATCTTTGATAAAAAGAATAAAGATTCAGGTTTTCCTTTAAATCAAAATGGGATCGGAATGGAAATGAAATCGGAATCTCGATACCGCCCCCGAGACTGGGGATCACTGCTATATTCTGGTATTAGTAATCGTTATTTTACGAAGCACTTTCTGAATTTCTATATCAAGTTGGTTTTTATCATAGGGTTTGGTAAACCATCGATGAATTTTCATCTTTTTAATACTTTTTGTTTCAGGTGCATATCCTGAAACTACAAGAATGATAAGATCGTTTTTGATTGTCCTTAATCGTCTTATGACATAATGTGGATCCTCATTTCCTAACTTCCAGTCCATTATGAGAATATTACAATAATTTTTGTTTTCCAGAAGTCCTTTAATTGCCTCTTCACTGTTTGAAGCTTCCAGTACAGAATATTTAAATTCTAATAAAAATATTTTTAATACTTCCCTGATTTTCGGATCATCATCAAGAAGCAAAACTGTAGTATGCAACCGATCTTTGAAAATAGCTCTACGGTTAATTTCAAAGTCAGTTTCATCACCTGCAGGCAGTTCAATTTTAAATGTAGTCCCTCCTGAACCAGTTTTCTCCACCATAATCGTACCATTATGCAGCATAACTATTCGTCTGACCAGGGCAAGTCCCAAACCGGTTCCTTTTCCCACCTTTTTTGTTGTAAAAAATGGATCGAATATTTTCTCAGTCAAATCCTGAGCAATACCCTGCCCTTTATCACTAACCCTGATAACAACCACTTCCGGATGATGCCCTTCTGTTTCAATAGAGCTTGAACATGACACATTTATAGTTCCACCTTCAAGCATCGAATCACGTGCATTGCCAAAAAGGTTTTGAAATATGCGTTTTAAATAATCTGGATCACCATGAATCCATAAAGGGTTTTGTGAATTCTCCAGAGTAATTTCATACCTGTTTCCCAACTGTTTCCTGAACTGGGTAACGACTCGTTCCATAAAATCCTGAACATGAACGGGATGATAATCAAGAGGTTGTTTTCTTCAAAGCGCAAAAAGTTCAGAAACCAGAAAACGAGCATCAGTCAATGTATCGTTAATCAATTCCATCTTTTGTCTTGTTTGCGATTCTGCACTTTCTTTTTTCACTGTCGTGGTTAAATCATTTACAGCCTGAAGTATATTGTTGAAATCATGAGCCATTCCACTTGCCAATGTTCCCAACGACTCCATTTTCTGATATTGAAACAATCGATTAACCATTTCTTCCCGTTGTGAAATGGCAAGCTCCCTGTCTGTTACATCAGAAATAATACCTTCATATGAAGCATTTCCGTTTTCATCTGCAACCGACTGTATTATACAATCAACAAATCTGCGATTTCCTCCGAAATCATTTATTTCGAAAGTCCCCTTTACACCATTGCGGTCTAATCGAAAGATTTCCGGATTAACAAGAAAACTTCGTAAATTTCTTCCTTGAAGAACTTTTGCCGGTATTCCAAGAACCGAATGGCTGGCAATATTTGACCATAAAAAATTTCCATGTGAATCCAGAGTACAAAACATTTCAGGTAAACGGTGAATCAGATCAAGGTATTTGATTTCTGATGATATTACCTGTTGTATGATTCTTGCATTATTTCGTGAAACGATTCTCCCCAGACCTGATGCAACCATCAGTACCGATATTCTTAACATGTAGTCATCTGTTTCAACATATGTCAGCATACCGGCATTTGTTAAAAGAGCATACAAGGTTGTATATGCAAAAACACACATTATCCCGCAATATATCGGAAGGTTAATTCTATAATGTAATGATGTAAAAGTAATAGCAATAAAATATGTACAAAAAACGGCATTTGTAATGAGATATGAATCTGAACCGTTTATATAATAAGAACCAAGAATTAAAGTTATAACAACAACATCGAGTGAAACAATTAAATAAACCAGATATGTGTTAAAAAGCTTGGTATTATTTATAAACAGGTAATAAACACTGAAAGTGATAAGAGCAAGAACTGAAATTATCTGAATGGTAAATGATAGATTTGAAGTTTTTTCAAGGAGAAAACCATAGATTGAAAGCAAAAAGTAAAAACCTGCAATAGCCAGTCTGATCCATGATACCCGTCGTTCGGATTGAATCTCGGCCATTACGATTGTCCGTGTTTTTCCGGAGAAATCTTTCTGTGTCTCAAACGTCATATATGTAATCCGTGAAACTGTACGCCGATTATCAATCCAAACTATAAGATAATTTCACAGTTTCACCTGCTCCCACCCTTATGCTCCATTCAATATATGAATTTGCCAATCTATAATTTTGGGAAGAACTCAAAACCCTGCGATTATTAATATAATCTGTTACTTTAATTTCAACTGGTACGTTTTTGCTGTTTTTTATTTCAACACTATATTCAGTTTTTCCTTTTTCACTTGAAAGAACTGCTTTACGCCCCCTGATATCATTATCAATACCGATTTCAACAGAAAGATGTTTGTTTACGGCAACATTATCCAGTAAATCCTCACCAACAAACCATTTTTGTGATTGTGAACCATATTTAAAAATTTGAATATTCCCGCCGGGAAGTGAAAAACCGGTTTTTTTATTTATCTTATTCACACACTGGATTACAACATTTGCTGGTTTTGAAGAAAATTCATCTTTCATGAACCCGATTTTAAACGATTTGTTTGTTTGTATTGATGATATATTGATCCACTCTATCTGCTTCATTTGATTATTCAGAAGAGTAACAGGTCGATCTACAGAATAAAAACAGGGCGCGTCAGGTAAATTTTTATCAGGCTTTCCATTATTGATTATTTTGATATTTCCGTCAACAAAAGTAATTACAGCATCTTTATAATCAGTTCCTGATTTGTTACTGAATGTTATCCAACAACTCAACTGTGCAGTGTTTTCCTTGTCATTTATTAAAAGTTTATATTCCGGACTCCAGGAAATACAATCTGTGAGATATGATGCTGTTAATTCAACCTCCTGCCGTTGTTCAGATTCAAGATCCCACAAAAGAGTCGGTCGCGTATACAGATTGTCAGGCATATACGGGAAAAACAACTGACCAATGTGGCCAAAAGTAATTTTTGTCCCGATTCTGAAAACCGGCTCCTCACCATGTACACTTATAAGTTCAGCCAGCCTTGAAGTGGTATCTGACAGGTCTTCTTTTTGATCAATAATTTCCAGTTCTTTCCCGATATATTTTTCCATCAGTTTTGAGGGACTGACCAGATCAAACTCATAGCTCTGGCTGATAATATCAAGTTTCGATTTCTGTGATGTCTCCAGTAAAACTGATGAAGCCTTTATTTCTGTTGCAACGCCAACGAAACGGATCCTGCTGATCCCCTTTGGAAGCTGAACTTTTCTTTTATCAGTTATCATTCCAAAATCACGATAGGCAGTTAATTTGAGATCTATCCGCGACTCTTCAGGAACAGCGATATCTGCAGGAACAAATCTTGTAATTAAAAATAAAAATAGAAAAATTTTGATCATTATACCCCCTGGCAACAATTTTAATATACGTTTCGACAATTTAATGATCAATATTCTGTTTTTTTATCTGAAACATTCCCAATAATATCCATTACTTCTAAAATAAACCGAATTGTCTATATAAGTAATAAGTATTTCCGCTCCAAGCTGTATAAGTAACCTCAAAGCTGCATCCGAAGGATGCTCATAGGGATTGTTTTTTGAACAGGAAATTATTGCTGTTTTTGGCCTGATATACCCAAAAAACGTACTGTTTACTGAATACGCACTGCCATGGTGCGGAACTATCATAATGTCAGACATCAGGGTAGCACCATATTTAACACTTATCATTTGTCCTGCTGCGGAATCAATGTCGGATGTAATAATAATCTGTGACAGATTATATTTCAGCAGAAAAACCAGACTATAATAATTTGTCAATAACTCGCTGCAAGGATATTCCTCTTGAAAATCAAACGGCCATATACATTGAATATCAACTCCCTCCAGATAATCCAGTCTCTCACCTTCACCAATAATCTTACAGGTTATTCCTTTTTTCCAGTTCCCGCATAGCTGCTTCAGATAAGCAGAATCTTCATAACTACTCATGACAAGAGTTCCGGTCCAGTTTATTGACGTATCCAGAAACAGCAATCCACCGCTGTGATCAATATCCCTGTGAGAAATAACCACTGCATCAATCAAAGGCTTCCCTATACTTTCATACTGTTTTTTCCAGGAAGCATATGCCTCCGGCGGACCCAGATCCCAGACAACTGCATGTGAATTTTTAACAGCAATCTGTGAAAGCCCCTGTCCTACATCAAATACAGAAAAAATAAATGATGACTGATCATTGCTGACAGGATTATTACAACAGCAATGTGTAATAATGAATAAACAGATAATCCTAAAATAAAAACCATGCCCTAACCTCAATATACTCATTCATCAACTCCCATGAAGAAAACGAACTGGATTTTTCGATAACCAATTCGGTGTATATGCGTTCAAAAGGAGAAAAAACATGTCTTATACCCATCTTTTTTTCCAGTTTCATCCTTTTGTCAGTTGCAACCTTGAAAAACGGTTTGACAGTCATATGAACCGGAAGTATCAATTCTGTCCCAAACGATCCATGATAAAAAACGGGGTCTTCGTATTTAATTGCTAAATGATGTTCAGTTTCAAAACTGATACATCTGTTCAATTTAAAATGATAAGCACAATTGAGATAATGATTGGTCGAACCCATGAAATTTCCTGAATTCTTCCATTTATATTCGATTCTGAAATCTGCCAGTCTGACTTTCAGGAAGCAGTTCAATTTGTTAAGCATAATATCACAAATATCGGTTCTTAAACCCAAAGAAATTCTGCTTTTCTTAATTTTATATTGTGACTCAATACCAGTAAGCATTAAACTCCGGGAAAGAGGTCTCAAGCAATAATTTTTGCCAAAGCCTGATTTTACAAGGCGACTCCGTGGTGCAAAATACCCCTTGGGGATATATACAAATTCAATGCTATGACTCAACATGTCTGAATTTATCCGGTTTTTGCAAATAAACGAAACGGCTTCAGGTCTGGACAATTCAAATGCTGTAAGTATCTGTGATGTGAATTTCGAAACACTTATTCCTGATCCACAATAGAAATAAACCAGATCATCCCCTGAATTGTTTGTAGACAACTTATTTAATCCTGCTTGAAACCAGTTTCTTTTTGTAAAATGTATTTTTGAATCAACACCTGAAGCTGTTTCTGAATGTCTTTTATGAAAAAAAGCATTCACTGATAACCCCGACAATATTTTCAATTCCCCGGCAGTGATTCGCAATCCATTCCAGCTGCTCGTTTTTCCATATAACCAGTTGTCTTTTACACTACTGTTAACCCCGTAAGGGAAAAATCCATAAATCAACCCCAGATCAAAAGAATTATTAAAATTTCCAAATTCCAGGGCTATCCAGTCTGTTGGTTTAAAATTAAGAGATCTGCGCTGCCATCTGGCAAATTCAGTTGTAAAGTCGATGCGGGACTGGAATTTTATCTGTGGAACCGGATTGATTAAAACCTGTGAAGATTGTCTTGATTTATTTGATAATTCCGATTTATAATAGCTAAAACCGATTTTTCCCGATTGCTTCAAAACAGCATTGAAATCCAGAATCTGCCTGTAAGGCTGCAGATATGGATAATCAGAAAAAAACAGCTCAATTTTCTTTTCATCCCATGGTACATACTTTTCAAGATTATCAACAGGAATATCCTGAGGTAATTGTGGAACAATGTCTCTCAAAATAAAAAGTTCTCCATGTGGAACGCTTATTTTTTCTACATAATATGGTTTGAGTTCTTCCCAAAAGGACGAATCCAGTTCCCCGGCTTGTATCATATATTCTGCTTCTGTTTCGTCAAATGGCAAATACAACGGTTCTGTTACCATGCCATATGTAACTGATGTAAAAAACAGAATCATCATTACATATAGATTTCTAACCATTTTACTGTAATCATTAAATATTACTTGTTAATTTAATACTATATTGGTTTATTGTGCTTAAACAATGAAAAACACAAACGGATATTCTTTTTTTATAAGCCGAATGGAAACGATTATTTTTACGGTAAATCTGCAAGAACGGCCGCTGCCGCGATATATTAAAAAAACAGTATCAATGAAAGACAATCGATTGATAGCTTTTTACAGGAAATAATGTGAAAAACGGACGCAAAATTAAAAATGAAGAACTGACAGTTTTTTTCTGCTTTTTGGACAAATCAATTATAAATTGATACTTTGGTAAAACTTATTGTATTTTAAAGAAAATTGATTATTTCCTGAAATTAACAATTAACCCAAGCACCGAGATACATGTTAAACGGATTATTTGTCATCTCAGACCAGTAAATTGCCTCAATTTCAGGAATGATATAAAGCTGGCTGCTTTCACTCTGCCAAAAAGTAACTATATGGATAGAAAATACAAGATGCATGTTGAAAGAATAAAGAAAAAATTTAAATGTCCTTTGATATGCTTTATTCTATTACTACATTCTTCAATACTGGCAGAGTCATATTCTGAAGGTTTCGCTTTAGTTTTAAGTGGTGGAGGCGCCAGAGGATTAGCTCAGATCGGCATACTTAAGGCATTCGATCAGAGCGGTTTAAAGCCGGATTTTATTGTTGGAACCAGCATGGGTGCCATTATTGGTGCGCTCTATGCCTCAGGCTTATCTGCCGACTCTATCGAATCACTTACAAAATCAACCAACTGGGGAGATATTTACAGTAATACTGCAAACAGGAAAAAAAAATTTGTCAGCAACAAAACCAACTACGGTAACCACCTCTTTGAACTAAGATTCGATTATAATTTCAAACCTGTTCTTCCAAATTCTATCTCTTCTGGACAAGCTTTTTACAATCTGCTTGCTCCCATACTCGCTCCAGTACAGTATCAGGTAGAAATGGATTTTAACAATCTTCCCATACCTCTGAGGATTATTGCAACCGATCTTGTCAAAGGAGATAAAATTGTTCTTTCTAAAGGAAATCTTGTCTCAGCGATCAGAGCATCCTGTGCTGTTCCATTGGCCTTCTCTCCTGTTCAAATTGACAGTCTTCTCCTTACAGATGGTGGTTTGACATCAAATATCCCGGTTTTGACAGCCAAAGAAGAAGGTTGTGATTTTATTGTTGCAGTAGACGTTACCTCCCCGATGTGGAGTGAAGAAGAACTAAATAATCCGGTTAAACTTGTGGACCAGATAATATCTATAGGTGTTGCAAACCGCAAAAACGAAGAACTTGAAATCGCAGATGTAGTCATAAGTCCGAATCTTGGAAATCTTTCTAATACAGATTTTGAGAATATTGATACCTTGATTGCTGCCGGATTCACTGCCGCAATGGAAAAAATTGAAGTTATCAGAAGTTCTTTAGCACCTGATGAAATATCAAGCAATAAATATTCACCAAAAAAATCTTTATCAGATACAATCGATGATGTTAAAGTATTTGGAAACAAACTTACATCATCCCGTATTGTCAAAACTGCTGCGAATATAAACCAGGGTGACAGTATCAACGGTCTACTGATAAGAAAATCTATCGCTTCTGTATACTCCCTCGATCTATTTGACAATGTTAATATTGATGTAGACAACAATCGCACAGCCAGAATTTTGCTCCAGGAAAAAAAATACTGGCGTGTTCGCATGGGGTTGCGATTTGATGAATTTCATTTGGGAGAAGGTTACGTCGAACCAGCTTATGAAAACATTCTGGGGCTCGGAATTAACGGCGCATTTCATGTTCAATATGGAATGAGAAGGGAAAAATACGCTCTTGAATTTCAGGGAAATCATCTTTTTACAACCAATTTTGCCAACTATCTTAAACTGAAATTTTATATCTCAAATGAGCGAATTTTTCAACGTGAAATTCATGAAGCTGTTCCTGCTGGCAGTGGACCCGATACTTTGAAACTTGAAGAAAGCAGCCTTCGAAAAACCGGAATTACAGGATTGATCGGTACCCAGCTTGGACGCTCTGTCTTATTGCGCGGTGGCCTGAAAATCGAAAAATTCAAGGTTCAGCAGTCTGAAGAAAATGCTTTCGATAACATGCTCGGTTTTGGTTTTAATGAAGGTCTCCCCCTGTTTCTTATAAAATTAACGGTCGACAATACAGATCAATACCCTTTTCCAATGTCAGGAATAAAAAATCAGTTAACGTTCAGCGGGACAACCAGAATAATTGGCGGATCTACAAATTTCCTGAAATTGAACGGTGATTTTGGCCACTATCTTTCATTTGGGTCTGATCACACCACATTTTACCAGATTCGATTTGCATGGTCAAGCAAAGTATTACCAGCAGTTGAACGCACATATTTGGGTGGTGTTCTATATGATGAACCCAACAGTGACATTAGTGTTTATAACTACATACCATTTGTAGGTTTACGTCCACGTTCCCTCTCAGGCGATCTTTTCTGCCTGTTTCATCTTGATTACAGATTTAAAATTGAAAAAAATTTCTATGCCCAACTTTTTGCAGACTGGGGCCATGTTTGGAATAATGATTCCTTTAATATTAAAACTGCTTCAGATGAATTTTTAAAACAAGCTCCAATAGGCATTGGAGCTGGTTTGACCTATAAAACATTTTTCGGTCCTGTAAGAATCGCATTCGGACAATTGTTAAATAATTTAAACCAATTTGGTATAAAATCGGAAAGTCAGGTATATTTCTCTGCAGGACACGATTTCTAAAATTATATTGCTGTACCTGGAGAATTAAGATAAAATCAACAGATACCATTCTGTAAGTACCAAAATAGATAGCAGAAAACTGTAAATTTATGCGCATTAATATAGCTATAAAACTCTATATTGGCTTTCTGGTCGTAATATGTCTGAACGCATTCTTCTTTTCAATTGTTTCCAGAATGGATTACGTTAACACTATTACCAGAATACTGAAAAGACAAAATGAAGTGAAAAATTATTTATTAAGATTAAAAACTCTCCACAGAGTACAGGGACCAAGTGTTATCAGTTTTGAAAGGGTCGGCAGATCTGAATCAGCAGATAATTTCAGAGAAGTTAATAAAAAAATAGTAAACCTTTTTGATACAATTCAGTTTAAAATTGATTCCATAGAAGAACTCGAAACTTTATTAATCACCGGAAAACATAATCTTCAATTTCAGCATTCGTCAGACATACTGAATAAAGCAATTGGGGATATAAGTCTCCATAACAGCCTTTATTCCAACATGTTTGATAGTATAGTCCATGCCAAATTCAGCTATGTTCCCGCGAAAAAGAAAAAAGTCTGGCATGATGTACTTAATAATGCAGACAAAAACCTCACTTCAATTTTAGATTCTACAGAAATCTTTATTGATAATCAGGCAAATATAAGGATTAAAGAGATAGAAAACAGAGTTAATAACACCATAAAAATTACGATATACCTTATTGCTGGAATAACTGTATTCTCACTTCTTTTCGGTCTGTTCTTTTCGCGTCAAATAACTAAATCCCTGCGGAGGCTTAAAGAGTCTGCATCAACTATTGGAAAAGGAAACTTTAATACAGACCCTTCCGGTTACCCCAACGACGAAACTGGTGATCTGGCTACAGCTTTCTTTGAAATGTCAATTGATCTTAAAAATACCCAGGAAGAACTGATCAAATCGAAACGATTGGCTGCCATAGGTGAAGTAGTAGCTTCAGTAAACCATGAGATCAATAATCCCCTCATGATTATTTCCGGAAATGCCCAGTTTCTGGAAATGACGTTAAAGGGATACCCCGAAGAAATAAAAGAACGTGTCCGTACTATAATCGAAGAAACAGAGCGAATATCACGTGTAACTAAAAAACTTCGTGAAATTAAAAATCCGGTTATTGAAGATTACACTTCAAGCGGTGAACAAATGATTAATCTCGACAAATCATCTGCGTAATGGAAAATATCGGTTAAATGTACAAGAAAACTTTTATACTCCTTTATACAGTTACAGTTTCATTGCTCTTCTTCGGATGCGCCGGGCAAGTTGTTACTTTGGAACAAAAGATACTACATGAAGCAGATTCTCTTTTTAATGCAGGAAATTATGAATATGCGAAATTAAAATATGCTAAAGTCAGAGATTCCAAACCAGAGTCACAGTTCTCACGTATTGCTCAATATCAGCTTGGCTATATTAATATCTATTATGAAAACCCTTTCTCAAACTGGGAAGCTGCTTTAAGAGAATTTGAACTGTTTGCATCTCTGTATCCCGACGATTTCAGAATTGGTGAAGTTAATTCATGGATAAGAATGTTAGTAACAATGCGCTCTTTTAAAAAAAATTACACAGGAACAACTGAACAGCTTCAACAACTCAAAACTAAAATAGAAAACCGTCCACGATTGACCAGCAATATCGAAACAATAACCGAATCACTTCGTAACTGTTACAATGATAAAGATTCTCTTATGAGGAAAACAAAAGAACTGGAAAATGTAATTTTAGATCTTGAAAGAAAATGTCAGCAGGCAGGTAGATAAATTCAAATGAAAAAACCTCTATTTCGACAGGAATTACCACATATACATACCATTGTCGTCAAAATTGGCAGCAGAATACTTTCCGGCCCAGGCCATAGCGATAGAGTCAAATCCCTCGCAAAAGATATTATTACGTTGCAAAAGAATGGACTGCGGATTATCCTCGTCTCTTCAGGAGCAATTGCACATGGTATGAATTCTCTTGGCTTACAGAATCGCCCAACAACGATTCCGCTTCAACAGGCATGTGCCAGTATAGGACAAAATCGTCTTATGAGTATGTATGAAAATGCATTTAATCCTTATAAAGTACTTATAGGTCAGGTTTTATTGACCTGGGATGATCTAAGAAGCAAAAAAAGATATCTGAACCTCAGAAACACCATGTTTCAATTACTTGCTTGTGATGTCATACCTATTGTAAATGAAAATGATTCGGTAGGTATCGAGGAGATTCAGTTCGGAAACAATGACATGCTCGCTGCTCAGGTTGCGCTTCTGATCCAGGCTGATATTTTTGTCAATCTTACCGATGTAGGCGGGCTGTATGATAAAAACCCCCAAATCGACAAATTTGCCAACCATATTCCCGTTATCAAAAGTTTCTCCGCTTCAGTTCACAATTTCGCTTCCGATAAAAAAAAGCAGATAAGCGTTGGTGGAATGGCAACTAAACTAAAAGCTGCAGAAATAGTTTCTCGGGCAGGTATTTTTGCTCTTATCGGTGATGGATTTAATCAATCGCTTTCTGAAGTCCTGAATAATCAAAACAGTGCCACCCTCTTTATTCCATCAGAGCGAAAAATGTCTTCACGACACAGATGGATCGCTTTTACCGGACATGCAAAGGGTTCAATAATAATTGATAATGGAGCACTCAGGGCAATAGTTGAAAAAGGAAAAAGCATTCTTCCTGCAGGTATTAATAATGTTTACGGATTTTTCAAAGCAGGTGATAAAATCGAAGTTAAAGCTGAAAATGATCAAACGATTGCCGCCGGACTGGTAAATTATTCTGCTGAAGAGATTAGTTTGATCAAAGGATGCAAAACATCACAAATTAACTCTAAACTGGGTAGAAAAAGCTTTGACGAAGTTATTCATCGGGATAACCTGGTACTGCTGAACCCTTGAAAGAATATCACCGGTTTTTTAAGTAAATTACAGAAACCTTCCTCATGTTGTCTGCAAAATTTATCTGCAGCATGGCAAGTGATTCTCTTGAAGAAGCGGGTTGCGTATTGTAATTTTTGTTTCTCTTCATAATCAGTTCCTGCAATTTCAAATTAATAAAGGATTATAAGATGAAACTGAATGACAGGATAGAAAATATTGCAATACAGGCCCGAAAAACCGCATTGAAACTTCAGGATGCGCCTGTAAATAAAATAAACAGTGTCTTGTTGAAAATGGCTGATCTTATTGAAGAACGATCTGTTTTACTCAAAAGTGAAAATGAGCAGGATCTTGTTTCAGCCCGGAAAAAGAACCTCTCCTCTGCAATGATAGACAGATTAACACTATCCGACAAAACGATCTCATCCATGGTTAATGGACTCCGAAAAATTGCATCACTGGACTGCCCTCTGGGAACACGATTCGATGAATTCAAACGTCCTGATGGATTGCTTATCTACAAAATAAAAGTACCTGTTGGTGTTGTAGGAATAATATATGAATCAAGACCAAATGTCACAGTTGATGCTGCTGCGATATGTCTTAAATCCGGGAATTCTGTTATTCTGAGAGGCGGGTCTGAAGCATTCCATTCAAACATGGCTCTTGCAGCTCTGTTTTCCGAAGCACTTGAAATTAGCGGCCTTTACCGGGATGCAGTTCAGATTATACCTGTAACGGATCGTGAAGCTGTTAATATGATGCTTGTTCAGGATAAATATATAGACCTTATTATTCCAAGAGGTGGAGAACAGCTAATTAAAACTGTTGTTGAAATATCAAGAATTCCGGTAATAAAACACTATAGAGGTGTTTGCCATGTTTATATCAGCAGCCATGCAGACCTGGATAAGGCTGTTGCCATAGCAGTTAACGCAAAAGCACAACGCCCCGGAGTTTGCAATGCCATGGAAACTCTATTGCTAGATGTGAATATTGAACGTGAAAACCGGGTGAAAATTATACAAAAGCTGCTTGAAAATGGAATATCAATTTTTGGTGATCCTCAAACAGCAGCATTGTCACCTGATATAAAAGAAGCTTCAGAGCAAGACTGGAGTGCGGAATATCTGGATTTACGACTTGCAGTTAAAACAGTAAATAGTATTGATGAAGCAATTGAGCATATAAACAGATACGGATCTCATCATACAGATGCAATTATCACTGAATCAAAAGATGAAATTGACAGATTCACAAAGCAGACAGACTCCTCCTCAGTAATGATAAATGCAAGTACACGATTCTCTGATGGCGGAGAATATGGAATGGGATGTGAAATAGGTATTTCAACCGACAAATTACACGCCCGCGGACCTATGGGAATAGCAGATCTCACAACATATAAATGGGTAGTTGAAGGAAACGGACATATCAGATCCTGACACAATATTTTAAAAATGAAAGGTAATTTATATGAAACTTCTGGATGCTGTAAAATTTGATGACAAAGGCCTGGTCACAGCAATTGCTCAGGATGCAAAAACAAATGAAATATTGATGCTTGCATATATGAACAAAGACACACTTGCTGAAACCCTTGAAAAAGGTGTGATGGTGTATTACAGCAGATCCCGTCAGAAAAGATGGCTCAAAGGTGAAACTTCGGGTCATACCCAGAAAGTACGGGAAGTACTCATAGACTGTGATGGTGATGCTCTTCTTTTTAAAATCGATCAGACCGGAGCTGCTTGCCACGAAAACTATTTCTCCTGTTTTTTTCGTAAAAAAGATAACGACAATTGGAAAATTTTTAAAACTAAAATTTCTGAATAAGGATAATTTTTGGAAGAATCCGTTTTCTCACCCAGAGTAGAGATCCAGATTGAAAATCTGTTATTCAATCTGGACCAAATTCGTAATCTGGCTGGACTTAAAGCAGGTATAATTGCTGTAATAAAAGACAATGCTTACGGATGTGGCAGCATCGTAATCGCAAAAGCACTCGAACAAAAACGTGGAATCAATTTTTTTGCTGTAGCCCGTCCAGAAGAGGCATTTAAATTACGCAATGAAGGAATTAAAGGTGAAATTCTGGTTCTTGGCAGAGCCACACTGCAACAACTTAAAGAAGGATACCGGAAAAATCTTATATTTACGCTAAATGGTCCGGCTGATCTAAAAACATGGAGCTCTCTAAATCATCCGGTAAAGTTTCATTGTAATGTCGATACAGGCATGAGCCGCCTGGGATTATTGCCGTCTCAATCAAATGCTCTTATTGAGCATCTTGAAAAACACCCCAACCTTCTTCTAAACGGGGTTTTTACACACATGGCATGTGCAGATCAACCTGGAACAGAAACCATTTCGAATCAATTAGCTGTTTTTCAAAATTTCGTTTCCGCTCTCAAATCTGCAGGCATTACTCCTGAACATATACATTTCAGCAACAGTGCAACCACCATGAAATATACAAGTGATATTTGTACCATGGTACGCCCGGGGATTGCACTCTACGGATGTAATCCGGATCCGAATCAAAAAATTCCTGTTGAACTCAAACCTGTTCTATCTCTTAAAAGTTCAATTATCGAATTACGGCAATTACCACCAGATTCACCAGTAAGTTATGGTGGAAACTATGTAACTACCTCCAATACATGGATAGCAACAATTGCAGGCGGTTATGGACAGGGCATCCCAAGAGCATTAAGTAATAAGGGATATGTGCTTATAGGAGGAAAACGGTTTAAAATTGCTGGAAATGTAACAATGGATTATATCATGGTAGATGTTGGTTCTGCTCCAGAGGCAAAAACCGGTGATGAAGTTGTTTTAATTGGTGAACAAGGTAACGAATCAATTACTCCGGATGAAATCGCAAAACTTAGTGGAACCATAGGATATGAAATACTTTGTAATATTGGAACTGCTATAGACAGGTTTTACCTTTTGAATGACTCGATCGTATTACATGAACACGGCACTATCTTTTAAACCTGAAATAGCAGTATTAAAAGGTATATACTCCAGACACTTCAGTTCTAATATGGCAAAAACTGCTGTTTTTGGCTAATAACCACTTTGGTTAGTCAGATCAATTTGAAATATGGAAATGTTAAGAAAAGTAAAAACAAATGGAATAATCTGGCGGATTTCAAAAAATCAAATATCAGTTTTGATTGATCCGGATTGTTTATCCAAAAAAGAGTGTCATGGCGGTTGCTCGGCGTGTTCCAGCCAGCCACAAAAAAAACTGACTCTAAAAACAAAAAATCAGCAGAATCTGGTTGAAGGGCAGAGGGTTACAATAAAAAGACATATGCCGGATGAAGCAGTTGTTGCTTTTATTGTTTTTGGTATTCCGATTCTATTTTCAATAATCACCCTCTGTATGTGGTATTCAATTTCACCGCAACAAGCAGAATCACCAATAGCTTTTATTTCGGCCGCTGCTGCATTGATAGCAGGATTCGGTGTAGTTGGCTTTATTGATGCAATGTTCAGAAACCTTTATCCTCCTGTTATTACTTCACTGCAGGAAAATTGAGTATGAGTGAATGGCTTGATTTTCATGAACTTGTTGAAAAAGCGCAGGAACTTATTGAATATGGCCTTATTGAAGAAGCCGGCCAGATTTTAATCGATTACTCTGCTGTATACGAAAACAGGTGGGAACTGCATTTTCTGCTTTCACGTATATGCTCCGAACAAAACAAGCACCAGGAAACCATACTGCATCTGGAAAAAGCACTAATACGCGACAAAAACAATCTTGAATGTCTGTTAGGCATGTTTTACGCATATTCGATGATTAATGATTTTAAAACTGCCGAAAAATTTCTTCATCTTGCTATTGATCACCATCCGGATAACGAAACAGTCCATTCAACACTTGTATGGTATCATACCGAAATAAATCAGCTTGAAAAAGCGATCTCCTGTTTTCAACAGTATAAAAAAACAGATTCGACGAATCCGGATCTGTTTCGTAATGGAGGAATAGCTTATCAAAGAAACGACAATTACGATAACGCAGAACTCTGTTTTAATAGAGCACTGGAACTCGACCCGGACAATGATGAACTAAGAGATTTACTTGCAGACCATTACATTCTGGTTCAAGAACATTTAAAGGCAATATCCCTTTACCAGGATGCACTTAAAAAGTCTCCCAGAAATATCCGTTTATTGTCAAAGCTTGCTTTCTGTTATTCACAATCGGATCAGGTGCAGCAGGCTTCATCAATTGTAAAAGAAATAATACGACTTTACCCCAATACACCAGCCGGATATCTGGATCTGGCATTTATATGTATCAACAGCAACAAATTTGATGATGCTATTATGTATGCAAATAAAGCTATGGACATTTCACCAATTAATAGTGAAGCGTACAGAATAACAGGTATTGCATATTCAGAAAAAAATGAATTTACCAATGCTGAGAATGCTTTCCAGACTGCAATATCATATGATGAAAAAAATACAGATATAATAAGGGATTATTACCATCATCTGAAAAGTACCGGCCAATTTGCAAAAATGGAAGAACTGGTTCATACGGCAATCAAACTTGACACTCCATATTGCATAGAAGATTATCTTTTTCTGGCAGAGTTTTATCTGGAGCGAAATCAACATCAGAAGGCTTTTCACTATCTGAAAACTGCATATAAAAGCATGCCGGGAGAAAAAGATTTTTTACCCCCTATTATTGATATTCTTCTGGAACGCGGTCACATGGGCTATTCTGTGTTGTTTTTAATGAAATATATTGAAAAAAAGGGTTGGAATGATGTTATGTACGATTTCGCCAGGCATAGACGTTTAAGGGGAAAAATGTCTCAGGAGGGGATACGTTTTCTAAGATTCACTGCTACAAAGGATAACGAGTATCATAAATATATCTTCTCTGAATACCTGAAAAAAGTAATCCTCATGTCTTCCATACCCCTTGTACCTGCACTTATATTGCCAGTATCAATACTGTTTGGAATAAAAGTAACTTTTGTTGTTTCTCTTGTTTTTTTTTCGGTTCCTGGATTGGTTTTCGGGTTCCGGTATATTTCAAAAAAAAAAACACACACCAGCAATACAATAATAAATTGAGAGGCGTATTTTCGTGAACAAACCACCTCTTGTTCTTCATATATGCTGTGCACCGGATGAAGCATGGGTTGTTAATACACTGGAAAAGCAGTACAATCTATACTGCTTTTTCTGTAATCCAAACATTTCACCGCGAAAAGAGTATCAAATTCGTCTTCAGGAAGCACAAACAGTAGCAAATCGGTTCAATGTACCGTTTTTCTCTGATCCATATCAACCTGATTCCTGGGAAAAAGCAATTGAAGGTTTTCAAAACACACCAGAAGGTGGAGAAAGATGCAAAAGATGTTTTCTTTTGCGTTTAGGAAGAACTGCTGAATTCTGCAGAAAGATGAATCTGCCATCATTTACAACTGTAATGAGTATCAGCCCGCACAAAAAAGTCTCGGTGCTTAATGAAACAGGTAAAACAGCAGCTTCGAATTATGATGTAACTTATCAATGCTTTGATTTTAAAAAAAAGAACGGATTTCAGCAAAGTATCATTTTAAGCAAAAAACTCGGCCTTTATCGTCAGGATTATTGCGGATGCAGACTAAGTATGGCAGAAAGAGATCTGCGAAAAAAAAGACAACGCGAGAACCTGTTGAAAAAATCAGATCATGGTTAAAACATTTTGCCCTGAAATCAGCTCCAGTTTGTCTGGCGTTTCCGACTGTTTCCATCAAAAACCATAATGGTTCCAAAGACCGATAACTCCTAACCAAACAGCAGATAACTAAGGTTTAGAGTTATATCTTGCTGATTATTGCGGTTAAATGTATTTTTGTTTTTAAAATTTTTCGGGCAGTAGCGCAGTCTGGTAGCGCACCTGAATGGGGTTCAGGTGGTCGGAGGTTCGAATCCTCTCTGCCCGATTCTTCTCATCCCAAAATACAGCTGTTCCCATTAACTATTTTTTATAACAATCATTAATACGTAACGATATTGTCGTTTTCTGCTCAATTATTGCATAATATATTTCGTAATATAGACAAAATGTTATGTCGCCTTTAAATTACACCTGAAAAAATATGAAATTCAAACTTAGATCCAAGTATAAACCGGCAGGAGACCAGCCACAGGCTATCGAACAACTTGTTGAAGGTGTCAATTCTGATATAAATCACCAGGTTTTACTTGGTGTTACCGGTTCGGGTAAGACATTTACCATGGCTAATGTTATAGAACAGGTACAACTGCCGACTCTTATAATTTCACATAATAAAACTCTTGCTGCCCAACTGTTCGGGGAATTCAGGGAGTATTTTCCGGATAACGCTGTCGAATATTTTGTAAGCTTTTATGACTACTATCAGCCTGAAGCCTACATACCTTCTACAGATACATTTATTCAAAAGTCCTCAATGATTAACGATGATATTGACCGGCTACGCCTGAAAGCAACCAGTTCCCTCTTATCACGCAAAGATGTAATCATTGTTGCAAGTGTTTCCTGTATTTATGGGATTGGATCTCCCAAAGCCTATCTTGCATCCAGTTTTACTTTAAAAAACGGAGACATGATCGATCGCCGCGCACTTCTGTTAAGATTTACAGAAATGCAATATACACGAAATGACATCTCACTGCAGAGAAGTACATTCAGGGTAAAAGGTGATGTGATAGAATTACAACCAGCTTACGAGGAAACTGCTCTGCGCATCGAAACATTTGGTGACCAGATAGAAGCTATACGGAAAATAAATCCCCTTACAGGAAAAGTGATTGGTGAACTTGATAAAATAACAATATTTCCCGCAAAACACTACATGACTACCGACGTTACAATGGATGAAGCAATAGAGCAGATTAACCAGGAATTACAGTATCAATTGGAATCGTTCAGAAATAAGAACAAGCTAGTTGAAGCACAAAGGCTGGAACAAAGAACAAATTATGATATAGAAATGTTACGTGAGGTGGGTTATGTTAATGGTATAGAAAACTACTCCAGGATACTCGACGGAAGGATGCCGGGGACAAGACCTTATACTCTTATTGATTTTTTTGAAAAACCTTATCTGCTTATTATTGACGAGTCACACGCCTCTATTCCACAGATCAGGGGTATGTTTAACGGGGATAGAGCCAGAAAACGAACCCTTGTTGACCATGGTTTCAGACTCCCCTGCGCTCTTGATAACAGACCGTTAAAGTTTAATGAATTTGAAAAGCTCATGAGCAATGTTATTTATGTTTCGGCAACTCCGGGTGATTATGAATTACAAAAAAGCGACGGACTGATAATAGAACAGGTAATACGTCCAACTTATCTTGTTGACCCTCCTATCGAAATACGTCCTGCCATAAACCAGGTAGATGATCTTATCGATCAGTTACGAAAAACTGTCGAACATAATGAACGTGCTTTAATTACTACATTAACCAAAAAAATGGCTGAAGACCTTACTGAATACCTCGAATCACTTGATTTCAGAGTCCGGTATCTGCACTCCGAAATTGATACACTGGAACGTTCCGACATTCTGCGTGACTTACGACTTGGGAAATTTGACATACTTATTGGAATCAATCTGCTTAGAGAAGGACTTGACCTGCCTGAAGTTGCACTGGTTGCGATTCTTGATGCAGACAAAGAGGGTTTCCTGCGTTCTGTAAGATCGATTGTACAGATTGCAGGAAGAGCAGCAAGAAATATCAATGGACAGATTATACTCTATGCTGATATAATTACAGATTCGATTCGAAAAGCGATTGATGAGAGCTCAAGAAGACGTAACAAGCAGCTTGAGTACAATAAACAACATGGAATCATTCCACAAAGTGTTAAAAGGTCTATTGATGAACAGATAATTTACAGGAATGTGGAATCGGAGCCGGTTCTGGCTGCTGCAGAACCGCGAACTGCTTATGGCGGCTCAAGAAAAACTGGAAGAAAAAATTCCAGTAAATCAAACGTCAAAGACCTGGAAAAGGAAATGCTTGAAGCTGCAAAGAATCTTGAATTCGAAAAAGCTGCCCGATTACGGGATGAAATTTCAAAACTGCGAGGAAGAAATTGAATCTGAATATGGCAAAAGACAGTCTGAAATCAGATAATCCTGAAATCGTGATTTCTGCCCTTCATACGTTAACTAAAAAGGGAAATCTTGCTATTCTTCCCGACATGATTGCACTGGTAAAAAGCTCCAAAAACTCAATAAAAAAAGCTGCCACCGAATGCTCTTGTCAGCTTATTAAAGAGAATCTGCTGACTCACTTTAATGAACTGGAGTCCCGGATACGTGAAAAACTTGGAATTTTATTACAATCTCTGGACCCTGCTATTGTTGATGGTATAGGAAAAGATCTTTACTGTAACAATGAAAACAGGCGTCTTCGGGCTGTGCAGATACTTGGTTTACTCAAGAAAAATCCAAGGATAAAAGATGTCATGGCGAAACTTGTTCAGGATAAAGATGTCAAGATCAAGGCAACTGCTGTAAACCTGCTTGGAAAAATCATCGGACCCAATGACCATGAATTGCTCCTTTCTTTACTGAATGATGATGACAAACGAGTTCGTGCAAACACCATTGAGGCATTGGAATTTCTTGGAAACAAACGGCTTGTTGCTATTCTTCTGCGTTTTCGAAAAGATCTTAACAATCGCATAAGGGGTAATGTTCTTAAAGCACTTTATAATCTTGGGTATAAAGAAATTGAACCGGATTTAATAGAAATGTTAAAAACCAACAATAACTTTATGAAAGCATCAGCATTATGGGTAATTTCTCAAACCGGAGCCTCTACCCGTTCGCTTGAAGATGCTGCAGGTGAGTGCCTTTTGTCTGAAAATGAAATGGTCGTGAATAATGCCAAAAAAGCCTTAAAAACTATTTCAACACCCAGAGCACAGGGATACCTTAATTATCTGCAAAACATGAATCCTGTTTTAACTGAAAATACTCAATAAAATTAAAATTAATGGGTTTCAACCACCTCCGAAAGAGATACATTGGTTTTGAACCCGGTTTGGTACCTCCAGCCTGACTAATGGTCTAGTGTGAACAGTTTTCTGACTCAATTTAAACAGGGTTAATTATATGAAATTCAATTAAATATTTTTTCCTGTGATTAAAGAAATTTTTAAAAATACCGATAACTATAACATGAATACGGGGAAACAATTCCAGGGAAGGAAATCTCTTCCAGGGATGGAAGGACCCCTCCTTAAAAAGAAAGGCAGGTAAGCCATGGATATCAAAGGATTATCAGGTGCTTACGGGGCCGAACCTTATAAACCATCTGTTGTTAACAACAAAAAGGCAGCCCCGGAAAAATCGGTGGTTACTCAAAAAGAACAACTTGAACTCTCCAGTACTTCACAATCTCTTCAGAAAATACGGGAGACTCTTAATGAATTACCGGAAATCAGGATTCCTAAAGTCGAAGAAATAAAAACCAAAATCAGATACAACGGCTATCCATTGGAATCCAATATCTACAAAGCACTGAAAAAACTGGTTGAGAATGAAATTCTAAACCAGTTTTAACCTCTTTACTCTCTTTCATGGATATAATTTTTTTATCATCCATGAATTTTGCTTGCTTTTTTTGCATTCCTAACCCATATTTAAAAACTGTTTTTAGCCCGGGTGGCGGAATAGGTAGACGCTACGGACTTAAAATCCGTTGTCCTTTTTGGACGTGCCAGTTCGATTCTGGCCTCGGGCACATTGAAAAATAAGACGGCTTCCCAAAAACTTTCATCTTATGTTTACATTTCCACTCTACCTTTTTTTGTTTTTTCGGTTTTGTAACAACAAAATTGCGCTATAATTGCCACACAACTACAGAATAAAATTCATAAATATGATAGTTTTATAGTTTTTTTTCTTATTTCTGGTTTTTAATATCTATCACCCTCCCTTCATGGCCACACAGATAACAACACCTCCAGGCTGTCATCTGTTTTGTGACTCCTGAACCGGCATTTTTATTGCAGTTCATCTGTTTCTACATAACCCAAGCTTTAACCCTTTAATTTAACTGGAGGTTTCACATCATGATAAACTTTTTAGTACTCCTTATTCTGTCTGTTGTTCATTTTTCACTTTATGGCCAGAATTTTCAGTCAAAAATTCTCTTTAAAGCTACTACGTATAACTTGTACAGCATTTCCCAATCTTCCAATTCTTCAGTCTGGGCAATTGGAACTCCCCACTGGGACCAAAACAGTCTCAGTTATCAAAGCACAGTTCTTTTTTCAAATGATCTGGGTACAACCTGGGAAGAAAAAGATGTTGTATCGGGAAAATTTACATCAGTATTTTTCTCCATTAATAAACATGGCTGGATCTGTGGAGAAAAGGGTCTGATTCTAAAAACTACTGACAATGGTAACAACTGGAGCAGCACCATTCTTGATGAGAATTTTGACATCCAGAATATCTTTTTTACAAACACAACCACTGGATATGCTGTAGGACACAATTCCCAAACTGCCCGTGTATGGAAAACCGAAGATGGCGGGGTAAACTGGCAGACTCAACTACTTCCTTTGCAGTTGACACAACTCAATTCAGTAAAATTCGCAGATTCACAAAAAGGCTGGATTTGCGGTTCATACAGTTTAAGCGGTAATAATTATGGTATCATTTTATGTACAAAAGATGGCGGAGTAAACTGGGATGTTCAATTCAACGAGCCTGAGGAGTTGACTTTTACTACCCTGTTCTTTGCAGATCCGGAATATGGCTGGGCAGCAGGTTTCAATACAGCCAATTCAAGCGGCTCAACTATATTTAAAACTTCAGATGGCGGAAATTCCTGGACTCCACTTGCAACGGAACACAAAATCTACTCGCTCCACTTCATCGACAGACTCAGAGGTTTGGCAGGAGGTATTCCGGCCAATTCTGCAAACGGCCCCAAACTGCTCAGAACAATAGATGGTGGGCAGAGTTGGGATGAACTGACAGTAAAACCCCATACAGGTGAAATAATTTACGGTTTATGGGCCGACCAGAATCATTTTATCGCAGTCGGAAACAGAAGTTTTGTGTGCACAGGCTCTCAACCATGGGGCAATATAAACATAGAACCCAGACATATCCAAAACCGTTTCAGCTTTAACAGCATCTTTTTTAAAGATAATAACACAGGCTGGGTTGCTGGAACCAAACCATGGTTTGATCATGGTAATCAGATTATAATGAGAACCGAAGATGGCGGGAAAAACTGGAGTACCGTTTATGAACGGGATACTATCTGTGATGTTTATGCGCGATTGTTCAGCAGAGTCCGTGATATTGCAGTTTTTGATGACAATAGCGGTATAGCTGTTGGCGATATCAAATCACACCCCTGTGACCCACTGAGTGCAACAGTACTTACAACCGTTGATGGTGGAAGGAACTGGCAGATAATGCAAAACATGCGCGACAGCATATATGCGTTTCATGCCATGGATAAAAACAATATCTGGCTAATACCTCAAATCAACAATGGTTTACTGCATCTATGGAATGGAAATCCTGGCAGTTTACAAAAAAAGGAATATGGCCTGCAGGTCAATTTTTCCGGACAGGGTGACGTTTTCTTTCTTGATGCGATGCGGGGATGGATTGCAGGGGGTAAAGGCACCGTTGCAGCAACTAATGATGGAGGTGCAAGCTGGCAAATGGCAAACAATGGTGTCAGTTCCAGCAGTACATGCCAAACCATATGGTTTACAGAAGAATTGAAGGGATGGATCGGAGGCAGTGATCTGTATCAAACTTCCGATGGTGGCAAAACCTGGGTAAAACGGGATGATGTTCAGTTTAATCCGAATGAAATATTTGACATTAAATTTACAGACATTAATAATGGATGGCTTGCCGGGGACAAGGGTATCATTATGAGAACCTGCAATGGCGGACAAACATGGATTGAAGAAAAAGGCAGAAAAAATTTCCAGAGAATCAGGGCGATACATTTCATTGATGATTCAACAGGCTGGGGATGCGGTGATGACGGAACGATTGTCTCAATCAGAGGTACCACATCAAATTCAATCGTAAATAAATTTAAACACAAGGTTCCTGCATTTGCAATAAAATCACTCAAACATGGTATTCATGTCTCATTTGATTCGCCCAAAAAGGATATCGCCTTTTTGGAGCTGATAGATCTGCATGGAAGAAGACTTACAAGAATCATAAAAAGTGTTTCTCCCGGGAAAAACATCATTTCCATTCCAACACAAAAAAAAGGGCCCGGAGTATATATTGTTAAATACGTCTGTTCCGATTATTCTCTTGCAAACAAAATTACAATACAATGAACCTGGATCAACAGATATGAATTTCAGCAGATTTAACAGCCACGGCTAACAGCCGTGGCCTGGCCGGACAAAACCTGTAAAGAAATACAATATTTACCAGTGCAATCTGGAATTGTCGTTGCATCAAAGCTGCAGAGTGTTTGTCCCCTGCTCCGGAAAATGAATTATCAGGGAGATCTTTTACAGTTGATCTGTTTATCAGGCCTGTTTTTCAGATAATAATAATCGGAATATTCTAAATCCCCCAGAATTTTCTGCATATATTGAACATCTCTTCGATGCGCATGTCGTAAGTGTGATTGGCCAAAACATTTTTCTGAGCTCTTTTTGCGATTTCCCTGCTTTCATCCTCATGTATGAGATAGTAATCAATAAGTTCGGTACACTGTTTGAGAGAATTAAATTGAACAATTTCCCGGTCTGGACCTTCAGTCTGGAAAAACCTTTTGTTACAACTTCGACTATCTGTCAAAAGAAATGCTCCACTTGCAGCACAGTCAAATATACGCTGGGTAAAAGCTGTACGGATCTGAATCCTGTTTACGTTGAGATTTATTCTTGTAGAGCGGTAATATTTACACAGATTTGTGTAATAACATGCATCTGTTGATACCTGTGAGGGATCAATGAAAAGCTGCCAGTATGAATCGCCAAAACACATGAACCGGTTTTTGTATTTTTTTGCAATGGCACTGATAAAATCACGTCTGTAAAAATATCCGATCAACCATTCAACCATAAATAAAAGTGCACGATCATTCAAGGAAGTTTTACCTCTCCACAGGTGATCATTCTCAAGAAGATACTTGTTTATATTAAGAGATGAATTTTGAAAATAGGCTCTCCTGAGTCTGGATTGTAAAGACACAAGTTTTTCCAGCTCCCTGCCGCGTGATTCATCAATAATCGAATTAATAAACTGACAACTCGAATTTCCAACAAATGCAATATCCCGTTTAAACTCTACTTCACCAGTGTTGTTGAAATATACCGGATCTGTTGCCAGTGGAAGCAAAAAAGCATTCATTCCTTTTTCTCTCATTTCGGGCAAAAAAGATTCCTCTGTAACAAAATCGATTCTTCTGTCCGAAATTTTTGTCACCCTGTTATGGAAAATCTCTTCATAAAACGGATAATCATGATACCAGTTTAAGTGAAAACAGCCGTTATCAATCAAACCTAATAGTATTTTGCCTGTATAATCACATCCAGCATCATTGATTGTGAGAACTATAGCAGGAAAATGTGGTTTAAGTTTATCGATTATGGAATCTGTCTGAACCGACGCAGGGTACTGTGGAATATTTACATTTATTGTTTTTATATCAGTTCTTTTTTCAAGTGAATGAAGAATCTCTTTGGTTAAAAATGTATGTGAATTGAAAAAAATAATATTCATCAGGTTATATCTCTTGTTGATAATTTAAACGGTTTCTTCTATAATACTGTAACTTGTTCTTAACTGGATACAGTTTCCTGAACGTGTCATAACCGGTTCACGGGTTCCCTTATCTAAGGATAAAACACACCCATAGTTTATACCCGCATGAAATAGCACTAAAACAGTTTTTGTTATTCAGGTATTTATTATATCCGAATTGGTTCTTGAAGTCAAAAAGATAACTGCACTTATTTGACCTCACAGCAGTTTTTGTATATTTGCTGCAATTTTTGTTTTACACTATTACAGTAAATAGAATATTTAAAAGATTGTATTTTGGACCAGAGCAATGTTTTAGTATTTTGGAGTAGAATTTTTCTGACAAAAAGGTTCAGATTTAGAATATTCAAACATTGTAAGGAGATCTCATATGAGTGACCGTGATCAAACACTGGTTTTAATTAAACCAGATGCTCTTAAAAATTCGCTGACAGGGTATATCTTTTCAACTCTTTCTGAATTCCATACCGGACTTCGCTTTGCCGGTGCCAAAATAGTTCACGTTACCCCGATGCTTGCAGAGGAACACTATGCGGAACATCGTAGTAAACCATTCTTTCCCTCACTTATAGAATATGTAACAGGACAGATTCATTTTAAGAATCAACCTGATATGCAGCGGGTCATTGCAATAGTCTATATGGGTAACAATGCTGTACAAAAAGTCAGAGAAATATCTGGACCAACAAACCCGGAAAAAGCCAGGGAGGAAAAACCGGGCTGTATCAGAGCATTAGGTACAGTTCATTTGATTAGAAATGAAAAAGGTGAAATTACAGGCGACAGAATGGACAATCTGATTCACGCATCAGCTTCAGACAAAGAAGCAGAGAGAGAAATCAAAATGTGGTTCAAACCAAATGATATACCTCCTTCAATTCACGCTTATGAAACCCGGCAAAGTGAACAACATTTTTATTATAAAAATGGAAAACTATCCGAAA
>Ga0079223_10000092_pt1 | contig 31638 bp, 26 predicted proteins | sample Stecom2011_FD_75072 | JGI IMG/M metagenome (GOLD analysis project Ga0079223, IMG submission 75072) | Agricultural soil microbial communities from Utah to study Nitrogen management - Steer compost 2011 | ecosystem: Environmental > Terrestrial > Soil > Agricultural land | place: USA: Utah...
ACGCCCAGCGCGATGGTCAGGAAAAGGCCGTCGATCTGTTCGAGAATGAAGTTCGATTCATCATAGGCGATCGACAGTTCCAGCCCGGGCGGCAGCGAGGGGATAATGCGTTCCTCAACCCGATTGCGGATCTCCTCGGCGATCGCTACCGTATTGGCGCCCGGCACCTTCACAATGCCAAGCCCTACAGAGGCCTCTCCATCGAAGCGCGCGAGCCGCCGACGGTCATCTGTGCCGTCTACCACGCGCGCGACGTCGCGCAGCGTGATTAAATTGCCATCACGCTCAGCCACGAGAAGATCAAGCAAGGCGACGGGATTGTGAAACTCCAGATCCAGTTGGATCTGATCTTCCCGATCGCCGGAGACCAGAAAGCCCCCGGCCATCATTACGTGCTCTTCCCTGATCGCGCTGACCACGTCATTGATCGTGATGCCGTTGGCGCTGAGTTTAGCGGGATCAACTTCAATGCGGACCGCGCGAATCATGCCGCCGCCGTACTGGATCTCACCTACCCCTTGCACGCTGCGGATCAGCGGCCGGATGACATCACGCGAGTAGGTATCGAGATCCCGCAGGGTCCAGTCTCCGGTCAAGGAGAGCCAAAGAATAGGCTGCGCCGCAGAGTTAACCTTTTCGATGATCGGATTGTTGGAATCCTCGGGAAGAGTGCTCAGCCGACTTACGCGAGACTGGACCTCGTTGAAGGCGACATCGATATCCTTGCCGAGCTCAAAAGTGATGGTGACGATCGACGCTCCAGGAACCGAGAGCGAGCGAATGTTGCGAATGCCTGGAACGGCATTGACCCCGCGCTCCATCGGCTCAGTAATCGAGGAATCGACAACTTCAGCACTGGCACCGGGATAGGTGGTGCTGACGCTGATCACCGGCATGTCCACGTCCGGCATCCGGTCGACGCCGATCCTTTGCATGGCAATGGCACCGAACAAAAGGATCACGGCACTCAACATCACCGCCAGCACATGGCGGCGTACAGAGGTCTCGGGGAGGTTCACAGGTCAGCCCTCTTCCTCTTCGCCCTCGGGCTGATCTGTGTCTGCCTCCGTCTCAGGAGCCACCGGCGCGTGTCCCACAGTTTCTCGCACCTCGGCCTCCACCAACACGCCCTCAGCAAGAAAGCCTGCTCCATCGACGATGATGCGCTCGCCCGGTTCAATACCCGCGCGGATCTCAACCCAGTCCGCTGTCCGCCTGCCCACCTCTACCGACCGTTCAGAGGCGCGGCCGTCCTCTTCGACAAACACGACCTCCCCTTCAGGACGCAGGACAACGCCCTGAACGGGAACCACGATGCTGTCACGAACTTCTAGAACCACTTCTGCATGGACGCTGCCCCCAGGTCGCCAATTGCCGGGATTATGGACTTTTGCGAGCGCGACCACAGCGCTATTGTCTCTGCCGATGGTCGGCAGGATCGCCTTGATCTCGGTCTCAACCATCTCGCCGTCGGCCTCAGTGGCCTGCAAGCGAACCAGCTGACCCGTCTCCAGCTTGCCGGCCAGTCTCTCGGGGAAGGCCAATTCCACCTCCAAGGCCTCCTCATGAACTATCCTGAACATCTCCTGTCCGCTGTTCATGTACTCGCCTTCGTTTACGAAGCGAGTGCCGATACGGCCCGAGATGGGGGCAACGATGGTGCTTCGATCGCGGTTTAGCTGAGCGCTGGCGAGCTGAGCGCGCGCCATAATAAGCTGCTGTTCCAAAGAGACGAGATCGGACTCGCTTTGTTCCAGCACCGCTTGGGACACATGCCCTCCTTCGCGCAGCTGGCGCTGGCGTTCCACTTCCGCTTCCTTGGTTTCGATTTCCGCTTTTAACTGGCTTATTTCAGCGCGCGCCTGGCTGAGTTGGAGCTCGAAATCCAGGGGATCGATCGTAGCCAGCGTGTCGCCCTGCTCAACGGCATCGCCTTCATTTACCGATACCTCGACGAGACGTCCCTCCACTTCCGCTGAGACTGTGGTGTCATTGAGAGCGCGCAGGCGGCCGAGAGAACGCTCCACGGTTTCCACTTGCTCGGATTGTGCCGTCTCGACAGTGACGGGGGTTGCACGCTCCTGGGCAGAATCCCCTTCGTCAGTCTCCGCCTCACTGCAGGCCCCGATAAGAAAGACCATGATCAGGGCAGCAGTCGTCAGTAGGAGAGTGGGGAAACCTCCGCGTTGTCTCATTATGATGCCTTCTCTTGATGAACCCTGGCTAATCCCGAACCGCCCGACGTTACTTAAGTGGCGCCAGACCAACCCCTGCGTGGCGGAATCCACTTTGCATGAAAAGCAAAAGATGCGATGTCGGGATCTACACGTAAGAGATGTGATGGAAAGGGCAAGTTCAGCGAAAGGTCTGCCTCACACTTGCCACTGTGCAGCCCCTTCTTGTCCCCTCGCACAATTCCATAAATCTAGAAAAACAAAACCGGATCCGCGGCCTGATCCACGCAACTGGGATCAGACGCAACGCGATCCAGCTTGATTAAGTGAACCGATGACGTAAGCGAGCCTCGGCTCGACCTGGTGTGTTTGACCTTAATCTACGAGCTCCGGCACTTCCGTTCGTGACGAGGAACCGTCGGTGCCACCATCTCGCTTGCGAGCCTTGCTGGTGGCCTCCACGGTGAAACTGAGGCTTTCGCCGTCTTCCCCCACATCCACCCGCACGCTTCCGCCGTCCGTCAGCCGGCCAAAGAGCAGTTCTTCAGCCAATGGCTTCTTGATGTGCTCCTGGATGACCCGCGCCAAAGGACGAGCTCCGTAGACGGGCTGGTAGCCGCGCTTCGCAAGCCAACCACGCGCCTTGTCGCTCAACTCGATGGTGACGTTGCGGTCAGCCAACTGCGCTTCCAGCTCCATTACGAACTTGTCGACGACCCGGCTGACCACCTCGGCGGAGAGCCCGGCGAAGGAAACGACCGCGTCGAGACGATTCCGGAACTCTGGGGTAAAGAGGCGGTTGATGGCTTCCACATCCTCCTCCTCCCGTCCTTCACGTCCAAAACCGATCGCGGGCTTTGCCATTTCAGCCGCCCCCGCATTTGTCGTCATGATCAGGATGACGTTGCGGAAGTCGACGGTTTTCCCGTTGTGATCTGTCAGCTTGCCGTAGTCCATTACCTGCAGCAGCACGTTGAACAGATCCGGATGCGCCTTCTCGATTTCGTCCAGCAACAAGACGGAATGAGGATGCTGGTCCACCGCGTCAGTCAGAAGTCCGCCCTGATCAAAGCCGACATAGCCTGGCGGCGCGCCGATCAGGCGGCTGACCGAGTGGCGCTCCATATACTCGGACATGTCGAAGCGGGTGAGCTCGATGCCGAGGGTGCGGGCGAGTTGCCGAGCAACTTCGGTCTTGCCGACGCCGGTGGGCCCGGCAAAGAGATAACTGCCGATCGGCTTCTCCGGATCGCGTAAACCGGCTCGAGACAACTTGATAGCCGATGTGAGCGTATCGATCGCCTGATCCTGGCCGAACACCATTGTCTTCAGGTCACGCTCAAGATTCCGCAGCGATTCCTTGTCGTCCTGATTGACCACCTTCGGCGGAATGCGGGCGATCTTTGAAACGATCGCCTCGACCTCCTTGACGCCGATCTGCTTGCGCCGGCGAGATTCCGGCAGCAGCGCTTGCGCTGCACCGGCTTCGTCTATCACGTCGATCGCCTTGTCCGGCAGTTTCCGATCATGGATATAGCGATGGGCCAGCTCTACGGCAGTCTTCAAAGCATCATTGGTGTAGCGGACCGAATGATGCTGCTCATAGTAAGGCTTCAGCCCACGCAAGATCTTGATCGCATCCGGCACGCTCGGTTCGTTCACGTCGATCTTCTGAAAACGCCTTACCAGAGCCCGATCCTTCTCGAAGTAGTTTCGATACTCCTTGTAGGTCGTCGAGCCGATACAGCGCAGACTTCCCGTCTGCAGCGCGGGCTTGAGCAGGTTCGAGGCATCCATCGCGCCGCCCGAAGTCGCGCCCGCCCCAATAACGGTGTGGATCTCGTCGATGAAGAGGATGGCGTGAGGCTGCTGCTCCAGTTCGCTCATCACCGCCTTCAGCCGCTCCTCAAAGTCCCCGCGATAGCGGGTCCCCGCAAGCAGCGCACCCATGTCGAGAGCGAAAATGGTAGCGTCCGCCAGCACCTGGGGAACGTCTTCATCCACGATGCGCTTGGCCAGCCCCTCGGCGATGGCGGTTTTCCCCACCCCCGGATCCCCCACCAGCAGCGGATTGTTCTTGGTGCGGCGACAAAGCACCTGGATCGTTCTTTCGATCTCAAGTGCTCGACCGATCAGGGGGTCGATCTTGCCCTCAGCCGCTTTGCGGTTGAGGTCGACACAGTAGGCGTCCAGAGCCTCTCGACCTTTGCGCACGACCTTCTCCGCTTGGGCCTCGCCATCGGTTCCGTGCACGGTGCGGGGTTGTTCCTTGCCGGAAACCTTGGCGATGCCATGGCTGATGTAGTTGACCGCATCCAGGCGCGTCATGTCCTGCTCCTGCAGGAAATAGACGGCATGGCTCTCCCGCTCAGAGAACATGGCGACCAGCACGTTGGCGCCGGTAACTTCCGCACGGCCAGACGACTGAACATGGATCGCCGCGCGCTGAAGCACGCGTTGGAAGCCGGCGGTCGGCTTGCTCTCGCCCGCGTGAACGTTCACGAGGTTGGCAAGCTCGTTATCGATGTAGTCGGTTAGCTCTGCCTTGAGCCTGTCCAGTTGGACGCCACAGGCGCGCATCACCGCCACGGCGTCGTTGTCTTCGCCGAGCGCCAGAAGCAGGTGCTCGAGTGTCGCGTATTCGTGGCGACGTTCATTCGCCAGGGCGAGCGCGCGGTGTAACGTCTTTTCCAGGCTGGGAGACAGCATCTTCCTAGCTTACTCCTTTTCCAACGTGCACTGCAGGGGATGCTGGTGCTTGCGAGCGTAGTCCACGACCTGAGTTACTTTGGTTTCGGCTACCTCATAGGTAAAGACCCCGCAGATCCCTACTCCCCTGCGATGCACGTGCAACATGATCTGAGTAGCTTCTTCACGACTCTTCCCAAAGAAGCGTTCCAGTACATGAACAACGAACTCCATTGGCGTGTAGTCGTCGTTCAACATGAATACCTTATAAAGCGCCGGCCGTTGCCGCCGCACACGAGGTTTGACCACCACCTCAGTTGAAGGGCCGCGGCCGCTGCTGCCCTGATCGTCACTCATACCTTCCTCAACCCAACTATCCGCCCAAAGATCCGCGATTCGTTGTGGACGATGAGATTAACATGGTTCTCCTGATGTTGTGGTGAACTCCTTGCAAGGACCTGCGATCACCGGTGGGATCTACATAGAGGCATATAGGAACCGTGCCGTCTCGTAACAGCGGACACAAACAAAAAGACCCGGCAGAGGGCTCTGCCGGGTCTCACGTGTTCGGGAAAAGGAAGCTGGTAACTTAGGCGACCTGCTTCATCATCTTTTCCGCCGCCTCGTGCATTCGGGACTGCAGCGGCTGAAAGGCCTCATTGGCGACCTGGAGGCTGAGTTCGGTCAGCTTGGCTGATCCGGACAGCACCTGGTCGATCTGCACCCGCGCATACTCGCTTTGCAGATCAGCAAACTCCTGCGCCGACTTGGCGCCGAGCAGCTTCTTCGAGGCCACCATGCTCTGCTCCATGTTTGCCTGGGTGTAGGCCAGAAGCTCCTTGCTGATGGCTTCAAAACCCTTGGCAAAGCTATTGGACGCAGCCATCAGGGCCTCGATATTGGCCTGATTGACGGCGGTCAGTTCGTTATAATTCCGGAACAGGGTGGAAGAGGTCTTCTCCACCTGCTCTTGCGTCATGGCGATGGCCTGCTCGTACTGCTTGGAAGCAGTCTCGGCACCCACCTTGACAAAGCTCTCGACGGTTTCGCGGCTGGCATTCATCGCGGCTTCCATCGGCTGGGTCGCCTCGCGGGCGCCATTTTTCTTGCTGCTAGCGGTAGACATTCAAACTCGCTCCTGGGCTACTGGGGGCTATATCCGCTAAGCGACGACGATCATTTTCTTCATCGCTGCGGAACGGCACCCGTTGGCGGATACCGCTATGCTGCACTGCAGCACGCCCAAAACATAAGCCTTTCCCTAAACGAGTCAAGGCGGTTTTTGTGCAGTGCACAAAAACCGCCGCCATCTTTACCGCCGCTAGAAGAGATGCTGGCCACCGGTCACGAAGACCTCCGAGCCGGTCACATACCCAAAATCCGCGTTGCAAAGTTGATAAACCGCACCTGCAACTTCCTCTGGCGTGCCCATGCGCTGCAGGGGGATGCGGGGGATCAGGGATTCGTATTCCGGCCCGATCATCGAGGTCTCGATTTCCCCGGGCGCTACAGCGTTTACCCGCACCCCCAATTCGGCAAACTCGACCGCCATCTCACGCGTGAGCGCCGACAGCGCCGCTTTGGAGGTCGAGTAGGCAGAACCGGCGAAAGGGTGAATGGCATGGCCAGCGATGGAGGTAATGTTAACAATACACCCCTGAGCCTTGCGCAGGGGGACCGCAAAGCCTCGCGCCAATACCAGCGGCGCAAAAAAGTTGAGCTCGAAGACCTGCCGCCACCCTTCGATTTCCCCATTAAGGCAACCGAGCCGTTCCTTGAACGGCGTTTTAGGCGAAACCGCAGCATTGTTCACCAGGGCATGCAGGGCCCCGTCTCCCAGCACCTCGTTCGCCTGAACCACGAAAGCATCCACCCCAGCGGGGTCAGCAAGATCCACAGTGATGTGGTGAGTCCAGTTCGGATCTCGCCGACAATCATCGGGAATGCCTTCGCGAGAACAGGTAATGACGCGCCAACCTTCTCGGCTGAAGCGTTGAACGGTGGCGTGGCCGATCCCGCGGCTCGCGCCCGTCAAAACGACAGTGCGGCGTCCTCCGGCCTCAACGGGCAGAGGTACCCCGCTCGGGGTGTCCATTGTACGGCTCTCGCTGCTTCATGGTCGGATACTTCTCTTTCGCCGAAGGTACCCTGGAATGCAAGGCGGCTCATAAAGACTGAGATCCGCCACGAAGCTTAGGGACCCTCAGCGCAAAGAAGCTCCGTCTGATTTCGCCGAAGCCGGCACGTCCTCTTCATCCAGCAGAATGCGCGCCGCCGTCCCGTCCATATCTTCATACTGACCCGCCTTTAGCGACCAAAGGAAAGTCGCGAGCCCAAGGAGGCCCAATCCTAGAGACGCGGGAATCAAATAGATGAGCACACTCATCGCACTGGCTCCGGATTAACCCTGATGCTGTTCGACATAGTGCCGCTGGCTTCTGGGTTTCTACGCCGTGCTCCTCGGTTGAGCCGCATGGCGTTGGCGACCACGACGATCGAAGAGCATGACATGGCTACAGAGGCGAAGAGCGGAGTGACGAAGCCCAGAATGGCGAAGGGCAAAGCGATCGCGTTGTAGGTGAAGGAAAGAGCGAAATTTTGTCGTACGAGGCGCGCACTCCGCTTGGCGACCGCAAAGGCTTCGGGGACCGCATCCAACCCTTCGCCCAGGAAAACGAGGTCTGCGGCGTTGCGGCCCACGTCCGCGGCATTGGCTGGCGCCATGGAAACATGAGCGGCCGCCAGCGCCGGCGCGTCATTCAAGCCGTCCCCGACCATCAACACCTTACGGCCTTGCTCTGCCAACGCGGTAAGGCGAGCCGTCTTGTCGGCCGGGCGCATCCGCGCTTGCCAAGCGCTCACCCCAACCTTACGCGCAAGTGCTTCCACTGCCGCTTGGTGATCGCCGGAAAGGATCTCGAGCTTCAGCCCCTTCCGCTGCAAGTCGCGCAGCGCCGCAGCCGCTTCCGGGCGAAGCGGATCGATAAAGCTGTAGGCAGCTAGCAGCTTCCCGTTCTTTGAAAGAACTGTCTTGTTTGCAACTTCTCGCTGCTGCGCTTGATCCGCTAGCGCCCAGGCCGGAAGACCGAGCCTATAGACATCTTCGCCCAGGCGGGCTTCAACGCCGAAACCAGGACGCTCGGCAACTTCAATGAATGCGGTTGGCCGAGCGGTAGGGTGTGCATCGACGAGCGCGCGGGAATGGGGATGACGCGAATGGGCGGCAAGCGCCGCAGCCAGATCCAGATGATCGCTGTCCAGCCCATTCCGGTTTTGAAGAACCGGCCGGCCAAGCGTCAGGGTGCCGGTCTTGTCGAAAACGACGGTGTCGATTTCAGCCATACGCTCGAGTCCACCGCCGTCCTTCAGCAGGATGCCGCGGTCAAAGAGCCGACGGGCGGCGACCACCTGAACCATCGGTACCGAAAGGCCAAGAGCGCAGGGACAGGTGATAATCAAGACGGCGACGGCAATCGTGATCGCTCGGTGCGGATCACCAGTGGCCACCATCCAGCCCAGGAAGCTCAAAAAAGAAAGGGTGTGCACCGTTGGGGCGAATAAACGGGAGACCCGGTCTGCAATGCGCCGGTAGGTAGAGCGGCCAGCCTCCGCCGCTTCCATCAAGCGCACCATCTCCGACAGGAAGGAATTTTGAACCGTAGCCGTCGCCTCAAGCGTAAGAGGACCGGTCAAATTTAAGGTGCCAGCTTGCAGCTGTGCCCCAGGCCCAACCGGCTGAGGATCGCTCTCCCCTGTCACCAGGGCTGCATCGAGGTCCGAGCTTCCGGCCAGCACCCGCGCATCCACCGGGATGCGCTCACCAGCGGCTACAATGACCCTCGAGCCGACCTGAATCTCTTCTACTGGCAGATAGGCGCGCGTCCCATCCTCCTTCTCCACCAGGGCGCCCTTCGATGCCAGGCGCGCCAGGCCCTTGACGGCCGAGCGTGTGCGCTCACGCATCACATGATCTAGCGTGCGGCCAATCAGGAGAAAGAAGAGCAGCATGACGACGCCGTCGAAGTAGGCGTGGGGCCCGCTTCTCATCGTGTCGTAGAGACTGAGGCAAAAAGCCAGGGAGATCCCGATGGAAATCGGAACATCCATGTTGGTATGCCCACGGCGGAGCGCCGACCAGGCAGAGAGATAGAAAATACGGCCCGAATAGATGAGGACCGGCAGTGCGATCAACGCCGAGATCCAGTGGAAGATGTCACGCGCCTGAGCGTCCGCTCCTGACCACACAGAGACAGAGAGGAGCATGATATTGCTGGAGGCGAAGCCTGCGACCGCGAGCGCTCGCAGCAAGCGCGCCAGAACCTCGTCCTTCTTCTCCCCCGCCGCCTGCCAGGGATGAGCCGCATAACCAAGATCTTTCAGGGTTTCGATGAGGGCGGGAGCCCGGCTCCCCTCCCACTGCACCGACACCCGCTTGGCCGTAAGATTAACCCGTGCATCCAGCACCCCCGGAACGGCCTTCAATCCTTCCTCGATGGTTCGGATACAGCCAACACAGTGGATGGTGGGCACAGAGAGTTCGCTCAGGCGCTGGCCTGGAGCGATCTCCCGGCTTTCCAGCCAGAGCTCATCCTGGACCGCCGCGCCCGGCTGATCATCAGCTGGCGGGTCGGTCGGTCCTACCATCACAGAGGCGCTGCAGCAGCTCACGTGACAACCTCTCCAAAGCCTTCCCGCTCAGCGGCCACGCGCGCCTGTTCATCGATGTGAACCTGGCGCCGCACTGCCCTGTAGGCATGCCAGGTGCCATGACCCAGGACCGGGAAGATCACGATCAGGCCGACCAGTCCCGTCATCAGGCCAAGGCAGGAAAGCGCGACTACAATGGCGCCCCAGGTCAGCATGACCGGCAGGTTGTTCCACACCATCGCCATGCTCGTGCCCATAGCCGTCAGGGCGTCGGTCCGCTCATTGAGCAGCATCGGGATCGAAAAGGCGCTGATCGCAAAGGCGAATGCCGCGAAGAGGCCACCCACCAACGTCCCGACGATGATCAAGCCCAAGCCGGAAGCACTGGACAGCAGGGTCACGATAACTTCGTCCAGCCCCGGGAAAGGCTGCACTCCATAGAAGAGGGCGTAGAGCAACACGGCTGCGCGCATCCAGAGCAGCATCAACAGCGCGAGCAAAACGCCGGTGAAGAGCACCTGGGCGCCGGATTGCGACCGGACCAGCAACATCCGAGAGAGGCTTACCCTCTGCCCCGCCGCCAGCAGCCGGCTCTTCTCGTATAGACCTATGGCGAGGGCTGGGCCTACGACCACAAAGCCGGCGAGGGCCGGAAACAGGATGTAGTCGTAGGACAGCAGGATCAGACCTGCGACCACAACCGCCGAGACCAAAAAAACCGCGAATCCATAGGCCAGGCTGGCGCCACAATTGTTCTTGAAGTCGCGCCACCCGGCCGACAGCCAGTCGAAAGCTGCCGACGTAGGCAGGTTCCGCTTCAGGCCATTGTCGCGGGGCAAGGGTGGGACTGGATCTGGAAGCTTTGTCATCTCTTCGCTCTCTAAGGTCCTGTACCTATGCTCAGCAGGCCGACTTCGCGGCACGAAAGGCGCCGTCGGCTTCGTTCATGGACTTGAGGTGCGGCACGCACTCGGGCTGGGTGGTTGTTGCCAGATGGACAAGATGCGCATTGGCGCCCACCGCCAGCAGCACCACGGCCGCCAGAATGAACCCGATGACCAGTCCTGGCTTCCACCGACGACCCTCGGTCACCGACTTGCGCCCCATCAGTCCCTCCCTTTTGCGATCTCGAGCACGTAGAGGGTCAGGATCTTGCGCTCGACCGGACTCAGGCGCTCTTCCCAGTGCGGCATATGGCCCTTGCGACCCCGGTAGATCGACCAATAGAGGGAATCCCGGTCGCCCCCATAGATCCAGACATCGTCGGTCAGATCCGGCGCGCCCATAGCGGGATCACCCTGCCCGTTTTCGCCGTGACATGCGGTGCACTGCATGGCGAAGGTTTCCTCGCCGCGCGCCACAGCCTCGGGATCGAGTGGTGTTTGCGGATCGTCACTTCCTGGCAACGACTGCAGGTAGGCCACCACGTCCAGAATGGTCGAGCGATCGAGAATCTGATCACGGCCAAAAGCGAGCATTTCGCTCATCCGCGTTTCCGGGTGATCCGAGTTGATGCCAACCCGGATCGTTTCCCACACGTCCTCGGGCTCACCGCCCCACAACCAGCTGCCCGCTGCCAGGCTCGGGAAACCGGGGCCGCCCTGACCGTTCAGGCCATGGCAGACCGCACAATTGTCGCCGAACAGGCTGCTGCCAGTGCCGCGAACGACGTCCATCAGGACCTCATCGTCCTGTATCGAGTCGAAGCTGCCTTCCTCTATGGCTTTCACCCAATCGGCCCGCGCCGCCTGGCCTTCCGCCACCCGCACCATGACCTCATCACGCTGATCCAATCCAAGTAATCCGCGCGTGTAGGTCACACCCAGCGGCCAGGCCGGCATCAGCACCCAGTAAATCAGGGAGAAGATGAACGTTCCGATGAGGAACCAGATGACCGGCTTGGGAACGGGCGTATTGAGCTCCTTGATGCCCCCCCACTCGTGCCCAGTGGTCATGTGCCCCGTATGGGGATCACGCTCACCTACCGACATGGCCGATCCTCATCCTCAAGAATGCTCTGCGCAGCCTGGTCGAAGCGCGCTTTGTTGGATGGCCAAAGCGCATAAACTCCCGCAGCGACCGACAAGGCGATCAGATAGAAAAGTCCGAAGGATTTTGCGAAAGCCACCAGGGTTTCATGTTCGAAGGGCATGTCACTCCTCCACCGGCTGCGGCTGGGGCTCAGCCTGGGCGACGTAGGCAGCGTCGGTCAGACGGCCTAGGATCTGTAGGTACGCCACCAGCGCATCCATCTCGGTCACGCGGTCAGGATTTCCGTCAAAATCGCGGATGTTGGTGTCTTCCCCGTAGCGCTCGGCCACGCCGGACGCCTGATCGCTATTCGGCGCAGCCTGCCCTTGGGCATCCGCCACTGCGTTCGCGATCATCTCGTCGGTATAGGGCGTGCCCAGCTTCTGTAGCGTCCGCAGATGGAGATCGAGCTTCTCTGTCTTCAGGCGGTTTTGCAGAAGCCAGGGATAAGCCGGCATCACCGACTCCGACACCACTTCACGCGGATCGTTAAGGTGAACGACGTGCCAGTGGTCAGAGTACTTGCCCCCTACGCGTGCCAGATCCGGACCGGTGCGCTTTGATCCCCAAAGCATCGGGTAGTCGTACTGGGACTCTACCGCCAGCGAGAAGGGACCGTAGCGTTCCACCTCATCCTGCAGCGTACGGATCATCTGCGAGTGGCACGCGTAGCATCCCTCGCGCATGTAGATGTCTCGGCCGGCCAGCTCCAGAGGCGTATAAACGCGCATGTCGGGAGCCTCCTCCACCGTCTCGTCGATGGTGAAGAGGGGCGCGATCTCAACGATGCCACCGATGCTGGCGACCACGATGATCGCAATCGCCAACGCAATCGAATGACGTTCCAGCCTGTAGTGTGTCTTGAACATTCGCGCTTACTCCCCCGGCTGAACAGCGCTGGAACGGGCCAGGACGGCGGCCGGCTGATCGCGGAGAACCTCCTGCTCGCGCGGGGCAAGCTGGATGGTCTTCCAGAGGTTGTAGAAACCGACGACCGCGCCGCAGAGGAAGAGGAGGCCACCGAAGGTCCGCGCGATGTAATAGGGGTGCATCGCAACAAGAGACTCGATGAAGGAATAAGCAAGCGCGTTGTTCTCGTTATAGGTGCGCCACATCAGGCCCTGGATGATGCCCGAGTTCCACATCGCGAAGACGTAGACAAAGATCCCCGCCACCGCGAGCCAGAAGTGAACCTCAACCAGGCGCGGCGAGTACATCTGCCCGGTCTTCCAGAGCCGCGGCACTGCGGCGTAGATCGACCCGAAAGTAATCAGGGCGACCCAGCCCAGAGCGCCGGCGTGCACGTGAGCCACGGTCCAATCGGTGTAGTGCGAAAGAGAGTTGACTGCTCGAATTGCGGTGAAGGAGCCCTCGAAGGTGCTTAGGCCATAGAAGACCGCGGCCACCATCATGAAGCGCAAGGTCGCGTCAGTCCGCACCTTGTGCCAGGCGCCGTTCAGCGTCAGCAGGGCGTTTGCGGCCGAGGCCCAGGAGGGCACCAGCAGCATTACCGAAAAGGTCATTCCCAGCGTCTGCACCCAGTGCGGCAGCGCGGTGTAATGCAGGTGGTGCGATCCCACCCACACATAGAAGAAGGTGATCCCCCAGAAGCTGATAATCGACAAGCGATAGGAATAGATCGGCCGGCCCGCACGCGTGGGGAGATAGTAGTACATCATCCCCAGAAAGCCCGCGGTCAGGAAGAAGGCGACGGCGTTGTGGCCGTACCACCACTGCACCATGGCATCCTGCACGCCGGAATAGATCGTGTAGCTCTTGGCGGAGGCGAGGGAGATCGGCAGAGCCAGGCCATTGACGATATGCAGCATCGCCACCACGAGGATGAAGGCCAAGAAGTACCAGTTGGATACATAGATGTGCGGTTCCTGACGCCGGGCCAGTGTCCGCAGATAAAGCACCAGGTAGGTGACCCAGACCACGACCAACCAGAGGTCCGCATACCACTCAGCTTCCGCATACTCCTTCGACTGGGTGATGCCGATCGGGAAGCCGGTCACGGAGAGGACGCAGAAGAGGTTGTACCCGATCAACACGAACCAGGGACTGAGCTGATCCGGCATGCGAGCGCGGGAGGTGCGCTGCATCACATGGAAGGAGGTCGCGATCAGGGCGTTGCCGCCAAAGCCAAAGATCACGCCCGTCGTATGAACTGGTCGGATCCGGCCGAAGCTTGTCCAGGCCATGTCGAAGTTGAGGGCCGGCCAGGCAAGCTGAGCCGCCACCCAAACGCCCATGAACATGCCGAACACGGCCCAGATCATCGACAAGATCAGGCCCACCTTGATCGGGTCATCGTAGTAGCGGGTCAACCGCTCGTCGGACGGCTCCGGAAGGTGAAAACCGGAAATCAAGAGGAAGGCCGAGCCAACGCCGAAGGCGAAGACTATCAGCCCATGAATGCCAAAGAGATCCTGCTTGCCGCCCGCTGCCATCGCCAAACCGAGAAGCGAGACGAAGACGGCAAGAGCGAGACCTATGTGTCGCTCGTTCCTGGTAAGCTGCGCGACCATCCCTAACCCCTCGTGCTGCTGGCGACAAAGACGGACAGCCGGCGCGCAAGAACCCCCGCCATGGGTAATCCTCACGTTGTTGTTGATTCGCCGTTGGTGTCTTTCTCTGGCGCAAGCGGCCGATCAGCTCAATTCGTAGAACCCCGTATGAGGGCTACTTGCCGCAGTCGGGCAGAGCGATCGGTCGAAGAAGAGCTTCAGGATACTGAGCGGCGGAGGGGGAGGACATCGGAGGGGGCGCGGGCAACCTTGAGCCGGACCGTAAACTCTGCCCCCTTGGGTCGGCTGGCGGCCAAGGTAAGGTGGCCGCCGAAACGTTCTATGATTTGTCTGCTGATCGGCAGTCCCAGGCCAGCTCCGGCGCGCTCAGCGTTGGAGCCACGTTCGAACTTTCCGAAAATGCGTTCGCGATCATCCTCAGCGATACCCGGTCCGTTATCGGCAATGCGCGCTTCGTAAGCACTTTCGTCGCTGACACTGGTGATCATCACCAACGGCTGGGCGTCAGTGTTGTGCTTGATGGCGTTGGAAATCAAGTTGATGAAGACTTGCGCCAACTTGTCCGAGTTGCCGAGAACCAGCACAGGGGGGCCCTGCTTTACGCGGCGAAGTTTCACCCCGGAAGATTCTGCCAGCGCTTCACAGCTTTCGAGCGCCTGATCCAGCGCCCGATCTGGATCAAAAAGCGCGACTTCCCAGTAAGGCTGCCCCTTTTCCATTTGATTCAAGTGAAGGATGCTGTCGAGCAAGCGTGTCAGGCGGATACTTTCCTTTTGAATGATCGCCAGGAACCGCTGCTTGCGTTCTTCCTCGAGATTCGGCTCGCTCAGCAGAATGTCGCTGAAGGAGCGAATGGAAGCCATGGGCGTGCGCACCTCGTGGCTGATATGGCTTAGAAACTCGTCCTTCTGCTTGTCAATTTCCCGCAGGCGACGGTTGGCCGAGGCGAGTTCCGCGGCGGCCTCCTCAATTTGCCGGGACTTACTCTCCAACTCTTCCGAATAGGCGCGAATCTGCTCTGCCTCACTGGCCAGCCTCTTCAGCTCCTGCACGCTAACTGTTTCGTCGGTGACCACCCGCGATACGAGGGAGCGTGCAGAAGCCGCCCCGATGTGCGAGGCCAGACGCTGCTCGACCTGGCCCAGCAGTTCATCGCTTGCCACCACGGCGCGCTCACCCGCTGGGACATTGGAGAAGAGCTCCATCGCGTCCCTTGGCCCGATCACCCGTTCAGCCATCTGCCTCAGGTCGCCGACCCGCGCCGTTCGCCGGATGACCCGCAGCTCGCTCTCCGTCTGCCGGCGGAAGACGTCGATGAAGAGAGTGGATTGCAGGCGTAGCAGAGGCGTCGGCTCCGTAATCAGGGAGATCGTCACGAAAAGGGCGGTATTGACGAAGAGGCTCCAGAACACGGCGTGCGCCAAAGGGTCGAAGCCCGCCAAGCCGAAAAGCGCATGCGGCTTCAGCCATTCCAATCCGAAGGGACCCTGCGCAATGACCTCCGCCGTCATGATGGCTGAACCGCCAAAGCTGGGTAGGAAGAGCGTGTAGAGCCACAGCAGAAAGCCGACGGCCATGCCCGCAAAGGCCCCCAAGGCACTCGCGCGGCGCCAGAAGAGGCCTCCAACCAGGCTGGGCATGAATTGCGCTACGCCGCAGAAGGAAATCAGGCCAATGGCTGCCAAGGCCTCGGAAGTGCCGCTCACCCAAAAGTAGAGAAAACCGATAAAGACAATGAAAATAATCGCCGCGCGACGCGTGTTCAGGATGAAGTGGCGAACGCTCTGCGTGCTATTGGTGGGAATGATGGAAAATCGCAGGGCGAGCGGCACAAGGATGTGGTTGGAAATCATCGTCGACAAAGCGATCGATGAGACGATGACCATCGAGGTAGCCGATGAAAAGCCCCCGATGAAGGCCAGCAGGGCCAGCAGCGGCCGGTCCTCCTGAAGAGGCAGCGTCAGAACGTAAAGGTCGGGGTTCGCACCCGCCGGCAAGCGGTTCAGACCGGCAATGGCGATGGGAAAAACAAAGAGGCACAGAAGGAAGAGGTACAGAGGGAACAACCATGAGGCCGTGCGGATCTGCCGCTCGCTGGAGTTTTCTACGACCATCACCTGGAACTGTCGCGGCAAGCAAACCACCGCGATACCGGAAAGGATGATGAGCGTCACCCATCTGGTATCGAAAGTGTCCGCTGGCCGCATTAGGCTCACCGGAGCATTGGCAAAGATCTCGGCCGGAATGCCGCGGACACTGATGACCACCCACAGGCCGACAATCAGGAGAGCCACAAGCTTAACCACAGCTTCCACCGCAATAGCAGCGATGACGCCGTGATGGTGCTCATTCACGTTTAGGTTGCGAACCCCGAAGATGATAGCAAAGGAACAAAGACCCGCGGCTAGCCAGAAGGCTACCGAATAGTTCGGCTCCAGGATCGTGCTGGAGGCGGCGATTGCGCCTGCAGGATGGGTCAGAACCTGGTAGCTGTCGGTTAGAGCCTTCAGTTGGAGCGCGATATAGGGCGCGGTCGCGATGACCGCCACGATGGTGATGAGGGCCCCTAGTCCCGAGTGCTTGCCGAAGCGCGCCGAAATGAAATCCGCAATTGACGTGGTCTGATGAACCCGCCCCACCGTCACCAACTTGCGGAGAAAGAGCCACCAGCCGGTAAAGACGATCATCGGCCCCAAGTAGATGGGCGCAAAATCGAAGCCATCTCGCGCCGCCGTCCCTACCGCCCCGAAGAAGGTCCACGAGGTACAGTAGATCGAGATGGAAAGCGTGTAGACCAGCGGTGACGAGAGCCAGCCACCCGGATTACGCCTAGCCTTGCGGTCTCCTGCAAAGGCGACGCTGAACAGGATCGCGACGTAGATCAGGCAGCTGGCAATAACGAAGTCGGCATGCAGCATCAGCCAACGCCGCTAGGATCCTCCGCCACGCCCACCCGCTCACGCAGCTCCAGTTTCCGGGCTATCAGGAAGGCGCTGATGACGGCGAGAGCCCACACCCCATAGACATAGAGTACGATCAGCGGAATCCCCGCCAACAGGCTCGGCGTCGCAAAAACCAATATGAGCGGCGGCAAGAGCAACGCTCCGATCGCAAATGGCAAGATGACTGCAGCGTCTCTTACGCCGTGATTACGGCCATCCAGCTCGTTCATCCTTCTTCCCCCTGTTGTGATTTGCCAGTGAAGGAGCGCAAGCGCTCGACCACCTCGGCGTTGGAAAAGGGTTTGGTGATGAAAGCGCTAGCGCCGATTTCTTCCGCCATCTGACGGTCCTTGGCCTGGCCTCGGGCCGTAAGGACGAGGATCGGCAAGTCGGCAAGCCTCGGGTCTGCCCGCACGGCGCGCAGGATATCGAAGCCGTTCATGCCTGGGATCATGATGTCGAGCACGACCGCCGCGAAGCGTTCGCGCTTCAACAGCTGCAGAGCGGCGTCGCCATCACTGACGGTCTCCACGAGGAAGCCAGCTCGCTGAAGCACATAGCTCAATGCCTCGACGATGTTGGCCTCATCCTCGACGACCAGAAGGCGAGTCTCTGACAACTCCCTAGCGCTCCCCCATGATTTATTAAGTTTTGGTGAGCCTAGCGCGTCCTGAGAAAGCCTTCATCATGATTTTGTGATTTGACCCGAAGTGACAACTCCTCGCGCCGTCGCCTACCTCCTCAGATTGATGAGCGGGGCTTCCTGTCGATGAAGACAAGCCTCTCGGGGACAAAGTCGACAAACGGTGCCTACGGGCACCAGGGCACTTGACCGATCCAGACCATCTGCGGCTGAGACGCGGTGCGCCTCCTCCGCCGGCAGAGCCAGCATCACCGACAATAATCGGCGCGGATAACCCGGTGGCGTTGACAGCTTTTCCACGGCGCGCGCAAAGAAGAAGAACTGCTCTTTGGTCGGTAGCTCACCATAGGATCGGGCTGTTACGCCCGGCGTTTGGAAGGCTCCGTAAACCACCCAAAGCGGACAGGCTGTGCCGTAGCGTGGCAGCGGCAGGCGCGGCAACGGCAAACGCTTGGTGACATAGCCCGAAGGGTCCGATCGCATGAAGGCGAATCGCAGGCCCTTCGCGCCTGGGCGCTGTAACGTCGCCAAGCGATGAGCTGCCTGCTCGTAAGACACCTCAAAACGACGGGCCAGAACATCGAGATCGTAACGACTTGCTTCCGCCGCCTCCAGAAAGGCGTCATAGGGCATAAGCAGTGCGGCTGCAGCATAAGACTCCAGTGCGGCCGCCGCTAATCGCCGCGCCTCTTCATCGGCCAGGGCCGGCGCCTTCTCGGTCAGGTTCTTCACCGCTTCAGCTACGGGCCCGGCGATAAGTTGCCTCGTGCGGACAAAGCGGATCGAAGCTGGTGACAGGGCGACGTCGGGCAAGGCAGTACAAGCGTCCGCCTTCAGGAGGCGCGTCAGCATCGCCTCCGCTGGTTCTCCCGGAAGAGATTGTCGCAAGAGGTCTGCCGCAACGTCTTCCAGCTCCTGGAAGTAGTTGTGATGCTCAAGGATATAAGCATCCACATGCTCCATGGGAGTCGCTGAACCGATCCGGACATGGGAGCTATCGAAGAAGCCGGCCAAGGCCTGGGCGACTTCGGAAAGCCGCCGTGCATCAGACGAGATGATCGAAAGGAACTTTTCTTGATCATCTTCCGGAAGCGCCTCCTCGTCCTCGATGATCTCGGCAGCGGCCCGGATCGCCGTTACGTGGGTCAGGACCTGGTGAATGCTCTCCCCCAGAAAGGGGTCGCGGTTGAGCCGGTCTGCGAGGGCGAGAACCGCCTGGTTGCGATCCTGATATGCCTGATAAAGGCGCAGCATCAGCTTGGCCCATTCGGGATAGCGACCGACCAGCTCGACGGTGGCCCCCGGATGACCTGTTTCATGCGCGAAAAGAGGATCGGCCGGCATTTCTTCTAAGGCATCGACAATTCGACGATCCGACTCCTCATCCAGCAGCCGCCGATGCACCCCCAGACCTTCGGCGATGCGGTCCAGCAGCGCGCCAGCCACGGCTCGCTTATTGCGCTCGATAAGATTTAGGTAGGAGGGCGAAATTCCCGCGCGTCGGGCCAGCTCTCCTTGCGCCAGCCCCTTCTCCCTGCGCAGCGCGCGGATCTTCAAGCCTGTCAGGTCTCTGGTCACGGCCGCCCCTGTTCTAAGTAAAGTTTTTACATCATAGTCATCTCTTCTCTAGAATTCTTTACTAAATAATCGTGAAAAAACAAAGACTTGTTGCACCCATTACAGATTCTGGGAAAATACCCTCCGGCAACAAAATGCCTTTACCAACAGGCTCGAACAATGCGGGCCATTCCCAAACCGGGGAGGAAACGATGAACTTTCGCAGTGTCGACCGCCGCCGATTCCTGAAGACTACGGCGATCGCGGGTGCCGGGCTGGCGATGCCCACCATTTTCACGAGCGCTTCGCGGGCGCAGGAGTTTTGCAACGCCCCCACCGGTTCATCGGTGGTGTTCGGCTTCAGCGTGCCTCTGAGCGGTCCCTACGCAGATGAAGGTGCCGACCAGCTGCGAGGGTATGAGCTCGCCGTCCAGCACATCAACGGCGAAGGCGATGGCGGCATGCTGAACACCTTCAAGGGCTCCGTCCTGAAGGGGAACGGCATACTCGGGAAAAAGGTAGAGTTTGTTTCAGGCGACAGCCAAGCCCTGGCGGACGCCGGTCGCGCTACCTCCAACCGCATGATCGAGCGCGATGGCGCCATCATGGTTACCGGCTCCGTGTCATCGGCCGAGGCAATTGCCGTTCAGTCGCTCTGCTCCGACAAGGGCATCATCTATATGGCCGGCCTGACCCACTCGAACGATACGACGGGTAAGGACAAGCGCCGCAATGGCTTCCGGCACTTCTTCAACGCCTACATGTCCGGCCAGGCACTGGCTCCGGTGATCGTCGATGCCTATGGCTCCGACCGACGCGCCTATCACATCACCGCCGACTATAACTGGGGCTGGTCCCAGGAAGAATCGATCGTCGAGGCTACTGAGCGACTGGGCTGGGAAACAGCCGAACGAGTGCTGACACCGCTCGGAACGTCGGACTACTCGCAGTGGCTTACGCCGGTGGCCAACTCGGGCGCCGACGTGCTCGTGCTCAACCACTACGGCAACGACATGGCCAACGCTCTGACCCAGGCGGTTCAGTTTGGTCTGCGCGACCGTCAGGCCAATGGCAAGAACTTCGAAATCGTCGTGCCCATGTTCTCGGACCTGAATGCCCAGGCAGCTGGTGAAGCGGTGGAAGGCATCCTCGGCACCGCGAACTGGATGTGGAAGCTGGAGGACGAAGGAACCCAGGCCTTCGTTCGATCCTTCGGGCAGGCTTACGGGCAACCGCCTTCTCAGTCCGCCCACACCGGTTATGTGCAGGCCCTACTCTACGCGAACGCCTGCGAAATGGCCGGCACCTTTAATCCAGAGGGAGTCGTCGAAGTCCTGGAAGACTTCGAGTTCGACGGACTTGGGGATGGCCCAACACTCTATCGTGGAGGGGACCATCAGTGCTTCAAGCAGGTACTGGTGGTGAAGGGCAACGACGATCCGGCTGACCGTTTCGACATCCAGAATGTCCATCAGGTCGTCGATGCTGAGCAAGTAACCTACGAGCCCGACAAGTGGGGTGGCGAACTGGGGCCGGTCCGCAGCCAATGCTAGTACGCTGACGTAACCGCGATGGGTTTTTCCATCGCGGTTACACCTGTTCGCTCAGAGTATCTTTGAACAAGGCTGAGACCATGGATTGGCTCATTCTACAGTTTCTCAATGGGTTGGATAAGGGCGGCGCCTACGCGCTTATCGCTCTCGGTCTGACTCTCGTCTTCGGCACTCTCGGCGTTGTGAACTTCGCCCACGGGGCGCTCTTCATGATCGGCGCCTTCTGTGCCGTCGTCTTCTCGCGCCTGGTGCGCCTCGAGACGGTAACCGTAGATCCAGAGCGCCTGTCGCCCTGGGGAACCCCCCTGGAGGTGCGCACGCCCATGGTCGAGGTCTGGCTTGGCGACTTCGGCACCTTCCTGGTTCAGTACTCTGTGCCCCTCTCGATCCTGCTGGCCATCCCGGTGATGCTCCTGATCGGCTGGGTCATGGAGCGCGGGCTGATCCGCCATTTCTACAAGCGGACTCATGCAGAGCAAATCCTCGTAACCTTTGGCCTTGCCATCGTATTGCAAGAGATCATCAAGGCCTTTTTCGGTGCGAATGCGATCCCCGTCTACGCACCCGAGGCCTTTTCAAGCAGCCTCAATCTAAGCGAGACGCTGGGGATCGGCACAAGCGTGTTTTACCCATGGTGGCGGCTGATTTACCTTGCCTCTGCCTTGCTCATCATCGGGCTGGTGATTGCCTTCCTGCAGTTCACCACCTACGGAATGGTCATACGGGCTGGCATGGAAGATCGCCAGACGGTCGGCTTCCTCGGCATCAACATCCAGAAGCGCTTTACCGTCGTCTTTGGAATTGCCGCCGTGGTCGCCGGCGTCGCTGGTGTCCTCTACGCGCCGATCGTCTCGCCCAATTACCACCTAGGCATGGATTTTCTAGTGCTGTCCTTCGTGGTGGTCGTGGTCGGCGGCATGGGCTCGATCCCCGGCGCCGTATTCGCCGGCTTTCTTCTCGGCATCGTAGAGTCCTTCGCCTCCATGGCTGCCGTCACTCGGGTTCTGCCGGCCATCGACCAGGTCATCCTTTACGTGGTTGCAATCATCGTCCTCCTCACCCTTCCGCGCGGGCTGATGGGACGCAAGGGCGTGATGGAGGGCTGACATGACAATCTTCAAGTCCCGCAAGGACCTTCTCTACCTGGCGATCTTCGCGCTGGTCATCTTTGCGATGCCGCTCTGGCTGAAGCCCTTTGGGGCCGGCTATCCGGACCTAATGCAGAGGTTCGCGATCTTTGGCGTCTTCGCGATCGGTTTCAACATTCTCTTCGGCATGACCGGGTACCTATCCTTCGGTCACGCTGCTTTCTTGGGCGCAGGCTCCTACGCTGCCGTCTGGTCCTTCAAGTTGCTGTCGCTAAATCCGGTGCCGGCGTTGCTTTTCGCAACGCTGGTGGGCGGCGTCTTTGCCGCCCTCGTAGGCGTGGTAAGCCTGCGGCGTTCCGGGATCTACTTTTCGATCCTGACGCTGGCCTTTGCGCAGATGTCCTACAGCCTCGCCTACTCGGTGCTCATGCCCATTACCCACGGCGACAGCGGGCTTCAACTAGCGAGCAGCGACCCCCGCGTTCTGGATCGCCTTTTCGGCGCCGACGGGACATTGCCGAACCTCTTCGGCTTCTCCATGCATGGCATGTATGGCTTCTATTTCTGCGCGCTGATCCTGATCGGCTGCTTCTACTTTTCCATGCGCCTCGACCGCTCGCCTTTCGGTATGGCGTTGCGAGCGCTGAAATCCAACCAGACGCGCATGTCTTACACCGGCTTCAACACCAAGCTTTATGCGCGTACCGCCTTCATAATCTCAGGCATGTACGCTGGCTTGGCCGGCGGGATGCTGGCTGTGACGGATCCTCTGGCCGGCGCAGAACGCATGCAGTGGACCGCGTCGGGAGAGGTCGTGCTGATGACTATCCTTGGCGGCGCCGGCACTCTCCTCGGCCCGTTGATCGGCGCTGTTATCATCAAGTATTTCGAAAACATCTTTTCGGCCTTTCACCCTGGGCGGCTGTACGAGACCTTTTCCTTCCTGCCGGAAGGCGTGCAGAACTTTTTTGTCACCATCATTTCGCCCTTCGTGGGCGAAGGTTGGCACCTCACGCTGGGCATCATGTTCATGCTGATCGTGATCTTCCTCCCGGGCGGGATCATGGAAGGCGGAAAGCGGATAGCGAGCGCGCTTCGTAACCGCCGCGCGTCCGGTCGCCATCTCCAGTCTCGACAGTTCGAACCGGCAGAGTGAATGCTATGAGCAACATGGTTCTTGACGTTTCGGACGTCGATAAGAGCTTCGGCGGCCTCCGAGCGCTGTCCAACATCAACCTTCGTATCAAGGAGGGGACAACCCACGCCATCATCGGCCCCAACGGTGCCGGCAAATCGACGCTGCTCAACGTGTGCATCGGTCAGCTTGCGCCGGATCGGGGAGCGGTCGTTTTCAATGGTGACGTGATCACCGGGCGGCAGCCCCACGAGATCAACCAGATGGGTGTTGTTCGCGTCTTTCAAACGCCGGCGATCTTCCCAGACCTTACGGTGATCCAGAACGTGATGATACCCGCCTTCTCGAGGCGCGACGGCGCCTTCAAGCTCAACATGCTGCAGTCGGTGGACGAGCAGCGTGAGATTCGGGAAGAGGCGGAACACTGGCTGGAAGACGTGGGGCTTCTTTCTCACAAGGATCAGTTCGTCGGAAGCCTCTCCCGCGGTGACAAACGGCGCCTGGAGTTGGCCATGGGCCTCATCCAGGACCCTCGTCTACTCCTCCTCGACGAGCCGACGGCGGGAATGTCCCGACATGATACGAACACCACCATCGAACTGCTCAAGAAGATCAAGATGCGCGGCATGACCGAGGTCATTATCGAGCACGATATGCACGTCGTCTTCTCCGTGGCCGATCGCATCAGCGTATTGGCGCAGGGTCAGATAATCGCCGAAGGTACGCCGGAGGAAATCAGGGGCAACCCGAAGGTCCAGGAAGCCTACCTGGGAGGAAAGCAAGAATGACGATAACCATGGAGCGGCCTTCGCAAGACACACAGCCATCCCACCCATCCTCCTTTTTCAGCGTGCGCGATATCCACGCCTACTACGGCGAGAGCTACATCGTTCAAGGCGTCAGTTTCGACATCGCTGAAGGCGACGTGGTCGCGCTCTTGGGCCGCAACGGCGCCGGCAAGAGCTCCACCCTCCGCACCATCGCGCGGGCGATGGAGCCGGAGTTGAAGGATGGCGAAATCTGGCTGAACGGCGAGGCCATCCACAAGCTGAAGGACTACCAGGCTGCCCAGAAAGGTATCCAGCTCGTTCAGGAAGATCGCAGGATCATTCCTGGCCTGAGCGTTGAGGAAAATCTTCAGCTGGCGCAGATTGCCGAGCCCAAGGGCTGGCCGCTCGAGCAGATCTACCAGCACTTCCCGCGCCTAGCGGAACGCCGCAAGCAGGAAGGCATCACGCTTTCGGGCGGCGAGCAGCAGATGCTAGCAGTCGCACGCGCGCTCGCCCGGGATATCAAGTTGCTGCTCCTCGATGAGCCCTATGAAGGCCTCGCCCCAGTGATTGTGCGGGAGATCGAAAGCATCGTCAGAGAGATCAAGAGCCTCGGCATAACTACCATCATTGTGGAGCAAAACGCCGTAGCCGCCCTGCAGCTGTCGAACCGCGCGCTCATCCTCGATATGGGTCGGATTGTCTACGACGGCTCACCGGCCGAGCTGCTGGACAACGAAGCGCTGCGCAACCAGTACCTGGCTATTTGAACCAGGCCGTGTCTGATCGGAAAGACACACTTCCGATCAGACACGACTTGCCGGGCAAGGGGCCAAAAATACCATGTCGGTGGTCAGTCGGCCAGCGCCTTTGATGCGATCTCGTAGAGGTCGCGAGACAGCTTAGGTTCTGCCAAGATCCGCTGCAGAGCGCCCTTCATCTTTTCCTGCCGGTCCTGGTTGAAGCGGCGCCAGCGTCCAAGCGGAGCGAGTAGGCGCGCCGCCACCTGCGGATTGATCCGATCGAGTTCCAGGGTGCGCTCGACGTGAAAGTCGTAACCTGAACCGTCAGCCGCGTGATAGTGCAAGGGGTTGGCGGCGGTGAAGGCGCCGATCAGGGCGCGGACCTTGTTGGGGCGTTCAAGGGCAAAGGATGGGTGGTGTAGCAGAGCCTTCACCCGCGCCAGCGTGTCCGGCAGCCTCGAGATCGCCTGAAGCATGAACCACTTGTCCATGACCAGCATGTCATTGCCATAGCGCGCCTCGAAGTCCCGCAGCGCCTCCTCTCGCTCTTCTCCGGGCAGGTCCACCAGCAGGCGAAGGGTCGCTATCCGATCCGTCATGTTATCGGCATTACGATAGTGGGCCATCAGGCGATCGCGCTCGCCGAGCGCCTCTTCTGCCAAGGCGGTCAGGAAGCCCAGGGCCACATTTCGAAGCGCCCGTCGGCCAGCCGCCTGCGCATCCGGGCTGAATGGTCCCTTGTTCTCCATCCCCCGGTAAAGCGCATCGAACTCAGAGCGAAGCCTACTGGCGATCTCTCGGCGCAATGACTCGCGCGCTTTATATATGCCCTCAACATCAATGACCCTCATGCGTTCGGCAATGTAATCCTCGCTAGGCAAGGTCATCGCTTCGGCCACGAAGGCGGGCTCGAGCCGCCTGTCCCGCAGAAGCTCACCAAGAGCGTCAATGAAGATCGCCGGTGACTGCAGATTGCCCTTCACTGCCGCCAACATCAGCTCTGTCGCGAATTCCTGCCCAGCTTCCCAGCGTTGAAAAGGATCGCTGTCATGAGCCATCAGAAAGGCCCGTTCCTCGGCATGGCGCTCGATCCGAACATTGACCGGCGCCGAAAATCCCCGGTTGAGCGACAAGGCCATCGGCTCAGGAATGTCTTTGAAAACAAATTTATGCCGCTCTTTTGTGATTGGAAGCGTCAGGCTCATCTGCCCTGTTCTGCTCTCGAGCGCTAGCGGGATGTCCCGCCCTTGCCGGTCGAGCAGGCCGATGGACAGGGGCACATGCAACGGCTGCTTTTCCGGCTGTCCGGGTGTCGGCTCGGTTTGCTGCTCCACTGTCAGCTCATAGGCGCCGCGCGCTGCATCATAGCGCCCAGCAACCGTAACCACGGGGGTACCTGCCTGGCTATACCAGCGCTTGAACTGGGCAAGATCAGCATCGTTGGCATCCGCCATAGCGGCGACAAAGTCGTCGCAGGTGACCGCCTGCCCATCGTGCCGTTCGATATAGAGACGCATGCCCTTCTGGAAGCCAGCCTCACCCAAGAGGGTGTGCAGCATACGGATGACCTCGGCCCCTTTCTCATAGATAGTGGCGGTATAGAAGTTGTTGATCTCGATGTAGGAATCCGGGCGAACCGGATGCGCCAGCGGTCCTGCGTCCTCGGGAAATTGAGCGGCTCGCAGGCGGCGCACGTCCTGAATGCGCTTTACCGGCCGTGACCGCATGTCGGCGGAAAACTCCTGATCCCGGAAAACCGTCAGTCCTTCCTTGAGGGAGAGCTGAAACCAGTCACGACAGGTGATGCGGTTGCCCGTCCAATTGTGGAAGTACTCATGCGCGACCACCGATTCGATTCCTTCAAAGTCCGCATCGGTCGCAGTCTCCGGGTCGGCCAGGATGTATTTGTCATTGAAGATGTTCAGGGACTTGTTCTCCATCGCCCCCATGTTGAAGTCGCTGACGGCGACGATGTTGAAAAGGTCCAGGTCGTACTCGAGGCCGAAGCGTTCTTCGTCCCAGCGCATGGCACGGACCAAGGAATCCATGGCGTAGTGGGTGCGGTCCTCCTTGCCATGCTCGACGAAGATGCGAAGCTTCACCTCGCGACCGGAGCGGGTTGTAAAGCTTCGTTCGTTGCAGGCCAGGTCACCGGCCACAAGCGCGAAGAGGTAGCTCGGTTTGGGAAAGGGGTCCTCCCAAACCGCAAAATGCCGCCCTCCCTCCAGTTCGCCTTCATCCACGAGGTTGCCATTCGATAGCAAAACCGGGTGATCAGCTTTTCTTGCGCGAAGCGTGACGCGGTAGGTGGCCATGACGTCCGGCCGGTCCGGAAACCAGGTGATCCTGCGGAAGCCCTCTGCCTCACACTGGGTGCAGAAAACACCATTGGAAATATACAGACCGGATAGCTCGGTATTGGCGTCCGGCTGGATGAGTGCCTCAGTCTCCAAAAGGAATTGCCGCGGTGGCTGGGGGATCACCAGGTTTTGCTCTGTCAGTTGATAGTCTGCAGGCGAAAGAGCGCGCCCGTCGATTGCAATTCCAGTGAGCTCCAGCTTCTCACCGTCGAGCTCCAGCGGCCGAACCTCCTCGGCTTCGTCGTAGTTTGCCTGGATCGAAAGGCGCGACCGCACCCGCGTGCTATGGGCATACAGATCAATGTCGAGTTCAACCCGGTCTATCCGGTAACTCGGCGGACGGTAGTTTTCCCGATGAATGGTCTGTGGCTGGCTGACGCTCATTATTCCTATTTCCAAACGATACACTGTGACTAAGGGCGCAGACCCCATGTTGCGATCAAACGAGCCTGCATTCCACTGTCTCGGCGGCTGGGGGCAATCGCGCCTGCCTTAGCTCGCTTGACGAGTCTGGCCATGCAGCGGCAGTCTGCTTGATCAACTGGTCATACCACTAGAGCAACAAAAGCGTGCCCGCAGACAAGAAGCCCGAGAGCGAGTCGATCAGACCTCCAGGCGACAAAACAGGAATGCCTCCGACCAGTGCGCGGTTTCAGACGGTAGAACGGCAGAAGCTTTCGGATCAGGTGGCGCAGGAGTTGCTGCGCCTGATTGCAAAGGGCGAGCTGGCGCCTGGTGACCGTCTGCCGGGTGAAAGGCAGCTAGCCGCGCTGATGAAGGTCAGTCGCGTTTCCGTTCGAGCCGCGCTACAGCAACTGAAGGCCCAGGGGATCGTAGATGCAGTTCAAGGCGGTGGGACCCGCGTGGTCGCCAATGCGGAAGAGGTCAATGCCGGACTGGTCCAGCTGGTGCGTGCCGATGCCAGCAATCTGCACGATCTGGCCGAAATCCGTGCGAACATAGAAGTCTGGGCAGCGCGACGCGCCGCGTTGCTGGCGACGCCCTCTCAACTGGAGGAGATCGAGGCCGCCCTGGCCGCCATGCGCGACCCCCATCGCCCAACCCGCTTCAAAGCCGAGGATGACCTGCGTTTCCACATGGCGATCGGAAAAGCGAGCGGTAGCGCCGTCTACATGCACCTTCTCATGGTCCTCGGCGACGTGCTCGAGCGATCCTTCGCCTATCACCGCTACAGCCTCTATGCCAGCGAGCATGACGACCATCGTTTCCTCGAGCAGCACCGGCGTATCGCGGAAGCCATCAAGATGCAGGATCCGGACGCGGCTGCCGAACGGATGAGAGAACATCTTGCGGCCGTGCTCTCAAAGTACAGTGATGAAACCGCAAACGGCCTAACCGTAAAGCTGGCTGCGCAACGCTGATGCTGCGGAGCGTCGGACTCTCATCCGCAGGAAGTTCTCGCCATACTGTGCCGGCGTGGCTTCCCTGGATGATCTGGTTTCTGGGCGCCCTGCTCTTTTGCTATGGCTTCTTTCAGCGTACAGCGCCCAGCGTCATCATTGATTCCCTCATGCGCGACTTTGCGGTGGGCGCTGCTGTTCTCGGCAACCTTTCGGCTATCTACCTCTATGCCTATGCCAGCCTCCAGATTCCTGTGGGATTGCTCGCAGATGCCTGGGGGCCGCGCCGTCTGCTCACTGCTGGCGCTCTCTGCTGCGGGATGGGAAGTCTGCTCTTCTCGCTCGCGCCGGAGCTCTATTTGGCATACCTCGGGCGGCTTTTTGTAGGTGTCGGTGCCGCGGTCTCGTTTGTCGGCACGCTAAAGCTGGCGACCAATTGGTTTCGGGCTTCCCGCTTTGCACAGTTGACGGGCATGACCATGGCCCTCGGCATGCTCGGCGGTGTCGGCGGACAGGTGCCGCTTGCCGCAGCGGTCGAGGCCTTCAACTGGCGCAATGCACTGACGGTCGCCTCGCTCCTTGGGCTCCTGCTCGCGGTGCTTGTCTGGTTCATTGTCAGCGACCGACGCCCCGGCTCCTCCACTCCGGAACGGCAAGACGCCTCATCCATTGTCAGCAGTTTGAAGCTGGTGTTCGCCATGCCGCGTCAGTGGATGCTGGCGCTCATTGGCTGCGCCATGACGGCGCCACTTCTTTCCTTCGCGGGGCTCTGGGGGGTTGCCTGGCTGATGCAGATACACGGCATGGGCCGACCGGAAGCCGCAAGCCACACCTCGCTCATGCTTCTCGGCTGGGCCATAGGCTCGCCCCTCGCCGGCTATCTCGCCGACCGTATCGGTCGGAGAATGCCAATTGTTCGTGCCGGCGGGCTCCTTGGCCTCTTCAGCTTCCTCCTCCTGATTTACGCTCCGCCGCTTCCGCCCATGCTCTTCGCACTGCTTTTTCTCTTGACCGGCGTTGGGCTCGGAGCAACTGCGGTCTGCTTCGCCGTCGCGCGGGAAATAACTCCCCCGCGCGCCGTTGGCGCGGCATACGGCTTGCTCAACGGCGCTTTGGTCGGCGGCGGCGCGGTCTTCCAGCCGCTGCTGGGCTTGCTTCTCGACTGGCAATGGGGCGGTCAGATGCATGTGGGCGCTCCCATTTACAGCCAGAACGCCTTTGAATTGGCGTTCCTTTCGTTGGTCGTCTTCCTGCTGCTTGCACTCCTCGTGAGCCTGCTGCTGCGGGAGAAGGAAGGAAACAACCATGTCACCTGAAGAAGCTGTCGCTCTGCTACATCGATGTTTCTCGGCTGGACTGGCCGCGGTCGATCCCGCGCATGTTCTTCCGTCCGCCCTGCCGTCGCCACCACCCGGCCGCTGCGTAGTGGTCGGGGCAGGCAAGGCTGCGGGCGCAATGGCCCGTGCGGTGGAGCAGGTTTGGCAAGATTCCCTCGAAGGGGTGGTGGTCACCCGATACGGCCACGGTGTTCCCACCCAACGCATTGAGGTAGTCGAAGCCGCACATCCGGTGCCAGATGCGGCGGGTCAAGCTGCTGCGGAACGAATGTTGCGCCTGGCTGAGGGACTTGGCGCAGACGACCTGTTGCTCTGCCTGGTCAGCGGCGGCGGATCAGCGCTGCTTGCCTTGCCGGCAGAGGGCCTGACGCTCGAGGACAAGCAAGAGGTCAACCGGGCCTTGCTGGCAAGCGGGGCAGCCATAGATGAAATGAACTGCCTGCGGAAACACCTCTCCGCGATCAAGGGTGGACGCCTTGCTGCTGCGGCTTCACCGGCGCGCGTTGTGACTCTTGCAATCTCGGACGTCCCCGGGGACGGGCCGGACGTGATTGCCTCAGGTCCAACGGTAGCCGACCGTAGCACCTTTGCCGAGGCGCGGGCGGTTCTAGAGAAGTACGGCATCGAGCCACCACCCGCCGTAGGGCGCTTCTTACAGCAGGCGCGGGACGAGACCCCCAAGCCGGGCGACCCTCGGCTCGCCAACAGCCAGTTTCAGTTGATCGCGCGTCCCCAGGACCTACTGGAAGCGGCGGCGGCGGTTGCGCGAGAAGCAGGAGTCACGCCCCTGATCCTGGGAGACGCCATTGAGGGGGAGGCGCGGGAGGTAGCCAAGGTGATGGCTGGCATTGCTCGCCAGGTACGCTTGCACGGTCAGCCTGTCGCAGCTCCCTGTCTCCTGCTGTCCGGAGGGGAGACCACTGTCACCCTGCGCGGCGATGGTCGAGGCGGTCGCAACAGCGAGTTTCAACTCGCGCTGGCGCTTGCACTGGAAAAGCAGGATGGCACCTATGCTCTCGCCTGCGATACGGATGGCATTGACGGGAGCGAGGATAACGCCGGGGCACTGGTAACACCCGACACACTTTCCAGAGGCGAATCCCTGGGCATGTCGGCAAAGGACGCCCTTGCGCGCAATGATGCCTATGGGTTCTTCTCCGCCTTGGGGGACCTATTGATCACGGGTCCCACTTTCACCAATGTGAACGACTTCCGCGCTATCCTCATCTTATGATGCAACGCTATAAGCGCGCCAACTTCCGGGGTCTTTCATGAGACGTGCACGCAACGCCAAGATCGTCGCCACCTTGGGCCCCGCGACTAGTGATCCGGATGTCATTCGCAAGCTCTTCGAAGCAGGCGCTGATGTTTTCCGCCTCAACTTCAGTCATGGGTCACACGAGGATCACCGGCGCAACTTCGATACGCTGCGACGGCTGGAGGCGGAAACCGGCCGCACCATCTGCATCATGCAGGATCTGCAGGGGCCGAAGTTGCGGATCGGTCGTCTGGAAGGCGGTCGCGTGACGCTGCGAGCCGGCCAGTCCTTTCGGCTTGATCTCGATGAAACGCCCGGAACCGACGAGCGGGCCCCTCTGCCTCACCCGGAGATCCTTTCGGTCCTTCAAGAAGGCGCGCTCATTCTCCTGGATGACGGCCGTCTGCGTATCGAAGTGACCAGGGCCGGCCCCGACTACGCTGAAACTCGTGTGCTGGTAGGGGGCCCTCTTGGAGAGCGCAAGGGCGTTAACATCCCCTCCGTCGTGCTCCCCATCTCTCCCCTGACGGAGAAAGATCGAAACGATCTCGACTTCGGGCTGGACCTGGGTGTGGATTGGGTCGCCCTTTCGTTCGTCCAGCGCCCCGACGATGTCGCAGAACTTCGCAAGCTCGTAGCCGGCCGCGCCGCCGTCATGGCAAAGATAGAAAAGCCCGCGGCGGTTGAATGTCTCGACCAGCTCCTGGAGCTGGCTGACGGCGCAATGGTTGCCCGGGGCGATCTGGGCGTTGAGCTCGCTCCCGAAGAGGTGCCGGGGATTCAGAAGGATATCATCCGCGCCTGCCGTCTTGCCGGGAAG
>Ga0079223_10000093_pt1 | contig 31598 bp, 36 predicted proteins | sample Stecom2011_FD_75072 | JGI IMG/M metagenome (GOLD analysis project Ga0079223, IMG submission 75072) | Agricultural soil microbial communities from Utah to study Nitrogen management - Steer compost 2011 | ecosystem: Environmental > Terrestrial > Soil > Agricultural land | place: USA: Utah...
AATCTCCTATTCTCAATTGGAAGATTCTTTATAACCGTTTTTTTCTTGAGACGCGTTACATTCACCGAACTAAATCTTTTACTGATGATCGACCAAAAGAAGAATATGAGGTTCGCTTTGGTTTAATAGGACATAGACTACTTGTTCTTAAAGAACATTTAATGCTTGAAAACTATTACGCCTATTTTTATTCTCGAATGTATGATGAACGTTTTATTTTTCAAGGATGGTCTAGACAGGGATTAAGAGTTAAGAACTTTGATATCTTCTCAGAAATTTTTTGGGACACCTTTGACCAGACAAGATCACAAGATGCAACTTTTGACTGGAGGCCGGGTTTAAGATTTCACTACACCTATAAGAATGTTCATGTTCAACTAATTCACCAATGGCTTCATCATTTCTCAAACCTTGATTTCGCAGGAAGAAATGAACAACGATCTACATTAGTATTGGCAACTTATTTTTAGTTATCAGCTAAGACGAATAACTCGTCTTACTTCCAGACTATTAGGATAACGAAGATGAAGAAGGAGGACCTGGCCACGACGGCCCATGGTCATTCTCATCTTAACGATTTTGGCATTGTCTTTATCTGCGATTTTTTTAATGAGATCTTGAAGCTGCTTGCTGCTTCCTTCAAATTGCAAAGACTGCACCTTATTTAATAGATACTGAGAAAGTATTTCTGAATCATTACTCCCAATAGGAATAATAATAGTCCCGATTCTAGGATTATGAGCTTTAAGAATAGATGTTCGGCCTAGACCAAATAAATTCAGTAGTTTCATAAGTATCCTTAAATAAAGAAGCACTCTTATCTAAAGGAATATTAAAAATAATGAAAGAGAGTGTGAACTTTTTTTCTAACACTTCTAAGAATTGTCTAATTTTTGATCGCTGACTATTTTTTACTGTTTAAAGTTTAAACAGCTTTGCTTTCTCCTCCCTCTAACCTCTTCATATTACGTTAATAACTTTTGGCATCAAACTTGGATAATAAACAACAAACTCAGGACATTTAAATTCGGGGGGATTTATGGCCAAGAAAAACTTTTTATTTGTATTACCGTTACTCACACTCTTATCTGTTTCACCATCGGAGCTCTTAAAAGATGGTCCATCGCGATCAATTGCTTCCGTTGAGGTGGAAGAAATTACAGAAGATCAGAAAGAAGAGCAAAAAGAAGAAAAGAAATTTGAGCGTTTTCAAGCGATGATTTCTCAAATCGACCAAAGCAATCTTCTTGTTTCTGATTCTATCACTAAAGAAAGTGTTAAAGAAAAAGCTGTGTCTTTAAAAGATAAGATTCAGTCAGAATCAGAGAAATTTAATAAACAGGCCACTGACAAAGAAGAAATTAAACTTCAAAGAGAGTTAGTTGAATCTCTGGTGGTTGATGCTGTTATCTTTGATAAAGAAGTAAGTGTTCTCTTTGATAAAGAAGAGATCGAGGAAGAATTTAAACAAGAACTTCTTCTTGCCGGAGAATCTCATAAAGAGGGTCTTGAACTACTCATTGTGGATCTTGAAAAGAATGAAGAACTTCTTGATATAGAGCCACCTATTATCGCAGATGCTGACGATAAAATTGATGATCAAGTTGATGATAAGATCGATGACCAAGAAGAAAAAGAAGATGCTCCTAGAGTAGCTTCTGATGATGAGAAAGTAGAAGATAAAAAAGAAGAAAAAGAAGATAAAGAATGTCTCGCTAATGAACAAGTAAAAGTTCTGACTGCTCAAGTAGAGAGACTAATGGAAGAACAAAACTTGATTCTTCAGGCCATGCTTAATCTGACTCAGGTGATGGTTAATATGTCTCAGATGCAGTCTCAGCAGCCATATTTCCCAATGCCTCAGACTGCTTACCAATATCATGCACCAATGAGTCAGGGTAATTGGGTATACTATCCTCAAGGATTTAATCCTCAGATGAGTCAAGGATTCTATCCGAACCAGGCCTATGGTCAGCCTCAGCAGTACCAACAGCCGCAGAATAACTGGACACTTCAGCCATCTCAAAGCTTCCAGTTCTCTCCACAGGCCCCAATGCCACAGGTTGGTCAGTTTGGAATGGAACAAGCGCCGATGAATAGTTTCAACTTCTCATCACAGCCGCAAATGATGCCACTGATTGGAATGAACTAAATTAAATTGCTCTGGGGCCAGGCATCCCCCGGCCAATAGGGCCCCAATTTTTCAAATCCCCTAAAGTTTTTGCTTTAGGGGATTTAAGTTTTACGCTCTCTACCCGATAGGCTTTCAAGAGTCTTACTCAACCGGGGAATATCTATGAAAAATGAGTTCAAACTATATAAAAGACCAGAATCACTGATCCGAGTTTGTCATAAGTGCCTTAAAATCAACGAGGCTTCCGGAGAAATTGAAAAATGCGCACACTGCCAAAAATCCTTTCTCCCTCTTCGTTACTTCGATAAAATTCATTCAAAATCAAAAGAAAATTGGACCTCCTACTTCAGCTCAATAGAAGATATTGATGAAAAAGACCTTATTCAGGGTCTGATTGTTAAGTGGTGAAACCAATCTCCTTATGATAGCGTGAAGGTATGCAGACACAGGCTCCTTCACTTAATCCCGTTATAACTCGTCTCTTCTCCCGAAGAGGTATCGCTCCCCAAGACATTCCGAATTTTCTATCCTGGAATCTCAAAGATATCCCTGACCTGACTCAGATGATTGATTTGCAAAAAGCAAGTCTTCGTTTGATAGAGGCCATAAACAAAGGAGAAAAGATCGGAGTTTATGGTGACTATGATGTGGATGGGACAACTTCCTGTGCTCTCCTATGGCATTTTTTTAAGATGCTTAACTATGAGGTTCAGCTCTATCAACCCTCTCGCTTTGTAGAGGGCTATGGAGTGCATCCTTCTTCTATTGATGAAGCTGTCAATGATGGAGTAAGCGTTCTTATCACAGTGGATTGTGGAATCACCAATACCCAGACCGCGGACTATGCTCAAGGGAAACTTGACTTGATCATCACTGACCATCACCGAGATGCGGCTCCAGAACTTCCTAAGGCCTATGCCGTTGTGAACCCTTGTCGAAGAGATGAACCAAGTGAATCTCCTCTTCGCGCCCTTGCTGGTGTAGGAGTTGCCTTTGCTCTTGCTCTTCAAATAAAAAATGATCTAGCAAAAGCCGGGAGAGAATTACCAAGTATTTATCCTCTTCTGCAGTTTGTGGCCATCGGAACGATCTCTGATCTTGCCCGCATGACTCCCTTGAACTTGAGACTGACTCGCCATGGATTAAAGCAAATCCCTAAGACGGAGTACCCTGGCATTCGCGCCTTCTTCGCTCCGGAAGAACTTAATGTAGAGATGATGTCCAGTGAGAAAATATCTTTTCATGTAGGACCTCATATCAACTCTAAGGGCCGCCTTGATCATCCAGAACGAGCATTAAAACAATTAATCAGTACTAGCGATAAAGAAGCTCGAGAGCATTTCATGCATCTGGAACTTGCTAACAGAGATCGAAAGATTATTCAGAAAGAAGTTTTTGATGAAGCTAAGGAAATGGTTATCAAAAATCTTTCCCGTGGAGAACATCTCATCTCAATTGTTCACAGACCTCATTGGCATGAAGGAGTAATTGGTATTGTCGCTTCGAAGCTCGTTGAAACTTTCGGAGTACCGGCCATTGTTTTTAGTAATGCGGAAGAAAATGGCATTATCAAAGCTTCTGCTCGTGCGGCCGGAGAATTAAATATCTTTGAACTCCTCCAGAATTGTTCTGACCTCTTCATCAAATTCGGAGGACATAAAGCTGCTGCAGGACTTTCCATGCCTTATGAAAACCTGGGCGCTTTTATTGAACGAATGAATGAACAGCTTCGTCAGATCCCCGAACCTTTGAGAGTGCAAACAGATAGTTTTGATATTGATATTGATCTGGAAGAAATATCTCCGGGACTTGTTAAAGATTTAGAACGGCTGGAACCTTTTGGACCTGGCAACGAGCGTCCGATCTTTCGCATGAAAAATGCCAAGATTCAAAGTTTTCGCATCATGAAGGATCTTCATGTGAGATGGATGTTTAGTTCTGAGAAAGCGAAATTAAATCTTCAGGGAGTAAGTTTCAATTACATTGGTAAATGGAATGAACCTTCGCCAGAAGAGCTTTTCCAATACCAGAATGATAACGGACTTATTGTTCAATTCAGTTTAGGTGTTAACCGCTTTAATGGGAATGAATCCATTCAGCTTATGGTGGATAAACTTAAAGTTGGTCAGATTTAAAAGCTTGATTCAAGGCCCCGAGAAAAGTTTCTTTTGCCTGTGCTCCTGATACCGCAAGCTTTCGGTCTAAAACAAAAAATGGTACACCTTGAATACCTAGCCCTTGAGCTTCCTTGTAATCATTAAAAACTTTAAGCTCATAAGACTTATTCTCTAAACCTTCTTTAAACTTTTCAATGTTAAGATCTAAGCTTTTAGCAATATCAAGTAAGGTTTCCAGATCATCAACGTTTTTACCTTCGCAGAAGTACCCTTTGAAGATAAGCTCATAAGCTTCATTATCCTTTCCTTCTTCCTGGGCAAACTTAATGAGAGCATGAGCTTTAATGGTATTGGCCACTACAACTTTATCAAATTGAAAATCTAGGCCGATAGTCTTAGCTCGTGCCACAATATTACCCGTCATGTGTTCTACATCATGAGGGCTCATTCCTTTTGATTGAGACAGGTGATCTGTTAAACTGATGGACGGGTTTGTTTTAAGTTCAGGAGAAAGAAGAAAGCTTTTCCACTCAACCATGACCTTGTCTTTATGAGCGAACTCCTCAAGAGCCTCCTCAAAAAGACGTTTACCCATATAACAAAATGGGCACATGATATCGCTCCAGATTTCAACTTTCATTCTTTCTCCCTTACTTTTTACTTAGCTTCTTTTGATTGTGACTTTTTCCATCACCACGTTTTCAACGGGACGATCCATAGCTCCTGTTGGAGTGTCTCCAATTTTCTTAACAACATCCATTCCTGAAATCACTTTTCCAAAAACAGTGTGTCTTCCGTCTAGGTGTGGAGTTGGGCCCAGAGTGATAAAAAACTGAGAACCATTTGTTCCAGGGCCAGCGTTGGCCATTGAAAGGATTCCCTCTGAAGAGTGACGAAGATTTCTGTCAAACTCGTCTTTAAAACGATAACCAGGTCCCCCCATGCCGGTTCCTTCCGGGCATCCACCCTGAATCATAAAACCACGAATGACACGATGGAAAATAAGACCATCATAAAAAGGACCTTCTTTAGAAGTTTTTTGTCTGCCTTCTGCTAGATTAACAAAGTTCCAAACAGTCTCTGGAGCTTCACGATGAAAGAGCTCAATCTCAAACTCTCCCATACTTGTTTTAAAGTGGGCCACTAGCTTGTTCACATCTTCTTTATAATCAGACTTTGAGCTTTTAGAAAAACCAAACATAACCATCCTTTTTAATAGCTAATCTCATTGACTGAGATCTTGTGTCTTTTATTGGGTTGAATAATATTTATCACTGTTTTATGGCCAATAATTTTATCCAGCTCAATCTTCATTCCTGTCTTTAAAGTAAAATCACTAGAATACGGAGTGAGCCATTCTGCACTTAAAAGAAAAAATCCTACATTCTCTAAACCGCTTTCCATCACCCATTGATTCAATCGCATATGGGAAAGACAAGAGGAGAAAAGGATGACCGGTCTTTCATCAAACTTTCCAGAGGCATTCATCTGGGTAAGGATCTGTAGACCTTTTTCATCCTGAAGAAAGCTTTCAAGCCAGATAAGATCCACCACCGGAACTTCCGGAAGCTGAAGCAGCCTTACTCCCCCACGAACCTCTTGCAAAGTATTATTGAAAAAAGAAGCCTCCTCTACCGGCTTTAAAAAGCGATAGGCCGTAGATCTGAAATAATCTTCTCTTCGCTTATTGTACTGGGCCTGCAGCTCAACGATTTCAGAATAAGTAAGCTGATAGTTGGCATTCACTTTGGCAAAGTCTAAGTATTGAAAGGAGTTCGATTTAAAACAACCTCCAGATTCAGAAGAATTGGCCCAACCAGGAAGTTCAGGAAGAAAGTATTGCTCCACTCCTGATGTTCTATAGGGTTGATTCAAAGAAGGTGTATTAGTCGTTCTTTTCTCAGGAGAGCTGCAACTAATGAGACTCAGCAGGAGAAAAAAGTTTAAAAATATTATTTTCAATGTCATTAAGTTCACCCATATCATTTTGCCAGTGATTTTGTGTTAAAAGATCACATGGGTTAATTCTAAAAAAACCAACTTCATTTTCATCAAGAAAACTTTCTTGATCTTTAAAACCATTGGCCACAAGGACACAGTCAACTCCAATAGTTTTTAATTCTAATAAATTATTTTCTGCCTGAATTTTTGATTGTCTAAAATCAGAAGTCTCCAAAGTAAGAAAGACTCGTTTATTATCGATTAATTGATCAATGGCCGAAGCGTTATGGGCCATAAAGAAAACGAGTCTTGGAATAGGCTCCGCAGGTCGCGGTATCTTCACTTGGACAAAATCATCAAGAGATTGCCACTCACGAAGTTTCTTAACAAATGTTTCGGTAGCAGCTTGAAACTCTGCCTGAGCTTTTTCAAAAAAGTTTTGAATTCTCTGAGCGACTTCTGGTTTTGCAGTTTCCAAGAACTTTTTAAATGGAGTTTCTTCATAGGAAACGATGAAGAGCCTTGTACGTGGATCATCTAGCCATTCAGAGAAATTTAACATCATGAGGGCCCCAAGAGCATCGCTTCCCACAATGGCCACTTCACGCAGATCTTTTTTATCCCCAAGTGATTTTTCCAAGGCTTCTTTTCCATAAAGAAGGTAGCCTTCCTTAATACGTTTTTCGCCCAACGCACGTCCGGTAATATTTAAACTTTTAGGGATGGTTGAATGTCGACAATCAATAACGAGGTCAACATCCTCATACATTTCAATTTTAGTTTGTAAGGAATGAACAACTTCTTCATTCAATCTCTCATAGAGAGCTTGATCCACTTCCTTTTGCTCATTAATAAAATCTTTCGGATCAACTTCATAAATTAATCGGAAAAGATCGTGGAAACGAGATTTACCAGGGATTTCTTCTTTAGGAGCAAGGTAACGTTTAGTGATCGAAACCACTGAAAAGGGTTTGACCCTTTGACCTTCTTTTTTAAGTAATTCTTCAATAGGTTTAAAATATGTGGCCATCCATTCCGCATAATTTAGATGGGTAAATTCTTTGGATAAGAACTTTTCCCCAAGTTCAGAAGTTGCTTCTTTCCAATTGATATCAAAAGCTTCATTAGGATAAATTTCATCCTCATGATTGAACCAGGTAATTGCTGCTCCGTGAGCATGAAACCGGAGTGCTGCTTCCAGGGCAATGAAGCTTCTTCCGAGAATGGCAACTTTCATAAAAAAGACCTCCAATGGAGGTCTGATCATAACAAAAAAGTAATGAATGAGGGATAAGTTTTATAGGAAATAAACCTTGCTTTCCCCTTTGTCTGCACAAGAAAACTCAGCGTACTGATAGATAAAATCGATAAAGCTGGAAAGAGCGGTAAAACTAGGTAAACTTGTGTCAAATTCACTACCAAGTCTTAGCCAGGCATCCCCATCTTTATCCACATATTCTTGGGCGTGACGAATAGTGACGACGGCCGGAAGATAAGTGGATTTAGCGAAATAAAGTTTTAGAGTGAACTCTGTGCCTTCTTTGAATTTATTCTTGGCCTTTAAGCTAAATGGTACTTGAAACTGACAACCTTCTTTTGAAATATCAATCAGCTTAACTGGAAAACCAGACCCTTCATCATCAATAACTGTGAAAACACCGAGAAATTCCTGGAAAACGACGCGTTCAAATGAGCGGCGCTTCTGCTCAATTGATTTCTTGCGCTTTTCCATAAAATCTACAACTTTCTTTTCATCTGACATAATCTCTCCTCTCATCGATGTCTTAATGACTTATCGGTCTGAGAGGGCGAGATCTAAAGCATTAATTGATTGGCCTACAAAACCACTCGGGATAAAGTGAAATCCTGAGGACTTAACAGCTCTCGGGCCAGCTTTTCAAACTGATCAGTGAGATCGGTGATATGAATTTCCACTGTGCCCTTCTCTTTTTGAGAGCGGGCAATAATCCCTTCATCAAAAAGGTGGGTCAGTTTTTCTGAGAGAACGGAACCACTTTCAATTAAAGATATTTCCTTACCAGTGATTTCCCCAATTTGTTCTTTTAAAACTGGATAGTGAGTGCAGCCTAAAATCAGCGTATCCACTTGGGCCTTAATGAAAGGAGCTAAATATTTTCTTAGGACTAATTTCGTCACTTCATCATCTTTCCACCCTTCCTCAACCAAGGGGACAAGTAAGGGGGATGCTTGTGAAATGACTTCAACTTGCGGGTTGTTCTTTAATAAAGAATTTTTATAGGCTTCTGAACGAATAGTGGCCGAGGTTCCCAGAACTCCAATTTTAAAACTTCGAGTTTTCTTCAGGGCAGCTTCAGTTCCAGGGCCAATGACGTTTAAGACAGGAATTCCTTGATAGTCTTCGTCTTCCATAAAAACACTGGAAGCTGAGTTACAAGCGATAATAATGGCCTTCACATTTTGTTTTTTTAAATAGTCAAAAATCTGAAGTCCATATTTTTTGATGGTTTCAGGAGATTTGTTTCCATAAGGAAGCCTGGCAATATCGCCTAAATAACAAAAAGACTCCCCTGGAAAATTTTCAGTCAGAGTTTTAAGAACAGTCAGCCCTCCTAAACCTGAATCAAAGATACCTATTGCTTGCTCCATAACGACCTATCTTAGACTTTTTAAGTGTTGTGAATAAAGAAACATCACCAGATCATGAAAAGGATACTGCGTAAATCGATAAATTGGCCAAGGAAGTCTGGGAGAAAAATCTTTAAGGGCCGTAATAATTTCCTCGCCCTCTTCAAAAAAAGAAAAGCTTCCTCCACCTTTTGAAAGGAAACCTCCTATGACTTCAAAATGAACGCCTTCCCTCTCCTTAATTCTTTTAAGTCGCAGTAAAGGCCATTTATAAAGATTTATGGAGACTGTATCGAGAGAGCTTTCTTTGAATACATTAATCGGTCCCCCAAATAGTGTGGGTAGCCACACAAAGTATTCATGAGCATGCTCATCAATGCTTAAATTTTTAATTTTATGCATCTTCTGAATTGATGTCGCCCTTCTCATTTAAATAGCTTCTCACTTGCCTCTACAAAATCTTTTACAATCAAGTCCACCTTGCCTTTCAGATCTTCTGCTTTATGAGTAGTAGAAACCCCTATTACAGAGCAGTCTGCCCTTTTTGCGGCTTCAATCCCCAGTAGCGCATCTTCGAAAACAATAGCTTTCTCTACATTTAAAAGTTTTTTACATTTTAAATAAATTTCAGGATCGGGTTTCCCCTTTGAAACTATTAATCCGTCAACCACAACATCAAAATAAGAACGAAGATTAAGTCGATCAAGAATAAACTCTACATTCATACTTGGAGCAGATGTACCGACTGCAAGCTTCATCTGCCTCGCCTTAAGAGATTCAAGGAAAGGAGTCAATCCTCGATGCTCCTTAAGTTCTTTGGCCATCTCCTGATACATTAATTCTTTTTCAAGAACCAGCGCTTGAAATCTGTCCTGGTCAATATTTCCAAAGATCATTTCAAAAAGGTCTTTATTGGTTTTTCCATTAAAGTCTTTTAAATAAATTTCATCATTTAAGGGGAAATTATATTTCTTAGCAAAATTCATCCATGCCATAAAGTGGGCATGATGATTATCTACTAAGACGCCATCCATATCAAAAATGACTGCAGAAAATTGATCTAGATTCATACTCTCTCCCCAAACTCAGTATGGGAATTATAACTAAGATGTAAGAAGAACGATACCTAGAAGAAAAGATGCTGAGTGAAAAAGAAAAAATTAAGGTCGCCAAATGAGTTAACTCAATTACAATTGATTCATGACGAAATTAACTCCTACTATGAAACTCATTCTAACATTTTTTATTTCTTTCTTTGTCGCTTACTCAACGATAAATTTAATTGTTTCTCAAATTAACAAAAGAGAAAATGCTCTCCAAAGAGAAGCAACTCGATTTCTACAACATGAAATCAGCAAAAGATTTCAGCTTACCCTGGATGTGGCCCTCGTTATTGGTCAAATGTCTTCTGTTTATATCAACGAGGAAAAAACCAGCAAGCGTTATGGGGAGTTTGTTCAAAAGGCTTTAGAAGATAAAGACTATATCATCGGTCTCAGTCACATCGGTGTAGATGGGAAAATTATCAGAACTTACCCAGAAGAAGCTAACCAGGGAGCGGCTGGGAAAGTGAGTCAGAATCTTCCAGAATTCATGAAGTCCTATGAGCGTGGAGAAAAGTTTTGGTTCTCTCCTCCCATTCAGCTTTATCAGGGAACTCCCGGATTTATTTTTTACATCCCTATAAAAAATAAAAATAAACTACAAGGATGGATCGCACCTGTCATCAGCTCTAATCTTTTCTTTGAGCATTTTCGAACGATGGATTTTTTTAGTAAGTACGAACTCATCATAAAAGATGAAGCGACTGAAAATATCTACTTAGAAACGGGGCTTCTGCACAATGAAGACGAGATAGAAGAAGTTAGCAGTTCACTGTGGGGAAGAAATATTATTTTCCAAAGCTGGCCTAAAACAACAAACCCACACTTGGAACTTCCATTTTGGATACGTTTTCTTTCTTCCCTCTTATTTGCTCTCATTATTTCATTTTTTATGAAAGAGCATCTTCAAAAAGAGAAAGCTTACTCTCGCTTGGAAGATATTAGTGATGTATTAAAAATTACTTCTAATGAGATTTTGGCAAAACTGATGGATATTCAAAATGATTATCTCTCTAAAAAAGATTCCAAGTTTATTAATACAGAAACGGCAGAAAAAGAAATTCAATCAGTAACAAATCTTTTTGAACAAGTTGAACTACTACAGAATATTGCTTCGACAGAACAACTTTATGAAGAAACTTTTGAAATTCTTCCCCTTCTGACTGAACAGCTTAACCATCTTAGAGAAATTGTTAATAAGAAAAACCTGAAGCTAAAACTGGATTCAGAAAGTTTTCGAGAAATTAAGGTTACTGGAAACAAATGGCTTATCAGCAATACTGTTTTAAAAAATGCATTGTCTTTCAGTGCCTTGATTTCCCGGCCCGATGGAAAAATTGAAGTGATTCATACAATATCATCAAAAGAATGCAGTACTCTCTTCTATATTGAAAAGATTATCGAAGAAGAAATGTCCAAAGCTTTTCGAGTTGATCGACGTCTTCTGGTTGCCCAGAATGTGATGAACTTACTTAATGGAGAGATCACTATTTATGAAGATGGTTCTGGTGGAATGATTCTGAAAATCTCCACGGCTCCCATCTCATAAACCAATGAAAGGGCTGTTTATTGGGTGCCAAGCCAAGCGTGTGCAGCTGCGGCCATAGCTTCTATTCCCGTCTCAAGTGTTGGATGTAACACCGGAGCAAAATACGGACTATGGTTAACTGGTAATTCGTTCAATCGTCCTTCTTCTTTGGCCTTGGCGGACCATCCCAATAAGCCTTAATGAGTGCTAGACTCGCCGGCATAACACATGCGGCGGAAAGACCTTGTAAGGCCCGTCCTAGTAACATAATGGGTGTCGCCAAGTCTCCAGTGGGAGTGATGGCCACCAGTATCGAACCTGCTATGTTGAAGTAAAATCCGATTCTAGTGAGCTTGAGCCTCCCAACGTAATCCGCTAGCCCACCCATAACAACGATAAAAATGCCGGAGAATAATGAAGTAATAGATACTGCGATATTCATTGTATTTGAATTCATACCCAGATCACGCTGCATCTCTGTAGAGGTATTGAGTGTTGTCTGAGCAAAAAGCCAGAATGCAATGACTCCCATGACAATACCAAATAAGAGTTTATTATTTCCGTGAAAAGGAACTGTAGTCGATGATGGAGTCTCGATCATATTGGAAACCTCCGATGATCTTCGCATATTAAGTGACCACAGTTGGAAAGAGTAAAGCAAGCAGCCCCGCTAAGCATGCATTGAAACCAGAGGATCTCGATGAAGAAATGGAGAGAGTTTAAGAAGAAAATGGCGCACCGGAGAGGATTCGAACCTCTGACCTACCGCTTAGAAGGCGGTTGCTCTATCCAGCTGAGCTACCAGTGCACGAGAAAGCCTCACAACCCCTTGAAATACATTGAGTTTTAAGACTAGGATAGGAGACTAACTTTATCTACCCTTATGAATGTTGTCAATCGCTAGCTTAAAACTTTTGTGTTAAGGTTAAAAAATATGACTCATAAGGCCCGTATTTTTAAATCAAGTAAGCGTCAGTTTGACTGCCAAATTGTGGAAACCAAGGAAGTGGTTCAAGCCACGGCCCTGGCCACCCTTCTCAAGGAAGATCATTTAGTCGTCGGAGACTGGGTCAACCTCAAGGCCCCGGAAACCTCTTCTGATTCCTGGACTATTGTAGGCGTGAATGAAAGGCAAAATGCCATTTACCGTAACCTCCCCCGAGAGCAAAAAAAGAAAGTCATCGCCAGCAATGTGGATCTTATTCTCATTGTGGCCAGTGCCGGAAAGCCTTCCTATAAACGAGGCCTGGTGGACCGCTACCTGGCCCGTTCAAGCTTCTGGGAAATCCCCGCTTTTGTGGTTTTTAATAAAATGGATCAATACAATCCTGAAGAGTTCAGTATTCGTGATGAAGCTGATCGACTTCAGTGGGTTGATGTTGAATGCTTTGAAGTCAGTGCGGAAATTCCTGAATACCGGCAACAATACCTTTCTCAAGGCTTTAATGAACTTGCTCAAAAGCTTAAAGGTAAAACGGCCATTCTTTTGGGACACTCTGGAGTGGGAAAATCCCGCCTTATAACGAGTCTTTCTCATGGGAAGGCCCAGCTTTTAAGTGGTGAATTGGGGAAAGTTGGGAAAGGTGCTCATACAACGACCTGGGCAGAACTTATCGATGCAGAATCCTTTCACCTCATTGACTCTCCCGGAGTAAGGTCCATGTCCATTAATGATCTCACACAGGATGAACTCCTCTACTCATTTCCTGATATCAATGAATTCTCAACGAAGTGCCGTTTTGCGAGCAACTGTAATCACGATGAAAGTGCCAAGGGATGCTTTTTTCAAACTCTCGATAAAACAAAAAGAGAGGATCAATTAATCCTCTCTCGACTTGAATCATTTAAAAGAATGCTTGATGAAGTTTCAAACATTCCTGACTGGCTAAAAAAATCTTAGCGAGTAAATTGATAATGAATTGGATATTCTTTCACTGGTGCTTCAGAAGGAGTCGAAGAAATTTTACGCTCCTGGTGAGCACAGCTAACAAACATTCCTAGTACAAAAAAGAGAGCTAAAGTCTTTGCCATTTTGGGCCTCCAGTTGGTTACACTCACCCAACCTATCGGCGTAAATGCCTTGGACTTTAGAAGATATTGACTAATTTAATCCCGTTCTAATGTTTTCTGGGGCTTATATATCTACAGAGTCGTCAGAAGGCTTAATGGGAATACGGTCCGGAGAAATCTCCTTGGTTTCCCCTTTGAAAGGAAAAAAGATTTTAACTCCATCATCCATCTGAGAAATTTGTGCTTTATTAGCATCGCAATCATGCGGGATACTCATCATCTGAGTAGAGACTGATTGAGAGCGCATATTGTCGCTACTTTTCTCTTGTGCACTCTTAATTTGAATCATGCCATTTTCGATTTTAATATCTAACTTCTGATCTTTGTCCGATGGATTGATGTAGATAGTGCGCCCATCTTTACTTTGCTGCCACTCGGTTTTGAACATACTACTTTGCGAAAAGCTTGAAAACTCACTCATTCGGTTTTCAAAATGTTCGATGGCCGATTCTAAAGTGCTGTCACCAAAAAAAGGAAAATCAAAAAATGAATTTCTTCTCTTATTCACCTCATTAGCAAAGGCCATAAGAGATAGAGTTACCAGAGCGAAAATAATTAGCAGAGTCACTTTTAATCTTCTCATGCCTAAATAATAAGCACTGCTTGTTAGACGTCAAGGTTTGGAATTTTCTCAAAATAAGAAAACATTATGTCTATCCCTTCAAGAAAGAGCGCGGGACCAGGTTGTAGAATAATCTCTGAAGGTAGTTCGTAAACCTGATCATTAATGATGGCATTAATCTTTTCGTAACCACTTCTCTTCACTAACTTTTCTTTTTTAAAAGGCTTACCGCACCATGATGCTAGGATAATATCCGGATTTCTCTTGATAATTTCTTCATCAGAAACTTCACGATATTTGGCAAAACTATGGGATGAAAAAATATTTTCTCCACCACAAATTTCAATGAGTTCACTTACCCACTGAATAGTCGTCAAGCGAGGGTGATCCCACTCCTCAAAATAAACACGAATTTTTCTTTTAAACTTACCTGAGCGTTCTTGGATATCGCTGATCTTTTTTCTAAATTTTAACACCAGCTCCTCTCCTTGGCGCTCCTCTCCCACAATCCGGCTGAGTAAGAGAATTTGCTGTAAAATCTCTTCTAGGGACCTTTGATTGGTAATCCAGACATTATGGCCTCGGCCAATAAGTTCTTTTGCGATTTCTTTCTGTAAATCACTAAAACCAATGACTAAATCTGGAGAAATTGAGTCGATTTGATCAAAATCGCACTTTATAAATTGAGTCACAATCGGATGAGAATGATTTGCAGGTCTTTTCACATATTCTGAGACTCCAGCAATGAGATTTTCTTTTCCTAAAAGATAGAGAGTCTCGACTGTTTCTTCAGTAAGGCATATAATTTTTGACGGATACATACATTCTCCTCGTGATTCATTATAAGGAATTCCTATGCTGAAAGCTATTTTTCTTCTTCTCTTCTCAACTCTTGCTTTCTCAAGTGAACATGCCACTTTTAGCTTGCAGCGCTGGAATGATAAATTGGTTCTCACCATCGATCATGATAAAGGATGGCATACCTATTGGAAAAATCCCGGCGATGCAGGAATTGCTTCTTCCTTTAAATTCTATAAAGGCTCATCTGAAGTATCTCTTAAAGCTTATGAGTGGCCAACTCCTGAACTCTTTATTGAAGCAGGAGATATCCACACCGTTGGTTACGGAGACACACAACATTTTTTCTTTGAAAATACTAAAGGCCATATCAAAGCGGTTGTTAATGTTCTTATCTGTAAGGACTTGTGTATTCCCGGATCTGCTACTCTATTACTAAGTGAAAAAGAGACTTTCACTTCTTCTAGAAAGGCCAAACCTTTTCCATACCGTGAGCTAGAGAATGCCTTTCAAAATCTTCCTGCAAAAAAAGAGCTGCCTCAAGAGTTTGAGTACTATCTTACTAAGACTCCAGGTAAGAACGAACTGGTTCTTCACTACTCTTTGATAAACAGACCTACACTGGACTTACCTCGCAGACTCTCCCTCTTAACCTCATTCCCACATCAGCCTTTTACCTTTAAAAGAGAATCTCTTTATTTAAAAGATAACGTGATCTATGGGAAAACAACGATTGATTGGGATGGAGAATATCTAGAACCACCACAAGAACTACCTGAAGATGGGAAGTTTAAAACTCCTCATAAAATTGACTTCCTTTTCAATAATCCACAAAGCCAAAAAGTAGAGATTGTTGAACTCAAGCTCTCTGACTTCTCTTCAGGAACTGAAGCCTTAGATCAATTTTATGCAGACCTTGAAAAAAGCACGCCTGAAAACTCACCAACATCTACGAGTTCTATCATGGCCTATATCGTTTTTGCTTTTCTTGGGGGACTGATTTTAAACCTCATGCCTTGTGTACTGCCTGTTATTTCTTTAAAGCTTTTTAGCTTAATAAAGTATCAGGAAAGTTCGCAGAAAAAGTTATTAAAACACAATTTCTTTTTTACTCTTGGAGTACTCTCTACTTTTATGGCCCTTGCGGCGATCGTGGTGGCACTTAAAGTTGGAGGAGAAGAAATTGGCTGGGGCTTCCAACTGCAATCTCCTGCCTTTGTTCTCTTCATGATGATTCTTCTTTTCATCATGACTTTAAATCTTTTTGGACTCTTTGAATTCAAAACTCCAGGAGGCTCAAAACTTGGTTCAGCGCAAACTAAGGAAGGTATTTTAGGAGACTTTTTTACAGGAGTTCTTACAACGATTCTTTCAACTCCTTGTTCTGCTCCTTTTCTTGGAACGGCATTAACCTTTGCTTTTACCACCAATTACTACACGGTCTTTCTTATTTTCCTCTTTATTGGATTAGGGCTGAGTTTTCCTTTTATTATGACTTCCCTTTTTCCAGCAAGCTTGAAGTTTCTTCCTCGCCCAGGACTGTGGATGGAGAAACTAAAATACATTTTAGGTCTAAGCTTATTGATCACAACGATCTGGCTCTACGATGTTTTTGTCAGCCTTGTTGAATTTGACCTTATTAGCTGGCGAGTAAACCTTCTCTTTGCTCTTTGGTTTTTTCTTTTCTTTATGTATCAGAAAATTAAAAACCGTTTCGTTATTGGTGCTATTATTCTTCTCACTCTAGGGAGCACCTTTGTGGCCTTCAAAGATATTAAGTTAAGAACTCACACTCCTTTTGCTCAAGCGGCTTCTAAATGGACTCCATGGTCAGAAGCAAAACTTTCTGAGCTCAAAGGTGAATTAGTCTTTATGGACTTCACTGCTGAATGGTGTCTGACTTGTAAGGTAAATAAAAAGCTAGTTCTCGATACAAATGCCTTTGAGGCCCTGGCACAGAAATACAATGTGAAACTTCTTCGCGCGGACTGGACGAAAAGAGATGATCACATCACTCAATTCTTAAGACGTCATAATGTTGTAGGAGTTCCGGCTTACTTTGTTCAGAAAAAAGATGGCTCCATTGTTCACTTAGGAGAAACCATCTCTATTAGTAAAATTGAACAGCATCTCTAAATAGGTTCATCAAACTTCGAGGGAAGCTTCATCATTTCTTTGATGACTTCTCTCGGGTCTTGATCAAGATAGAGTACCTGATAAAGCCCTTTAAAAATTCGAGCGTTGATATTTTCTCTTTCAGCTAAAAAGTAAGCAGCTTTCGTCGTTTTATAACCTTCAACCACAGATTTAGTATTAGCAAGAACTTCACTGGCCTTCTTACCTTTGGCCATTTCAAGCCCAAAACTTTTATTTCGAGAAAGCCCTCCGGTCGTTGTGAGAATAAGATCCCCCATTCCACTTGGACCATAAAAAGTCTCCGGACGAGCGTTAAAGAAGGCCCCAAAACGAAGCATCTCTACAATACCACGGGTAATAAGTGCGGCCCTAGTATTATGGTTATATCCCAATCCTTCAATGATACCGCCAGCAATAGCAATAACATTTTTAAGAGAGCCTCCCAGTAAAACACCCTTAACATCGGTCGTTGGAAGACACTTAAAGAAAAAGGTATTAAACATTTCACAAACACGAAGAAGCTTTTCTTTATGAGTTCCTGCTAGTGAGACAAGTGTCACTTGCTTCTCCAGAATCTCCTGGGCAAATGAAGGGCCTGAGAGATACATGAGCTGGTCTTGAAATGGTCCAAAGTGTTTTAAATACATTTCATCAGGAAGTGCGAGAGTATCGGGATCAATCCCCTTAGCAAGATTGACTAGCACCACATCTCTTTCAAAGTACTTAATAATCTCTTCCTTGTGCGTCCCCATAAACTCATCAAGGGCCGACATAGGTAGACCGGAGACAATTAACTGAACCTCATCAACAGTGAGAGATTTTATCTCTTCCCAGGATTGCACGGCCTTAATATTGGAAGGAAGCTTATGTCCTGGAAGATAGGTGGTATTAGTTCCAGAATTGATTTCTTCGCAGATATTTTGAGAACGAACGAGAATAAGAACTCGAGAAAAATTTTGAGCAAGAACAAAGGCAATGGCCGAACCAAAAGCACCTCCACCAATGACCACCGCTGTTTTATAGCTCATACTTCTCCTTATAAGGAAAGAATCCCTTCAATTTTAGACATGAGAGTATAGACTTCTAACACCTCATCCGAACTCTTCATTAATTTCCGGGCAGATATAGAAACATAGTTACCATTCTTAGAAATGGTCTCTGAAATACTAAAGCCCACAAGTTTATCTAGGACATCTGTTTTATAACTCATCTTAACTATGAACTTGAATTCATAGTAATCAGGCCAGCTATATGACTCATCTAAGAGCTCTCTAAATTTCTCATTACTCATATAAGTTCCTGTAATCTCAACCAGCCATTTAAAACTAGTATATATTCTTTAACTTTATTTCTCTATATACCGAAAACCTTATATCGGCAATCGAAGGCCGAAGTTTGAGGTAATATGCTCTTTGTAGGGATGCTTTTCTTACTCATTCATTGGCCAAGTGCTTGGGGATTTAGCCACATCAAGCTAGCTCCTGAGTTTGAAAGGAGTCTAAGGGAATCAAGTTCTCCTATGATGGGCACTAAAGCTCTCAGTAAATCTTCCACTCAAGCAGCGCTTCCTGTTGATGGACAAGTCTCCCCCATTTATCAAACAGTAGAAGAATACCTCGAAACTGAATATCAAAATATAGCAGAAAGACAGATTCTTGATCTCACCATTATCAATGGAGAGCTTTACTTAGGTTTAAATAATTTTCTCGGATATAGCTGGCAAAAATCCTTCGGTTCGTTTTCCGTCAATGCTGATCGCCAGGTAACTCAAAACCTTTTTAGTGATAACTGGATTGTTCAAGATACCTTCACCTTCAGAATCGAAGCCACCAAGCTTTTGGATGATATGAAGAATGATGGTTTATTGAATATGAATGATACCGAGATTGGAGCCTTTGCAGGTTTATCTTTTCATCGCACCTATACCTACTACCATTACGCTCCTTCCTATGAAGATGGATTACGAGCAGATTTCAAAAAGCTCTTCTTCCCTTATAGGTTTTTTTACGAGCAAAGAATAACTGATCTTGACCACGAAGAAATTGTACGCAGACAAGACTCATGGAAAGTTCGTGCCGGAGGGCTCATCAAGACCCCTCCTCTTTCCAATGTAAGTTTCTCCGCAGGAATTCTGACAACTCTGGCATTTGAAAAGCTAGTGAGCTTACAAAAAGTCATCGATAGTAAAATCAAATATCAAATAAATCACAAATCAGAAAAAAAAGTTGAACTGGGGGCCACTCTGAGTTTTCAACTCGATTTCTTTGAACTACTCTCCCTCACTCTTCTTCGTTATGACCTGAATTACGAATACGAGAAGTCTCAGGCCTTTACCCTGGCCTTTAATCAGAACCAATTAGATCAATTTGATACCTCAAAGAGAAGAGAGCTCGCTTCTCTTATCAGAGGAAGAGATAGTATAACTTATCTGACTCCTTTCATTCATCGCTTGGATGAGTCCAGTAGCTCTTCTTTAAGCCAAACAGGAAGTATCCTCCTTTGGGGAGGCATGAAAAAATCTAAGACCGAACAAGTTAAAGTTATAAAAGATGAAATTATTCATGACTTTTATAAACACTATTCACAATCTGTGACTCTGGTTCAAAACTTCTGGTCACGTCTCTTCTCAGCAGTCGTTTATAAAATTTTTAAAATCCCAGTTGCTTCCAGTACAGAATCTCTTCTAAGTAAACAAATTACTTTAGAGATGAAGGCAACCCACCCTCAATCTCATGATTTAAATGTACAACGAATCGCTGATTTAAAAGATTTCTCTTTCGTCATTAAAAAATCCTATCAGGCCAACAGAACTCATCGCTGGTATGATGGAACCAAAAGAAATCAGGCCATTTATTTTGTAGATCATTTTACGAGTCTTCCCAAAGATTACAAAACATTCTTACGAAAGAATGAGTTGAGAGGACCTCTCACTCTGGATACTCAACTAAGAGTTGAAGAAGCAGGACTTCATTATCTGTTAACTCAAGCAGAATCAAATATCTTCTATTCCATTGCTAAAATTTGTCACTCAGACATGATTTATAAATGGATGGATGATGCTCATCGAAGATCACTACTTAAAAAGTCCCAATATGGAAATGAAGCTTGTGTAAAAAGAATTGGAAACAAGTTTTTAAACTTTAAACAAGATTTTCAAGTACATAACTATGCAGCTTCAACCAAGCTCTTCAGAGAATTCATTCAAGATTTTTATAAAGAAAGTACCAAACTAGAAGAAATGGTTCTTCTCTTTGGAAGTGATAACTCCTTTATTCATGGTTCATTCAATGCAACAACAAATAAAGGGCATGCTTTTATGACGACCTTTTCCGCTGGACAATTCCGCGGACTCGGAGTTATTGATAACTTCCAAAGAAGTACAGGTTCTCGTCAACCTGCAAGTATCATAAGTGAGTAAGTGTGAAAGTTGATATAGAAAGAGCTAAAGAGGCCCTCCTCAATGGTGAAGTTGTGGCCATACCTACAGAGACCGTTTACGGCCTGGGTGGTTGGATTGAATCCCCAGAAGGGATTCAAAAAATTTTTCTAACGAAGGAAAGACCTTTTTTTGATCCACTTATTGTACACATTGATTCGATTGAAAAAGCTAAGTTACTCTCTTCCGAATGGACAGAGATCCACCAAGTCCTGGCCGAATCCTGCTGGCCAGGACCTCTTACTTTAATTGCTAAGAAAGCTTCTCACATCGACTCCTACATTACTTCAGGGCTTGATTCAGTAGGTATCCGTTGTCCTAACCACCCTTTGACCCTCAAACTTCTTTCACTTATTCCTGGTGGGGTGGCAGCTCCGAGCGCTAATAAATTTGGAAAAACCTCTCCAACCCGTTTTGAACATGTTGAGAGAGAATTTGAAGGGAATGTAAAGATACTCGATGGTGGACCATGTGAAATCGGAATTGAGTCAACTGTCGCAGGCATAGAGAATGGTGAAGTAAAAATTTATCGCCCAGGCTTTTATACTGCCCAGGCCCTTTCAAAAATTTTACAAGATCAGAATCTCAATGTTCCTGTTCTCTATGCTCAATCCCCTGTTGCCCCAGGACAGTTAAAGCATCACTATATGCCTAATATCCCACTCGTCATTATTCCAGAGAACGGAACGTGGGAAACACTTAAAGGACCTATTGAAAAGCAATTAGAAAAAAAATTCTCTTCCCCTGCCCTTTGGCTTCAGCCGGAAAATCCATTAATTACTTCCCGTGAGCTTTATGAAAAGATGAGGTCTTTTGAACAACAGGGTAATGATATTATCCTTTGTGTTCAAAATAAAGAATGGCAAAGCGAAGACTGGAAAGCTATTTGGAATCGATTAGAAAAAGCAAAAACAATCTCTCTTATATAAAATGGCCCCACATTTAAGTGAGGCCATTGTACTAAATAAAAAGAAGTCCGATTTTTCTTAAGAAGAATAAAGTCAACGAAACAATGATGATAACAATTAAGAACTTTCTATAGCTCGTAATCATTCTTACGAATTCATCTGGAGCAAGGTTGCCTGGAATATTTTGCTGATCAAGGATCGCAATAACTCGTTCAATATTATTGTCTGCTACTAAAAACACGTCTCCATTCTTACAATGAATAGAAAGAGCTAGTTGAGGATGAAGCAATTTATAACTTGCCACATTCTCAAAACTCACACTGCGATTCATAAAAGGAAGCCCTCTGTTATAGACAAAACCCTTTTCATGAAAAGAGATTCCTCTAAAGAAGGCATAGTAGATCGCTGGAACAATAATGATAAAGAAAAAGCGAATGAAGTCTTCTGGATATCTGTAATGAAAGTTAAGCACATCTAAAACTGATCGCCCACTCTCCAGATTAAACTTAGGATTAGTAAAAGTTTCTAGATAAAAGTTATTAAAGAAAAAAACCACCACTGAAAAAACAATCAGCTTAAAGACCAGCAGCATGGAGGTTTTGTACAGCTTCTTTCCCATTAGAAATCCTTAACTGAAGATTCAATTCCTTGAACATATCGAAGTAGATCAATTACCTCGCGAGCACAACCTTTACCACTCTCACGAACGGTAACATAGTCAACAATCTCTTTTACTTCATCGGAGGTATTTGGAACTGTAGCAGAAAAGCCAGCTCTTTTAAGAAGAGGAATATCAAATAACTCATCTCCCATGTAAAGAACTTCGCTAGCATCTACATTGTATTCTCTCAAAAGAGAGTTAAAAGCTTCACGCTTGTCCTCATTTCCTGCATGACAGAAGTCAAGTCCTAGCTGTGTTACTCTTTTTTGAACGGAGATAGAATTACCACCCGTAATCACACCTACTTTAAGACCATGTGCCATTAAAAGCTTCATCCCATAGCCATCGTAAATATTAAAAAAACGGTTGAATCCAACTTCCTCACTTTCCCACCAGACATGAGCATCAGTAAGAATCCCATCAAGATCAAAAGCGACTACTTTAATTTTTTTTAGTTTGCTTTCAAACTTTTTAGCAACTTCCCTAAGACTCATTAAATAACCGCCTGACGAATACGTAGAAGTTCATTCACCACAGTTTTTACCTGATCTAGCGGAAGAGCTGTTGCTGCATCGGATTTTGCCTCAGGAGGATTTGGATGACATTCCATAAAGATTCCATCTGCTCCGGCGGCCACAGCAGCACGTGCTAGAACTAGAATCTGTTCACGCTTACCACCTGTTGCTGTTCCAAGGCCTCCTGGACGTTGCACACAGTGAGTAGCATCGTGAACTGTTCTCACACCAAAGGATTTCATAATCATGAATGAAGCCATGTCGACCACAAGGTTGTTATACCCAAATGAAGTCCCACGCTCTGTTAGAATAATTTTCTCAAGCGGTAAGAACTCAGTGGCCTTATCTACAATGTTCTTTGTTTCTTCAGGTGAAAGGAACTGACCTTTTTTTACTTTCAGTTCACGGTCATACTTCTTACAAGCTTTAGCTCCTTCAAAAATCATATCGGTTTGACGACATAAGAAGGCTGGTACCTGAAGTACACTAACCACAGAACCTACAGCATCCGCTTGATCCGGAACATGATAGTCAGTCAGTGTAGGAAGACCGTATTCTTTATTGATCATTTCAAGAATTCTTAACCCTTCATCTAACCCTGGACCGCGATAAGAAGTGTATGAAGAGCGGTTTGCTTTATCCCAGCTTCCTTTGAAATGAAGATTGATTTGATCCTTAAATGGTTCAAGATCTTTTAAAAGTGTTTCAGCAATTTGACGAGCAAGAGCTTCACTCTCTAAAACACAAGGGCCAATATAAAAATCCATTTTCTTTGTCATAATTTCCTCTTACTTTGCACTTGCTTTAATAAAACTTACAAATAGCGGGTGCGGTTTAAATGGTCTTGATTTGAATTCAGGATGATACTGACAGGCAATAAAGAAAGGATGATCTTTAATCTCAATCACCTCTACTAAATTAAGTCCTGGATTCGTTCCTGAAACCACAAGTCCCTTTTCTTTTAATTGTTCAACATACTCATTATTAACTTCTAAACGGTGTCTATGTCTTTCATGAACAAGACTAGCACCATAAACTTTCTCCCCAAGAGATCCTGGAATAAACTGGCACTCATAGGAGCCCAGTCTCATACTTCCACCTTTCACCGCTTCTTTTTGTCCCTGCATATAGTGAACAATCAAATCACCAGTCTCTGAAAATTCCTGACTGGTAGCATTTTTAAGTCCGGCCACGTTGCGAGCAAACTCAATAACAGCTAATTGCATTCCCAAACAGATTCCGAAGAATGGTTTCTTATGAGTTCGGGCAAACTCGATAGCAGTAATTTTTCCTTCTGTTCCTCGGCTTCCAAAACCTCCTGGAACAAGAATTCCATCTACCTTCTCTAATAAATCAATCTTGATGCCTTTTTCTAAGTCTTCAGCATCAATGTAGATAAGATTCAATTTTACTTGATTAGCAATGGCCCCATGTCTCAGGGCTTCATCTAAGGATTTGTAGGATTCAATGAGTTCAGTGTATTTTCCTACGACTCCGATATTAACAGTCTTCAGAGGATTTTCTGCATTATAAATCACCTTTTGCATTTCTTCTAAGCTAGGCTCTGTCGCCCAGATACCAAGAAGTTCAGTGATTCGCTTATCAAGACCTTGCTGATGGAAGGCCAGAGGCACTTTATAAATTAAATCCAGATCGATACTCTGAAAAACATTTTTCTTCGGGATGTTACAGAAAAGAGAAATCTTCTCAATGATGGATGGTTCAATTTCCCTGTCTGCTCGACAAATAACAATTTGCGGGAAAAGCCCAATACTTCGTAATTCTTTAACAGAGTGCTGGGCTGGTTTAGATTTCAATTCTCCAGCAGCATGAATATAAGGAACAAGAACCACGTGAATGAATAAGCAGTTCTCCGGTCCCACATCAAGAGCAAACTGACGGATGGCTTCCATGAAAGGAAGAGACTCAATATCTCCGACTGTTCCTCCGATTTCTCCAATGAGAAGATCACTGTCTGCGCTGGCATTGTGAATTCTTCTTTTAATCTCATCTGTGATATGAGGAACCACCTGAACAGTTTTACCCAGGTACTTTCCATCACGTTCATTTTCAATGACCTGCAGATAAACCTTACCTGAAGTAAAGTTATTATCTCGAGTAAGATTTAAACTCGTAAATCTTTCATAATGACCTAGATCCAGATCCGTTTCTGCTCCGTCTTCAGTCACAAAAACTTCACCATGCTGAGTAGGACTCATTGTTCCCGGATCCACGTTGATATAAGGATCCATCTTAAGCATGTTAATCTTCAATCCTCGGCGCTCAAGAAGACATCCAATACTGGCAGCCGCAAGTCCTTTACCTAGAGAGCTTGTTACTCCTCCAGTAATGAAAATATATTTTTTATTTCTGTTCACTTAAAACCTCTTCTACTTTTTTAATGTCTTCCGGTACATCTACTCCCACTAATTTTTGAGTAGAAATAATCGCTCCGATATTCATTTGGTTTTCCAAAGCTCTTAGCTGCTCCAACCTTTCCAGATTTTCTAATTTTGATTCCGGCAATTTAATAAATCTCTCCAGGGCTTCTGCCTTGTAGCTATACACTCCAATATGTTGATACCATTGGTAACTCGTTTCGTTGTTGCGAAAAAATGGAAGAGAAGCCCGAGAAAAATAAAGACACTTTTTAGAGTCTTCACAATAAACGGCCTTAACGACATTAGGATTAGTAAAATCTTTTTCATCACTCATACGTGGTCTGATTAAAGTAGCAATGTCGTAATCAGATTGAGCATGAAAGGAAGAAAGCTCCCGAAGAACTTCTCCATTTAAAAGGGGTTCATCTCCTTGAACATTAATCACGATTTCAAACTGATCTTTTTTATAAAATCTTTCAAAAGCTAAAGCGATTCTCTCTGATCCTGAAGGCACATCATCATTAATGCGAACAGCATTTCCACCAAAATCTTTCACGTGCTTTTCAATTCTCTCATCATCCGTTACCACGGCACATTCAAAACCTGAAAGTTTACAGTTTTCGTAAACTCTTTGGATCATGGATTTCCCTTGAATCATAGCAAGGGGCTTTCCCGGAAAACGAGATGAATTATATCTGGCCGGTATAAGAACCACTGTTTTTTTAAGCATAAATTACCTATAAATATTTGTGACTCATCTTACTTCTTAGGGCTTAACTCGACAAGAAATTCAGGCTTGTTCTCATTCGGGTGCATGTTAGAATAACTCTATGAAATTAGTTTTCTTGCTTGTGTTCGGAGTGTTTCAGTCAACTTATGCTCAAATCGAGCTAACGCACAGTATTACTGACAAGCCGGCCCTTTCTTTAAGATGCAAAGATCTTCATAGTGAAAGAAGTGCTAAAATTAAAATTCAACAAAAACTCAATGCCCTTCTCCAAAGAAATAAGCAACTGATTAAAAAAAGTCCCAAGGCCCGTGAAACCCTCCACGCCACTTTGAAATCAAACAGTGTGCGTATAGAAAATGAGCTTTACCTCACAAATCTGCAAATTGAGAAAATGGAAGAGAATATCATCCGCTCTGGATGCCCTGGAATTGCCTTATAACTGATTTTACTTCTCAGAATTGTTAATGCTAGAATTTTACCCACACATACTTGGTAAAATTCGGGAGAACAATTTTGCGCTATCTATGGCCTTTATTCGCCTTAATGCCTCTGTGGCTTTGGGCCCAAGACGACGATCTAAGTGTTTTCGAAGCAACCATCTCTGAGGAGTTAAAAGAAGCGGCAACTCCTTCTACTTCGAAAAGATGGAATCCACAATCAACTCAATCATCTAGTACCGAAGGACGTTATATTGATTTAAGGTCTTCCATTGAAGAAGCCTTAAGAAAAAACCCTTTCGAAAAAATCAGAGATTATCAAAAAAGTAGAATTGATCTTCGTCGTTCGGATATCTTTCAAAGCTTTTGGCTACCTAATGTCTCATTGGAGCTTCAAGCTTCCAATCATCGCATTGATCGAATAAAAGAATCTTCCCAAAACACTCCCCGAATGGGAGCTCAACAAGCTCCGACAGGAAGTCTTGGCTTAGTTATTGAAGATTATACTCTTTTCAATTGGGGAAGAGATTATCTCGAGTATCAAAACCAAAAACATTTTCTTAATAGACAGGAGCAAATCCTCAAAGAAGAAAGAAGACACTTAAAATTTGCAGTTATTGCTCAGTACTTTAGATTATTGAAGACCAAAGAAATTTTAAAAATTAAAAGAGAACAACTTCGTCAGGCTTCTTTTATTCATAAAGTGGCCCGAGAAAAATTAAAATTAAAAAAAATTCGGGCCCAGGAATACTATCAGACCCGCTCAGAATATCTAAGGGCCCAAACTGAATACCAAGAAGCTTCTTTCGCTCTAGGTGTTGATGAAGAAAGAATGTCAAACCTATTAGGTGATGAGTATCGCGGCACATACAGGACCAATGAACAGCTTCAATATAAAAGCTTAAATGCCACTCAAGATGAAGCTCTCAAGCTTGCTCAGGCCCAATCACCTGCTTTTAGAGATGCTAAACTCGCCTATGATAACGCTAGCCGTACCTATGAGAAAACTCTTAAAGATAACCTTCCTCTACCAAAATTCTCTCTGAATCTTGGAACCTATCGCACGGGTTTTGATCCAGATGGAAGTTATTGGAATTATCAAACTTCTCCAGGAAATAGAAATATTGAACTTGTTGCTGCCATTGATATGAGATGGAACCTTCTAGGAGAAGGTGGATTTTTTAACGGCAGAAGAAATCAAGAAGCTTTTCTTAATAAGAAAATCACTGAAACTAACTTCTATAACGTTCGTCGGGAACTTGAAGTAAAAGTGAGAACCATTTTTAAAACTCTTCGTTTTCTTGAACAAAAAGTAGAGATCTCAGGCTTTCAGCATAAAAATGCTCAAAGTAACTATGATGTTGTGCTGGATAACTATGTAGCAGGAGTTGCTACTTACCCGGATATTAAAATTGCCTTAGACAACCTTGTTCTCTCCCATATCAATACTCAGGAAGCAAAGTTTGAGCATCTATTAAGGAAACTAGAACTGGCCGATCTTATGGGGCTAGAAGACTTTCCTGGTGAAAACTTTGAATCATTAGCGGTGAAATAAATGAAGATATTATATTTTTTAATTTTTATAGCTTCGACTTCTCTTTACGCTCTTCCCCTCTCTGATGAGGACAAGAATCCTGGTGCAGAGGAAATCCTTATCAAGAAACCTGAGAAATATCTCAGAGACGAAAGTATGATTTATAACTTCAACTCTAGTCTCGGATTAAGAGATCAACGCAAGTATACTGGCCTTGATAAAAACAAATTCGCAGTGGCCGGTCACATTTCCTCCAATTATGAACATCTTGATAATCTTATGGGATTTGAAATTAACTATCTTCGTAGATCAAGTCGTTACGATAAGATCTGGTGGGGAGCACAACTTTTCAATCACAATGCTAAGTTCGATGCCATAACACAAAACCATTCAAGTTTTAAAAGCTCCAACCCGGGGTCAGAAGCTGCGAATCAACGACCTAATGGTGTAGATAACACCGTCATGGGAGCAGGAGTTGGTTTGAGTTATCGCTTCAAGCTTCTACTCGATTTCTGGGATACCGAAGATGTTTTTGAAACAGTGGATGTTTTTGCCAACTACATCATTCTCAATGAGAAGCATATTGATCAAAGCTATACAGGTTATGGACTCACCGCTAACTACGGTATCCATAAAAGGTCTGGAACATCATTTTTTTATGGTGGTAAACTTTCCTATAATCTTGCTTCTGTAACAAGAGAAGCAATCAATGATGAGAAGAAAGAGGATCGCTCCCTTACATTGGGATGGCTTTCTGTGGCCCTTGAATTAGGAGTATTTTTCTAATGATTAATCGATACAAGATTGATGAAATTGCCCAAATATGGACTGATACCTCGAAGTTTAGTTACTTTCTCAAAGTGGAGCTTGCTCTCCTGGAAGCCCTCAGTGAAGCAAAAGAGATTCCTGCGGACACTTCAAAAAAGTATCAGAAGGTAAAAATCAATCTGGATCGTATCGAAGAACTAGAGAAGACTGTTCATCATGATGTGATCGCTTTTACCACTTCTATTACTGAACAAGTAGAACCTGATGCTGCCAAATATTTTCATTTTGGCTGTACCTCTTCTGATATCATTGATACTGCTCTCTCCCTTCAGCTTAAAGATTCTCTCTCCATTGAGCTTCAGGATTTAGAGGCCCTTGTTCAGTCTCTGTGGAAGAAGGCCCTGGCCACAAAGTATCTTTTTACTCTGGGACGATCCCATGGCATGTTTGCAGAGCCCATGAGCTTTGGAACGAAGTTTTTAAGTTTTGTTTGTGAACTTGTTCGCCGTAAGAATGAGCTTATCGCTTTTCAAGATAACCTAACTGGTCAAATGTCAGGAGCTGTCGGTAACTACACCGTTCTTACTCCTGAAATTGAAAAAGCTGTGATGAAAAGATTACAGCTCAAAGTTGAGCCACTCTCCACGCAGATTATTCCTCGGGATTATCTTGCCACTCTTGCCAATATTCAAAGTGGTATTGCTAATGCACTTGAACGTCTGGCCATTGAAATTCGTCATCTTCATCGTTCCGATGTAGCAGAAGTTGTTGAAGGTTTTAGACCTGGCCAAAAAGGTTCTTCTACTATGCCTCATAAGAAGAATCCTATTGCCAGTGAAAATATCTCGGGTCTTGCACGAGTGATTCGTTCTCATAAAAATATTGCCGATGAAAATACCCTTCTCTGGCATGAAAGAGATATCTCTCATTCATCAGCTGAGAGAATGTGGCTTCCGGATAATTTCGGACTTACTTGCTACTCTCTAAGACGAGCGACTAAGATGATTGATAACCTTTATGTTAATGAAGAAGTTATCACTAAAAAAACGCAAGAGGAGTTTGCTACTCTTTCAAGCTATGTTCTTCACACGCTGATAAAGAGTGTGAATCAGAGCCGTGAAGAGATTTACAGCAAGGTGCAAAAAGCAAGTTTTGAATCAAAGACAAAAGATGAATTCTGCCAAAAGTTAAGTGAGTCTTTTCCTGAAACGGATATGGACTTTATCAATAACTTTAACTCTCACAAAGTCTACACCTCTAAAGTCGATGCAATCTTTGAGAGAGTTAAAGAGTTTGCAAATTTATAGATTATTTAATTTCAGTGATGATGTGATCTTGGCCGGCAAAAAGTGATTGCTCTTGTCTGATGTAAGCTTTGGCTTCTTCTGGAGTATCGAAAAGGCCAAGACTCACGCGATACCATTTCCCTTTCCCTGCAATATTCACTTCATTAATGATGGGAGAATAGCCACGAACAGTGAAACCTTCAGCAAAAGCTCTGGCTTCATCAACACTATTGTAAGAACCAAGTTGAATCGTAAATTTTCCGGCCATTGGATTAGTGGTGGTCGCAGGAGCAGGATTGGCCTCAGCTCTTGGGGCTTGAGTATCCTCTTTGAACTTATTCAATTCATCATTTAAGCGTGACTTTGACTCATCCATCAGACGCTTAAGTTTCTCTTCATCGCTTAATTCACTCTCTTTAATAACACTGACTTCAGCATCTTCTTCCAGAGTTGATTTAAGCTCCAAAGGTTTCTCACTACTTGGTAGAGAACTTACCTGTGGCCCTAACTTTTTACCTAGTCTAATTCCTAGAGTAAAACTGGTCACAATAAGAACCATCACAAATAAAAGGATGAGAGCAATCTCTTTTTTTTCAAATACGACAACTTTACTATTTTCTTCCATATCTACATTCTAAGCTCTTCCAAAAAAACCACAATGTATTTTTCAATTCCGAACAATCCGATCAACTACTGATATCCCCTATTCCCTACCACTCATCCTCCCTTTTATGTTCCTTTCACAACAAATAGGAGGACTTTATGCAAAAATCACTGATCAAGAAAAACGAAAAAGGCCAAGGGATTATGGAATATGTCATCCTCACCAGCCTCATAGGAATTATCTCCCTCATCGCAGTTAAAAATTTTGGTGAAGTGGTCAAAAAAAGAATCGATAACATGCGATCCCAGATCGTGAACGAGATCAGGCTTAAGTAAAAATGAAGATCCTGAAAGCAGTCTTAATAATGGGCTTCTCCCTGGGGCTTTTACTTCTGGGACTAAAAATTTTCTCCAAGATCCATTGTCGTCAGGAAGCTTGGTACGAAAACTTTAGATCTCAAACAGGAAGATTATTAGGTCTTAAAACTATTCCTGGGGGAAGCTGCAAGAATAAAGGACTTTATCGCCTCTCTTTAAGATTAGGAGAAGGGATATGAAGATCTACCTTGGAGGACTGATCGCTCTCCTTCTCTCTTTAGGACTTCTTCTCATTCTTCTGACTCAGCATCATCTGGTACAGATGAAAGCGCGAGGAGAACTGGTGTTATGTCTAAAAGAAGTTAAGGGAGAACTTCATAAATTTGTTACTCATACGGAAAAACTCAATTGGGCCATAAAGCACATTGATAAGGCCAAATATCTTATTTTCATTCCTGGCCTTCAAGCGGTTGCTGCCAATAGTGAAAGGGCCAAGAAACTCGTTATGGGATATCAAGATTTCACCCTCGCTCAATATTTAATGAAGCTAACAAAACTTCAAAAAAGATGCCCGCAAACTCCCTTGGCCTTCATGACTCCTTATCAAATTGGGCTTAAAAAGTTTCATCGGCGATTTGATGGCACTACCTATTGGAGAAAAGAATGGAAGACACAAATAAAGGGCAAGTTCGAAACAGCTTACATTCAAATAAAAGAAAAAAAGATCAAGCAACTAGAGCCCCAGTTTCAATATCAATACTCAATCAAAAGGGGGAGTGTCTTCTCTCTACTTCCCTCTTTATCGGGCTCATTACCCTCATTATCAGCTCATACATCTATATAGGGAATCAATTTGAAGTTAAAACCAAAAGTTATCTTCAGGAGTTTCAAAATGAATGGCAAAAATTACAAATTAAATATCCCCCAACCTCTAAAAATCATTCTGCTCATTCTGATATCTAATGCTTTTTTTTATTTTCTATTTTTCCCAGCTTCGGAAGAGGTTCAGCAAGAACTATCCTCTG
>Ga0079223_10000096_pt1 | contig 31351 bp, 31 predicted proteins | sample Stecom2011_FD_75072 | JGI IMG/M metagenome (GOLD analysis project Ga0079223, IMG submission 75072) | Agricultural soil microbial communities from Utah to study Nitrogen management - Steer compost 2011 | ecosystem: Environmental > Terrestrial > Soil > Agricultural land | place: USA: Utah...
CAGATCGGAAGGCCTGTTGCGGGGAAAACCGGTACCTCCAGTGATTATACAAATGCTTGGTTTGTGGGTTATACCCCAGATTTACTAGCCAGCTTTTGGATTGGGAATGACAGTCAAGCCATTCCCCTGAGGATCAAGGATCGTAATATCGGAAGCGCAACCGCTGCACACTTATGGGGCGTCTTCATGCGTAAAGCCCTAGATGGGGAACCCATCTCTGATTTTACTCCCCCTCAAGGCGTCAACTTTGGAGTGAAAATTTGTTCCCAATCCGGTTTACTGGCCACACCTTACTGTCCTGAAGTGATCAATGAACTTTTCATCGAAGGCGCCGAGCCAACGGAGACCTGTAATCTGCATAGTGAAACGTCATTGGCCAGCACCATTACTTTGGAAATCTGTTTGGATTCCGGGCAATTGGCTACAGCGGACTGTCCCAGAGAAAGAGTGGTCCGGAAGACGTATTGGGCAACTACTGGTCTGGAGGTTAAAGAAGAAACTCCTTTACCCACGGAAAAATGCCAATACCACGGGATGGAAAAAGAAGTAACCGTGAGCATATGTACTGAATCCGGACTACTGGCCACTCCCTTCTGCCCGGCGGAATCTGTGATTACTCAAACCTTTAAAGAAGGGGAGGAACCAACTTTATATTGTAACAAACACTTTCCCAACAGGAACCGCCGCAACTACTGATTAGAAAATAAGAGATATAAGTTGTCAGTTACGCAAAATGTAGATTCAAAAACTTAAGATGTGTTATAATTTTGATTAAATATGTTCTGAAAAAAGAGAGCTAAGATCCGCTATATGGATCTTAGCTCTCTTTTAATTATTTATCTAATGAAATAATCCTTCTTCCTTGAGCAGTCTTTCTCTATTCCAAGTCGAAAATCCGGACGCCCCATGTTTAAGCGCATAATGTATTGAATGCCCCTGCCATTGCCTTGCTAAAACAAGATTTTTTGACGTCTGGCCCAGATGTTTTCGAGATAACCAACGGCAAACAAATTAGCCATCATGGAACTTCCTCCGGAACTAATAAACGGGAGCGGAATCCCGGTGATCGGCATAATACTCATATTCATCCCTACGTTTTCCAAGACATGAAAGGCAAACATGGCCATAATGCCAAAGGCGATTAAGGAACCGCATTTCTCTTTGGCCTGTATTGCAATGCGCAGACTGCGCCAGATCAAGAAAAAAAAGAGACCGAGCAGAATAAACCCGCCAAAAAACCCCCACTCTTCACAATAAACGGCAAAGATAAAATCTGTATGGTTTTCCGGCAAAAACCCTAGTCGTCCTTGAGTGTTTTGAAAAAGCCCCTTCCCGAAAAAACGCCCGGAGCCCACGGCGATTTTGGCCTGATTGACGTTCCACCCTGCCCCACGCGGGTCGGCATCAGGATTGAGAAACGAAGTCAACCTTTTTATCTGATAGTCTTTGAATGGTAAAGGGGTATCGAAAAAATGATGACTGACAAAGACCAGGGTGATGAGTAAGACTCCAAAAAGCATAATCCCCAGTAAGAGTCGGCCGTTAGTCCCGGCCATATAGAGCATGACAAAGAAGAAAAAGACAAAAACTAAGACGGTTCCAAAGTCCGGTTGTAATAAAATCAAGATCAACGACGGCAGAATATGCAGAAAAGGAGTACCTAAATCCCAGAGTGAATTGAGTCTTTCCTTCTCTGAGAGATGCTTGGCCAGGGTTAAGATGATCGCCAACTTGGCAAACTCTGAAGGCTGAATAGAGTAAAAACCTAGATTCAGCCAAGATTTTGCCCCATTGACCTCCGTTCCAAACAAAATCACCGCCAATAAAAGGGTGAGATTTAGTCCATAAAGGATCCGGTAAGCCAAATCCGAGAGGCGATAATCCATGCCGATGAATATACCCATGCCCAACAAACCAATGGCGACGGAAATAAATTGTTTCTCTACAAAGAGATAGGGGTTTCCACCATTGATAGCAGTATTGGCTCTGGTAGCGCTAAAAACCGTAACCAAGCCAATAGCGATCAAAACCAATACCACTCCAAGTAATGGGTAGTCTAAGTTTTTGATTAACCGGCGTTCCATTTATAGTTCACCTATCTTTTAGCCGGATACTCTCCGGATCCTATTTACCGGAATACTGGCCACTAATTCCGCCCGGTTTTCACATGAGGTTAATTCCATCTCCATCTGACCTTCATCGATCTCCACGTAACGGGTGATGGCCTTAATAATCTCTTCTTTGAGCTTTTCCATCAAACCAGGAGTAACTTTGGCCCTGTCATGGACCAGTACTAAACGCAATCGATCAACAGCCTGGTTTTTGCTGGGGGTGTTTTCTCCAAGGCGTGAGCGTGTGACCATTCGCTTAAAATCCAACCTGCTCCCCCTCTCTTTCCTTATCATTATGGTGAAAATACTACTATTTATTGATAAACATCTTCCGTAGGCGACCAAAAATTCCTAGATCAAAATCCATCGGCATAAACGGAACCGCTTCTCCTTGAATTCTCTGCACAATGTGACGAAAAGCCATACCTGCTTTAGTATTGCGGCTAAGGACGGCAGGTTCTCCTTTATTAGTGGAGACAATGATTACTTCATCGTCGGGAACAACGCCTAATAGTTTAATGGCTAAAATATCATTGACATCATTTATATCCATCATGTCGCCTTTGCGCACCATTTCCGGACGAATCCGATTCAGAATCAGTAATGGTTCGGGGATTTCAGTTAATTCATTTGCTTGTAACAGACCAATGATCCGGTCGGCATCCCTGATTGCGGAGATCTCGGGAGTAGTCACGATAATGGCTTCCGTTGCTCCGGCAATAGCGTTCTTGAAGCCCTGTTCAATCCCGGCTGGACAATCCACTAAGATATAATCGAATTCTTTCCTTAATTCATCGCATAAGGCCTTCATCTGTTCAGGAGAAACCTCATCTTTATTTCTTCTTTGCGCGGCCGGGAGCAGAAAGAGATTTTCAAAGCGTTTGTCTTTAATTAGAGCTTTGCGAAGAGTGCATTCTCCCTCCACTACGTCAACGAGATCGTAGACGATCCTATTTTCCAAACCCATAACGACATCTAAATTTCGCAATCCGATGTCGGCATCGATCATTACTACTTTATGATGGTTTAAAGCCAGGCCGGTACCGATATTAGCCACGGCTGTCGTTTTCCCCACTCCTCCTTTACCGGAAGTGACCACTATTACCCGTCCAGACATGAAGTCTGACCCCCTTCAAATCCTCAGAATAATTCTATTTATATGTCAGGTTAATTTACTACACAATTCCCTTATCCTACTGGCTACCATAAACACTAACTGCTCAGAATCAATGCTTATTAATGCTATATTTTTCCACAACAATTTTTCCTCCGCGGACCCTGGCAATCTCCGGGCAATTCCGTCTTGATCCGGTTTCAGGCGCCCGGGAGAAGTGGCTTCCGATCCTGATCTGTACGGGGTTCATAAGCATCGCGATTACCTCAGCCTGATTATTACCTCGTGCTCCGGCATGAGCGATCCCCCGCAACCTACCGAGAATGATGATGTCACCCGCGGCAACAATCTCTCCTCCGGGATTCACATCTCCTTTGACCACAATATTCCCGTTATACTCGATCCGTTGGCCGTTCCGGACAGTCCTTTGGACCATATGGGTCCGAAGATTTTTCCTCTCTTTGCTTTTCTCGTTATCCTCTTTATCCTCGGATAAACCGGTAAAAGATTTCACAATTATGCTGAAAGAAGCTAAAACTCGTTTCAACCCCTCTTCATCCATTTTCGAAAGCCTTCTGGCTCCTAGTTCCACATTGATCAATGCGCCATGAAAAAACTCCTTGGCCTCTTCCAATTGGGAGTAAAGAATATCCAGCCAGAAAGAGAAGGGCTTCTCTTCAGGTATGATGAGGGTGAGCCCATCTTTTAACCCCTTGAAGATCAGTTCCTTTTTATAGTTCGCTTTGGTTGAGACCGAAATAGACATATCCTTTATACCTCGCCTGGCAAAAATTCTCTATTACAGTTTTCATACGATTTACTGAACTGTAATTTATGGGCAGGAATGAAGGGATAAGTTAATACTTAATTTATTTCCACATTATTAGGTCAAATCCTGCACCAGAGAGCTTTTTCTCATCCGCCCGCTCTGTCATTATTTGGTGCGGATTCTGTTTCCTCTCCCAACAACCTTTGAATCTCCTCAATTTTCTCGGATTCCTCCTGATTAGTCTCTGCTAAGCCAGTGACTATCGTCCCAGTTTCCTGTAGGTTTCCGGATTCTTCCTCTATAGATTGACTCGGTTTGAAAGGGGGAACCGACTTCAGACCGAAATATGCCTCAAATATCCGTCGGGCAATCGGCGCGGAGGCCACCGAACCATATCCGCCCTCTTCCACCACAACGATTACCACCAATTCGGGGTTGTCGGCTGGAGCATAGCTGGCAAAAAAAGCATAGTCATCTTTGCCGAAATTCTGGGCTGTCCCGGTCTTACCCGCCACCGGTATCTTGTCTAGAGGAAAACCGGCAAAAGCATACCTGGCGGATCCTTTAGTCGGGACTCTTCTTAACCCCTCCCGCACTAACTGGAGGGTGCTTGGTTTTAAACTAATTTCCTTTATAATCTCCGCAGAAAATTCCTTGATTGTTTTATTCTCTACAGATTGGATCTTCGTAACCAGTCTAGGCCGATAAAACTTTCCTCCGTTGGCAATAGCCGCATAAACCTGGGCCAACTGAATAGGAGTAGCGAGCACATAACCCTGTCCCACGGAAAGATGAAGAGTTTCCATGGGATACCATATTTCATTCCTGGCCTTTCGCTTCCAATTCGGATCTCCGACCAGTCCGGTGGTTTCTTCGGGGTTCAATTGTAAACCCGTGGGAGAACCAATCCCAAAAAGGCGGGCGTACTTAGCCAGTTTTTCCGGTCCGACCATTCTTCCCGGCTCCGCCACGACGATATTGCAGGAATTTTGAATTCCTTCCACCAGTGTCTGTTCACCGTGACCTTCTCGCTTATCGCAACGGAAAACGGCATTACCGATCCTAACTATTCCGGAACAATGAATTTTCTCGTCCAGATCCACTGCCTCTTCTTCCAAAGCGGCAATCATGGTCAGGGGTTTAAAGGTTGAACCGGGCATGAATCCACCCCGGGTTACCCGGTTACTAAAGGGATGCAAGGGGTTGTTTAAAAGGCTACCCAATTCCTGACCGGATAAATTCCCGATAAACAGATTGGGGTCATATTCCGGATAACTAACCATAGCCAGGATTTCACCGTTACGGGGATCCATGGCAATAATCGCTCCTGATCCGGCTTTTTTGTAGTCGGTATGCTCTTCCAACCAAAGAAGTTGCTCCCGTAATGCCTGCTCCGCTTCGCTTTGGAGTTTATAATCAATGGTCAGATGCAGATTGTTGCCGGGCGCGTAAGCAATTTCCTCCAGTACCTTCAGGGGCTCGGATACCCGGTTTACTTCAACGATTCTAATCCCGTCGCTTCCCCGGAGATAAGTTTCATAGGTTTTCTCCAAACCCATCTTGCCTACCAAGTCCCCCAGACGGTAATCTAAGTGTTTCAGGCCTTTCAGTTCTTTTTCATTAATCTCGCCGATATAACCGAAAACATGCGCAGCCCATTCCTGCAAAGGATAACTACGGACCGGGTGTTTTTCCACCACTACTCCGGGGAGATCGAGTTTAGCCTCTAAAATTTTACCCACAGTGGCCGGATCCACATCATGCCGAATGGGAATGTACTGGTCCCGACGTGAACCGGTCTTTTCCTTCAGAGTTTTTTCAATCTCGTCTGCAGACATACCCAGCAAAGAGCTTAACAAGGATAATGCCTGGGGATTTTTCTTGATATCCTCCGGCATCACCGAAACAACATGCGACATCCTACTGGTGACGAGCGTAACCCCGGTGCGATCAAAAAAATTACCTCTAGGCGCCGCGATCCGTATCTGTCTGGTTTGATTTTCCCGGGAAAGAGCATAAGATGCTTCTCCCTGGATAATCTGGAGATACCATAGACGGGATAGAAGTCCCAAGAAAATTAAGATAACAAGAGCGGAAAGCAGTTTATATCTTCTTTCCATGCTTCGCAGGGCCTGGTCTTTCAAACTCTTATTCCTCCTCTTCCCACTCCTCCATGGCTCTTTGCTACCAGCTTCAACATGATATGATATACCGGAAAGGTTAGTATTGAGTTGTATACAGAAAGCGGCAGGACAGTATAACCGAAATGAGTCCAAAACCTCCCCTGCCAGTCAAAGGGGATCAAGATGGTCAGGGCGATGATTCCCTGAGCAATCGTGGCTACCAGCAAAGCAAGAACCGGTACAAGCACATTATCTTTAAAAACAGTTTTTTCCAAAAAGCCAGCTCCATACCCTAAAGCCGCCTTCGCCAGCGTGTGGATGCCCAAAATCCCACCGCCGGTCAAATCCAGTAAAAACCCACCCAGTAAACCTAAAAACAGTCCCTTTATGGGACCATGGAGTAACCCGTAACAGACCACAATCACCAGAATCAAATCAGGCGTTACTCCTAAAAAGCTAAGTTTAGCCAAGACAGTTGATTGTAAGGCGATGGAAAGCAGTAAAACCCCGAACAAAATCAAACCACGCATAACACATCTTTACCTTTCCTCTACATTACTCATGGATCTTTTGTCCGCTCTTTTTATTCTTGATTGCATACAAAATCTCCATATGGCTAAATTTTACCACCGGTTTCATGACGGCTTCTTGTTCAAATCCTTCGCCGTGGTCAATAATTTCTTGAACAACTCCGATCACTAAATCTTTGGGAAAGTATAGACTTGATTCGGATGTTAGGATCACATCTCCTACCTCAAACCGAACATCTAGGTCCGAAGGTCTAACCAAACAATACCCTTTGCGTCCCCCACCATAGATATAGACCAGTCCCCTTGTGCGTTCAATTACCCCACTCATACTGTTTCCGTCCCGTGGGTCGGAGAGTAATATGACCTCGGAAGAATACGGTTCCACGTTCAGTAACCGTCCAACCACTCCATCCTTAGTGATGACCGGCATATTTTTGGCTAAACCGTTTTTCGCGCCTTTATTGATTATTACTGTATCACTCCAATGACTAGGGTTTCTGGCGATAATCCCCGCCGGTTCCAGACTGAACGGAGCGGTCTTGGCAAACTTCAAGGCCTCCCTGAGACGTTCATTCTCCTCCCGCAATTGACGCAGTTGAGTTAATTCCATCTGCAGGTCTAAAACCTCTTCCTGCAACCGGTGATTTTCCCGGTTCAAAACAGAAAGGCTGGCTATGGTCTGTCCGGTGTCAATAAAAAAGCCGGAAACATAATCCATTGATTTTTGAAAGGGGTAAAGGATTACCTTAACCAGAAACTCTGGCCATGTTTGATCCATCTCATCCTGAGAAGTATAAAAAATCAGCCAGGTAATGAAGAGAAAGATCAGAACCAAAACAGTGATCAAAACTTTCCTCTTCATCAGGGCATAGAGCATTAAGCTTCACCTCTGATTTCCACACACTTTCGCACTAGGTGTGTACTGCTTCGCGCCGACCGCCGACAATGCTTTATGGCGGAGTAAACAAGTTTTGTCTTTCAGATTATAGTTCAGCTAACTCTTCGACTGGAACTTAAAACACTCACCATTTCAAGGGCTAGCCCTGTTCCTCGCGCCACGCAGGTCAAGGGTTCCTCCGCTACATGCACGGGCATACCTGTTTCATCAGCCAACAAGCGGTCCAATCCCCGTAGTAACGCCCCGCCACCGGTCATAACAATCCCCCGGTCCAAGATATCTGCGGACAGCTCCGGGGGGGTCTTCTCCAAAGTCATCTTTACCGCCTCGACAATCGCCCCCACTGGTTCAGTCAGCGCTTCCATTACTTCACGGGCAGACAAAGAAATAGTTTTGGGTAATCCGCTTACTAAATCCCTACCCCGCACCTCAATAGACTCATCTTTGCTCTGGGGGTAGGCGGAACCTCTTGCCTTTTTTATCTCTTCCGCGGTCTGTTCACCAACCATTAAGTTATAATTCTTTTTGATGTATTGACCGATGGCCTCATTCATCTCATCACCGGCGACTCTAAGGGAGCGACTGGTCACAATCCCGCCCAGGGAGATCACTGCCACTTCCGTGGTTCCTCCACCGATATCCACCACCAAGTTGCCAGCGGGATCCTGCACGGTCAGACCGGCGCCGATTGCTGCCGCCATTGGCTCCTCCAGTAAGAAAACCTATCTGGCCACGGCTTCCCTGGCCGCATCTGTTACAGCGCGACTTTCCACCTCGGTCACGCCCGTGGGGATGCCCACAACCACCCTAGGGGCAAAGAATCCTGTATATCGTCGGCATTTATTTAAAAAATAGTGTATCATTTTTTCCGTTACATCAAAATCAGCAATTACCCCGTCCTTCATGGGCCGAACGGCCACTATGTTTCCGGGAGTGCGTCCCAGCATCAGTTTTGCTTCATTTCCCACTGCCAAAATATGCTCATGATCTCGGTCAAAAGCCACCACTGTAGGTTCTTGGTTTACAATCCCGTGACCTTTGATATAAACGAGGGTATTAGCGGTTCCGAGGTCAATTCCGATGTCCCGTGCAAAACGTGATAAAACAAAGTTCAACATCAATTATTCCCTCCGATGCAACAAATTATAAATAGAACTGATTATTACCCAAAGTTTCCCATTTGTAAAAAATCCCGTGTACAATTTCTATAGTTTATCGAACTAGTGAATAAAACCGAAATTATTTAAAATAAACCCTCTTCGCGAAGACTGATATATTTATTATCTCCAATAATGACATGATCAAGAACTTGGATTCCTAGAAGTTCACCTCCTTCTTTTAATCTTCTGGTTAAATCCAGATCTTCCTTGCTGGGATATGGATCCCCACTGGGGTGATTATGAACTATGATCAAGGCGGCGCTGCTGTTTTTGACCGCCATCTTAAACAGTTCTCGAGGATGAACCAAAGAGGAGTCAAGGGTTCCCATGGAAATAGTTTCGATGGACAAAACCCGATTTTTCGTATTAAGATGCACAGCCAGAAATTTTTCATACTTTAAAAAGCGTAGACTGGTCATGACCAAATTCGCTACGTCTTGAGGGGATTTTATACTGGTTTGAGCCTCAGTTTTTTCCGTGTAGAGCCTGCGCCCTAATTCAAAGCCGGCCAGAATCTGCACGGCTTTACTGCTCCCCATACCCTTCAGGGAACACAACTCATTAATCCCGGCCATAGATAAATTTTTCAAAGTTCTAAACTTTGCCAGTAAAACCTCAGCCAAATCCAGAGCTGATAATTCCTTGGAACCAGTGCGCAATAGAATGGCTAATAGTTCAGTATTAGATAAATACTCTGCTCCATATCTCTCCAACCGTTCCCTGGGGCGCTCCTCACAAGGGAGACTCTTGATGGAGGGACCGGACAAAGGCATTCACCTCCAATACGTCAACTCCAAAGTCCTTCAATAAACAGGCTAATCGAAAGAGCGGAAGTCCCATCACATTAAAGAAACATCCCTCGATCCCTTGAACAAGCACTGCGCCCAATCCTTGAATTCCATAAGCGCCGGCTTTATCCATGGGTTCGCCGGATTTAATATAAAACTCAATTTCCTTTAGAGATAATTCCCTAAAGTGTACCTTCGTGGTTTCTACGGCCGCGGCGGTTCTTTCTTTAGCTTGATGGTAAAGAGCCAGACCGGTATAGACTTGATGCCATCTTCCGGACAGTGAAGATAAGATCTCAGCGGCGTCTTTTTCATCCCTAGGTTTACCGAGTACTCTTTGCTCAAGTACCACAATGGTATCTGCCGCAATGACTAACGCTTCCGGGAACTGCCCAGCCACATCCCGCCCTTTTCCATCGGCCATTTTCAAGACTAATTCTTCAGGGGTAAGCAAAGCAGAGGTGGAAAAATCCACTTTTTCCTCATAAGAACTAACTATGACTTCAAAATCAAAACCTAAATTCTGTAAAAGCTGTCTACGACGAGGAGAAGCCGAAGCAAGAATGATACGTGATATTTACTCCACCCCCCATCTCTACAAAATTCCACAATTCTTGTAGAATTCCTCTTTCTATATTCTGGCCTGAGCAATGAAGAAACCAAACCTCACAGGACAAATATGGTAAGCAGCGAGCACTAAATCTCTTCTTGGTTAAGGCCGGCAAAAAACCAAAGACAAGAAACCCTGCTATAAAAGAGCACACTCCTATTATAAGACAGGATTAGTAATCCGTGGAGAATTCTTTCTTTAAAATTTTATTAACCGTATGGAAAATATGGACAACAGATTACCAAATACCCTTAACGCAAGGATATTTCAGAAAATATAGCAGGCAAAAAGCGCCACCTTGACCAGTGGCGCTTTTTGACAATAGATATATATACCTTCATCAATTGACCGTTTCTTTGACGCTAGCGTTCTCTGAATTATTTAACCCCTTCTTGGGCAAGGGTTTCGTCCACTTTGCCCCTGATCGCTTTAGTCGGGCACTTACTGATACAAATCCCACAACCCGTACACAGCTGCGGGTCAATAGAGGCCAAGAAATCCGTAACGGTAATGGCCTTTTGCGGACACTGCTTGGCACAGATCCCGCAACCGATACACCCTACCTTACAGGCCTTTCTCACTTCCGGACCTTTATTTTTGTTCATGCATAGGACCGTAACGGGATCACCAGCCGGAAGCAAGGTAATAAGCTGCCGGGGACAGGACTGAACACAGATCCCGCAGGCTGTACATTTTTCTTCATTAATCACGGGCAGACCGTTTTCACTCATGGTAATCGCGCCGAAGGGACAAGCCGCAGCGCACGTACCCTCACCCAAACATCCAAATTCACAGACTTTTGGACCGCCGACTATGTTTTGCGCGGCCACACAGTCATTAACCCCTATATATTCAAAACGTTCCTTGGCTTCTACTTTACCACCGCCACACCTGACCTTGGCCACTAAATGGCTGGAAGAAGTCTCTACTTTCACTCCCATCACTTTGGCGATAGGAGTAGTATCTTTATTGACCGGACACCCATGGACAGGGGCCGACCCGTTCACAATGGCCTCGGCCATTCCCCGGCATCCCGGATGCCCACAAGCGCCGCAGTTTGCTCCGGGCAGCAAAGCCTCGACCTCATCGATTCGGGGATCTGCCTTCACCGCCAGCTTCCGGGCGGCCACTGCCAACCCGAGTCCAAATACGATCCCCAAGACGGCCAGGAAAGAAACGGCTGGAATAAATGCATTCAATTAATCTCACTCCTTTACGTCCGGTAGCTTATATTCCAAACAAGGCCTGTAGGTTGAAACCGGAAAAACCCAAGAAGGCCATGGAAAGTAATCCGGCCAAGATTAAGGCGATGGGAAAACCCTGTAGAGATTGGGGAACCGGAGAATATTCCAACCTTTCACGCAATCCGGCAAACAAAATAATAGCCAAGGTGAAACTGACTCCGCCGGAAAACCCATTGACCACCGCTTCTAAAAAGCTATAGGACTCCTGAATATTGAGGATGGCTATACCCAACACCGCACAATTTGTGGTAATCAAGGGAAGGTAGATCCCTAAAGCTTGGTAAAGCACAGGACTGCTCTTTTTAATCACCATCTCCACCAACTGAACCAAGACGGCGATGACCAAAATAAAGGCGATGGTTTGGAGATAATCAATACCGAAATGCTCCAGGCCTTTCTGAATCCAGTAGGTAATGGCTGAAGCCATGGTCATAACGAAGGTTACGGCTACTCCCATTCCTACCGCAGTCTCTACTTGCCTGGAAACGCCCAGAAACGGACAGATTCCTAAAAACTTAGCCAGAACAATATTACTGATTAAAATTGTGCCTAAGGATAAAACGAGTAGTTCCGCCATTTGTTATTTCGCCTCCTTTTTGCGGGAAATCCAATTTATACCGGCTAAAAGCAGGCCTAAGGTAATAAAGGCGCCGGGCGGCATAATCATAATCTTGGCCCCTAAAGCCTCAGGAAAAATAGTAAATCCGGAAAAACCAAAGTCTTTAGCGACAAACAATGTACCGGTGCCCAACAATTCCCGGACCGCGCTCAGTAGGATCAGGGCTAGGGTAAAACCGATCCCCATCCCCAGGCCGTCAACGATGGAACTGCCCACACTGTTTTTGGAGGCAAAGGCCTCAGCCCGGGCCAAAATAATACAGTTTACCACAATCAGCGGAATAAACAGCCCCAAAACCTCATGTAAATCCGGGGTGTTGGCAGCCATTACTTTATCCACGATCGTCACAAAAGTGGCGATCACCACAATATAACAAGGAATCCTGACTTCCTTGGGAATGATCTTTCGTAACAGAGCGATCATTAAATTGGAACCAACCAATACCGCAGTAGCGGCTAATCCCATTCCCAGGCCGTTGATGACCGCTGAGGTGACCGCCAGTGTGGGACACATCCCTAAAACCAAGCGGAAGGTGGGGTTCTCATTAAAAACTCCGTTCTTGAAGATGCTCCAATTATTCATTGTTACAACTCACCTCCGTTAATTGGTCAATTACTACGCTAGCGGCAGCCAAGGTCTGATTAACGCCTCGGGCAACAGCCCGTGACGAGATGGTGGCCGCTGTGATGGCTTCCACTTCTCCTCGATCTTTCGTAACCGCCAAAGTATCTTGGGTGGTGGCAGTGGTAAACGCCTCCTGGTGCAAAAAACTCTCTTCGGTAATTTTTGCGCCCAAGCCCACTGTCTCTGAGTGTTTCAAGACTTTAAGTCCGGTCACGTCTCCTTCATGTGATACTCCGACCATGAGCTGCAAAGGTCCGCCGTAACCCCGGCTTTCTACTGTAACTGAGACCCCCGCGATCTTCCCTTGAGCCTCATACCCCAAATATAGATCGATGATCTCCGGTCCGACCTTTTCCCGTACTGTATCCAACAAGGCGGAGTCGGATTGAAAATCAACCGCTTCCGGGAAGACCTCACGCAATGCGTTTTTCTTGGCTTGCTCCGCATGAAGTTTGATCTGGGGTTCGGTCATACCGTTAACCCAAGCCAGTACTGCTCCGGCCACAAGACAGATCGCCGTCAACACCGCAATTAAGCGTAATTGATGCTTATCCAACGCTCTTCACCTCCCCGAACCGTTTAGGAACAGTAAACTTATCAAGCAAGGGGGTAAGCGCGTTCATGATTAAGATCGAATAACAAACCCCTTCCGGATAACCTCCGAAACTTCTAATCAAGACAGTCAGTATTCCGCAACCGATCCCAAAAACAATCCGCCCGGTAGGGGTGACCGGAGTCGTCACATAGTCGGTGGCCATAAAGAACGCACCCAGAATCAAACCGCCGGTTAGAACCTGAAAGAGGGGATCCTGCCCCATGAGGGTTGTTAAAACCAAAACGGTTCCGATATATCCGACGGGGATGCGCCAATCAATGATTTTATAGACCAACAAAAAGGCCGCCCCGATCAACAGGGCTAATGCGGAGGTTTCCCCAAGGGAACCAGCGATATTCCCGTTAAACAACTGAACATAAGGAATGAAAAGACCGCCTTCGCCCAGGGTTCCCTCACGCAACAAACCCAGCGCAGTAGCGCCGGAGACCGCATCCATCTGACTCCCGGCCCAGGCCAGAGAAGAGGCTGGCCACTGCCAGGTTGTCATAATGGCGGTCCAGGAAGCAACCAAAAAGGCGCGACCAATCAAGGCCGGATTAAATAGATTTTGACCCAAACCGCCGAAGACCTGTTTTCCCACGGCAATGGCAAAAGCCGAACCAACCGCTGGGATCCACCAGGGTACCGTCGGCGGAATAACTAAAGCCAGTAATAATCCGGTAAGAAATGCACTGCCGTCATTGATGGAAAGGGGACGTTTCATTATTAACTGACAGATAACCTCAGTCAGTAAAGCGAAAAAAATAGAGATGGCAATTATCCCCAAAGCCTGCCAGCGAAAGAAGATAACGCCGGCTATGGCGGCCGGGGCCAAAGAGGCTGTTACCATCCACATAATCCCTTTTGTTTCCAGTTCCGTTTTGATATGCGGCGGAGCTGAAACAATAACTTTTGTTTCAAACAAAGACATCAACTCCCTTTAACTCGTTTTCCGTTTTGCGGCCATGATTTTGTTCTTCATATTCTTGATCAGTTGGGTTAAGGGTCGCCGCCCCGGACAAACATAAGCGCATGATCCGCATTCGCGACAATCTAAGATCCCGTATTTTTCGGCGTTTTCAGTTTCGTTATGCTCGGAAAAAAGCCCTAAATAATTGGGGAGCAAATTGTAGGCGCAGGCATCCACACACTTCCCGCACCGAATACAGACCGAAGGTGTAGACTCCTTGACCTCGTCCCCGGTCTGTGTCAGTATCCCGGAAGTGCCTTTCATAATCGGAATATCCAGCCGGTACTGAGCCGGTCCGGTCATGGGACCGCCCAGGATCAGACGGGCCGGTTCTGCTTTAAACCCACCGCAGTAATTTATGACATCTTCCAATAAGGTACCGATCCTGACCTCCAAATTCTTGGGGGTAGAGATCGCCTTTCCGGTCACAGTAATCACCCTGGAGATCAAGGGCCTCCCCGATCGGATAAAATCAGCCAAAGCAGCGGCGGTAGAAACGTTATTCACGATTACACCAACTGCCGCCGGTAAGGCGCCTACCGGCACTACCCGTCTAGTCGCGGCATAAATAATCATCCGCTCCTCACCCTGTGGGTATTTGGCCTTGACCGGCACAACCTCTATGGGGTAACCGTTTGCCTTTTTGGCTAAAGAGGTAATGGCATCGGGTTTGTTTTCTTCGATTACAATGTAACCTCGCTCCGCTCTAGAGGCCTTGAGCATCACCTGTAAGCCATAGATAATCTGCTCTGTTTTTTCAATCATCAACCGATGGTCACAAGTAAGAAAAGGCTCACATTCAGCTCCGTTTAAGATCACATAATCGATTTTTTGACCTTTCGGCGGGTTATACTTAACGTGAGTGGGAAAAGCCGCCCCACCCATGCCAACCAGTCCGGCTCGGCAGATCAGTTCCCGTAATTCTTCACTGCTCGCTGTTTTCAGATTGTATTCAGAGGTTTGCAACTCGTCGGAAAGCTGATCCGTGCCGTTATTTTCAATTACAATAGCCGGTACTAGTCTCCCCGAAACGTGGGGCCTGGGTTCAATGGCCTTAACTGTCCCGGCCACACTGGCGTGGAGGGGAACGGAGACCATCCCTTTAGCCTCGGCAATCTTCTGACCTAAAAGGACCTCATCACCCACTGCGACAATAGGTTCGGAAGGGGCGCCTATATGTTGGCTACAAGGCAAAACCACCTGTTCCGGCGGAGGGAGGACCTCTATGGGCAAAGACTTTGTCAGTTCTTTATTTGCCGGAGGGTGTATTCCCTTACGAAATGTTTTTGGAGACATCTAATCACTCCATTCTCTGATAATGCATCATACATTCATACATTTACATGTACATGCATGTTGTTAAAATGTGTTGTATTACATCTCCACCTAGTAATCTTAACCCAAAATATGCTCACGGGCAAGGGTAAGGCCACCAATAATTACAGGATATATCCGTGAATCAGTGGCGGAGCCGATTGCTTAATGGTGGAGACTCTTACCAAACTTTGAAACTCCTCTGCGGCTTGCACGGCTTCTTTTTCAGTCCGGGCATGGATTTCGACCAGAATATCGCCCTCTTCAACCGGGTCAGTGAGTTTTTTGCGGAGAATGATGCCGACGCCATGATCGATCTCATCTTCTTTCTTTGCTCTTCCTGCCCCTAAAACTCCGGCCAACATACCCAAGCCTTCCGTATCTATATGGGCCAGATAGCCCTGTTTCTTACTAACCACCGGCATCATTACGGGCGCGGTGGGTAAAAGCGTTTCATCCTTGACCACCTTAGCGTTACCACCCTGCGCTTGCACCCACTCTTCGAAGACACGGAGGGCTCTACCGTTTGCAATTAGCGCTTTCAGCCTGTTTATGGCCTGTTCTTCACCGGGTTCGCTCTCGGCCAAAACCAACATTTGCGCGCCTAGAGTAAGGCAGACTTCCATTAAATCCTGAGGTCCCTCTCCCTTTAAAGCCGCGATGGCCTCTTTTACTTCCAGGGCGTTACCAATCGCGTTTCCCAAGGGTTGCTCCATGCCGGTTAAAACCGCCATACACTTTTTACCAGCGCCTTTTCCGATCGAGACCATGAGCTTCGCCAAGGATTTGGCCTCATCAAGTTTTTTCATGAAGGCGCCGTTCCCGACTTTGACATCTAAGACAAAGCCGTCGGCGCCACCGGCCAGTTTTTTACTCATGATACTGGCGGCAATCAAGGGGATACTCTCCACTGTACAGGTGACATCACGTAAGGCATAAAGATACTTGTCGGCTGGAACGAGATTCCCTGTTTGTCCCAGTAATCCGATTCCTACCTCTCTGACTTGACGAAATAAATCCTCCTTGGGCATTTCTGTCTTAAACCCGGGTATAGACTCTAACTTATCAATGGTTCCCCCGGTGTGTCCCAGCCCTCGCCCGGACATCTTGCAGACTGGCGCGCCGGCGGCGGCTACCAATGGCGCCACTATTAAGGATACTTTATCTCCCACACCGCCGGTGGAGTGTTTATCAATTTTCACCCCGGGAATGTCCGACAGATCTACGGTTTCACCAGATGCTGCCATTTCCAGGGCGAGATTTCTCGCCTCGCGCGGGGACATCCCCTGAAAGTATACAGCCATACACCAGGCAGCCAACTGGTAATCGGGGATACTCTTTTCTGTAATTCCCCTGACGATCAATTTTATCTCCTCGGGGGTATGCTCCCCCCCGTTTCTTTTCTTGTAGATTAGGTCTATGATCCGTATACGGTTCACCCCTTTTCATGATTCGCTGCGCTGCTCGAAAGTTCCCAGGGCATCAGAAAATTTGCTTATAAAAGCCGGTTCCTTTCTTCCATCCGGTTAAGTCAAAAATCTGGGCTACTGTGGCGCTGAGATCGGCAAAGGTCTTTCTGATCCCTAAATTCACATTTTTCTTCACCTGCGCCCCACTCACCAGGAGAGGAACATATTCCCGGGAATGATCAGTGCTGGGGGTGGTCGGATCACAACCGTGGTCCCCGGTAATCATCACCACATCCTGTTCCTTTAAAGCAGGAAACAATCTTGCTAGATTACGATCAATCTCTGCCAAAGCCCGGGCATATCCAGGCGCGTCATTTCTGTGTCCATAAACCATGTCAAAATCTATACAGTTAATGAAGGCAAAAGTTGGAAGCTGATCATCTGTTTTCACCAGTTCCAAGGTTTTTTCCATGGTTTCCCGATTATTGGTAGTGTGATAACTCTCGCTCAACCCTCTATTCGAGAATATATCCTCAATTTTTCCCACCCCGATGGTGCGTACACCGGTCTTTACTAAACGATCGAGAATCGTCTCTTCCGGGGACTCTAAAGAAAAATCCTTGCGGTTGGCGGTGCGCGTAAATGACCCTGGTACGCCTATAAACGGGCGGGCAATCACTCTGCCCACCTTATACTCACCGCTGAGCATTTTCCGGGCGATGCCGCAGAATCGGTAGAGATCATTCAGGGAAACAACTTCTTCATGGGCGGCAATCTGGAATACACTGTCCGCTGAGGTATAAACAATGGGATATCCTGTTTTCATGTGTTCAGCCCCTAAGTCATTGATGATCTGCGTTCCGGAGGCCGGGATGTTTCCTAATACACGTCTACCGATTGCCTGTTCAAACTCTGTGATGACTTCATCCGGAAAACCCTCGGGGTATACGGATAAGGGACTTTCCTGAATGATCCCGGCCATCTCCCAATGGCCCGTAATTGTATCTTTACCGGCTGAGGCTTCGGCCATTTTACCATAAGCCCCTTCCGCCCGCGCCACCGGACTCACCCCCGGAATTGGGGCTATATTCCCCAGTCCCAGACTTTGTAAAACCGGTAAATCCAGCCCTCCCACGGCCTTTGCGGTATTGGCCAGAGAATTACTACCTACATCCCCGTACTTAGCGGCATCCGGCAACTCTCCAATTCCTACTCCGTCCAGGACAATCAAGAACACTCGGCTCAATGAAAGTCACCTCTTTTCGATCGATCAGTCCACAATTAGCGTTCAATAATTTATCTATAACCATCAATCTAATCTCTAGATATATAATTATAGATAAATCATTCGTTTCCTCTACTTTTTCGGAGTTTTCACCTTCTGAATTTTCACCATAAACTAGTTTCTAATCCAGGTCGGGTGGAAGTAGTGTGACTACGGGCTCATGCCTACAGTTATTGGCCTGGCCGGAGAGGCCCTTTTGCAAAAAAACCACCCCCACGGGTGGTCAAACCACCTTCTGGTGGCTAGATTAGGCTATAACTGTTTGCAAAGAGCGTAATCGCCTGGCGTTTACTTTTTTGGGGACAAAATTAGTCTGTAAATGCGTTGCCATAGTCGCCGTAACCCCCGAACTCATAATCGGTGGTAAAAGTATATTCCGGCTTTCTTAAGGCCTGAACTGACCTGGGCGGCCAGTAAATAACCAGCGCGCGGCCGACTAGATTCTCCAATGGCACAAATCCGACGCTGGGCATACGACTGTCCATACTATGGTTACGGTTATCTCCCAACACAAATATGGAATCATTTGGCACCCTTTTCCATTCAAAACCGTCTTCCGTGGGCTCGTTAATATAAGGCTCGTTCAGAGTGTACCCGTTGACCTGGACCTTAGTATTAGTAATATACACCTTATCTCCTTCAGTGGCGATTACACGCTTGATAAATTTCTTTTTCGGGTCTTGGGGATATTTGAAAACTACAATTTCTCCAGCTTGGGGGGGGCGTAAACGGTAAGTAATCTTATCCACCAACAACCTTTGTCCCTCAAACAAAGTCGGTTCCATGGAACTTCCCTTTACCATAAAAGACTGACCTAAAAAAATCATAATAAAAAGGATAGTAATTACCGAACTGGATATTGACTCGATTAGATCTCTTGTTTCCGACTTCTTAAATTCCACGTACGTTCCCCCCTGCAGACTTTAGAGAGTGAGATGTGGCAGATCCCACATCTCACCATAAATCAAAAGGCTTATCTTTCGGCAATGCGCGCGGCCTTACCAGAACGTTTCCTAAGATAAAAGAGTTTTGCCCGTCGTACTCGTCCTCTGCGGACCACTTCGATCTTACTGATCATAGGTGAGTGTAAAGGAAAAATCCGCTCGACTCCGACTCCACCCGAGATCTTTCGAACGGTGAAGGTTTCTTTTATTCCCCCGTTGGCGCGGGCAATAACGACTCCTTCAAAAACCTGAATTCTTTCTCTTTCTCCTTCTACGACTTTTAAGTGCACCTTAACTGTATCACCTGGAGCAAAGCTAGGCAGGTCTTTTTTTATCTGTTCCTGTTCAATCAGGTCTATTACGTTCAATATAATTCCCTCCTTCCAAAAGGTAATATCATCTTCCCACAAGGGAATTCTTTTGTAGGCAAACAACTACTCACCAATAACTGTTCCCACAACACCGATAGCTAACACAAAGCTACTCCCTTTTATCCTTACTCCCCTGCTTATTCCAGTCAAAATTACCCTCCCGCAAAAACTCCAGATCCTCAGGGGTCAGCTCAATACCATCCAGTAATTCGGGGCGCCTTTGCGCTGTGCGCAACAATGCTTGCCTTCTACGCCAAGCATCGATCTGCGCATGATGACCGGAGAGCAGAACTTCCGGAACGGACATTCCCTGAAAAACCGCTGGTTTCGTATATTGAGGATAATCCAGCAAGCCCTGGGAGAAAGAATCATTGGCAGCGGCTTGGTCATCTCCTAAAACCCCGGGGATTAAACGGACGATGGAATCAACCATTACCATCGTGGGAAGTTCTCCTCCGGTCAAGACAAAATCACCGATGGAAAGTTCCTGATGGGCTAAGGTACGTATTCTTTCGTCAAAACCCTCATAGTGACCACAAATAAAAATCAGATGCTTTTTGCTCTGTAATTGCTCTGCTGTCTCCTGAGTAAACTTCTCTCCCTGCGGGGTTGTTAAGACAATATACCCATCTTCTGTTGTTGCCTGATGGGAGTTTCTCCGCTTTAAGGTTAAATCCTCAACCGCCAAAAAAAGCGGTTCAGGCTTTAGAACCATCCCCGGTCCTCCGCCGTAAGGCGTATCATCCACAGTCCGGTGACGATCGAAAGCGTAATTTCGGAAGTTTATGGTCTCGATCCGGACCAATCCTTTCTCCTGCGCCCTCTTGATGATGCTCTCGGAAAAAGGACCCTCAAACATCTGCGGGAAGAGAGTGAGAATCTGTATAAGCAACCTATTCCTCCCCCTCCACTAATCCAGCAGGTAGTCTGATCATCATCCGGCCTGCGCTAAGCTCCACCGACAAAACCACAGATTTTAAGGCCGGGAGTAAGATTTCTCCATAGACTCCGCCCTGTAAAACATAGACATCATTGGCTCCGGTCGGAATTACCTCTTGCACAGCGCCCAGGTACTGTTGAGCTTCATTGTAAACGCGCAATCCCAGAATCTGATCGATATAAAAACTATTCTCCGGTAAAGCCGGTCGTTCCGCCCGGGGTATCCATATAAAAACTCCCCTGAGCCTCTCAGCCTCATTTACGGTGTTTATCCCTTCAAACTTCGCGATCACAAACTGCCGGAAGAAACGAACCTTTTCAATAAAGAGTTTAGTTTGCGTTTGCGTTTGCGCTTGCTCGAAACAAGCAAAGACCCTATTCAATTCATGCCAACGGGCATGACTATCAGTTAAGGGCGCGATTTTAACCTCACCCTTTATGCCTTGAGTGGTTAATACTTCACCCACAGCAACTAAACCTTCAGGTGGATTCTTCCAAGGAGTGGGGATCACTCTTCACCCAACTCCACTGCGACTTTTTTGTCTGGTGGCGCGCAAGAGCGGACCAGGGTTCTAATGGCTTTAATGATGCGGCCCTGTCTTCCGATAATCTTCCCGATTTCCTCGGAGTCCACGGTAATTTCGAGTAAAATGGAGTTAGCAGTCTCTGTCTTTTCCACATGTACTGCTTCGGTCTTATCGACCAGGGATTTGGCGAGTAACTCCACTAATTCCTTCACGGTGGATCACTCCTTTCATTCCCCAACCGCTTCTTCCCCAGGAAGAACACCGGCTTTTTTGAATAATCTCTTCACCGGTTCAGAGGGTTGAGCTCCCTTTGCTAACCAGTCCAAGGCTTTTTCTTTATCAACCTTGAGTTCAACAGGATTGGCAACCGGGTTATAGTGTCCAAGAATTTCAATAAATCTTCCGTCTCTGGGAGATCTGGAGTCGGCTACTACAAAACGGTAAAACGGACGTTTCTTCGCGCCCATTCTGGTTAATCTGATACGAACTGCCATCCTTATTCTCACCTCCTTAACGAGAAATTATGGTAAATGGTGACCACCTGTTCTTTTAAACTGTACTTGAAAAGGATAATTAGTGGTCCCAAAAGAAATGACCAAGAAATCTATTAGAAAGGAAATCGCGGTATACCGCCTTTCCCCATCTTAGTGAGTTGTTTCATCATCTTCTTGCTTTGTTCAAACTGATTAAGCAGTCTGTTTACTTGTTGTACGCTGACGCCCGAGCCACAGGCAATTCGTTTACGGCGTCCGGCGTTGATAATCTGAGGCTCCCTACGTTCCTGCGGGGTCATAGATTGAATAATCGCCTCAATATGCTCCATCTCTTTTTCATCCACTTGGATCCCTTTTAATTGTTGTGACTTAACCCCCGGTAACATAGAAAGAACCTGATCCAAAGGACCCAACTTTTTCATCTGCCGCATTTGACCAAGAAAATCCTCTAAGGTGAATTGGTCCTTTTGGATCCTCTTCATCATTTCCATGGCCTGATCCGCTTCGACTGTGGCCTCAGCCTTCTCGATCAGGGAAAGGATATCTCCCATCCCCAAGATGCGCGAAGCCAAGCGTTCAGGGTGAAAAACCTCTATATCTTCCAGCTTTTCCCCGGCGCCAATGAATTTAATGGGTTGGCCGGTGGCCTCTCTAATGGATAAAGCCGCTCCTCCCCGGGTGTCGCTGTCCAATTTGGTCAAAATCAAACCGGTCAAGCCTAGTTGCTCATGGAAACTGCCGGCCACATTGACCGCATCTTGACCGGTCATGGCATCCGCCACCAAGAGAAGTTCATCGGGGTTGACCGCCTGTTTGATCTGCTTTAACTCATTCATCAGTTCTTCATTAATATGCAACCTTCCGGCGGTATCAATCAACACATAATCCCTGTTGGTCTCGGTTGCTTTGGCCACGGCCTCGGTAGCGATTTTTACCGGGTTTGCCCCTTCAACACTATAAACCGGTAGGTCGAGTCGCTCCCCTAAAATTTGCAGTTGTTTAACTGCGGCCGGTCGGTAAATGTCGGCTGCCACCAATAAGGGCCGCCGGCCCTGTTTCTTCAAAAATCCGCCTAATTTCCCAACAGTGCTGGTCTTCCCGGCCCCCTGCAGACCGACGACTAGAATCACAGTCGGAGGTTGCGAGGAGACGGCAAGTTTCTCTTCTTTATCCCCCATTAAGTTGGCGAGTTCCTGATGTACTATTTTAACCACCATCTGCCCGGGAGTAAGACTCTTGATTACATCCTGTCCAACCGCCCGCACTTTCACGCGGTTAATAAAAGTTCGAACCACCTTGAAGTTAACATCCGCTTCCAATAAAGCCAGTTTAACTTCGCGTAAGGCCTCTTCCACATCTTTTTCGGATATCTTACCCTTGCCGCGCAACCGACGGAGAGTGTCCTGCAGCCTTTCGGAAAGGTTGGAAAAGAGCATCACCCAAACCTCCATAATATTATTAGTCTGTTCTAGGCAAAACTTTTAGGTATATTATTCAAAAATTCAAAAAGTTCTCCAGGGCTCTTAAAGCCTGCTTAAACTCGATATACTGGTGGGTTCCACGTATTGAGTCCGACATAACCTCGGTCAGGTTAGAAAACGACTTACAAAGTGTCTTGTAGAGCTCTTGCCCACGTAAAAACCGGTCAAGCAGTAAAAGCTGCTCTTCCCAGCCTTCCAAGATTCTCTCGGTACGCTGTAATAAATCATGCACCGCTTGTCTGGTCGTTCCTTCCTGGTCGGCAATTTCCGCCAAGGACAAATTGTCCATGTAATACAGGGAAAAGACCCGTTGTTGTTTAGTGGTGAGCAGTCCTCCATAAAAATCTAGTAGTAGGCCCATCCGGACTAAATGCTCCATACGGCAGGCCTCCCTCTCTGACAAGGCATTTTACTTTACACCCAACACGCATGATTTAGTATACTCACTTCTCCGGCAAAAGTCAAGATCAATATGTAAGTTTGTGTCACCGCGCGACTTGTATAATTAAATGAAACAAGTATGACCATATTCTGGATATTCTACGCCAACCAGCGGTTTTCCTATAATATGTTAAAAAATTTGCTCATAGTAATTATTGATACTATTCCTACAATTAACCGAGCAGATCCAGATACAAAAAATAGCAACCAAGCCAGGTTGCTTCGATAATAATTTTTGGTTGTATCGTACCGCCAGAAAACCTGTTTTCTCTTCATAAAATCAAAGTAGCTATGGAAAAATAGATAACCAGTCCTAAAGCGTCTGCGATAGAAGTGATTAATGGACTACTAGCCACTGCCGGATCAAGACGGAATTTCGTAAGGATAAAGGGAAGTAAACTACCGATAATATTAGATACCATAACAATGGAGACCATTGTCAGTCCGACAACCAGTCCGATTTGAGATCCGCCCCGAAAGATACCGAGAAAAGCGCCGGCCAGACCCAAAGTAATCCCCAAACAAACGCCGACAAGCAACTCCTTACCCAGTACTTTGAACCACTGTGTGGTCTTAACATCTCCCGTAGCCAAAGCCCTAATCATCAAAGTGGCGGACTGAGCGCCGGTATTGCCTCCGCTATCGATCAGAAGTGGGATAAATAAAGCCAAGCTCAATGCGGAAGCGAGAACATCTTCATAGATGGAGATAACACCAGAAGAAACCAAGTTGATCAAGATTAACGTCCCCAGCCAACCTATTCGTTTTCGGTAAAGACCCCAGATTGCGGTTTCCCGGTAACCGCTTTTTAGCGGGGTTACTGCTGCGGTTTTATGGAAGTCCTCTGTCGCTTCTTCTTCCGCGACATCCAGCACGTCATCGGCGGTAACGATTCCCAGCATTACTCCTTCGGAGTCCAATACGGGTAATGCCACCAAACCATATCTCCGCATAACACGAACCGCTTGTTCTCTGTCATCCATGGCCAATAGTGTGATATAGGAATAATCCATCAGTTGTTCTACGGTATCTGCGGGTTTAGCCAGAATAAACCGGCGCAATTCCAAAGCATCCAAGAATTTCCATGCGGAATCGGTTACGTAGACTATATTTATGGTTTCACTGTCTTTTCCCTTCCGACGAATATGTTCCAAGGCTTGGGCAGCTGTCCATTCTGGTCGTACCGCAACATAATCCGGAGTCATCAGCCGCCCGACACTCTCTGCCGGATAACCCAGTAATTGCCGGACCTCTTTTAAATCCTCTGGAGAAAGGAGGTTTAAGAGTCTCTGGGTTACTCTACCGGGCAATTGGGACAAGAACCGCGTTCGGTCATCCGGCTTTAAGTCAGCAAGTATTCTACGAATTTCCTCCCCGGTCAATTTCTTAAAAAGCGCGGCCTGATAATCCACATCGAGGTATGAAAAGACTTCTATTGATAATTCAGGGGGTAATAACCGAAAAATAGAGACCCGTTCCTCTTTCTCCAGTTTCCAGAAGAAGTCCGCTATTTCGGGTGGTGTCCGATAGATAAGCTCCTCCCGCAATAAAGGCCAGTTTTGTTCTTTAATTATAATCTCTAGTTCTTCATAACACAGAAGCTTTTTTCTCATTATTCCTCCCTGGTTTAATTACAAATTTCGTTTCTCTCTTAATTGACGAAGTCAGCTTAGAATAACAGACTTAATTATTTAACTGATCATGATTTAGTATTGCCCTGCGCCTGCTATACATCTCTTAAACTTTTAGAACGCAGCTCACTAGCTTTGCATAAAGCAGTTTAAAATAAGTCAAACCTTAATCCAGGTAATATTTTAAGAAAACGATATTTTTTCAATTCTTTCGACCCATTTTTAGTAAAAATCTGCAAAAACTTAATTGAAAAAGTAAAGTCCACCCCCTTAAGACTTGAGGTTGAAATTAGTTTAGGCACTTATGAACAAGAACAAACAGCTGATAAAAGAGAAAATTATCATTGAAAGTTCGTTGCAGATATTGAGTAAAACAAAAGTGAATCGCTTAGCGATTCACTTTTGTTTTACTCAACTATATCCAGATCATTCAGGCCAGCAGATCCGCTAATCTGGCCTTTACTTTTTCGTAATTCATCTCTACCTCCGCCAGTTTCGTACGTTCTTTTTCCACAACCGCCGGAGGAGCTTTGGTTAAGAATTGTTGGTTGGCGAGTTTTCCAGCCAATCTCTTCTGTTCTTCCAAAAGGCCGGCCAGTTCTTTTTCGAGTCTCTCCTTTTCCAGTTCCAAGTCGACCATCCCGGCCAGGGGTAAAAAGATCTCTACCCCACTGACCACAGCCGTCATGGCTTTACTCGGTCTGTCTTTGCCTGTGTCTTCCAGTCTGACCTCAAATTTATTTAGTCCGGACAATCCCTCCAGATAAATTTGATTATCCTCAATTAAATTAGCCTTTCTTTCATCCGCCAAAAAAATAGCTTCAACCTTTTTGCCGGGATCCACCCCGGCCTCAGCCCGAATGTTCCGAATGGCCTTGGTGATCCCCATCAATAGTTCAAAACCTTCCTCAGCCAGAGTATCGCTGAAAACCTCCTCCACAGTCGGCCAGGAAGAAAGCATCAGGGTTTCTCCTTCATGGGGTAGGGTTTGCCAGATTTCTTCCGTAATAAACGGCATATAAGGATGTAACAACTGTAAAATCTGCCTGAATACTTTGACCAACGTTCTCTGGGTCAACAGACGCTTTTCCCCGCCAAACCGGAGATTTGCTTTGGCCATCTCAATATACCAGTCGCAGAATTCACTCCAGATGAAATCATATAACAAATTGGCCACTCCACCCAGATCATAGCGGTCAATCATCTTCTCAACCTGGGCCGTTATAGTTTGCAAACGGGAAAGGATGTAGCGATCAGCCAGGGTAAGTTGATCCTTTTTAATGTGTTCATCATCATTGGCCGGGTAATCCTCTAGATTCATCAAGATAAACCTAGCGGCATTCCAGATTTTATTGGCAAAATTCCGGACGCCCTCGATTTTTTCCATCTGAAACCTTTGATCCTGTCTAAGGGTAGTTCCAGTGGCTAAGGTGAACCTCAAGGTATCCGTACCGAATTCTTCAATGACCTCCAAAGGATCGATATTCGTCTCTGGACGGGACTTACTCATTTTTTTACCGAATTTATCCAGGACTAAACCGTGAATCAAAACCTCTTTAAAGGGTCTTTCCTGCATAAATTCGAGTCCCATAAAGATCATCCTGGCCACCCAGAAAAAGATGATATCCCGGGCAGTCACCAAAACAGAGGTGGGATAAAACTGCTTAAGCTCTTTAGTCTGCTCGGGCCAGCCCAGGGTGGAAAAAGGCCATAACGCCGAAGAAAACCAGGTATCCAAGACATCCGGATCTTGCTCTAATTCCTTGCTGCCGCATTTGGGGCAAACGATGGGGTCATCCAAGGTCACGATTTCTCCCCCACAATCTCGGCAATACCAAACCGGGATACGGTGCCCCCACCATAACTGCCGGGATATACACCAGTCTCTGATCTTCTCCAACCAGTTTAGATAGATCTTGGTAAACCGTTCCGGAACAAAACGAATCTCCCCTGCCCGTACGGCTTTAATCGCCGGTTCAGCCAAGGGTTTCATCCGGACAAACCATTGCCGTGAAATTAAGGGTTCAATCACTGTGTCACACCGATAGCAGGTACCCACGGCGTGTTGAAGCAGATCCTCACGGACAAGTAACCCCTCTGCCTCCAGGTCTTTTAGCACTGCTGTTCGACACTGTTCTCGATCCAGCCCCGCGTACTTACCAGCCTCCTCCGTCATTTTGGCGTCAAACCCAATGACGGTAATCTGGGGCAGGTTATGACGAATCCCAAGCTCAAAGTCGTTAATATCATGGGCGGGGGTAATCTTAACGGCGCCGGTCCCAAACTCCCGGTCCACCATTTCATCGGCGACAATCGGGACCTCTCTGTTCATCAAAGGCAGGATGACTTGCTTCCCCACCAAGGCTGTATAGCGATGATCATCGGGATGCACGGCCACCGCCGTATCGCCCAGCATGGTTTCGGGACGAGTGGTAGCCACTTGCACATAACCGCTCCCGTCGGCCAGCGGGTAACGGATATGCCAAAGCCGGCCTTCTTGTTCCTCGTGTTCCACCTCAATATCAGAAATAGTGGTGGCGCACTTCGGACACCAGTTAATCAAGTAACTGCCCCGGTAAATCAAGCCTTTTTCATACAGCCGGACAAAAACCTCCCGTACCGCTCTGGAACACCCTTCATCCATGGTAAACCGCTCCCGGTCCCAGTCACAGGAAGCGCCAAGTTTCTTTAGTTGTTTGATGATAGCGCCGCCGTATTCTTCTTTCCAAGCCCAGACCCGTTCCAAAAACTCTTCCCGTGTTAGATCGTGGCGGGAGAGGCCTTCCTTGGCCAATTCCTCCTCTACTTTAACCTGCGTGGCGATGCCAGCGTGATCCATTCCGGGTACCCAGAGTGTGTCATAACCCTTCATCCGATGATAACGAACTAAGATATCCTGTAAGGTGTTGTTTAAGGCATGACCCAGATGAAGCCGGCCGGTGACATTGGGCGGGGGAATAACTATACAATAGGGAGGCTTGTCTTCATCAACCTTGGCCTGGAAATACTTGTGCGCGGCCCAATAATCATACCATTTTTCTTCCACTTCTTGCGAGTTATATACCTTCGATAACTGTTGATTAATCCGCTTACTCATTCTATTCCCTCCTGTTAAGTACGTTATATGTTAATTTCTTTAAAAAAAGCCCTTCATCCTAAAGGACGAAAGACTTCCGCGGTACCACCTTTTATTCCTCTTTTTCAACCGGTCCTGATCAGTTAAGATCAGGCCTGATCTGAATAGACCAAGGCGGTTTGTGTTTTCCGCCCTACTCAGTTCGTAAGAGGACACTTAAAGCGATAACGGGCGGACCCGCTCCGATCTATAACATACACGGATGGTGTATGTTTCCACCGAAGAACTCCCGGATGACCTTCACCTTTAAGCAACCGTAGGATCTTTCAGCCTAGGATCCCTTCTCTGCCCGGCCTTACAGGTTACTCCTTCCGTTCATCGTCATTCATTATTCATCTTTATTGTCTCAGTATTCCACTCTCTTAATATACCCTTTTGTTTTTCTACTTGTCAAGACAAAAAACGCCCTAATCAAAAACCTATGACTAGGAACGCTTTTTCTTAAAATCAAAATGGCTTGTTTGTTACTTATACCGCTTTTTTAGAAACGGTAACCCAAGCCCAGTTGGAAATATAGATCGCTGTTGTCTCCGCCCAAAAAGCCCATTAATCCACCACGTAAATCAATGCTGTCCACTAAATTAAATTTTACTCCCAATTCATAGAGGGTCATAAAATCCCCGCCGGACATATATAAATCCGCCTCATAAAGTCCTTGAAAGTTTCGGTTAATCCCGAATGAGCCGTTAATTCCAAGATAAGGGTCTTTGTCTAAAATCCCGCCGACAATCGCCAGATTGGGTTGTAGTTCGTATTTAACCCCAATTCTTGCTGCATCTTCCCAGATCCTTAAGGTAATGCCTAATTCTCTGGTGAAACCAAATTCAGCTCCTACGCTAAGCCCCAGATCACTGATGAACATACCGGTAATCACACCATGATTTTTGGAGACCGCTGGAGAATTAATTCCCAGAGCGCCGGTGGGAAACAGCATCAAAACGGAGACTGTTAAAAAGAGCACTAAAACCTTTTTCACTTCATAACCTCCCCTAAATTACAGAATTTGACTATGTTTTTATTCTCTATCATACCTTGATTCCCTTCTTTTTTTTATACTTATTATTGTTTAGAAAAAGTTAACCCATCATTCCAAACTAGAGCGCTGGATAATAAAAATCCAGTAATAAAAAGTGTCGGGCAACTACTTTTTTCGCAGTTTCCGACACTTTCGAGGAAGATATCCATACCTTGGTCAATAGATATTAAAATCAGTACTTTGTCTTCATTTCTTCCAGTCCCCAATTGGGAACATCCCCAATATGACCACCTGTGCCAAAAGCGTCCATGCGTTTTTTAATCTCGTTGGCAATGGCTTCTCTAGAGACTTTCAGGTAAGCCCGGGGATCAAATTGTTCTGGTTGTTCAACCAGGAACTGCCGAACTGCGGCCGTAGCAGCCAACCTGATGTCAGTATCAACGTTAATTTTGTTGATTCCACAAGTAATAGCCTTCTTTAGAGCCTCCAAGGGCACCCCTTGGGCATGTTCCATTTTACCACCGTATTTATTGATGATGTCGATGAGTTCCGCGGGAACACTGGAGGAACCGTGAGAAACCAAATAGGTGTTGGGTAAAAGCTCCCGGGTTTTTTCAATGATCTCATAAGCCAATTTGGCTTCACCTTTAAATTTGAAGGCCCCGTGGGAGGTACCGATGGAGATAGCTAAAGCGTCTACGCCTGTTCTTTCCACAAACTCCACCGCTTCTTCCGGGTCGGTTAAGTGGGTTTTCCCGGAACCGACTCCGTCCTCAATCCCGCCTAAGGTACCCAGTTCTCCTTCAACGGAAACTCCCTGATCGTGGGCGTATTTTACCACTTCGCTGGTGACCTTGACATTATACTCAAAATCCGATGGTGTCTTGGAATCCTCCATTAACGAACCATCGATCATTACTGAGGTACATCCCAGTTCAATGGCACGTTTTACAGTTTCAAAACTGTTGCCGTGGTCTAAATGGATGGCCACAGGGATCTCGGGCGCCAGTTCGGCGGCGGACTTAATAATATTGATCAAGTATTTATCTTGAGCGTATTTCAGGGCTCCCCGACTGACTTGGGCAATGATCGGAGACTTTTTTTCCTGCGCCGCCATGATAATCCCCTGCATCTGTTCCATATTATTCACGTTATAGGCTCCAACAGCAAACGGGCGGCCTTTTTTATAAGCCTCTAAACTAGCTTCTAAAATGGCCTTTGAAGTAACAATCATTAATCATTTCCTCCTCACATTTTATCGTTCTTTCATGGATTCCCTTGCCTTATTTCGCTTTCAACTTTTAATTTAGCCTTTCTCTTTAGCTCTTAGCTTTTAGCTTTAGCTAACAAATACCCCCGCCCCGGTCAGATCCTCATCGGACCAGTTCACAGTCTTCTGGGCCAAAGCCTCTTTAAAGGGGACAGGCACAATTTTTGTACCCTGCAAACCCACCATCTTACCAGATTCTCCGGAAAACAGAAGGTCAACGGCTTTCTGGCCGAACCTGGCGCCCAGGATGACGTCATCCGCAACAGGGGCCAATCCTCGTAAAGTAAACCCAAGGTCGGTGGCACGTACATCTTCCAATTTCTTTAAACCTAGCTGTAGGCGGATAATCCTCCGTAAAATCTGTCCCACACCGCCAAGTTTTGGATTGCCGTGCGAATCCTTACCCAGATCCTCTCCGAGCATGGCGGCGACCACCGGACTTTCCTGTTTGGCCTTTAGTAATACCGGATCGTCACTGCGCAATCTAACTCCTTCAGCCAAAGCGATATTCACATAGTTTTGTTTGGTAAAAAGCTCTTGAATTTTTTGACAGAGACCGCTTAAGTCAACTGCTTTCTCTGGAATCAGGATGATGTCGGCGCCGCCGGCGATCCCGATCTCCAAAGCCAACCAGCCCGCATCCCGTCCCATAATCTCCACCAGAGAAATCCGTCGGTGCGTCCGGGCCGACTCCACCGTACTACGAAACGCCTGATTTCCAAAGGAAACCGCGGTTTTAAAACCAAGCATGGTGTCGGTCCCTGTCACATCATTATCAATACTCTTAGGCGCAGCTACGACAGGAAAATCCAACTCAGCAAGGCCCATGGCGGATTTAATGGTGTCATTTCCTCCTGTGGCCAAAACCCCGTCAATACCCATACGTTTCAAGTTCTCAATGATTTTCCCCGGATATCCTGCTTCTTTATTCGCCGGAGAAAACGGGTTAAAACGAGAAGACGCCAGAATCGTACTGGG
>Ga0079223_10000097_pt1 | contig 31280 bp, 33 predicted proteins | sample Stecom2011_FD_75072 | JGI IMG/M metagenome (GOLD analysis project Ga0079223, IMG submission 75072) | Agricultural soil microbial communities from Utah to study Nitrogen management - Steer compost 2011 | ecosystem: Environmental > Terrestrial > Soil > Agricultural land | place: USA: Utah...
ATTTACCAACAAAGCCGCTCGCGAGATGAAAAGCCGTATCTCAAAAATCGTCGGGGCCAGTGAGGGAAAAAATCTTTGGATGGGAACCTTCCACAGTATATTCGCCAAAATACTTCGGTTTGAGGCTGATATGTTGGGCTATCCTCCCAACTTTACTATATACGATACCCAAGATTCACATAGCGTGATTCGAGCGGTTATTAAGGAAATGCATCTTGATAAGGATATTTACAAATACAAACAGGTGTATTCCCGCATTTCTTCCTATAAAAACAGTTTGATAACGGTTAAGGCCTATTTCAACAATCCCGAATTGATGGAAGCCGATGCCATGGCCAAAATGCCGCGATTGGGAGATATTTACAAAGGATATGTTGACAAATGCTTTAAAGCAGGCGCCATGGATTTTGACGATTTATTGTTGAAAACCAATGAGCTTTTAACCCGTTTTCCTGAGGTTTTGGCAAAATATCAAAATCGTTTCCGTTATATATTGGTTGATGAGTATCAGGATACCAATCACAGTCAGTACCTAATTGTTAGAGCGCTTTCAGATAAATTTCAAAATATTTGTGTAGTAGGTGACGATGCTCAGAGTATTTATGCCTTTCGAGGTGCCAATATCAACAATATCCTAAACTTCCAGAAGGATTATGATGAGGTGAAGGTTTATCGTTTGGAACAAAATTATCGTTCCACTCAAAACATCGTCAACGCCGCCAACAACGTAATTGAAAAAAACAAAACGCGGCTTGATAAAGTAGTGTGGACCGCCAATGAAGAAGGAAACAAAATCCTTGTAAACCGTACCATGACCGATGGAGACGAAGGAAGATTTGTGGCGAGTTCGATTTTTGAAAACAAAATGAATCACCAATTAAAAGATGGTGATTTCGCCGTATTATACCGAACCAATGCACAGAGCCGAGCCATTGAGGATGCCTTGCGGAAGAAGGATATTCCGTATCGAATCTATGGCGGCCTAAGCTTTTACCAACGAAAGGAAATAAAAGACATTCTTGCCTATCTCCGCCTGATATTGAATCCAAAGGACGAAGAGGCTTTAAAGCGCGTTATCAACTATCCAGCCCGTGGGATAGGTGATACGACCATGGAGCGCTTAATCGTTGCTGCAAACCACTATAATCGCTCCATTTTTGAAGTGATGAAGCATATCGAGAAGGTGGATTTGAAAATAAATGCGGGTACAAAAATCAAGTTGCAGGATTTTGTAACGATGATTGAAAGCTTTCAGGTCTTAAATCAAGGGTATGACGCTTTTCAGATTACGGAACACGTCAGCAAGAAAACAGGGCTTCTACAAGAACTTAAAAAAGACGGTACTCCAGAAGGAATTGCTAAAATTGAAAATATAGAGGAATTGCTCAACGGGATGCGCGACTTTGTGGAAGAGCAAAGGGAACTTGCCGATGCTACTGGCTCTCTCGAAGAGTTTATGGAAGACGTTGCTCTAGCCACTGACTTGGACAACGATAAAGGCGACGGGGATCGCGTGGCCCTTATGACTGTACATTTGGCCAAAGGTCTTGAGTTTCCCGTTGTCTATATAGTTGGCATGGAAGAAGATTTATTTCCCAGTGGCATGAATCTAAATACCCGTAGTGAACTAGAAGAAGAGCGTCGTCTATTTTATGTGGCTTTGACTCGGGCCGAAAAACAGGCGTATTTAACCTATACACAATCCCGTTATCGGTGGGGAAAACTTATCGATGCCGAACCGAGCCGTTTTATTGAGGAAATTGACGAAAGTTTTTTGGAATATCTCACACCCATCACCGAAAACCGATACAAACCCTTGCTGGACTCCGATATATTTGACGATGTTGACCATAGTAAACTTCGCCTTAAAAGACCTGTAGCCGGACGTCCACCTACGGGACCAAGTCAGGAGCAGCTAAGGAAACTGCGGCGATTAAAACCAGTAAGTAGTGAAACTGATAAAAATTTTAACGCCCACGACGCCAAGTTGGATGTTGGCACAATGGTAGAGCATCAGCGATTTGGGAAAGGGAAAATTCTTAAAATAGAAGGCGTTGGAGCTGATACTAAAGCAGAAATCGATTTTGAAAACGGAGGTTTAAAAAAGTTGTTGTTGCGTTTTGCAAAACTGAAGGTTACTGCCGATTAAAAAGATTTTTCACTAATAAAAATCTATGTCAATTCATTATTCCTCGATCTTCAAATACTTATCAATATAAGTGCTTATTTGCGCGGTCATATCTTCTATGTCCTTTGGCTCCCAGTCGCCATGGCCACCACTATATACAGTGTAGTTATGGTCAATTTGAAAGGTATTTAAAGCAGTTTGAAGAGTAATAGCATTAGAAATGGGAATAAGTGGATCGGCATCACCATAGAAAAGTAGCGTAGGGCTACTTAAACTCGACACTTGCAAGGCGGGACTTAAAATTTCTGGATAATTTGCCCCTTGCGGATATGCACTTTCATCAACCAATAATGCCATCAAAATAGGAAAATTAGGTTCGTTGCTGTAAAACGGATCTGTAAAATCGGTAGGCCCAACAATATCTGCCACCATTTTCACCCGATCTTTAGTATCATATACATAATCGTACATCAAAGAGATGTGCGCCCCTGCACTTACCCCAATAAGTGCAAATTCTGGATTGATATGCAATTCATTTTTTTCAGTTGTCAATTTCTCGATAACCGATTCTAAATCCAAAAATTGATTGGGAAAAGCGGGGGTGTCAATATCGGCCAAAGTATAGTTTGTGTTTACAATGGCGTGATTAGGATGTCTTAATTTAATATAAGGAATCAGAAAATCCATATCAGTTTTATCGCCTTCTGTCCAGCCACCTCCGTGGACCAATATTATCAGTTTTGTTTTTTCAGTAGAGCGGTCAGCGGGTAAATAAAGATCATATTTTTGCTGTGAATTTGTTCCATAGGAAACATTCAAAAACGTTTCAGCCAATAAAGGTTCTTGTACTGTGGTACTGTCCTTTGAACAACTATAAAAAAGAAGCTGAGCTCCGAAGAAGATTGTAATTATAAGGGTTTTTCTCATAAAATATTTTATGTTACTTTCTCTAAACGACTAAATTCTTCAGTTATGATATTGCAGATGTATTAAGTTGTCAATTCTTTTAAAATGAATTATATTTAAAAACAAAAAAAGTGAGTTATGGCAGAGTTTATTAAGATATATGAAGAAAACCCGAATCCGAAGGAAATAAAGCGGGTTGTAAAAATCCTGCGCGATGGAGGAGTGATTATATATCCCAGTGATACCGTTTATGCCTTGGGATGCGATATAAAAAATGCCCGAGCAATGGAACGCGTGGCTCAATTGAGGGGTGTTAAGTTGGAGAAAGCTAATTTCTCCTTTGTATGTGAAAATTTGAGCAACTTAAGCGATTATGTTCGCCAAATAGATTCGCCCACTTTCAAGATACTAAAACGGAACTTACCTGGCCCATATACTTTTATACTTCCTGGCAACAATAACCTTCCCACGGTCTTTAAAAAGAAAAAGGAGGTGGGTATTAGAGTGCCGGACAATGCCATAACGCTAGCGATTGTTCGGGAATTGGGAAACCCTATTATTTCTACGTCTATCAAGGATGAAGATGAAGTTATTGAATATACCACCGATCCAGAGCTAATAATCGAAAAATGGGATAAACTAGTGGACTTGGTGATTGATGGAGGCTATGGTGGAAACGTCGCATCTACCGTTATCGACCTCACCGGAGATGAGCCATTGATTATTAGAGAAGGAAAGGGAGAACTGGAGCTTTAGTTCTTATTTCAACAAATGATGTAAACCTCTGAAAATATTCTCTTCTAATATGTCTATTTCTCCATCTGTCAGAAACATATTCTTTATGTTTTTAAACAAACGGTCCATTTCTTCTTTCGAATAATTTGCCCGCTCAACGGTGTGTTGAATTTTCTGGATACGTTGGTAGTCATTGTCTTTGTCAAATTCCGCAAAAACCTTCGTATACATCTCCTCTCCAACCTTGTCGATTATAAAGGCTTTTTCGGCTTTGGTTTCAACAAAATTGGCATACGCACAGTAAAGGAGGATGTAGGTTTTTAATTCCTCATGGCTCCAATTGGTCTTGAATTCTTCCATTTTATAAAGGGTTTAAGCAACGGTTGGTATTTCTTCTCCAAGATACAAAAAGCTTTTTGAGTTTTCAGTGACCAAAAATAAAAAAACCCAGTCGGTTAGACTGGGTTTTTTCAAAAGGGTTTTCAGAAATACTTAGTTTCCTGAAGCCTCTAGGTTTTTCATTTCCTTTTCAATCATATCGTAGAACTGATCAATTTTTGGAAGTACCATAATACGGGTACGTCTGTTTGTAGCTCTGTTCTCTGGAGTAGTGTTAGGAACTAATGGATCGTACTCCCCACGGCCGGCAGCAACCAATCTGTTTGGGCTGATACCAAGATCCTGAAGGGCACGTACAATGGCAGTTGCTCTTTTCACACTTAAATCCCAGTTGTCCAACAATACCCCTCTACTGTAAGGTACGTTGTCCGTATGACCTTCAACCATAGCTTCAAATTCTGGTTTTCCGTTGATTACCTTTGCCACTTTTCCAAGGATTTCACGAGCCCTTGAAGATATTTCATAGCTTCCGGTCTTAAATAATAATTTGTCAGAAAGTGAAATATAAACCACTCCTTTAAGAACATTAATTTCAATGTCTGGATCGTTTATACCAACTTCTCTTTTAAGACTGGTAACAAGAGCCAAGGTAACACTGTCTTTTTTATTAAGTGCATCCTGAAGGCGTGTAATTTTAAGATCTTTCTCTTTTAAGCTCTCCAATGATTTTTCAAGATTGGTTGCTCCTTTGGAGGTAAGCATTGTCAAATCTTTTGAACTTTGGATTAAATCTTCGTTGGTTTTTCTCATATCAGCCAAACGACCTTCGAGTTCATTGGCACGCACAGTTGCCGCAGCTCTTTCGGTAAGACAGTCATTCAGTTTAACAGTACACGTGTTTAAGAGGTCTTGAGTGTTTTTTTGTTTTGCCTCAAGTTCCGCATACTTTTTACTAGAAACACAGGATGTAAAAGCTAAGCTTGAACACACTGCTAAAATCAATAGTCTCTTCATAGTTTTAAATGTTATAGTTTAGATTGTTTATCTCAAAAATTGAGTTTCAAAAATATCAAATTAAGGCTCCATCCGAAAACGATTAACAATAATTTAGGTTAATTTCATTAAAGCTGGCTGAAAAACTGTTTTTTCAGCATAAAATGTTGGAATACAATGGATTTGATGCGAAAATATTTAAAATAAGAGGCATGGGTTTTTCTCTTTTGCAGGAATTTTGTCAGAAGTTTATAAAAGCTTATGTGCGCCTTGAGCACGGCAAGGAAATGTTTTGGCTTTCCCTGAAACAAAAACTTAAAAGCTGCCACTCCATCTAAAATCATTCTAATAAAAATAAACCAAAACGCTTTTGCTCCCCCAACATTTTTAAGGAGATTAAGCATGGAATTTCTGAAATTGTAAAATGTTTTTTGTGGACTGCTAGCATCCAAAGTGGCACCACCCAAATGAAAAACCTTTGAGGTTCCAACATAGCGTATTTTGCCTCCCTTGGCTTGTAATCGCCAGCACAAATCAATTTCTTCTTGATGCGCAAAATAATCCTTGTCCAACCCACCAGCATCCCAAAACGCTGTGGAACGTACAAAAAGGCAAGCTCCTGAGGCCCAAAATATCTGAACAATGTCATCGTATTGACCAAAGTCTTCCTCCAAAATATCAAAAATACGACCTCGACAGTATGGATAGCCATATTTATCAATATAGCCACCGCCAGCTCCCGCATATTCAAAGTGGGAAGGATTTTTGAAATCCAATATTTTGGGTTGTGCTGCAACCATCGAACTATCTTTTTCGAATTCGGTTAAAATGGGTTGTAGCCAGTTTTCGGTTACTTCCACATCGCTGTTTAGTAGGACAAAGATATCTTCAGAAAGATTTTGAAGCGCATCGTTATAGCCCTTGGCGTAACCTCCATTTATCTCGTTTTTGATAATCTTTACGCTTGGGAAATGGTTTAAAACAAAATTGATGGAATCATCTTCGGAAGCATTATCCGCCAAATAAACGGTTGCTTCCTTTGAATGAGCAACCACGGACGGAAGGAACTTCTTCAATAATTCTATTCCGTTCCAATTTAAGATGACAACAGCTACTTTCACGGCGTAAATTTAGTTAAAATGATTCTGGGGATATGGAATTGTTTTATGAAAGAGGTGACTTGATTACTCGAATTGCCTTTAATAAACATCTGCTTTTTATCGATTCGGAATATCCTTGAGGAAAACATAACGTTCATTCTCAAAATCCATTTGGCAAAAATAGTGATCCAATCCATTTGTAACCATTAGATATTCTGATTGTAAAGCCAAGTTGTAGCGGGCTATCTGGTCAAAAGTGAACTGAGTGATGGGAATTGTCGGCGCCTTGCATTCCACAATCAAATAGATGCTACCGTCGTTGTTAAAAACGACAACATCATATCGTTTAGTGGTTTGGTTCAATTTCAGTTGTTTCTCAACGTTTATAAGGCTTTTGGGATAGTTTTTTTCATTTATTAGAAATTGTACTACATGAAGTCGCACCCATTCCTCGGGGGCCAGTACCACGAACTTTTTTCTGATTTCATCAAAAACCAAGGTTTTATTTTCGCTACTTTTGAAGCGAAAGGAATATTCCGGGAAATTGAGTTTCTGCATAGCGCAAATATCACTTAAATTTCAAACTTCAATATTCAATTAGGGAATAAATCAATTTAAACAAGAAACAACAAACCTACTATGCCGCTTGATAAAGTAAAGACAATACTTGCCGACATAAAGAATGGGAAAACCAAACCCATCTACTTCTTGATGGGAGAAGAACCGTATTATATTGATGCTATTTCAAAATATATTGAACAAAATTTGCTGTCGGAAGCAGAGAAGGGTTTTAATCAAATGGTGCTTTATGGGCGGGATGTTACGGTAGACGACATTATTGCAAATGCAAAACGCTATCCTATGATGGCCGAAAAACAAGTGGTGATAGTTAAGGAGGCGCAAGATCTTTCGCGCACCATGGAAAATTTATTGAGCTATGCCCTCAACCCGCAGCCTACCACTGTATTGGTGCTTTGCTACAAATATAAAACCCTTGATAAACGGAAAAAACTTGCCAAGGCCGTCGCTGAAAAAGGACTTCTTTTTGAAAGCAAGAAAATGTATGACGATAAGGTGCCAGACTGGATAAGGCGAGTCCTGGCCGGCAGAGGTTATACTATAACTCCTAAAGCTTCGCAGATGCTGGTTGAGTTTTTGGGCAACGATTTGAGTAGGATCAGCAACGAATTGGAAAAGCTTCAACTTATCATAAAACCTGGAGATCAGATTACACCTCAGCTTATAGAAGAAAACATAGGCATCAGCAAGGACTTTAATAATTTTGAGCTTCAGAATGCAATTGGCGAAAGGGATATAAGAAAAGCTTTTGCCATAGTTCAATATTTCTCACAAAATCCGAAAAGAATCCGATGCCAATGACAATTGCATTGCTATATGGTTTCTTTTCAAAACTATTGAAATATCATGCGCTATCCAATAAAGGTGACGCGGCAAAAGCTTTAGGTGTACATCCGTTTTTTTTAAAGGATTATCATACCGCTGCTCGAAATTATCCGATGAAAAAAGTAAGTGCCAATATAGCCGTTATCCGTGAAATTGATATGAAAAGTAAAGGCGTAGGTGCTGCAAATCTTCCTCAAGGAGATTTGCTCAAGGAATTATTGGTGAAAATTTTTAATTAAATCTTCCTTGTAAAAGCTTTATATTACTCCTTATCAATCGAATATTTGCCTGGGCCCAAAAGTGCGATTGAGAGAAAGCCTATCAAAAATAAAAATGCCTTTTCCTTAACTCCGAAGGGGTCGTTGGCGTGCACAATAAAACCTGCAATTATCATAGTAAGAATTACCGGGATAGCTGCCAAACGAGTTTTAAAGCCAATAATTACCAGAATCGGGAAAACCACTTCTGCCATTACGGCCAATACTAGAGATGCTGGGGCACCGATGCCAATAGGATCTCCGAAATTGAAGTCGCCCGAAATTAGCATTAGAAGTTTTGGAATACCGTGGGTGAGCATTATACCACCAAAACCTAACCTAAGTAGCAATAAACCAATATTATTTAATGTGGGATTTTTCATAGACTTTCTGGAATTTAAATTTTAGGAAATGCGAATATAAGAAAATTTAAGAAAGTTGGTGTGGGGATTTTTTAGATGTATTTTTACGCCGCAAAAAAAATCTTGATGAGAAAACTAAGAGCTTGGATTTCAGCTGCCCGTTTGCGCACACTGCCTTTATCAATAGCGGGAATTATAACAGCTGGCGCTGCTGCCAAGGAGGCAGATATGTTTTCTCTGCCCATTTTCGTACTGGCTTTGGCAACAACTTTGGGATTCCAAATATTATCCAATTTTGCGAACGATTTCGGCGATGGTGTAAAAGGCACCGACAATCACGAAAGAGTGGGGCCTATGCGTGCTATGCAAAGCGGGGTACTTTCAGCGGGAGATTTAAAAAAGGGAATGATAATTACCTCCATCATCACCATAATCATAGCGTGCGTACTTATTTACGTGGCTTTTGAAGGGCAGAACATCTTGCACTCCTCCATCTTTTTCATCTTGGGAATTGCGGCTATTGTAGCCGCCATAACATATACTGTTGGAAAAACCGCTTACGGCTACCGGGCTCTTGGGGATGTGTTTGTTTTTCTATTTTTCGGACTTCTTGGGGTTTTGGGAGCTTATTTTCTGTTTACAAAAAACTTGGATAATTATATTTTGCTCCCAGCTATTATCATCGGTCTTTTAAGTACGGCAGTACTAAATCTCAACAATATGCGCGACCGTTTGGCCGATGCCAATGTAAACAAAAACACCTTGGCCGTTTTGTTGGGCGGCAAGCGAATCAAAAATTATCATTACGCCTTGATTCTAGTCTCCTTCGTTTGTGCCGTGTTTTATTTTGTGGTGAAGGAAGTAAGCTGGATGCAGTATTTGCCTTTGCTAGCGTTCATACCCTTGTTTATTCATCTTAAAAAAGTGAAAGAAAATACTTCCCCACCACTTTTAGACCCAGAATTGAAGAAGGTGGCTTTGAGTACTTTTCTGTTTTCCATATTGTTTTTTGTTTCGGCGTGGTTTTAATATCTTTAAAAGAAAAAGTAAATATTATGAAAATTACATTTTACGGTCAAAACTGTCTAGGACTTGAAATAATGGAAAAACACATATTGGTTGACCCATTTATCACCGAAAATGTCCTAGCTAAGGACAAAATAAACATCGAGGATTTAAAAGCTGATTATATATTTCTGACCCATGCCCACGGCGACCACACTTTGGATGCAGAGGCAATTGCAAAAAGAACGGGTGCAGTTATAGTGGGCAATTTTGAAATCACTAATCATTACGAAGCAAAGGGAATTGAAGTTCACCCGATGAACCTAGGTGGCAGTTGGAAGTTTGAGTTTGGAAAAGTGAAATTTGTTATTGCGCATCACAGCAGTAGTTTTCCAGATGGTAGTTACGGTGGGCAGCCCGGCGGTTTCGTTATTGAGGGCGAACACAAAAACATCTATATAGCCGGGGATACGGCGCTTACAATGGACATGAAGCTCATCCCAAATTATACTAAGCTGGACCTTGCCATCCTTCCTATAGGCGATAATTTCACTATGGGAATTGATGACGCCATCATCGCCAGCGACTTTGTGGAATGCGATAAAGTTCTAGGAGTACATTACGATACTTTTGGATTTATTGAAATCGACCACGAAGAGGCTAAGCGCAAGTTTTATGATGCAGGCAAAGATTTGATGTTGCTTGCAGTTGGAGAAAGTATAGAACTTTAAAAAAATGGTGTAAGAAGTCGCATTTCCTCAAGTTTTTATGGTGGAATAATTACGTCTTCACGCCTTTGCGAAAGAAAATGACAGCCCAATTTAAAAAGCACATTCTAAATTTTAAACGACCCAGCGGAACTTCCCGTGGGGTTCTAAAAACCAAAGACACTTATTTTATTATACTGAAATCCGATGAAGGGTTTGGAGTGGGGGAGTGCGGACTTTTACGTGGTTTGAGCGTGGACGACCGTCCCGATTACGAGGAGAAATTGAAATGGGTTTGTGATAATATCTACTTGGGAAAGAATAAACTATATGAAAGTTTAGAAGAATTTCCCTCCATTCAATTCGGTTTAGAAACAGCGTTTAAATCTGTAGAAAGTGGAGATCCTTTTGTGTTGTTTCCTTCAGAATTTACTGATGGAAAATCCTCCATTGCTATCAATGGTCTGGTTTGGATGGGCGATAAGGCTTTTATGAAGGCGCAAATAACAGAGAAGTTGAAAGAAGGTTTCAGCTGTATTAAAATGAAAATTGGAGCTATTGATTTCAAAAGTGAATTGGAACTTTTAAAATCCATTCGCAAGGAGTTTTCTTCTTCAGAGGTTGAACTCCGAGTTGATGCCAACGGTGCTTTTTCACCTGCCGATGCTATGGAAAAACTAAAGCGTCTTTCCGACTTTCAACTGCATTCCATAGAACAGCCCATCAAGCAGGGACAGCTTCAAGAAATGGCGAGATTATGTGAAGAGACGCCCTTGCCCATCGCTTTGGACGAAGAGCTAATCGGCATATTTTCTGAAGTAGAAAAAAACCAACTTCTCGACATTATTAAACCCCAATATATTATTTTAAAACCTTCTCTTATAGGTGGTTTTAAAGGAAGCGATACTTGGATAAACCTCGCCGAAAAAAACGAAGCAAGTTGGTGGATTACCTCGGCTCTGGAAAGTAATATAGGTTTAAATGCCATTTCACAATATACATTCACAAAAAACAGTAAATTGCCGCAAGGTTTGGGCACCGGCAGTCTGTACACCAATAATGTGGAAAGTCCCTTGGAAGTTTCACAAGGCGCCCTGCATTATAATCCATTAAAGGAATGGGAATTTCAATTCTAAAGTACAATAATTTTTAAGTCATCATCTCAAATCTCAAGTCTCACATCTCAAGTCTAAAATCTAACATCTAAAAAATGTATATCCAACAAGCTTTTAAATCCCTACACGAATGGTGGCGCTATATAGTAGGGCTTATCCTTATTGTTATTGCCAGTCAAATAGGAACTGTACCTCTAGTTATAGCGGTGGTTCTCAAAGTTCTCGCTGAAGGAGGAAGCTTAAGTTCTATTCAAGACCAAAGCGTGTTGTTGACTACTTTGGAATCCAATCTCACCTTGTTTTTGATGTTGCTTAGCTTTGCTATCGGTCTTCTCGCGGTATACTTGGTCACAAAATATCTGCATAGACAGCCTTTTATCCAGCTTACAACTACCCGAAAGAAAATAGACTGGGGCAGGGTGTTTTTCGGTTTTGGATTGATAGCGGCAACAACGATTATCATGACTCTAATTGATTATAATAATAATCCCGAGGGTTATGTATTGCAATTTGAATTGATTCCCTTCCTGATCCTTGCGCTTATTGCCATTGTTATGGTGCCCTTGCAAACCAGTTTTGAGGAATATCTTTTCCGAGGATATTTGATGCAGGGTATTGGAGTTTTGGCGAAAAACAAATGGCTTCCTCTTATAATTACTTCCGTGATTTTCGGTGGGCTGCATTTCGCTAATCCCGAAGTTGGTAAAATGGGAAATATCATCATGGTCTTTTACATTGGAACTGGATTTTTCTTGGGGATTATGACCTTGATGGACGAGGGAATGGAACTCGCCCTTGGTTTTCATGCGGGAAACAACTTGATCGCCGCGCTCTTGGTGACCGCAGATTGGACTGTTTTTAAAACTCATTCGGTCTTAAAGGATATTTCTGATCCTTCTGCCGGTTTTGATGTGCTGGCGCCTGTCTTTGTTATTTACCCTATTTTCTTGTTGATAATGGCTTGGCGCTACAAATGGACCGATTGGGGTGGAAAGCTCTTTGGAAAAGTGGAAAATCCCAATACAATGGAATTTGAAGAGATGCGTGACGATTATTTAAACTAAGAATAGTGAAATCTTGGCTACATCCTGAATTTAAGTTAAATGGAAAGAGTTTCGTCTCTGTTGATATTTTAAGGAGGTATGCACATAACCTAAGTAAAAAGGGAATTGGAGATGAGATAGCCATTGGTAACTTTATTTACGAATGGCTGAATGACAAAGATTTCATTCAAGTGAAAACTTCAGGATCTACGGGTACTCCAAAACAAATCGATCTTAAAAAAGAACAGGTTTTCAACAGTGCTTCAGCCACGGTAAATTATTTCAATTTAAAGGAAGGCACTAAAGCATTGTTATGTCTTTCTTCAGAGTATATCGCGGGAAAAATGATGTTGGTACGCGCTATGACGGCGGGATGGGATTTGTATACCACTTCCCCTGAAAAAAAACCGTTGGAAATATCAGATGAAGTCTTCGATTTTGCTGCTATGGTGCCATATCAGGTTTTCCATTCCTTATCAGACTTCCATAAAGTAAAAAAACTGATAGTAGGTGGGGGAGCCGTATCTTGGGACCTGGAAGAAAAGCTTCAAGGATTGAATACGGAGGTTTTCGCGACCTATGGGATGACGGAAACCATCAGTCATATTGCCGTAAGACCTTTAAACGGGCCAGAACGCTCCCCGATTTTTGTGGCTTTGCCCGAAATAAGCTTTTTACAAACGGAAGCAGGGTGCCTACAGATTTCTGCCCCTGCAATAGCTGATGATTTCGTTACGACCAACGATGTTGTGGAATTGGTTTCTCCTACCTCATTTAAGTTTTTGGGGAGAATAGATAACGTTATAAACACGGGTGGAATCAAGGTGCATCCCGAACTTATAGAAGGAAAATTATCACCTCATTTAAAACTTCCTTTTTTTATTGCTTCGGAAGAAAATGCGGCTCTGGGAGAGCAAATTGTATTAATTGTTGAGAGTGAGCAGCAACTTCCACTTGAGGATTTCTCCAAAATATTTGAATTCCTTTCATCTTATGAAAGACCTAAGAGAATTCTTAGCACCCCCCATTTTGCTTATACAGAAACCGCAAAGATAAAGAGGGGAGAGGTGTTGAGGAAGCTTTTTGGGCATTAAGCCTTGAAAACTGAATCTGTCTTGGAATCTTCATCTTTTTGATTTATCCCTTCACAAGCATCACCTCTAAACATAGGCGCTACGACCTTTCATTAACGCTTCCCCAACAAAATTTTGTGAAAGGATTAGTAATCCCAGTATATGGTTAGGGGAAATCCGCCGTTATCTTTGAACTACTAATTCTTACAAACAACAAAATGAACCTAATGAAAAATCTAAAATTATCTGTATTTGCCTTGGGGCTGGCTAGTGTTTTTGTGGCCTGTTCCGACGACGACCCCGCGGCGACTGTGAATGATGGCACAGGCCGAATGAGTATTTCGGCTAAAGCTTCTTATACGCCTTTAAAATCTGGCGAAGGAGCTCAACAAGCAAGTATAATCGAGTTATCTAGCTTTAGAGTGAATTTCACGGAAATTGAATTTGAATTTGATGACATCGTGGGTGAAGACCCATTTTATAATGGGGAAGACGATATCGAATTAAAAGGACCGTTTGAAGTTGAGCTTTTATCCCCAATAGCTATTGAACTGGTAGACATTCGACTTCCAAATGGGAAACTTGAGGAAATTGAATTTGAATTTGACGAGAGTAAAAATGCACAAAGTGAGCTTTTCAATCAAAGTATGAGAATGGAAGGGACCATAAACACGGTGCCTTTTGTTTTTTGGCATGATTTTGAGGAGGAAATAGAATTGGAATTTGAAGATGGCAGTTCCAATGGTATTATTTCCAATGATGAAAATGGAATTGTAATCAATTTTGATTTGTCCGCTGTACTCAATGCCACACCTACCGTCGATCTTTCCCTAGCCGTAGATGGCAATGGCGATGGTATTATTGAAATCAGTCCTAAAGACGAAGATGGAAACCGCGCTTTGGCTGAGGCTATGAAACAAGCCATAAAAGCACAAATCGATTTGCTTGACGATTAGACATTAGATTTAAGGAATAAAGACATTTCCCGACACCAATATGTTTGATTTTCAAACAGAGGTTGTCGGGGAATGTCTTTTTTGTGAAATCGAAGGATTGTTGACTTGGGAATATAAAAACGCCCCAACTTTTTTGATTACAGTTGAACGGCAGAAAAGGTAGATCTTTTGATTCCTTCAGTGGCGAGTATCTCCTTTTTATCTCCGCCATTGGCACTACAGCTAAATAAGCTAAAAGGCGGCGGATCAAAAAGACCCAATACGTGAAAAACCAATCGGTTGCCATCGGGAGTCCAAGTTGGAACACCATTGACTTTGCCATCACGTAGGACCAAAATATCTTCAGTTCCATCGGGTTTACATTTATAAATGTCGTGATCAATTCCTACAAAAAGATTAATAAACGCGCCCTTGCTATAAGCAATCCACTTGCCATCGGGCGACCAAGCGGGATCATAACAATACAAATTGTCGAATGTAAGCCGCACAGGATTTTCCATATGCATGGTCGTGGGGTTTAAACTCGCCTGAAAAATCTCTGCTTTTTCGGGATTTCCTGGATCGTTCAAATCTGAAGGTCCCACATAAACCACCTTTTTGCCATCGGGCGACCACGCAGGATCAGCAACGTCATGCGTAAACTTTGAAACAATAATCGGGTTTTTTCCATCGGCATCAAACACCACTGTGCGTCCTCTGGATACCATATCGCCGATCTCCGGATCCTTACATTTTGCACTCGCTAGAATTTTAGTGCCGTCGGGCGACCATTTGGCGTGGGCTTGAAGCTCCCATCCGTAGGAGTTAAGTGGCACGATTACCTTTCCATTGGTGCCGTCCATATCAAAAGTCATCAGTTCGGCCACTGTATAGGAATTGACGCCCGCATTTTTAGGAGAACGATAACACAGAAATTTAGTTTTGGCAGAATTTACTTTAATCCACCAATAGTCGTAGGTGGGATCGTTTACAAGATTGGTTTCTGATTGGCCATCATAGGAATAAACCTGAAGTGCTGTAGCGTCTTCCCGTTCATAAAAATAGGTCCAAACTTTATCTACCTCTTCTGAAGGACTCGAATCGTCCTTATTGCAAGATGACAAACCAAGAAGAAACAGAAACAGGATTTGCAAGAGTCGAAACATAATTTTCGCTATTAAATATTTTAGGCAGTTGTTTATCAGTTATCTAGGAATAAATAAGCTAGTTTAAATTTATGCAATTTCTATGAAGAACACTTTCCTTAAAACGGTTTTTATTGCTTTCTACAACAAATAATATGCACTTCCAACAGAATGTTAGTTTCTTACCGCCACTTGCTCTTGCTGTAATTGCTTTATAAGCGCTGCGCTTTCAGCAGTTTTTCCCTGTCCCTCATATATTAATGCCAATAAATAGCGATACTCACCATTTTGGGGCTCGATTTTTAAAGCTACCTTAATAGCTTTTTCGGCTTTATTCCATTCCTTATTTTGGTAATAATAGGTAGCTAAATTGTAGCTGGCGCGGGTATTTGTAGGGTCTATTGTTATTGACTTATTTAAATCGGATATGGCAGCAGCGTCTTTATTCGCTTCAAAATTGAGCAGGCCACGGAGGTAATAGGCTCTGCCGAAACTCGGGTCTTTTTCTATAAGTGTGTTCAGTGTTTTAAATGCGGCGTCTGTATCGCCGATCATACTATAGGCGGTGGCGAGGTTGGGATAGACCGGCAACAGCAAATTATCCATTTTTAAGGCGGCTTTATACTGTTTGATAGCGCCTTGTATATCGTTATTTTGAAATAAATAATCTCCAAGGCTCATTCTTCCCGTAGAAAAATCTGCATTGGCATAAAGCATGGTTTTTAATTCGCCCTGCGCCTTGGCCAGCGCATTTTGATCTATAGTTTGAAGTTGTTCATTTGGCATTCCATTCAGCAATTGCGCAGCGGCTATGCGCACAAGGCGGGAAGTATCGTTAATATGCGCTGCTGCAATAGAAACACGGTCTGTGGGGTTTATTTCTCTAAATTTAGTCAAAGCATAATGTCTCACCAAGGGGGAGGCATCTTGCAAGGAATTTAATATTGGCGTGAATTGTTCGGCACTTGTAATGGTTAAGTTGTCAATTACGGTAGCGCGTGCAATAGCTGGATATTTTAAATCAGTAATAAAGTTGTCAAGTTTTTTACGTTCTGTAGCACTCATTCCGCGTTTCGTACTCAGCAATAGGCCATCAGAAAAATGATCTTCTCTTTTGTCTCCATACCATTCCTTAACCTTTGTTGCGGCCCAAGCGTCGCTTTTGTCTTTGTGGCATTCGGTACAGGCATTTGGCGTGCCATAAGCCACGCTTTGGTCTGGTCTTGGAATTCGGAAGCTATGATCTCTTCTAAAGTCAATCCCCATATAAGTTTCTCCTGTCATATGGCAATTTATGCACAAGGAGCTATTTGAGCTTACGGGGTGGAAATGATGCGAAGGTTCATTATACCTTGGCTCGTGGCACTGCATACACAAATTGTTTCCCTCCTTTTTTAGTTTTAGGCTATGCATATTATGGCAGTCGGAGCATTTTACATCATTGTGGTACATCTTGCTTTGTACAAAAGAGCCGTACACATAATCTTCATTCTTAATCTGCCCATCGCCGTGATAGTTTACAGTATCCAGAACTTGTAATAAATACTGATCGTCAAAATAATCGCCAGGCACTAGATTTTCGGTCAACTTAGCGCGTCGGGAATGGCAGGGGGCACACATAGTCATCTGGTCAAACTGCGTTTTTCCTTTTAAGATGTAGGAGTTTATTATGCCAGTTGTATCTGTGATGTTATTTGCCCAAAACACGTGTTTTTCGGCAGGGCCGTGACAGCTTTCGCAGCTCACGCTTATGGATGCATAGGTGGTTTTGAAGGAATCGGCATCAATATTATAATTCTTCTTTAGATTAGTTGAGTGGCACTCGGCACACATGGTATTCCAGTTTTGAGAGCTCTCAGTCCAGTGCAGCCAATCGTGCGGATTCATTTTGTCTCAAGCATATTGGTGGTACCATTTTTTTTCAATCACATCCCAACTTACTCTTAGTACCTGCTTTTTACCATCCTCAAAATCAATTAAATACTGTTGTAGTGGGTTTACTCCAAAAGTATAGCTGATGATGTATTCTTTTTCAGAGCCATCAATCTCTTTAATCTGAACGGTGAAATTATCGTTCTTCTTCGTAAAAAAGTACGAAACCCCATCTAAGGTTGTTCTCACGTCATTGAAGTCACCCAGAACAGTTGAGTCGTTTGCAACTTGCATAGCAAGGTCGTGGTCAGAATTTTTCCAGGATTCATAGGCCGTTTTGTGGCATTTCATACACTGCGAATCCCCCACATATCCATCTTCGTGTACCGATTTGAAATCTGCAATAGCAGTATAACTATCTGCGTCCTTATGGTTTTTACAGGCCGAAAAGAGCAAGACGCTTAATAGAAGATAGAGATAGATTCTCATAAAAGGAGCTAAAAGCTTTACGAAGCTAAGATAAAATTTAATTGCATTCCTGTTTTGATATGAAGGGATAAATCTAATTTATCCCTTTAATTCCCCTTTATCGGATAGCATAATTGCGATGCCCTTGGTTTGTTCGAATTTTGAAAATATGATAACCATTATTACGGTTATCGGAACGCTCAGAATCATTCCTGTAACTCCCCAAATAATACCCCATAACGATAATGCGAGGATTGTAACCAGTGCGCTAAGATTCATTGAGTTACCTACAAGTTTGGGTTCTAGAACATTTCCAATAACAACTTGGATGCTGCCTACTATTATAAGTGTTAGAACGGCAGGCGTTAAATTGGGGAATTGAAGTAGGCAAAATGCAACAGGAAATAATGTGGCTATAAGCGATCCCACTGTAGGCACGTAATTCAAAAGGAAAATAATAAGTCCCCAAAAAACGGGCGCATCGACGCCAATTATCAATAAGGCTATAGCGCTCAAGGCTCCGGTGATAAAACTCACGAAGGTTTTTACACCTAAATAATCTGAAATAGAATATTCTAGCTCTCGAAGTATTTCTGAAATACGGTGGTGATTCTCTTCGGTAGTAAATACCAATCTCAATTTTGAATTAAAATTAGTTTCTTCCAAAAATAGGAACAACATATATATTAGCACCAAAAAAACATTGCCTACCATACTTGTTAAGACCGTAACAACCGGATGAATTAGGTTGCTCAACAACATTCTTACATCCGTATTCTTTAAGAAAACGTCCAGCTCTATTCCAAAAGTGTCGTTTATTTTATAAACCAGAGAAGTAAAGTTGGTTTGATAGATGTCATACCTTCCTATCATTCTAGTGATATTTGATGAAATAATAGAGCCTATAACGTATATTAATGAAAAGATAACAACAGTAAGAAAAATATTTTTTACCCAGTTAGGAACATATTTGTCTATTACTCTTATTCTATTCAATGTTTCCTTCATTCTTCTAATAAGTATCCAAAAGATAAAGGCGAAAATCAATGGGATAAGAAAAGCTTTGCCATAGACCAAAGCAGCCACGACTATTACTATGGAGATACTTGCCTGGGTGAATTTTGAAAGACTTGTCATTCTGTTTTTTACTAATTCATTTAATTGATTTGTTGAGAGCAATATACTAAGAACAATCTATTGGTTTTATCAATTAGCCGGTAATAAAGCATATCATCTTTTATGGGAGCTATTGGCCTGCAACTTTCAATTCCGTACCTAAAATTTGAGCAACCGCCTGTTTGTATTTTATTGGAGTGGTAGCTTTTTTTATGGCTTTGTAAGTCTTTTGAGGATTGGATGTTGATTGGGAAAAGAATTCCCAAAAGCCTAACATCTTCATTTTTATAGGGGTTGGCCCAGATAAGTATTCGTCGTATTGTTGATAAATAGTATCGTGAAATTCGGAGAAAATAGTCCATCTGTTTTCGGGGTATTCGGAAGTATTATTTTTGATCATACTCGGTAGAAAAGGATCGGCAATTAAACCACGGCCAATCATAAAATGATCAAGAGTTGGAAAGCGGTTTTCAATAGCCTTAAATGCAGCAACGCTAGTAATGTCGCCATTATAGTACAACTTGTGCTTGGTGCCACTAAGGCATTTTTCAAAAGCATCCAAATCTACAGGACCTTTGTAGAGTTGCTTCCCTATTCTGGCGTGAATGGCAATGTTTTTAAGTGGATACTTATCTAAAATAGTAAAGGCATCCAGAATTTCTTCAGCGTGCTCATAACCCATTCGCATTTTCATAGAAACCAAGATATCCGTTTCATTGTGCGCTCTATCTAAAATATCATCAATTTTTGAAGGATTGCAAATCAAACCAGAGCCCATTCCAGATTTGGCAACCATAGGGTAGGGGCAACCTAAATTCCAATTCAATTCTTTATAGCCTAAACTTTGCACGTATTTGGCAACGAATATAAACTCGTCGGCATTGTTGGTGATTATTTGGGGAATCACTTCTATGGTTGTGTTGTTTTCTGGCGCTAAGTCGTTTTGAAAGGATTGCTTGATGTTCAGCTTTCCATTCAGCCTGATATAGGGCGTATAGAATGTATCAATCCCACCAAAGTAATGGTTGAAGGCATTGCGAAACCTGAAATCTGTAAACCCCTGTAATGGGGATGAAAGGAGAGTGGGAGCCATCTTGTTTTTTAGGAGGGTAAAGATAGTGTAAATGTGGGTCCAATTTCTTTACCGCGAACCTTCCTTTCGGCAGGCAGGTACACGAATTATTTTTTTATCGTTTATGACTGAAGCCACCCCCAAAAGACATTCGTGTATTCGTGGTGACCCTAAAGAAAAGCAACAAAATTCAAATGATAAGTACAACAGATAAATAACCCACTCCTTACAATTTCCCCTCCATTAATGAGTATTTTTACCCGTTCTATTATTTATAAGGAAGTATGCAGCATTTAAAAGAAACAAAGAAGAAGGACAAATCGCAGCCAAAAGTTACTATGGCACAGGCTTTTAAAACGATCATTTGGCCTAGGCGGAATTTAGTTTTTATAGGCTTAATCTTGATAGTTATTAGAAGTCTGTCAGGTTTGGTCCTACCTTGGCAGAGTAAGGTATTGCTGGATGATGTTGTGCCGAATAAAGATATGTCCCAGCTCTATACCTTAATCATCATAGTAATAAGTGCCATAACCGTGCAGGCTTTTACTTCGTTTTTACTTACTCGGATATTAAGCGTTCAGGCACAATATTTAATCAGTGAATTGAGATCTCAAGTACAGAAAAAAGTACTCTCACTACCTATCAGTTTTTTCGACAATACCAAATCTGGAGCGTTGGTTTCAAGGATTATGACCGATGTGGAAGGCGTTAGAAACCTTATTGGCACAGGCTTAGTGCAATTGGTAGGCGGTTCCTTTACGGCTGTTGTGTCCTTAATTATATTAATAAAATTAAATGCCTGGATGACGCTTTTTGTGTTATTGCCTCTGTCAATATTTGGTTTGGTAGCATTAAAAGCCTTTAAATACATACGACCAGTTTTTAGAACGCGCGGCAAAATTAATGCAGAAGTTACCGGAAGGTTAACTGAAACGCTGGCGGGAGTTCGGGTTATTAAAGCCTTTAATGCAGAAGAACAAGAGAATATTGTTTTTGAAAAAGGTGTTGAAAAACTATATCAGAACGTAAAAAAGAGTCTAACGGCAACCGCTTTAATGACTAGTTCTTCCACTTTTTTAATTGGAGTAGCCACAACAGGAATTATGGGAATGGGTGGCTATTATATGATGATAGGGGGAATGACTACTGGGGACTTTTTATTCTTCACCCTCATCCTTGGGTTTATGATTGCACCCATAGTTCAAATGAGCAATATAGGAAGTCAGTTAACAGAGGCATTAGCAGGTTTGGACAGAACGGAAGAATTGATGAATATGACGGCGGAAGAAGATAATCAAGATAGAGATATTCAGTTGGATACCATCAAAGGCGACATTGAATTCAGGGATGTTTCCTTTTCCTATGAAGAAGGCAAGCAAATTTTGCACAACATCAATTTTAAAGCACCGGCGGGTTCCGTGACGGCTTTAGTGGGAAGTTCAGGTTCTGGAAAATCCACCATTGCTGGACTTTCGGCCACCTTCTTAACTCCGCAATTAGGGAAGGTAACTATTGACAATCAAGATTTATCGCGAGTTAAATTAAGTAGCTACCGTCAATATTTGGGAGTGGTTTTGCAGGATGAATTTTTATTTGAAGGGACTATTCGTGAAAATATTATGTTCCCTAGACCCAATGCCACCGAAGAGGAATTGCAAAATGCAGTTAAGGCAGCTTATGTAAACGAATTTACCGACAGGTTTGAGGAAGGTTTAGAAACTTTAATTGGAGAAAGGGGAGTAAAGCTTTCTGGCGGACAAAGGCAACGACTCGCCATTGCTAGGGCTATTTTAGCAAACCCAAAGATTATCATTTTAGACGAGGCCACTTCAAGTCTAGACACCCAAAGTGAGGCATTGATTCAGAAAAGTTTGGCTGAATTAATTAAGGACAGGACCACGATTGTTATTGCTCACCGTTTGAGTACTATTAGAAAAGCCGATCAAATTTTAGTCATTGAAGCGGGTCATATCGTAGAGCGTGGTACCCACGACCAATTGATTGCCAAGGAAGGTAGGTATTATGAGTTGTATACTTATCAGGCTAAGATTTAGGGGAGAGGAAATCGAAGTCGAAAACGAAATCGAAAACGAAACCGGCCTGCGGCAGGCAGGTCGAAAACGAAATTGGCCCTTTGGCTTCTCTTGGGAAACGGAAAGGGTTATTTCGAAGAGTTTCGCTAATGCATTTCCACTACTACAAGTCCAAAGCCTCTTTTACTATTGATAGGAATTGAAGAAACGCTGAGGTTTTCAATAATCATTATGTTTCCGGTTTCTAGTATATAATTATCATTCATTAGCTGCAGATGGACATTACCGGAAGTAGCGTATAAAAATAATTTCTTGCAAGTCTCTTTAGGGTTTAGAGTATAATTGTTATCCTTCGAGTTTGATATATGATATAACTCGCTATGCTGTTGACCGGTAGTCATAACATTAAAATCTGTGCAAGTGCCTATAGCGGTGGTTTTCCAATCGCCACTAAATTTATCTACCTCAAAAGGTTTTAGACGCTTGCTGTATTGGTCTTCGTGGGTAATGCTGATTGCTCCCTCCAAAATCATAAGCTTACGATGTACACCCGGCAAGGAAGTGAAGCTAGACTCTTCAACTTCTACTTTAGCCGTACTTATCCGTAGCTCAAAATTTCGCGCGCCATAAGTAGAATTGTTAGGGAATATATAAAGTTGGGTGGTGGTGCCGCCAGACCATTGGCTTGATTGGAAATGCTGGGGGGTGAGTATTGTTGTTTTCAAAAGAGATGGATTGTTTGGGGAGGTAAAGATAGGGATTTCAGAAGGCTAGATTGAGCGTCTCATCTTACCGTCTGGTCTGGGCTACTCACCTAGTGGAGGCACGGGCGGGACGCCCGCGTCAGCTTCCCTTATTTTTCACTTTAAATCAGCCACGCAAGATTTTAAATTCCTGAAACCATCGCGCCAGACTTTCATCGTAATGGTGGGTTGCATAGCCGGAGCCGTTGTAGTAACTGGCCACCACTTTAAAGTCTTCTGCCGTTGGGTTCGTTTTGCTCACTACGTTTCGCACATTGGATCTTATAGTTAAGAACCGGGCGATGGATGTAATCTGTTTTTCCAAGGGGGCGGTGTAAAGTTCCTTGGCGGACTCGGCGCCAATACTGCTATAGTTAAAGCCCATAATTTGGCCAAGGCCAAAGCTCATGGAACGGTAGCGCAATTCAGCGAGGTCCGTTTGGGGTTCTTCTTTTGCGAATTTTGATAAAAAGTGCTGCTCAAATCTGGGACGAACTACCCCCGCAGATTCCTGCCGAATAATAGCCAAAATCCATTCTGGTTGTACAATATAGCCTTTTAAATCTTTCACATTTTGCGAAGCTTTTTCTGCAGAGGCCCCGTAGCGCTCGTTTATTTTTCTACAATCCAGTGAATTTCTGTTATAGAGCGCATTTAGTTGAAAGATAGCTTCGTTAAAATCGCCGCAGTTTATTTCGTTTTTGGCAATGGCATCTTTGGCGGCTTCCAGCATTTTTACCAGGGTTGGCAAGGTTAAAAGCACATCGGGAATAGCCGTTATATTTGCGCGGGCGCTCCGCCAGTTACATTCATAGGTCAATGATTTTACGGGAAAATTTGGTTTGGAAAGTTTGTGCTCATATTCAAACTGAGCCAAAGCTCTGTTGGTGCCGCGACCAAAATCCCCATCGATGGCAAACGCGCCCGAGGAGGAGGTGGAATACCCTAGAAAGATAAGCAAACGCTGGAAGGCCCGAATTGTGTTTTCACCTGCCGTGTGTCTATCCAGCGACACGTCTCCATTCTCAAATCTTTTAAGATCACTTTCCCAATATGGAGAAGCATCGGGCGGGTTAATAATCTGTTGGATTTGAGGGTCATGGATCAATGCTATCATGGCGTTATGATTTAGAAGGTTAAAGAGAAATTGTCAGGAGGAGGAATTGGGAGAATAATTTACGAAAATATTTTAATAAATTGGTGTGATGTGGAAGATTATATAAATATAATCTGCTCGAAATTAATGGTATAGACTAGGTTTGAGATATGTTAATGGTTTAATCATAACAGTTTGGGGAATGAGCAAAATGACCTTTCGGAATGGGGAATATATGAAAATTGGCTTATATATGGGGTATAGTAGCCTTATAGTAGCCTTATCCTAGGCTTATATACGGGTGAACCTAGGCTTTGGGATGGACATGATTTAGGATAAATAAGGATTTTGTTGGAGTGGATTCTTGGAGGTAGGGAGATCAATTTGGATTAGACGAGATTTTAGATAACAGCGATACATTCCATGGCCTTGGGTTTTCTTTGGAGTTTATAGGTGTCTCCTTCCATGTTTCCAAAGGTTATTCCCAGCCAGATCGTAATGGCCATGGGATTGGAAGGGGCTCTGAAGAATGGAATTATTTTAGAGAACTGGAAGGGTCTTTGTTTTATTGGATTCTCTACTACCAAATTTATATTTTGATGCTCGCAATTGCACATTAATGGCTCTGTAATGCACATTGCTCCAAGCGCATTGGCCTTGCGCCATTTAGGTTGGTATTTTTTGCTTCTTCTATGCCATTTGTGGGAGGATACCGTGCTGATTGCTGCAATGAGCCGGAAATGGGTAGCCTTGGCTGGAATTCTTTTTGATCGGATTAGGTTTACTTTAGGAATTGAAATGGTTATGAGTTGATTATTAGCAGTTGTTGTGATTACTGGGGTTACGGGGAAAATTCGATTGAAGATTTGAAATTTTTGAAGCTGGAAACCTTTTAGGGCGTCCGGCATATTGACGAGGTGGGCCTCCCTCTCGCCAGGTTTTCCGCTTCCTTTTTGAATAATGACACGGCAGGCTCCGGTGAGCCGGCTGGAGAAACGGGTGTCCTTAAACAGTTTTTCATTTTCCCCTAGACCTTTGCGGATTGCTTTCGACAATAGGGAAGCCCCGCCAAATTCCTTTGTATTTGCCCTGACGGAGGCAAAGCGTGGATCGTTATAAATCTGGTCTTTGGTTGGTGGGTTGGCCCTGCGTGCCACATATTGACCATTGAGGTAATAATAGGTTATTCCCTTAATGGTGCCCACTATTTGGATGATGAATTTAATCTTGGCCATATCGCTGTGTTCTAATGGGTTAGAAAGCTTACAAGATATGATATTTTGTGGATATGGCAATTTTATTTTGGAATCTCTTTATGGGGGACACGGGCGGGGTGGGTGCGCGAGCGGGGAATCAATCGAATTTAAACAGTAAAAAACCGATTTTTGAAAACTTGTCTTTTGCCTGATTCATTGATTACAGCTACTCTTATGTTCCATGGAGCACAGGTTAGTCTGTACTTATTTCCCTTTATCAGTTTTTTGCTTTTACTACCCCCAATATAGGTTATGTAATCACCTTTTTTTGCTTTTAAGAGTTCAATTCGGCTATTAGTATGATGAAGTTCTAATTGCTGATGATATGCCTCGATTATTTTTTTGGCTTCTAGATATTGCTCTTTCGTTATCATTTGGAGTAAGTTTATTAGAAAAATTAAATATAAAGCCGATTTTAAAGTATTTCAAAATTATGATTAGAAAATAAACCCCGCTGCCACGGGGTCTTACCCGTGTCCTCCACGACCTCATTCCTTAGAAAGAAAATTTTTAAATCTTATCCGCACATGTCCGGATGCGCTCGGATAAATCATAAAGGGAATTTCTCAATATTTCCTTTTCTTCTTCAGTAAAGTCACTTTCAGTATTATTCCCATCGTAGCCGTTTAATTTTTGGCTGAACCAGCTTCTAGACTTTCCAAAATAATGAGTGGAAATGTGTGCCCATTTCACACTTAATAATATATCTGAGACTGCTTTCTTGGTGTTTTGTTTTATATCTTCCATAACCTAATATTTTATGCCTCTTTTGGGGCGTTTCTATTCCATTAACTTGTCAACTAAATACTCTATATAGAGTTCCAACTCTGCTGAACGGGGATACGTTTTTTTGTAGTTGCGAATGGTACTTATCAGCTCCCATTCGGTTTCGGTTAATTTTGTTTGCATAATTTTTTCTTTTATTATCCCAAATCAAATATAATAAACAATTGTTTACTAAAAAGATATTTTATTGATATTTTATGATGTTCAGGTTTCGACCCCGCTGGCGCGGGCGTCTCGCCCGTGTTCTCCCCAACCTCGAGCTGCAGACTATTTCCTATTTATCCCCAGGATAAATCTTAGCCCAATCGTTTTTCATATCTACGATTGTCCAATTGTTTTTGGCGGCATCGTCCAGGCCTTTTTCCAATTTACCTATGTGTGAGTTTCTGTCGTAAGCATATTCTCTTTCAGCATCTGTATGATGCACAAACATTCCAAAACGGGGGTAGTCAGTTGCGGTAGTTGTCCATTCTATCATTTGGTAATCGCCGTCGGAATTTCCGGCTGCGAATACAGGGCGCTTGCCGATGTATTGATGGATACCTATTGGTTTCCCGTCCTCATCATTATTGAAAATCAATTCAGGAAGTTTCATAATAACCGGTTTTCCATCCACCATTTCATATTTCATTTTCCCCGAACTGCCCACAACCTGATAAGGTGGAATGCCATAGGCTTGTTCTACCCACGGACGCATAAAATCGATACCGCGGCCTGAAACAATAAATGTTTTGTATCCATTGGCACGCAAGTACTGCAGCAATTCCAGCATAGGTTGGTAAATCATTTCGTTGTAATGGTTTTTGGTAATGGGATGTGTTGCCGTTGCCATCCAATCTTTGACAATTTGTTCAAATGCTTCAGTGGTCATCCCGGTATGCGTGGCTGCCAAAACTGGCAGCAATCCTTCTGCTCCTCCGGCCAAAGCCGTTTTCATATCGCCTTCGAGCAAAGCCTTAAAGGGTTGGGTGGTTTTCCATTCGGGATGTTCAGGTGCCATTGCTTTTACCTGATCGATGGCAAATGCCAATTGAAAATACATGGGCTGTTCACTCCACAAGGTGCCATCGTTGTCAAAGGTGGCAATACGATCGGCTATAGGAATAAAATCGGGGGTGCCTTCTTTTGTGGTTTTTGGGACGAAATCGATAATTGCTTTTTTGGAAGCGCCGTCGTTCCATGAGAGCAATAGGTCGGAAGATGTTATTAGCTTCACGTTTTGGGCTTCCATCAAAACGGAAAGACCTAGGAACAGGAATATGATGAGTTTGGCTTTATAGTTCATGATTTTGATATTTAATAAGTTGACTTTATTTCTCTAAATTAGGTTCTTTCGGGTTCTAAAATGTTTCCGATGCTGCTAGGTAAAAACCAAAGGTTTTCTCTCCAAAGGCAAAATCGATTGCCAAATTGGTTCGCGATTTCTTGTCCACCATAAGGCGGGCTCCAAAACCGAAGCCTGGTTTTATGGATTCAAATAAGTCTAGGGATTGGATCGGATTATTTGCGGTGGTGGCATTTGCAAACAAGACGCCGCCCCACAAGCCTCCACACTGAGAAATTGGGAAACGGTATTCCGCTTCGCCATATGCCATTTGATTGCCTCGAAAACGACCTTGGGCATAGCCTCGTCCGCTTCGGCTTCTTTGATCGTAAGCTGTAGCGGGCAAGATAAGGTAGGGCACTTTACCTTCAGTTGTAAATTCTGCCATTGCCCAAAATGACATAAGATGTCTGGGGTTTTTACGGGACAAAGGATGAAAGCTCCGCCACTCCATTGAAAGGTAATTCGCGGATTTATCACTACCCAGGAATTCCAAGGCGCTATTCCAACCAAGCATGGCAAAATATCCCTTGTAGGCATTAATCATATTATCGCGGGTGTCATAAACCAGATTAATGCCCAAAGCAGAGGAAACATATTTATTTTCATTGAAACCATAATGTTTGCTATAGGCATAATGGCTTGTTATCAGGGAGTCGCCTGGATTTATACGCAGTTTTTGATCAACAATTTTAGAATAGCTATCCAGATAATATCCCAGGCCTATGTAAAATGAGCCTGATATATTATATGAAACGGATTGGTGGAAACGTACAAAGTCGAACTTTAAAGGTTGGGCCAAGGAGTCGATAGCTGTTTCATGCCCGCCTATACCATACTGAAAATCTAGAATGCCATTTTCTGGGGCATTGGTGCCCAGGCCGTAGGTCGATTGCGAAAAAATTTGATATCGCCAATCACCAGATAAAAATAATTTGTTGTTTTTGGTATAGATATTATTCTTTAGCAGGAAGAGTTGTTGATTCTTGGAGGTAAACTGCACACTACCCGAGAAGATGGAATAGCTTGTTGTTTTTCCCGGCATTTTAAACGCATACTGACCGCCAACTCCCACCATAAATCCAATAGATGGATTGGACCCAATGGTTGGAATAAGCAGAAGGTCTCCCGGAGAATCATCAAATTCGTCGGAATCCTTAGGAGGTTTTTTCAGGGCTGCTCGAATAACATCACCCAAATCTCTTTGGACGCAAATGGTATCGGCTTTAATAGGTATTGTATTCTGTGCAATAGCAAGATTAGGTATAATAAAAACTAAAAGCAGATAAATCGCTCTCATTGCACAGTCATTCGTTTTTATAGAAATCAATATATTGTCCAATAACTTTAGTCATTAAAATGGAATTTGTGTGAGAAATGAAACAGGCCCGCTGCGCTGCTGGAACCAGGAGCCAGGACTAAACTGTAAAGCCTTGAAAATGCAGTTTTTAAAAGTTATTTTGGTTTTGTTCCTAAGCACATTTTAAAAGTCAGTCATAATTAAGGAATTACCTCAAAGACCTTATTGTTCGGTGTTTAGGGTATTATCTAGAAATAAACCGACAACAATGACTTGGTATTTGTTATTTAACCGTATAGCCCTTACCTTCCAAACAAGCGGTAAATGCTTTATTGAAATTATCCATTAAACCTTTTGTTTGGGCGGCGGCGGCTTGGTTGTTTTGTTGTTGTTCCCTTTGGTCGCCCACTACTTGGCCCTTCGTCCTCTTAGTCCCCCCGCAACGGCACCAATTGCAGCCCCTTTCCCGGTATCGCCTGCAATGGCGCCAATAGCAGCACCTGCGGCGGCACCACCTGCGGCACCGACAATGGCTGTTCCATCAACAGATTTGTCAACTTGTTTAGCCTCTACTTTTGGAGGGTTCATAGGGTCAACTCCCGTTTGTTCTTTGGCCCATTTATAACAGGCGGATTCATCGGCATCCTGCGTAGCTTGACTTTGGTTTTTGGAGGGGAAGACATATAATCCCAAACTGCTGGCAAATGTTGAACTGTTTTCCGTTTGTGCCGAAACCAATGGTGCGACAGAAATAATGATCAATGCGGTGTATAATATTTTTTTCATGATTGAGGGTTTTAGTAATTCTGTTTATCCGTTAGCAAACCTAAAATGGACGTAAGACTGTAAGACCTGCCTGCCAGTCTTATGTCTTATTTTCCTATGTCCTACTAGAAGTGATTTCACGGACAATTAATTTTATAAATTATAATTCGTTTGGATCGACAAAAATGTAGCCCAATTGTTTTAAGGCATCGGCTTCGTTGTAAAAAGTATAGCTCTTTACGATTTTGTTGTTTTCAATTTGATAAATGGAATTAGCCCATATAACTACGGATCCGACATCATCTTTGTAAGTGATGTGAAGCTCGGCCCAATTGGATATCCATTCTCCTTGGTTTTCGCCCGAGATAACGTCTATAGCGGCATTTCTTGAACGGGTGTATTCTATTTTTTGATATAGATTCTCCACGTTGTACTTCCAGTTTTTTATGGCATCGATTTTTCCTATAGAATCTCCGAAGGATGGTCCTAAGCCTAGGTGTTTTTCGTCCAGGGCAGTATCCATCGCCTCATAATCCAAATTTTGAACGGCTTGGATATAGTTGTCTATCAAGGCAAGATTTTCTTTTGAATGATCGTTTCCAGAATCGCAACTGATTAATGTAATCAGAGACGTTGTAAGTATTAGTAATGCTTTTTTCATAGTTTATTGAATTAATATTTAGAGTTATTTATTGGTATCAAATAGAATTAAACCTACGTACTTTAGTGCATCTCGCTTTCTCCGAATCACTCGGAGATAAAAAGATTTGCCACGAATCGCCCGGATATTGACGAACCTTTCTGCCGGCAAGGCAGGCTTTCAGTCTGATTTAAAGATCTTTGTCACTCTAGTCCATAGTGATTTAGTTTTCTAATAAGTTTTATCTTATTTTTTATCCGAACTTAGAATTAATTCAACCCAGCATATTGGCGTTCTAAATGCTAAAAATTAAACCCAACCCTAAGAACAATTCCCGAGGTGTCTACATCGTACATAAATCGATCCTCACCGTTTCCATTATTATAATCTATACCGATGATTCGATAGCCTCCGCTCACTTGAAACAGCTGTGAGATTCGATATCCTACATAAGCCTGCATTTGCCAAGTAAAATCAGATCCCAGACCGAAGCCACCAATATCACCTCGAAGTTGATACAGATATTTTGAACCTTCAGGATTATGGAATCGTGCTATGATAATGGGGTCTAACCAGGTTTTATTCGATCTCTTACTTCGAAAAGAGGTGCCATTGGGAAGATCCAAAGTAAGGTCGGCCCTGGCCGTAAGGCTATTCAAACGTCCGCCCGCACCCAAGTCAAGCCAAGGTAACATCCGTCTGAATCCACTAGTTTCCCAGGCAAATTGCTTGGCATGTAGCGATCCATAGGTGATGTCTCCCTTAACATCCACATCCTGCTTCAGGTTCATATATATTATATCGGTACTGATAGCCCAATCTGTGGTATAGGCTTCCCCATAGAGCATGGCCGCCATTTGTAAATGGTCGAAAATATCACCAGAACTGGCATCTATAGATACATCGGGCAAATTGCCGACACCAGTATCTCCGTTTAAATAAGGGAGCATTAAATAGGGTTCTATAAGAAAATTCCAGGTAGATTCGGAGGTGAACTTATCCTGCTTTTCTGGTGTATCCTGTGCCAAACTAGGTGTTGTTACCATTCCACACAGAAGGATTGAAATGAAAAAAATAATGGATCTTGAGTTCATGGGTTCCTAAGTTTAAAAGGTTAATGTCTATTACTCAATGTTTTATTTTTGTTGAATAAAATTTCCAACTATTATTTAAATCACTAAACTTTATTAAGTATGAAATCAGTGTTGGCTGGGTTGACTGATTTAGGTTGTTTAAACAATATTCTTGGCCTTCAATTTATTTCTTTGGGTACCAGATTTTTGAAGTTCCAATGGTTCCATTAACGTCCTCGCACACTGCTGCCAGACTCCCTAATTGTTGGCGTGATACCTACATAACTACAAAGTTGGGCTCCCGTCTCGAACTTGGAAAAACCATCGGTTATCACAATTAAAAATAAAGCCGTCTTGGCACCAATGCCAGGAACGGTTTGCAGAAGCGTAAGCTGTTGCTGCTGCTCTTGTTTTACCAATTCCAGCAGTCGTGCTTCTATTCCTTCAAGCTCTCTGTCCAAGTGTTTTTTATCACGCTTTAAAGAACGG
>Ga0079223_10000098_pt1 | contig 31241 bp, 26 predicted proteins | sample Stecom2011_FD_75072 | JGI IMG/M metagenome (GOLD analysis project Ga0079223, IMG submission 75072) | Agricultural soil microbial communities from Utah to study Nitrogen management - Steer compost 2011 | ecosystem: Environmental > Terrestrial > Soil > Agricultural land | place: USA: Utah...
AAAACTCTCCCCAAACATTTGGGTGGTTCTATTGTGTATTTTTTCCTCCACGTTAACCGCTCAAAACTTTTCAGAAGCTATTAGTCATCAACTGGAGCAAATTGTAGAAAAAAATGAATTACTGCCACAGGATGTCCAATGGCAGATAACCAGCCAGAGCGTAAGCCGAATAAGTGGCATCCAACACATTTATTATAGACAGGTCTTTAACGACCTGGAAATCTATGGCACCGAATCCAGCATCCACTTGATGTCCAACGGACAAGTACTTTCGAAAAACAGCAAGTTTATAAAAAGCACGGCCGAAAAATTGTTCGGCAATACTTCGCCGGGCTTGACAGCGGCCCAGGCAGTCCAAGCCGCCGCGCTCCAGCTTAATTACAAAATCAGCCAACCTCTTTCCGTATTGGAAAGATTAAAAGGGAAGTCAAAGGAAGGCTTGCTAAGTGATGGAGGAATCTCTTTGAGCCCAATTCCAGTAAAGTTGATGTACACCTTAACGGAAGATGATCGGCTCGTTTTAAGCTGGGATATCTCAATTGAAGAAAAGGCCAAGGAAAACTGGTGGAGCGTTAGAGTAGACGCAACGACAGGTGAAATTATAAATAGAGCAAATTGGGTGGCAAGTTGCGGTTTGGAGCACGACCACAGCCAACATACAGAGGTATTGGATTTTAACGCCAATCTATATGACATTCCGAATTACAAGGCAATACAAAATGGAATGCCGGCCGCTTGCACCGAATGCTATGAGGTGTTTGCACTTCCATTGGAAAGTCCGTATTACGGAAGTCGTACCATAGAGACCAACCCTGCAGATCCTATTGCTTCCCCTTATGGATGGCACGATATAAATGGGGCAACTGGAGCTGAATATACCGTAACCCGAGGGAATAATGCAAATGCCTATGAAGATGGAAACAATCCCGGTTATCAGCCGGACGGAGGAGCTAACCTTGATTTTACTGGTTACCCCTTTAGTCAGGTATATACGAACTCCAATCAATATGAAGATGCTGCTATCACCAATTTATTCTATATCAACAATGTATTTCACGATATAATGTACCAATTCGGTTTTGATGAGATAAGTGGCAACTTTCAGGAAAACAATTATGGAAATGGTGGTCTTGGATCTGACTCCGTAAGAGCTGAGGCCCAAGATGGTTCAGGCACTTGTAATGCAAACTTCTTCACACCCGTAGATGGTCAAAAGCCAAGAATGCAAATGTATATCTGCGGTGATAAAGATGGGGATTATGATACCTTGGTGATTCTTCATGAATACGGCCACGGTGTTTCCAATAGGCTTACAGGAGGACCCGCTAACTCTTCTTGTTTGCAAAATACTGAGCAAATGGGCGAGGGTTGGAGTGATTTCTTCGGAGCTCTCTTGACTATCCAACCAGGAGATGTTGCAGCTGACCCACGGGCAGTAGGGACATATCTTTTTGGACAAGGTCCTGGTGGTCCAGGAATTCGTGATTATCCTTACAGTACCGATATGTCCGTTAACCCACAGACGTACGATTTTATAAAAACTGCCGCCGTGCCTCACGGAGTGGGTTCTGTTTGGGCCCAGATGCTTTGGGAGGTTACATGGGCACTGATTGATGAATATGGTTATGATACCAATCCTTATAATTTTGCTGGTGATATCAACATTGACAAAGGTAATACCATAGCCCTGGCTCTAGTTACAGAAGGGATGAAGCTGCAACCTTGCAGCCCAGGTTTTGTGGATGGTCGTAATGCTATATTTGCAGCGGATCAAGCAATTTACGGTGGTGCTAACGAATGTTTGTTGTGGGAAGCCTTTGCAAAAAGAGGTTTGGGTTTCAGTGCAAGTCAAGGTTCTTCAAGTAGCCGAAGCGACGGTACTCAGGCGTTTGATACTCCTTCACAACTGGCAGCACTTTCGGTTTTGGAAGAGGTGTGTGTAACAGAGGGTGTATTGACCGGATTGTCGGGAGGAACGCCCGCTGGCGGAGTTTATAGCGGTACGGGAGTTACTGATGACGGTAATGGATCTACCTTTACCTTCGATCCTGCAATTGCAGGCGTTGGAGCACACACAATAACATATAGTGTATCTGCAGGACCTTGTTCCTCTGCATCAACAGCTACAGATACAATAAATGTTTTAGCCGTGCCGGACGGACCGGTGACCACTGGTGTTACCGATTTTTGTGTTGGTCAGCCTGTTACGGTTACAGCCGTTCCCAATGATCCTTTAAATACTATAAAGTGGTATGACGCCGCTTCTGGAGGGAATCTACTTTTTGAAGGAACTTCATATACATTTACTCCAACAGGTAGCGTGAGTGTTTATGCCCAAGAAAGTGCTCCTGGCCCTTTTTCAAAATTGGTGATTTCAGAAATTGATCTTCAAACACCTGATAGATTTGAAATTCAAAACGTGGGAGGTGCATTTAATTACACAGGATATAAGGTGGCAGTAAGTGACTCGCCCTACAATAATATCAACACCGTAAATACCATCATTAAAACTCTTGGTTCTATGGCGGCAAATTCGGTGGTGGATTATAACGATTCTGGAGGTGCAGGCTATTGGGGGAATAATATTTATTGGGATCACGCCGGAACCGGGTGGATTCTGATTATCGATCCAAATGGAAATGTGGTGGATTCGGTTTTCTGGAATTTTACACCTGCACAAATGGCTGGATTTGATGTTACGATTCAAGGCCAGAATATAAAAGCAGCAGATTTGGATTGGACTGGCCCAGCCGCCTCATTGAATGTAAATTGCGGCAGTAATTCCTTTAGAAGACATGGAGATACTGATACTGCGGCAGATTGGGCGGGAGGCTGTGAGCCATCTGACTTTGGAGTGCCAAACTCTGATATTGATCTTGCCACTGCTGGCTGTCAAGGAGAACGTACCAAAACCGATGTGACTATGGATAGTATTGATCCAACAATTACTTGTCCAGCAGATATGATAGTAACTGTTAACCAGGGAGAACAATACACTATCCCTGATTTTTCAGCCGATGTAACAGCTACAGACAACTGTACAACAACACCTGCAATAACGCAATCGCCAGTAGCGGGCACCATGGTTGGTTTAGGAGATACCACCATAACCATGACCGCCACGGATGAAGCCAACAATAGTGCTACTTGTACTTTTGTAGTTACAGTTGACGAATTGATAGGAATCGGGGATAACGAGTTTTATAATAATATCCAACTATATCCAAACCCAACTCGAGGCATGCTAGTCTTGAAAAACAAAACCACTGCTAAATTAGAAAATGCAGTGATTACGGATGTTAAAGGAAGGATTATAAAAACTATCGATCTTTCAGCAGCGGGAATGGAAACAAATATTTCATTAGAAAGCTTGGCAGCTGGAATGTATTTTATAAAAATAAATACTGAAAGTGCCAACGTTGTGAAAAGGATTGTAAAGCAATAGGTAATCCTGAAATATTTATTTTAATAAAACCCGTCCCTTATTATAGGGGGCGGGTTTTTTTTTAATGCTATTTCAATAACTTTGGCGGATGAAAAAAATTCTTGTTTTTGCTGGAAGTAATAGTAGCCAGTCCATAAATCACAAATTGGCGGTTGTTGCAGCTTCTCAAGTGGCAGGTCACCATGTGGAAGTTATTAAGCTCACCGATTATCCACTGCCTCTTTTCGGTGAAGACATTGAAAGAGCAGAAGGCTATTCAGTTAATCTTCGAATGCTCCACAACAAAATTAAGGAAGCCGATGCGCTCATCATTTCCGTAAACGAACACAACCGGATGATTTCTGCATTTTTTAAGAATACCTTGGATTGGTTGTCGCGTTTGGAACTGAAATTTCTGGATGGCAAAAAAATTCTTCTTATGAGTACTTCCGATGGAAGAAAAGGAGCCGCAGCAGCTTTGGAATATGCAAAATTTATAACGCCGCGATATGGTGGAAATGTGGTGGAGAGTTTTAGTATTCCTTCTTTTTATGAGAATTATTCAGAAGAAACACAATCAATTTCAAATGAAGTTCTTCTTCTTGGAATTGTAGATGTGATTCAAAACTTTGTTCATCAACTTCAGCAATAATGCGAATTATAAAGAAACATCCAATTTCTTTAACGGAGAATTTAAAAAAGCAACTCCTGTTATGGGCGCAGCAGTTTAACGAAGTTGTTTGGTTGGATGGGAACGATTATCCCCAAAAACACGGAAGTTATCGAGCTATTCTTGCGGTTGATGCATTCACGGCGTTAAAAACAGATGAGCGCCAAGCATTTGATAAGTTAAAGGATTATCAAACCATTACAGCCGATTGGGTTTTCGGATATCTTTCCTACGACCTAAAAAATGATGTTGAAAAACTGGAGTCAAATAATTTTGATGGATTAAACTTTCCTGATCTTTATTTCTTTCAGCCTAAAAAAATATTTCTTTTCCACGATGAACTTGTGGAAGTTCAATACTTAAAGCTGGTGGAAGATGAAATAGAAGAGGATTGGAAAGATATTTTAAAAACAAATGATGTCCTGCAATTTGAGAATAAAGTAAAATTAGAGGCTAGGACTTCAAAAGTAAGTTATTTCCAAAAAGTGCATTCAGTTTTGGAGCATATAAAGATTGGGAATATTTATGAGGCAAATTTCTGTCAAGAATTCTATTCGGAAGCCGCTGTTATAAATCCCATTAAAACGTATTTGGATCTTAATAATATTTCAAAAACACCTTTTTCTGCTTTTTTGAAATTAGACGAATTCTTTGCGCTTTCCGCTTCGCCGGAACGATATATTAAACGCACGGGAGATGAGGTGGTGTCGCAACCCATAAAAGGCACTATTAGACGATCTCAAGATCTTAGAAGAGATGCGCAGTTGGCATTGGAACTTGCCAATGACCCAAAAGAAAGAAGCGAAAACATTATGATTGTCGATTTAGTGCGGAATGATCTTTCTAGGGTTGCCTCCAAAGGAAGTGTTGAGGTTGAGGAATTGTGTGGGGTGTATTCTTTTATGCAAGTTCACCAATTGATTTCTACCATTTCCTGTCGTATTCCTCTCGAAACTCCCAGTGTGGAAATCCTGAGATATACTTTCCCTATGGGAAGTATGACAGGAGCTCCTAAAATTTCGGCGATGAAGATTATGGAGGATTTAGAAGATGCCAAACGCGGAGTTTACAGCGGATCAATTGGGTATTTTACCCCTTCGGGAGATTTTGATTTCAATGTGGTTATTCGCAGTATTTTGTATAATTCGGTTAAGAAATATATAAGTTTTTCAGTAGGAGGCGCTATTACCATCAATTCTTTGCCTGAAAGAGAATATGAGGAATGTTTGCTAAAGGCCAAAGCCATGGTTGAGGTTTTGGGGAGTTTCGAATAAAATCAAGTGATTACAGTATAAGTAAAAATGCTAATAAATATGGTTTATAAGTGTATATGCTAATATTTATTATTTATTAGTGTTAATGCTTATAAATATGTATATTTGTTTTAAATTTTATTACCTATGAAGTATTCTGTGATTTCTGGCGATATCGTTTCTTCCACCAGTTTAAAGGAAAATGACCGTAAATTGGTAGAGGAGGGGCTACAGGCTATGTTGAAGGATCTCCATTCCAAGTTTAATACTTATGGGCGTATTATTAAAGGCGATTATTTGGAATGTGTAGTTCCCAATGCTGCCCAGGGACTACAAGTGGCCTTGGCGATCAAAAGTTTTTTAAAGGCCATTCCCGTTGAAATAAATCAGTATAAAGCTGATAAAAATAGGGTAAAACAGTTTAAAATTCACGGTATACGCTTGGCTATAGGATACGGTGGTCTTGCTCGATACAACCCCGCTGAAGGCGTAATAGATGGAGATGCCATTTACTATTCCGGACGGGAAATAAGTGGAACGGCCACACATAATAAGGAGCGTATTGTTATAAAAAACACCCTGTTTTTTGCATCTAAAAATGAAGATTTCAATAATAGTTTTCGGCCATTGCTCTCACTTTTGGATGTGTTGTTTAGCAAGGCAACCGCGCGTCAATGCGAAGTTGTATATTTAAAATTGTTAGAATTTCAAGAAGATGAGATTGCCGCTAAACTCGGAATTGGCCAGTCCGCGGTAAACCAACATTCTACAAGTGTTGGATGGAATGCTATTGAGGAAGCGGTGAAATATTTCAATCAAACCATAGCCAAAGACATTTAATATGGACTTAAAAACATTTATAATCCTTCAGTTCATCGCCCATCTTTGTGTTGATTATTTTTTTCAATCGGATAAATCGGCGAAAGAAAAAAACGCTCTAGGTTTTAAAAGCAGATTCTTATATTGGCATGGTTTAGGTTGTTTTTTATTGGCTTGGATATTTTCTTTGCAATGGGGTTTCGTAATCGGAGCCGCTGTTATTGCAATTACTCACTTTCTTATCGACGGTTTTAAACCACATTTAAATAAAGGTGTATTCGGACGGTATGCCTTTTTTATAGACCAAGTTTTGCATTTGCTAATCATAGTCATAGTATCGGTGCTTTTCGATAGATGGACGGGAATAGACCCTTCATTTTCAGTAGCAATCGATTTTAAATATCTGTTGATGATAACAGGATATTTGATATGTTTAAAACCTGCAAACATTTTTGTAAAGGAAGTATTTCGCGCTACCGATATACAGGTTACCAGCGATAACGAAATGCCAAACGCCGGGAAGGTCATAGGAGTTCTAGAACGTTTGTTAACCCTTACTTTCATTATTGTTTCCCAATATTCAGCAGTTGGGTTTTTAATTGCCGCCAAATCTATTTTGCGCTACCGCAACGACGAAACCTTAAAAACTGAATATGTGCTTATAGGCACTATGCTCAGTTTTGGAATAGCGGTGGCCGCTGGAATAATTATTAATTCAATTTAAAACTAGATAAACTAATTGCTTCAAAGATTTAAAAATCATATCGAACTAAATTTTCCTTTTCTTAAGGGAAAAAAACTTCTTATTGCCTGTAGTGGGGGGGTGGATAGTGTTGTTCTCACCTATTTGCTGAAAGAACTAGAGTTTGAAATTGCCATAGCACATTGTAATTTTTCATTAAGAGGAAAGGAAAGTGATACAGATGAAATGTTTGTAATCGGTTTAGCAAGAAAATTTGAAATTCCCGTTTTTGCCGAAACCTTTGATACTCACAAATACGCTGATGATTTAAAAATCTCAACTCAAATGGCAGCCCGTGAATTGCGATATGGGTGGTTTGAAGAAGTTTTAGGTAATTTTAAATATCATTATTTGCTCACGGCCCATCATTTGGATGACGATTTGGAAACCTTTTTCATCAATCTTTCGCGCGGAACAGGTTTAAAAGGTTTAAAAGGAATCCCTCAAAAAAACCAAAATATCATTCGTCCTCTGCTTATTTTTTCAAAAGAAGAAATTTTGAATTTTGCCGAACAAAATAAATTGAAATGGCGTGAAGACCTCAGTAATTTAAAACCTGATTACCTCAGAAACAAAATCCGCTTGGAAGTTATTCCAAAGTTCAAGGAAACTAATAAATCACTTCTGAACAATTTTCAGACCACTCAACGAAATCTAAAATCCTCACAAGATTTGATTGAAGACTATATGTCCTTGGTCTATAAATTGGTGGTTTCTGAAACTTCTTTAGGATATAAATTGGATGTTCAAAAACTTCAGGAACTCCCAAATTCAAAAGCATTGTTGTATGAACTTTTAAATGAATTTGGTTTTACGGAATGGGATGATGTTTCAAATTTACTGGAAGCACAAACTGGCAAGCAACTATTTTCCAAAACCCATAGATTGCTAAGAAATCGAGAGGAACTAATTTTGACGGAAATAGATGTTGATAATAAGCAAGATGAATTTCAAATATCGAGAGAGGGCATAGATTTCCCAATTAAATTATCAATTGAAACTTCTGAATCCATCGGTGAAACAGAAAAGAATCTTATTTATGTAGCTGCTGAAAAATTAAAATTCCCATTGAAAATCAGGAAATGGCAAGACGGGGATTACTTTTATCCATTTGGAATGAATGGTAAGAAGAAAAAATTGAGTAAGTTTTTTAAAGATGAAAAAATCTCTTTGATTGAAAAGGATAAAACTTGGCTTCTAACAAGTGGGGAAGCTATAGTTTGGGTGATTGGATATAGAATGGATGAGCAATTTAAAGTAAGTGGAAAAGACAGTGAGATTTTAAAAATTAAATATCACCCATTTTCCTAACTGTCAGCAAAAAACATGAGTTTTATAAATGGTTTCTTTCGGGTGAATATTACAGAACCGTATAAAAACAAGTTTCCCGACCATTGGCCGGGAAACTCTAACAAACCTAACTTAGTAAACTTTAAAGTGTACCGAGAATATTTTCTATCCCCACAAAAAACAATCTTTGGTACAATTATCCACTAATTCTATGAATCAAAGATAAGTAGGTACAGGGGTTTACACCATACGTACTTACACGTATATTTGAAATGAGGGATGTCATTTAGAAGCTGGGTATTAATTAGTAAATTTGAAATATGAAGATACAAAAAGTCGCAGTTTTAACCAGTGGTGGCGATGCCCCAGGGATGAACGCAGCCATTCGTGCGGTTGTACGTACATGCGCATATCATCAGGTGGAGTGCGTAGGAGTGTATCGTGGTTTCGAGGGTCTGATTGATGGCGATTTTAAAGAATTGGATGCCCGCTCCGTAAAAAATCTGATAAATAGAGGAGGAACTTTTTTGAAATCTGCCCGTTCTCCCGAATTTAGAACTTTAGATGGGAGAAAAACAGCCTACAATAATCTTAAAAAGGATAATGTGGATGCTTTGGTAGTTATAGGTGGCGATGGCAGTTTTGCTGGAGCGTCTATTTTTAGTAACGAATTTAATTTTCCCGTAGTTGGAATACCCGGAACCATAGACAATGACATTAAGGGTACGGATTTTACCATAGGGTATGATACTGCCTTGAACACTGTGGTTGAAGCCATAGATAAAATAAGAGATACCGCAAATTCCCACAATCGTCTGTTTTTGGTTGAGGTGATGGGTCGCGATGCGGGTGAAATAGCCTTAAATGCTGGAATTGGAGCAGGAGCTGAGGAAATTTTAATTCCAGAGCAAGAAATGGGGCAAAATCGATTATTGGAATCTCTAAGCCGTAGTAAAAAATCTGGAAAAACCTCTAGTATTATTGTAGTGGCCGAAGGAGATAGAGTGGGTAAGAATATTTTTGAACTCGCTGAGTTTATTGAGGAAAATCTTCCCGAATATGAAGTACGGGTCACCGTACTGGGTCATATTCAAAGAGGGGGATCTCCGAGTTGTTACGATAGAGTGTTGGCCAGCCGTTTGGGAGTAGGAGCAGTTGAAGCCTTAATGTTGGGCGAAAGTAAAGTGATGGTGGGAATTGTACACAAAAAAGTCACTTTGGTTCCTTTTTCGGAAGCGTGTAAGGTAGACGACAAAATAGATTTAGAATTGATTCGTGTGGCCGATATAATTTCCATATAATAGTATAGACAAAACATCATATTAAAACATCAGGTAAATGACGCAAAAGATAAAAATAGGAATTAACGGTTTTGGTCGAATAGGCCGAATTGTATTTAGAATTGCATCCCAACGAAGTGATATGCAGGTCGTGGCAATAAACGATCTGTTGGATGTTGAACATCTAGCATATTTACTGAAATACGATTCTGTTCACGGGAAATTTTCAAGAAAAGTGGAGGTAAGCGACGGATATTTAATCGTCGATGGTAATAAGATAAGAGTTAGTGCCGAAAAGAATCCCGAAAATTTAAAATGGAAAGATGTCGGTGCAAGTATAATAATGGATTGCACAGGCATGTTTAAGGAGTTGGATTCAGCTTCAGGACACATAAAGGCGGGAGCGGATAAGGTAATTATTTCCACTACTTCCAAAACCGCCCCAATGTTTGTTATGGGCGTGAACCATAAAGACATTAAGGCTACCGACACTATTATTTCCAATGCATCTTGTACTACCAACTGTCTGGCTCCCATGGCAAAAATCATCAACGACGAATTGGAGATTGTCGAGGGGTTAATGACAACTATACACGCCGTTACGGCTTCGCAATCCACGGTTGATCAGCCCTCAAGAAAAAATTATAGATTGGGTCGCAGCGCGCTCAGCAATATTATTCCATCAACCACGGGTGCTGCGGTAGCCGTTACCAAAGTGATTCCGGAACTAAAAGGAAAACTAACAGGAATGGCATTCAGGGTTCCCACAACCAACGTCTCTGTAGTAGATTTGACGGTTCGAACTAAAAAGCCTGCAACTTATGAGCAGATTAAAGCTCTTTTCAAAGAAGCATCACAAAACGAATATAGAGGAATCGTAAACTACACCGAAGATCAAGTGGTTTCACAAGACTTTGTTTCCGACCCATATAGTTGCACTTTTGATGCCAATGCTGGGATAGCACTCAATGACAATTTCTTTAAATTAGTGGGCTGGTATGATAATGAATATGGTTATTCTGCCAACTTGGTGGAATTATCTGCCTACATCTCAACCCTGTAGCCTATGACCTTAATTATCGATGGTGGATCTACAAAGTGCGATTGGGTACTTTTAGATGCTGCTGGAAAAGTGATTTTCAAAAGTGCGACAGCCGGATTAAATCCTGCCATTGTTCCAAGAGAAGAATTGTATTTTCGAATTTCCGAAAATGAAGATCTTAAAAAGGTGTTCCATCAAATAAAGATTTTAGATTTTTATGGGGCCGGCTGTGGCACGGAAACTCCAAAAAATATATTAATGGGAGTACTTGTTGAGCTATTCCCCAAGGCAAAAGTCCAAGTTTTTGAGGATACCACTGCCGCAGTATATTCAGTTACCACCGAACCTGGAATAGTTTGCATTTTAGGGACAGGAAGCAACAGCTGTTATTTTGATGGGGAGAATATACACGCGCCCATCCCGTCATTAGGATATGTTTTAATGGATGAAGCCAGTGGGAATTACTTTGGAAAGCGATTGATCCGCGACTATTATTACAAGCAAATGCCAGCTGATATTGCTGAAAAGTTTAATGCAAAATTTAATCTTGAGGCAGACACCATTAAAATGAATTTATATAAGAAGCCGAATCCGAATGCATATCTAGCTTCTTTTGCAGAATTCATTTTTGACCAGAAAGCAAATCCTTATTTTCATAAACTTCTTAAGGATGGTATATCAACTTTTATTGAATGTAGGATACTTACTTTTGAAAATGCAGGGCAAATGCCTATACATTTTATTGGTTCCATCGCTTATTTTTCAAAAGAGATAATTGCAGAATGTCTTGAGGAGCACGAGCTTCAATTGGGGTATATAGTTCAACGTCCTATCGATGGCATGATAGAATATTACAGAAAGAAATTTCAAAGTTAACATTCATCTCGAAGCTTTGTTTTAAAGTGTATAGAAAATAGAAAACCGTTTTAAAAACACCTAATTGAACACAGTACTCTCATAAAATACCTAAATCAAATTCCCGTTTTTCATTTCCAACTTTTTCACTATCTTTCAGCTGTTAACTCCCTGGTATAAAACTTACTGACTATGCTTGCGAAAGTTTATGGAAGTGCCGTCTTTGGAGTTGAAGCCACAACTATAGCCGTCGAGGTAAATGTGGACAATGGTATTGGGTATCACCTAGTCGGTTTGCCGGACAATGCTATTCGTGAAAGTAATTTCCGTATTGCGGCTGCCCTTCAGAACAACGGCTATAAAATTCCCGGTAAAAAACTCATTCTCAATATGTCACCCGCAGATCTTCGGAAAGAGGGTTCTGCTTACGACTTAACCCTTGCCATTGGAATTTTGGTTGCGACGGAACAGATTCAGGAAACCAACCCACTTTCAGAGTATATAATTATGGGTGAATTGTCCTTGGACGGAAATCTACAACCCATTCGAGGGGCTTTGCCAATAGCCCTTAAAGCCAAGGAAGAGGGATTTAAAGGATTTATTCTTCCAAAACAAAATGCCAAGGAAGCGGCCATAGTAGAAGGTCTTGAAGTATATGGAGTTGAAAACATTAGCGAGGTCATTCAATATTTCAATAAAAATGTTCCTCTTGAAAAAATGTTCGTCGATATTGTAGCGGAGTTCTATGAACAGTTGGAACATCCCGAACACGACTTTGCTGATGTAAAAGGGCAAGAATCCATTAAACGCTGTATGGAAATTGCAGCGGCAGGCGGGCATAATATTATTTTGATAGGTCCTCCCGGTTCTGGAAAAACAATGATCGCCAAACGATTACCGAGTATCCTTCCCCCGATGACGTTACAGGAAAGTTTAGAGACAACTAAAATCCACAGCGTGGCTGGACGCACTCAAGAAAAGGGAGGAATCATGACATCTCGGCCATTTCGAAGTCCTCACCATACTATTTCAGACGTCGCTTTGGTGGGAGGGGGACAATACCCACAGCCAGGAGAAATAAGCTTGGCTCACAACGGAGTCTTATTTTTAGATGAACTACCCGAATTTAAACGTGGTGTTTTAGAAGTAATGCGCCAGCCACTGGAAGATCGCGACGTAACAATTTCTCGTGCGAAATTTACGGTGACTTACCCTTCAAGCTTTATGCTGGTTGCAAGTATGAATCCGAGTCCAGGTGGTTATTTCAACGATCCTGACGCGCCGGTTATGTCCTCGCCGGCCGAGATGCAGCGATATTTGAGCAAGATATCAGGGCCGCTGCTGGACAGGATTGATATTCACATAGAAGTTACGCCAGTTCCTTTTGAAAAATTAAGTGATGATAGGAGAGGCGAATCAAGTATTGTTATTCGAGAAAGAGTCACCAATGCTCGTAAGATACAGTCAGCTCGGTTTGAAGAATTTGATAAAATCCACTACAACGCACAAATGGGAGTAAAACAAATTCGTCAGTTCTGCAAGTTGGACGAAGTTTCGCTTCAACTTTTAAAAACTGCGATGGAGCGATTGAATCTTTCAGCTCGTGCCTACGACAGGATTTTAAAAGTTGCCAGAACCATTGCCGATTTAGAGGCTTCACAAGAGATAAATGGGAATCATATTTCAGAAGCTATTCAATATAGAAGCTTGGATCGAGATGGGTGGTTTGGATAAACAATTTTATCAGCTATAAAAAACTCCTTTTAACTTATCTTTAGGCTTTTAAGAGCATTCTACATGTATCTTTAAAAATTTCAATTTCAAAAATTCTTTCATTATGTTTAAATTTCCCTTTAAAAGAAGCACTTTAGCTATGTTTATTATCGCTCTAGCCGTTGTTTCATGTAAAAATGACCCATCTGTTACAGATGAGGAAGCCGCAAAACTCACTGTGGATTTTGAGAAATACACTCTTGATAACGGTCTTCAGGTAATTCTTCACCAGGACAAAAGCGACCCTATAGTTTCCGTGGCTATTCAGTACGGCGTAGGATCGAACCGCGAAGTAGTTGGTCGAACCGGATTTGCGCATTTGTTTGAGCATATGCTTTTCCAGGAATCGGAAAATGTGGGACAAGATCAGTTTTTTAAAATCATACAAGATGCCGGAGGTACTCTTAATGGGGGAACTTGGAAAGACGGGACCATCTATTATGAAATAGTGCCCAAAAATGCTATGGAAACCGTGATGTGGCTGGAAAGCGACAGAATGGGCTTTTTGATTAATACGGTTACCCAATCTGCCTTCAGCAATCAACAGGAAGTTGTGCAGAATGAAAAAAGGCAACGTGTGGACAACAATCCTTATGGCCATACCAGATATGTAATCGACAAGAGTCTATACCCCCCAGGACACCCTTATAATTGGCAAGTAATTGGAGAACTCGAAGATCTTCAAAGCGCTACTGTGGAAGATGTTAAGGAGTTTTACGATAGTTTTTACGGTCCTAATAATGCCACTTTAGTATTAGCTGGAGATTTTGAGACATCCGATGCAAAGGAAATGATAGAAAAGTACTTTGGCGAAATAAAGCGTCGTCAAGAAGTAGAGCCGTTAAAACCACAGCCAGTTACACTTGCTGAGACCAAAAGGTTTTACCACGAAGATAATTTCGCAAATGCACCGCAACTTACTATGGTGTGGCCAACTGTGGAACATTATACCGATGATGCCTACGCAATGGATTTTTTAGGTGAAATTCTTTCAAAAGGAAAAAAAGCACCCTTGTATAAAGTTTTGGTAAAGGAAAAAGATTTGACATCCAAAACGCTTGCATATAACAGTTCGAACGAATTGGCCGGAGATTTTAGAATTTCTATTACAGCAAATAATGGTATCGATCTAGATGCTATTGAGGCAGGAATTGCCGAAGCTTTTGAGCTTTTTGAAAAAGACGGTGTCAGCGATCGTGATATTGAGCGTATTAAAGCAGGGTTGGAAACCCAATTTTACAACGGCATCAGCAGTGTTTTGGGCAAGTCATTTCAATTGGCACGATACAATGTATTTACTGGCGATCCTGGATTTATAACTACCGATATAGAAAACATAAAAAAGGTAACCAAGGAAGATGTAATGCGGGTTTACAATCAATATGTAAAGGGAAAACCTTATATAATGACCAGTTTTGTTCCTAAGGGTCAGCTTGAATTGATTGCTGAAAACTCAGAAAAAGCTAAAGTTGTAGAAGAGGAAATAAAAGAAAATATAGCAACCGAAGTAGAAGATGAAGTCACGGAAATCGCAAAAACTCCTTCCAAAATTGACCGTTCACAACCTCCAGTTCAAGCTCCGGCGCCAGAACTAAATGTCCCAAAAATGTGGACAGAGACCTTAGCTAATGGTTTAAAAGTTTCAGGTATCGAACAGGATGAAATCCCGATGGTAACCTTTAGCTTGGTTATTGAAGGCGGCCACCTGTTTGATGATATAGAAAAAAACGGTGTAGCTAATTTGATGAGTGAAATTTTAATGGAGGGTACTGCAAACAAGACTCCTGAAGAGTTGGAAGAAGAAATAGATTTATTAGGAGCCAATATTTATATGTACACCACAAACGAGTCTATTGTAATTCGCGGAAATACTTTGACTCGAAATCTAGAAAAAACAATGGATTTGATTACTGAAATCCTTTTGGAACCGAGATGGGATAAAGAGGAGTTGACGCGACTAAAAACAAAAACCATTAACGATATTGAACGTTCTGAAGCTAATCCAACGGCAGTTTCCAACAAGGTTTTTAATAAAATTCTTTACGGGGAAGACCATATTTTCAGCTATCCAATTTCTGGGACAATTGAATCGGTAAATGCAATTACAATGGAGGATTTAAAGGAATACTACGACAAGTATTTTTCACCTTCAATAAGCAACTTCCAAATTGTAGGGAAAATGAACAAAAAGATGGCACTTAAAGATTTAAAGGCTTTGGAAGAGCGATGGTTGGCCAAGGAGGTTATTATTCCGGAATATCCAATTGCCAATACCCGAAATACTGCATCTTTATATTTTGTAGATATCCCAGAGGCCAAGCAATCAGTAATAAACATTGGTTACATTTCAATGCCTCGCACGGATGACAATTACTATCCTGCCGAAGTTATGAATTATAAATTGGGTGGATCTTTCTCTGGGAATGTCAACTTGATTCTCCGCGAAGAAAAGGGTTATACCTACGGAGCAAGAACAGGATTTAGCGGTGGTAAGGTACCTGGAAAATTTACAGCCTCCTCAAGTGTCCGAACAAATACTACTGGCGAGTCAGTTCAGATTTTCATGGATGAAATAACGAAGTACAAAGATGGTATTTCTGCTGATGATCTTGATTTTACAAAGAATGCATTAATAAAATCGAACGCCCGTCGTTTTGAGACGCAAGGATCGTTATTGGGAATGTTGCAAGACATAAGCACATACAATTTACCTCCAAATTATATTGAGAAGGAAGAGACCATTGTACAAAATATGACCTTAGAGCAACATCAAGCGCTTGCCAATAAGTTTTTGGATGCTTCCAAAATGGCTTATGTAGTTGTAGGTGACGCCGCCACACAATATGCGCAATTTAAGGAAATGGGCTTTGACGAGGTTAAACTTCTAGATAAGAATGGGGATGAAGTTGAATTAAAAGATGTGAAATTGTAATAAGTCTTTGTAAGTAATAGAATGACCACGAATACACGAATTTTTCTATAAATATTCCTGTATTCGTGGTTTTATAATTTATACTTTTATCAAAATACTTGAATCAATGAATAAATATTTCCTAGGTTTCATTGCAGCAATCGTTTTCTTCAGTTGTAAGGATTATCAAAATAATATTACAGAGTCTTCCAACAATGAAACTGTTTCCACAGAAGTTTTTGCCGGACCATTTTTCACGCTAGCCGAAGCCAATAAGCTAATCGAGCTGCCTTTGCATTGCGTTGATACGGAATATCCATATAAGCCTGGTGAAACTTTAGAGAGTAAAGCAGATTTGGTGGAACCTATTTCTGTGCATCCGATTTTTTATGGTTGCTTTGACTGGCACAGCGCAGTGCACGGTTATTGGTCTATGGTTACCCTGCTAAAACAGTTTCCAGAGATAGATAGGGCAGAAGAGGCCAGAAATATCCTTAAAAACAAGATAACGGCTAAAAACGTGGCAACCGAAGTAGCGTACTTTCAAAAGGACATCAACAAATCCTTTGAACGGACTTATGGATGGGCGTGGCTCTTAAAACTATCGGAAGAGCTTCATACCTGGGACGATCCCCTAGCCAGGGAATTAGTTCAGAATTTGCAGCCATTCGCTGATTTAATGGTATTACGCTATAAGGAATTTCTTCCTAAACTGAATTACCCAGTTCGGGTAGGCGAGCATGCCAATACCGCTTTTGGACTGGCTTTTGCGTTTGATTATGCCAAAACCGTAAATGACATCGAATTTATACAGCTTATTTCTCAACGCAGTAGAGATTTCTATTTACCTGATGAAAACTGTCCTATAACTTGGGAACCTAGCGGATATGATTTTCTTTCTCCTTGTTTGGAGGAAGTGGATATTATGCGACGAGTGCTTTCTCCAGAAGAGTTTATGGATTGGTTGGATAAATTTTTGCCAGAGCTATCCAATAAAAATTATCACATAAAAGTAGGGGAGGTTAGCGATCGTGCAGATGGGAAACTTGTGCATTTGGATGGTCTTAATTTTAGTAGAGCTTGGGTATTTTATGGCTTAAGCAAACAATTTCCAAAATATAAACATCTTGAAAACATTGCTAATGAACATGTGCAATATTCCTTCCCCAATTTAGTAGACGACACTTATGAAGGTGGTCATTGGCTCGGAAGTTTCGCTATTTATGCGTTGAATACACTGCATAAAAACCAGTAGAAAATTTAATGAATAATGTTTTCTTTCAAGACCGTTTTCTTCTTGAATTCATTTTAGGTCGATTATGTCTTTAATTTTTTAGACAAAATGATTTCCATATACAACTTTATTGGTTTTTTCGGATATAATTAAAGAGGGGAAAAACCCTTTTATTGTATAGGATTTTCCCTGAATTATAAGGATATAAAAGAGTTTTGTAATTGTTTTCCTTACTTTCGTTTCTCTAATTATTAAAAACAATCTTATTATGTCAGTACCATTAAAATGTATTACGGTCACCGAAGCCAAGGATTTACAGGATAACTGGATAGCCACTAGAGCCGTACAAATAGAACGAGGAATGGGTTCTCAAGATACCCGCGAGTTTTTGTTCAGCGTAGAAGAACTACAAGAATTTTTGAATTACGTAACAGCTGGATCTACAACTCCCAATCCTGGAATTCGTATTTATTTTGCAGCTTATGATAATGAGACCTCGGATAAAGCTACCGTTTTTTTGGCGCCCACCAATGGGACCAACGCGGGTGCGGAGAACAACTACAATTTAAGACCCTTTAATAGAGGTATTCAAGGGTTTCCTCCCAAAAGTTATTAATTGATGTGACAGGTCTATTATTAATAAATCTTCTGGAACTTCTAGCTTTTGTAATTGCAGTTTATTATTACCAAAAGAAAAAGTCGAAGCCTAATTACTATCTAGCATGGTTTTTAGGTATTACATTTTTGGTTGAAATCCTGAGCTGGTACACTTATTACACAGATACGGGATTTTTGCACTTTTTAAAGGGAACCTATTTCGAAACCAATTATTGGCTCGGAAATATGTATTCTCTATATAGCTATTTGTTTTACATCAATTATTTCAAGTGGTTCCTAGTTTCAAAATCATCTAGACTTTTGCTCAATCGGGCGTCCATATTCTTTTTGATTTTTGGAATAGGGGAAATCTTACTTTCAAAAGGCTTTTTTGTTCGTGCCATGCCTTTTTCGGATGTGTTGGGAACCTTATTGATTTTCTTGAGTATCGGTATTTATTATCTTGAGTTGTTGAAAAGCGATCAAATATTATTAGTTCACAAAACCCTTCCTTTTTATGTTTCGGTGGGTGCTTTAATTTTTCATCTAACCACCACTCCGTTTTTTATTTATAGTTCCTATTATAGTGAATCAATAGATCCTGGTTTTGTTGATTTATACAGACAAGTTATCTTTGGAGCTAATTATTTACTATATTCCATCTATATTGCAGGATTTTTAATATGCTTACGGACAAAGACCCCTTACTTCCACAACAGAAGCTATTAATAATCTATTTTGTTGCGGTACTGCTATTTTTCGCGATTTTCGCGATAGTCTTTGTCATTGCTTTCCAAAGGCGAAAAAATAAATTTTTAAAGGAGCGTTATGAAGCCGAAAGACGTTATCAACGTGAACTTGCGGACTCTAAGATTGAAATTCAGGAACAAACTTTAAAAAACATTGCTTGGGAACTTCATGACAACGTGGGGCAGTTGCTTTCAGTTGCAAATATTCAATTAAACATTTTGATGAACTCTGCGCCTGCAGCCTATCATTCGCAGATTAAAGAGACGAAAGGAGTTATACAGGATAGTGTTCAGGAAATACGTTCTCTTTCAAAAGTTTTAAATAATGAGGTCGTCTTGCAAAATGGACTAGTTGCCTCGCTTCGAGTAGAATTGGACAGGTTTCGCCGATTGGGGTATTTAGATGTGTCCCTAAAAGTGACCGGCGATATAATTCCAATTAATAGCGCTACTGAAATTATCATATTCAGAATTCTTCAAGAATTCCTTTCGAACGTAATTAAGCACGCCAGAGCTTCGAAATTATTTGTACTTTTAGAATATTCCGAAAATTCATTAGATATATCGGCTATGGATGATGGGATAGGCTTCGATACAACTGTGAAATCACACAGCTCAGGAATGGTGACGATGAAAAGCCGTGCAGATTTAGTTAAAGCTGATTTTTCCTTAGTATCAGAAATTGGAAAGGGCACACAATTAGTTTTAAAATACCCATACAAAAAACACTATGACGAAAGATAAAAAACATACTGTGGTAATCGTTGATGATCATTCTCTTTTTGCGGAATCTTTGGCCAAACTCATCAATTCATTTCAAGATTTCAGAGTCCTGTTTCAAGCAAAGAATGGAGTGGAATTACAACAGCGTTTAGCTGAAAGCAAAGAACTACCTACCATAATTCTATTGGATATCAACATGCCAGTAATGGATGGATATGAAACAGCTTCCTGGCTTAAGGAAAATCAACCCAAGATAAAATTTCTCGCGCTCTCAATGGAAGATGATGAACAAACAATCCTTAAAATGTTGAGCAAGGGAGCAAAGGGATATCTTCTGAAGGATATACATCCAGAAATCCTTAATAACGCTCTTTGCGAATTAATGGAAAGAGGATATTACTACTCCGAAAAAGTATCGGAAACTCTATTGAATTCCTTAAATTCTACAGAGGATAAACACCTCTTAAATTTTAAGGAAAACGAACTTACTTTTCTTCAGTTGGCTTGTTCTGAGTTGACTTATAAAGAAATTGCGGAAAAAATGAATCTTAGCCCAAAGACTATAGACGGATATCGTCAGGATCTTTTTAATCGCCTTCATATCAAAAATAGGGTAGGGCTAGTTATTTTTGCCCTAAAGAATAATTTGATAGAACTCTAGCAACAGGCATTCCATAAGGGATCTTCCGGAGTGGGAGCAATAATTGTAATTTCTGTTTTCTGAACAGGATGAATAAATCTCAATTTTTTGGAATGGAGATGAATGCTGCCGTCAGAATTGCTTCTGTCAAAACCATATTTTAAATCTCCTTTTATTGAACAGCCTATAAATGAAAGTTGTGCGCGGATTTGATGATGTCTGCCAGTCTCAAGATCAATTTCTAAAAGAAAATAGTTGTCGAGCTTCTTTAGTACTTTGTAATGTAGAATTGCTTTTTTGCTTTCTGTCACTTCCTTTAGATGTGCATAAGACTTATTTTGCTTTGGGTTCCTTTTTAAAAAATGGGTTAAGGTTCCTTCTACTTGTAAGGGAGGATTTTTTACCATTGCCCAATAAGTTTTTTTTGTTTCCCTGTCGGCAAACATTTTATTCAAACGGGCCAAAGCCTTTGAGGTCCTCGCAAAAACAACAATACCACTTGTGGGTCTGTCCAAGCGATGAACTACCCCCAAAAAGACCGCTCCGGGCTTCTCATACTTTTGTGCTATATACTCCTTTACAACTTCAGAAAGCGGCATATCGCCCGTTTTATCCCCTTGTACTATATCGCCAGGTCGTTTGTTGACAACAATTAAGTGATTGTCCTCAAACAAGACCTCAAGATTGTCCTTAGTGCTATGGATTTTAGAGTCTGAAATTGTTATTACGTTGAAAGTTCTGAGTTAGTATTGTTCCGTTTCATTAGGAAAATCCCCGCTTTTCACATCATTGCTGTAGCTACTGAAGGCATTTTTCATCTCTGTATATAAATCCAGATAACGCCGTAAGAATCTGGGATTAAACTCATGTGTCATTCCTATCATGTCGTGGGTCACCAAAACCTGTCCATCCACACCGCCTCCTGCGCCAATGCCGATTACTGGAATGCTTAATTTTGAAGCTACTTCTGATGCTAATTTTGCTGGTACTTTTTCCAATACTACTGCAAAACAACCTGCTTTTTCAAGGAGGAGGGCATCCGATATTAATTTTTCGGCTTCTTCATCTTCCTTTGCCCTAACCGTGTAAGTGCCAAATTTATAAATACTCTGTGGAGTGAGGCCTAAATGCCCCATAACTGGGATCCCCGCGTTTAGTATTTTTTTTATGGATTCTTTTATTTCTTTTCCACCTTCTAATTTCACAGCGTGGGCGCCACTTTCTTTCATTATTCGTATTGCGGAACGAAGGGCTTCCTTAGGATCACTTTGATAACTGCCAAATGGAAGATCGACAACCACTAAACTGCGCTCTATAGCACGTACCACAGAGGCTGCGTGATATATCATCTGATCCAAAGTTATTGGGAGCGTTGTTTCGTGACCGGCCATAACGTTACTGGCCGAGTCGCCAACCAAAATAACGTCAATTCCAGCACTGTCCACAATTTTGGCCATGGTGAAATCGTAGGCGGTGAGCATAGAAATTTTTTCACCTTTCTTTTTCATATCCACCAAAGTTTTGGTGGTAATTCGTTTGTATTCTTTTTTGGCTACTGACATATTTTTGAAAAAACTTAAAATTCGATGGTAAAAATACTATTTTTGAACTGGAACCAATTAAATTTTCACATTATGAAATACTTTGTGTTCATTATATGCATCCTGTTTGGCGGAAAAAGCCTTTCACAAGTGAGTTTGCCACAAGAAACGGGCAAAATAATAGTTGATCAATATATCAAGGGTTATCAGACAGGCGACACTCTGAGGATGAAATCTATGGCGCATCCCAACATCACTCTCCAAACCATGTTCTTAAACGAGGATCAAGAGAACGCTCTGCTCTATATTAGTCCCTCCGGCCTGTATAAATATATTGCTGCCAATGCCACCCAAGAAAAATTTGAATTTCGGTTAACGGATTATGTGGTACATAGCGATGGCAATCTTGGACATGTCTGGGCACCCTATTTCTTTTATAAAAACGGTAAATTCGCTTACTGTGGATCCTTCTCCTTTTCTTTAACTTATACTGCCGATAGTTGGAAGATTCTTAATGTTGCAGAATCCAGACGGATAGGAAGTTGCTTTGACCACGATTAAGGCCCCGTTTTCCAGATTTTAGCAATCACTGATATTTACTTGTACTGCTAGTCCTCCTTCACTTGTTTCTTTATACTTTGATGTCATATCCTTGGCTGTTTCCCACATTGTGGCTATTACTGCATCAAAAGGAACCTTAGCTTTGGCAGGGTCGCTATGTAACGCCATTTCGCAGGCATTGATAGCTTTTATGGCGCCCATGGCATTGCGTTCAATACAAGGAATCTGAACCAAACCGGCAATAGGGTCGCAGGTCAAGCCTAGATGGTGTTCCATTGCAATTTCACTGGCCATTAAGCACTGCTCTGGGGTTCCACCCATAAGCTCACATAAAGCGCCGGCAGCCATTGATGAAGACACCCCGATCTCTGCCTGACAACCTCCCATAGCGGCACTAATAGTAGCTCCTTTTTTAAAGAGACTTCCAATTTCTCCGGAGGTTAGCAAAAACTTCTTCACGTCCTCAAAATCGGCATCGTGGTTTTCAATAACCATATAATATAGTATAACCGCCGGAATTACACCAGCACTTCCATTAGTTGGAGCTGTAACTACACGACCCAAAGAAGCGTTTACTTCGTTTACTGCCAATGCAAAACACGACACCCATTTTAAAATTTGTCGAAACTTTACTTCAGTATTTCTAATGGCCGCAATCCATTCTTGGGCATTGATGTATTGGGCATCACCTACCAAAGTTTTGTTCATGTTATATGCGCGGCGGGTCACATTGAGACCGCCTGGAAGAATTCCTTCGGTATGGCAACCCACATACATAGAGTCCAACATTACTTCCCAAATTTCTTTTAGCCCGTCGTGAATTTCTTTCTCGCTGCGAAGAGATTTTTCATTTTCCATTACTATTTCTGAAATAGTTTTACCTTCAGCTTTACAATATTCTAGAAGCTCAGTGCCTTTTTCAATTGGGAAAGGGAAATGGGAAAATTTCTCCATTTTAATCTTTTCGATTTTGCGTTCCTCTTTTACCACAAATCCGCCTCCAATTGAATAATAAGATTCAGATTTCTTGGAACCATCTTTTAATAGGGCGTGGAATATCATTCCATTTGGATGAAACTCCAGGAATTTTCTGTTGAAAATGATATTCTTTGAGGGCACAAAAGGAATTTCCTTTTCGCTATTTAGTTTTAAAATATTTTTTGAAGTGATAAAATCAACTTCTTTGTCAATACTTTCAATGGGGAAGGTTACAGGATCAAAACCTGCAAGACCGAGCATTAAAGCAATGTCTGTGGCGTGACCTTTTCCAGTGAGCGATAGGGAGCCATAAAGATCTATGGAGATTTCACTCACCTCATCGAACAATTTATTTTCTTTCAATTCATCAATCCATCGCAAGGCCGCACGCCAAGGACCCAAAGTGTGGGAACTGGACGGTCCAACCCCAATAGACAACATATCAAAAACACTGATGCTTTCCATATTATTTTCTTTTAACTTACAAAGATAATAGTAAGTATGGCAATATGGTTGTGCTTTGCAATAACTTTGAGTTTGTGCGTGGTTGAGATGAGAAGTTGATTGACCGCGGAGCATCTCACCGTCTTCTATTCGGCAACAACGGCGGCGGCTCTCCAGAAAACGGATTCCAGCGGCTGATGCTCTTGGCGTCTATTCCTACAGCACGTATTACCGCACGATCGCCATAACGTTCGCGCATTTTGTCCATTGCGTGATAAAGATTGATTATTTTTTCATTGTCGTCAAAAAGATCGATTTGATAGCCACCTTCCACCAAATGGCTGAATTTTACACCCACCATTCTGACCAATAAACGTCGTTGATAAAGTTTTCTATATAGTTCCATTACTACGGGAATGATCTTGTGATCTGCGGAGCTATAAGGAATTTTCTGCTGCATGCTATAGGTCTGAAAATCGGAATATCTGATTTTGAAAGAAATGCAGGCTGTTAGTTTATTTCCGCGCCGAAGTTGAAACACTAAGTTTTCGGCCATTGCCGTGGTGATGCCTTGAAGTTTTTTTACGTCGGTAGTGTCGCGATCAAAGGAACGTTCGGTGGAGATGGATTTACGCTCGGTGTATTGTACTACCGGGGCATTGTCTATCGCGTTTGCTTTTTGCCAAATGGTCTGTCCGTTTTTTCCGAAAACCTTCGCCATCATTTCTACAGGCATTTCTTGGATGGTCTTTATCTGTTTGATTCCCAAATCACAAAACGTACGGTAAGTGGCTTGCCCCACCATAGGGATTTTGTTGACGGGCAGGGGAGAGAGAAATGGTTTTTCGGTTCCTTTCGTCACGTACATCTGGTTGTTAGGTTTTGCTTCGCCTGTTGCTATTTTTGAAACTGTTTTATTGACTGAAAGTCCAAAAGAAATGGGTAGGCCAGTTTCTTTCATAATACGCTGCCGCAATTCGGAGGCGAGCTTTTCGCAACCAAAAAACTTATCCATTCCAGTAAGATCGATATAAAACTCATCCACGGAGGATTTTTCGTATAAAGGGACGTTCTCTTTGATGATCTCAGTAACGGTTTCAGAAAACTTACTATAAGTTCCCGCATCTCCACGAACTACAATCGCTTCGGGGCATAGCTGTCGCGCCATCTTCATAGGCATGGCCGAATGTATCCCAAACTTGCGTGCTTCATAACTGCAAGAGGCTACCACACCTCGATCGCTGGTGCCGCCGATCAGTACGGGTTTTCCAATTAATTTACTGTCCAATAACCGCTCACAGGACACGAAAAAAGTGTCCAAATCCATATGCACTATGTTTCTATTATCTTTCATAAACAGTTATTGGCTCTTTTTATGCTTAAAATCCTTCACAAATTTAAACGGAATATGTCCATTAAAAAAAGAATCGAGTAAATAAATTTGGAATAATTCCAAGATGTATATGTGCCTTTAGTTAAGAGGATTCAGAAATTAAAAAACAAATAACCTGCCTCTAATATTTGTGTTTTCAATGTATTGCGTAAACTTTAAATAAAAGAAAGATTGTTGAAAACTATGAAGTATGGAATATGTCCAATTTTTTGATTTAGTTTAATAATGCGTGTCTTTGTATATAAAAGGGAATTAAAAATAAATAAGATAAAATCATCTTAATATATGATATATGTCATATGTTGTTTCGGGAAACAGATTTATTTTTAACCGCAAATATTTCTATTTGTAAATGTCCTTCAATACAAAGCCCTATATTCTTGCGATGGCAATCTTAATAGCCACTTTTGGTATTTACAACTATGTAGTATACAATACCGAAAGCTACATAGCAACCGAAAAACTATCCCCGATGGCAGTAACAGGTCAGCAATTATTCCAAAGCAATCGTTGCTGGTCATGTCATCAATTATATGGTTTGGGAGGCTATCTTGGCCCAGATTTAACCAATATATATTCCGAAGAAAAAAAAGGTCCTCTTTATATCAAAGCATTTTTAAACAGCGGCGTGAAAAGTATGCCTCAATTCCATTTTGATGAAGAAGAGAAAGAGGCTTTGGTAGAATATCTAAAGCACGTAGACCACACAGGAATCTATCCAAATTACGACGCCAAGTTTGAGAATACGGGCTGGGTTAAAATAAAATACAGGAATGAAAAGTAAATTGCCGCTCTATTTTTTACTATTTGCTCTTGTCTCACTTTTCTTGGGAATGTTCTTCGGGATGACAGCATCTTTCCAATACTTGCTGCCTGAGTTCTTAAAGGAACAATTGCCATTTTCAAAATTGCGTCCTTTCCATGTCACTTCTGTTATTGCGTGGATAGTTCTCTCAGCTACGGGAAGTATTTATTTTTTTCTCACCTATGTTGAAAAACTTAAGCTCTTCTCGCCATTCTTGGTGAAGTTGCATCTTATTATTTTTCTCTTGACCGGGGTTGCAATTTACTTTTCGTATACCTTCGATTATACCGAAGGCAGGGAGTACTTCGCTTTTCCTTCCATTTTGATAATACCCATATTAATTGGTTGGGTTCTTTTCGGCATCAATTATTTCAAAACTCTTTATAGAAGTATGAAGGGATGGCCCGTTTATTTTTGGATGTGGGGTACAGGAATTGCCTTTATGTGCTACCATTTGATGGAAGCACATTTTTGGTTGTTCGATTTTTTTAGATTGGATTTTATAAAGGACTTTTCCGTGCAATGGAAATCTGTGGGTTCCTTCACAGGTTCCTGGAATATGCTGGTTTACGGGATTTCTATTTACTTAATGTCGAACATTAAAAAGGACAGCAATCTGGCTAGAAGTCCCATTGCGTTTTTCTTTTATTTTTTAGGATTGACCAATTTAATGTTCGGATGGGCACATCACACCTATTTATTGCCAACCCACCCGTGGATACGATATGTGGCCTATGGTATCAGTATGACGGAGTGGATTGTTTTGGCGTCGATTATTTATAACTGGCAACGTTCTATGCTAAAAGTTGAAAAGGAAAATCACCCCATGGCATATCGTTTTTTACTCGCCACGGATTTTTGGATTTTTATAAATATCATCATCGCATTACTGTTTTCTATTCCGGCAATCAATTACTTTACTCACGGAACCCACATAACTGTGGCGCATTCTATGGGAACGACCATCGGCATCAATACCACCATTTTGTTTTCGGCGTTGTTTTATATCATTCACCATCTTTCTCCAGATTTTATAACTGATAGGAAATGGATAAAAAGAGTATTTATCGGCTTTAACGTTTCCTTAATTTTATTTTTTGTCTCCCTCATTATTGCTGGTGCCAAGCGAAGCTATTGGATGTACGTTTCCAAGGACGGTTCTTTTTCTGAAATGCAGGATTCGCTGATACCTTACTACATATCGTTTTTCATATTTGGAATTGCCATCTTCGTTTTCCTTTTGGTTGTGGCGATTCCTGTCTTCAAAGTATTGCTTTTAAAAATTAAAAAGGAAAATAGATAGCAGAGCTTGGATGATTTATATCATTCAAACTCATCAAAACGGAATATACCTTTGAACCTTTAAAATTGAATTCAGATATTATGGATTTAGCAGAAAAAATCACGACATTAAAAAAAGAGAAGAATGCGGTCATACTTGCCCATTACTATCAAGTGCCCGAAATACAAGAAGTAGCGGACTATGTAGGAGATAGCTTGGGACTTGCACAAAGAGCGGCTGAAACTGATGCCGAAATAATCGTGTTTGCAGGCGTTCACTTTATGGCCGAAACTGCCAAAATATTAAACCCGACCAAAAAAGTGCTTTTACCCGATTTAATGGCCGGATGTTCCTTGGCCGATTCCTGTCCGCCAGACGCATTTAAAAAACTTGTGGATGCTCACCCAGACCACGTTGTTATTACTTACGTGAATTGCTCTGCAGAAGTGAAAGCCTTGAGCGATATTATTTGCACTTCTTCCAATGCGGAAAAAATTGTCAACTCCGTTCCCGAGGGAGTTCCAATTATTTTTGCGCCCGACAAGAACTTGGGGAAATACATTCAAAAGCAAACAGGTAGAGAAATGTTGCTTTGGGACGGGGCGTGTATTGTGCACGAGGCCTTTTCCATCGATAAACTTCTGAAATTATATCAGGAAAATCCAGGGTCGCAGATCATAGCGCATCCAGAGAGCGAGAGCCATATTTTGGAAACTGCCAATTACGTAGGGTCCACAGCAGGAATGATTGATTATGTAAAAAAGAACCCTTCTGAAAAATTCATAGTTGCTACGGAAGCAGGAATACTTCATAAAATGCAACAGGAAGTTCCGAACACTATCCTAATTCCTGCACCTGCGGAAGAAGACAATACTTGCGCCTGTAGTGAATGTGCTTTTATGAAAATGAACACTTTGCAAAAACTTTATGATTGCTTGCTCAACGAAACTCCATTTATAGAAGTCTCTGAGGAAATACGTAAAAAAGCACTACTTCCCATTGAACGCATGCTTGAATTGTCTAAATAATGATTGAAACCAACTTTTTGATAATAGGTTCCGGCGCGGCGGGGTTGACCTTGGCAATAAAGTTGGGCGAAGCTTTTCCGAAGAAGAGAATCACTGTTGTCACCAAAGTCCATCAAGCAGAATCGAACACCAAATACGCTCAAGGAGGCGTGGCGGCAGTATTCGATTTAAAAGAAGATTCCTTTCAAAAACATATTGAGGACACTCTTGTTGCTGGAGATGGTCTTTGCGACAGGGCAGTTGTGGAAATGGTTATTAAGGATGGTCCCAATCGGTTAAAAGAATTGATGGAATGGGGCGCAAACTTTGATACCGATGCCGAAGGTGAGCTGACTTTGGGAAGAGAAGGTGGACATTCCGAATATCGGGTAATCCATCATAAGGACTCTACGGGAAATGAAATTGAGCGCACATTATTGGCGCGTGTGGAACAGCTTCAGAATATCAACTTGCTGCCACACCATTTTGCCATCGATTTAATTACAGAGCATCACCTTTCCGATAAAAAATCAGAAAAGCTTTCTTGCTATGGAGCTTATGTTTTGGACCAAATATCGGGGAGTATTGTTACAATTAAAGCCGAGAGCACCACCTTGGCTTCTGGTGGAATGGGAATGGTTTACGGACATACCACAAATCCCGCAGTGGCAACCGGCGACGGAATTGCAATGGCATACCGAGCCAAAGCAAGGATCAAAAATATGGAATTCATCCAGTTTCATCCTACCGCGCTTTACGATGGAAAAAATGGCGCCTCATTTTTGATTTCAGAAGCGATTCGTGGGTTTGGAGCCTTTCTTCGGAATAAAAAGGGAGAGCGGTTTATGTTTGAATATAACGAAAGAGGCGAACTGGCATCTCGCGATATTGTTGCGAGGGCCATTGATTTTGAAATGAAAAATTCGGATGAAGAGTCCGTTTTTTTGGACTGCACTCATTTGAATATTGAAGATTTTAAATATCACTTCCCAAACATTTATAAAACTTGTTTTGCGAAAAATATAGATATTGCCAAGGATTGGATTCCTGTTGTGCCCGCAGCCCATTATCTGTGTGGTGGAGTAGTGGTTGACACGGAGGGCAGAACTTCCATCGACAATCTTTTTGCCTGTGGCGAATGTTCTTATACAGGACTTCACGGAGCCAACCGACTGGCTTCCAATTCATTGTTGGAGGCTTTGGTTTATGCGGACCGTATTTTTCAATTTCACAGTAAGAAGACGCCGTCACGAACGACCAAGCCAGTTCCAAAATGGGATGATCAGGGTACGGTTTTATTAAAAACACCCGAAATCCTTCAGAAGAAAACAATAGAATTACAATCCTTGATGCGAAGCTATGCAGGCGTGGTTCGAAACACTGAGGATTTAAAGAAAGCCTCCATTCAATTAGAGAAGTTGTATAATGAAACTGAGATATTGTATCAGAAACACAAACTCAATACGGCTCTTTCAGAACTTCGGAATATGGTAAATGTTTCGTATCTTATAATTCAACAATCATTAAAACGCCAAGAAAATCGAGGCGGATTTTACAACGAAAATTTTAATACAAAACACAATAAACAAACACTATGAGCAATTTGATAAAAGATTCAGTAAAGAAGGCTATGGATTATGCCCAGTACAATTTGTTGTTTAAACAATTGGTAGATGAAGGGAGAAGTACTGGAGAACACGACCAAGAAAAAATTGATTATACCAAACTGAACTTTAGCAGAACCAAAAGATTGGATAAGACTGCAAAAATTGAAGCAGAGCAAGCTGAAGTCTTTAAAAATATTCCAACTAAGCAAACTTGGTTGGTCATTAGCGAGCCTTGGTGTGGTGATGCTGCACAAACCTTACCTTTTTTAAACAAGATTTCAGGACTTTCAGATAATATTGAGTTGAAGATTGTGCTTCGAGATGAAAACTTGGAGTTGATGGATAAATTTTTAACCAATGGTTCGCGATCTATTCCAATGATCATTATGCTTGATGAGCAATTGGAAGTAATACAACAATGGGGACCGCGATCTAAGGCAGCTACAAAATTGGTAACCGATTACAGAGAAGAACACGGCGTTATTAACGATGCCTTTAAAGAAATAATCCAGGTGTGGTACAATAATGATAAAGGTATTTCCATCGTGAATGATCTAGTGGAAACCATGGAAATAAAGATTTAAACTATTCGCGATTCCTTGGGTTGGGAAATAGGTTCAATACATCAAGATTATGAGGGAAATCATTCCCCCTTAGAATTATAATCTTGAATTTTGTCCAAAATCTAAATTATGCGAATTGTTTCAGCCCAAGAGGCAGTATCCATTGTAAAATCTAATGATCGCGTGTTTTTCCAAGGTGCAGCTATGACACCTAATCTACTGATTGATATTTTATGTGAAAGATATCGTGAACTAAAAAACGTCGAAATTGTACATATTCACACCCACGGGGAAGCTAAATATACCGAGCCTCCTTATACTGATGCTTTTTATTTGGCAAGTTGTTTTGTTGGGGACAATGTTAGAAAAGGCGTAAATACGCTTCACGGCGATTATATACCCGTTTTCTTGAGTGAAGTCCATTGGCTTTTCCGAAGAAATATTTTGCCGCTCGATGTGGCTTTTATTCAAGTTTCACCTCCCGATAAACACGGTTTTTGTTCCTTGGGACTTTCAGTAGATGTTACTCTTCCTGCTATTCAGACGGCCAAAAATGTAGTGGCACTTGTAAACCCAAATGTTCCTAGAACCCATGGTGATGGTATTATCCATATTAATAATATAGACTATGGAGTGGAAGTTGAAACTCCAATTTATGCCACTGAACTTGGAGTTCCAACAGAGGTGGAGGAAATAATCGGAAAGAACGTGGCCAGCTTGGTTGAAGATGGTGCCACCCTGCAAATGGGTATAGGGAATATGCCCAACGCAGTGCTTCACAACCTTCACAATCATAAACGCTTAGGAATCCATACCGAGATGTTTAGTGATGGCATCCTTCCTTTGGTGGAAAAAGGGATTATTACAGGAGAGGACAAGTTTGTTAAAAATGGAAAAATCGTTACAAGTTTCGCAATGGGGACTAAAAAGCTATACGATTTTCTAGATGACAACCCCAATGTACACTTCAAGGAAGCGGCATATACCAATGACACGGCTATTATTCGACGAAACCCTAAGGTTACGGCTATCAACAGTGCTATCGAAATCGATTTAAC
>Ga0079223_10000101_pt1 | contig 30994 bp, 24 predicted proteins | sample Stecom2011_FD_75072 | JGI IMG/M metagenome (GOLD analysis project Ga0079223, IMG submission 75072) | Agricultural soil microbial communities from Utah to study Nitrogen management - Steer compost 2011 | ecosystem: Environmental > Terrestrial > Soil > Agricultural land | place: USA: Utah...
CAAGAAATTAAGTCGCTGAAGTTAGGCGTGGCAGCAATGTCTGCAAAAGCACCAGCAGGCACAACAACCTCATAGGTAGTATGAGGGCTAAGATTTTCTGGGAGAATTATTCTAACTGTATTTCTATCTACCTCAATGTTTTCAGACGTTGCCACATTAAATGTGTAAACTGGCTCAGCTTCACCTTGCTTTGATATGGTTATATTTCCGGTGTTAGCTACAATCTCATCCTCGTCGAAGTTTATAATAATCTCACCTCTTGAACTCCATGCCCAAGAATCACCGTGTTCATCCATCCCCGTTTTTAGAACGTATAGATCAATGGCAACATTTGTCTCTCCAGCTTCAGGGTAATGACCTTCTTCGGGGTCTATCCCTCCAAAAATATTGTCAACGATAATGATTTCCACTTCATTAGAAACAGCACTATTGTTAAAATTATCGACAATTCTAATTTTAATTGCTGCATCCCCTGCATTCAGCGGGATAGGAAGTTGAAAGGCGCCTAATGTTGCATCTATAATTCCAAAATCTTCGATAAATTCCCAATCGGAATCACTGAACTTAACCTCGAATAAAACTTCTGAAACACCTATCGCAGTCCAAGTGAAATTAAGAATATCGCCAGGATTAAAAGTTGTCCCATTAACTATTGTGAAATCTGAAAGTGAAGCAGGCCAGTTGCTTATCGAGAGATTGTCAATATTCAGCCTTTTGTTGGCAGTGTTGGTATCAACAGTTGCACGAATAATTCTTATCTGAGCACTACCTATCACATTAACATTGGCCGAGAATGTTTGCACATCATCGGTGTCGGGGGCAGTAAAATCAGTTCCTACCTGCATCCAAGTTGAACCATTATCAAGGGTATATTCCACTTTCCAGTCTACCTGAGAATCTGTTCCATATCGCCTATATTTAAATGAAATTTGGCCAATTCCATCGTTTTTCTGGGTTTCTAAAACCAATTCAGAATCGTGAGCGCCTTTTAGTCGAACAGATTTATCTCCCTCTTTCCAGTCATTCTGAGAGATGCCTATTAGTGCTTCTGTTAGTTTCCAGTCATAATCACCTATAGTTACTATACCAGTGGTATAATCTTCTTTTGTTACACCTTCAAAATCCAAAAAAATTTGGGCGGAAAGAGAAGTAAAACACCACAACAAGAAAAAAGCTATTAAATTTTTAAAGAGTAGATTCTTTTTCATAGCTAATAGATTAAAAGTTAAAAGTTGGTATCTGCATTTTTGAAATATAAGCACAATGCCTGGTTAATAATGTTGCCAGACTTTTTAAGAAGCTATGACTAAAGTATGAACAGAACTAAAAAGCTCTAAAGCAATATATTTTCTGAATTCGTTTAATTAATCCTTTCAATAATCGTCTATTTGAGATGGGCAGAGTAACCTGCACTCTCAACAATTGAACGCACCTCATCAGCTGATAATGAATCTGTCTCGACAGTTAACAATTTGTCGGACGAAGTAACATCCACATTCCATTTTTCTATTTTTTCAGCTTTATCCAAAAAAGGGGTTACAGCCTTAATACAACCCCCACAATTAATATTGGTCTTAAATTGATACACTTTCATAATAATCTGCTTTATATAAGCTTAAACTTTAATTGATCCTCCTACAAATCTCTTATAAAGAACAAAGAGATTTAAAGACCTTAAAGTCCGTTGCGTAATAAACAATTACTAAAAAAAATAGTTCAATTAAGCTTAGGAAATTTATCATCTTAAATAAAAAAAACTTTAAATCACTTTTAAACACAGGTTATAAACAAGTTAGATCTATAAAATTAATTTGTAAATAAGAGTTTTATTCAAAAAAGTATAAAGCTACTTCTTGTAAAAACTATTGACAATTTAGCTTCCATAGAAGACTCTTTACCCTGAAAGTAAAAATTCACACTATCCTGCAAAAAAATGGAGCCACCGTATAAAAGGCAGCTCCATACATTAGTGAACTTAAAGTTTTAAAATCGTTACTTTTTAATAATTTTGACCACAAAAGTTTCACTATTTTTAAGAACAATTTTCACTATATAAACTCCTTGAGATAATCTGACAGTGGAAATTGGAATGTTCGTCCTATTGGATCCATTCTCTTTTAAAAGACTCTCTCCCACAATACTTACAAGCTCTACAAACTCAATTTCAGTGGGTGCAGATATATTTAAAATATCCGAAGCGGGATCGAGACTAACCAACAGCTTGGTGGATTTAGTTGCTTTAGCGGAGACCACAACAGCAACCAAATCATCAGCATCTCGAGGTGCTAACTTATTTTGCCCCAAACTTCGATGTAGAACACCAGTAATGGATGAAAATCCTTGATCCTTCTCAGCAGGATGCGAGTACCACAACTTGCTAATAAGACCTATTTTATCTCCGTCCGTGACCCAAAACTCCTGGGTTGCTCCTGGAACATCAACAGCAGAGACGTTTTTAATTTTCACCAACATACTCAAGAACTCTTCTGCAAATGGCAATTCAATAATTTTAGGAGTAAATGATTGACTGGTATTAATCATATGTGAAACACGAATATCGCTCAACTGAGCCATGTCATTTTCAAAACCTACTTTACCCACCAAATTGTATTCACCTTCTTCAGTTGCTGTATTAACAAAATTAGCATCGTTCACCAAGAGTCCACTCCAACCCTGTGAATCAGCATCTTGAAGAAACAAAGTACCCGAGGTTCCTTTTTTAGTTACCACCCCAGAAGTGGGTACGAATTGACCTATAAAAGCAGGCTCTTTTTTCTGATCGCGAATTTCATAAATCGTTTTATAAGAATCTCTGTTACCAGTAGTGAAGCTCCAAGTTATGCCCGCCCATGAATTAACAGGTAATTCTGCATCAACAATCGTACCTGCCTCTACTTCAATTTTATAAGATGTATTAGGATCTAATTTATCAGGAAGCAAAACAGTCACACTATTATTATGAATACGTATATCCTCACTGGCCATATCTATAGTGTAAATAGGCTCGCTTTCAGCAAGATTAGTTACAATGATATGCCCGGATCCTTTGGCAATATCTGCATCTAAATTTAAAAGTATAGTATTAAAAAAGAAATCATCCCATTCTTCATGATATAAGAAAAGATCGGTAGGTAGATCAACTGCACCATTAGTAGGGTAAAGAGTAAATCCTGGGTTAAATTGGGGCGAGAACTTCCCTCCTATACCTTGCGCAGTAGTAAAAGACCAAGTGAGACCTTCCCATTCATTGGCAGTAGGGGTAGAATTATCGACAATAGCTCCTGAAGGAATAACAACCTCATAAGTTGTATTAGGGGATAGATTTTTAGGCAAGCCTACTCTTAGTGAATTCCCTTCTATAGAAATAGCTGGATCGATAGCTACATCAAATGAATAAATAGGTGTAGGCTCGCCCTGTTTCGATATGGTAATACTACCAACGTTTTTCACAATTTCATCAACAAACACTAAAATAATATTACGTTCAGATTCCCACTCCCAAAACAGATCCTCATGATCTACCCCAGACCGGTAGATATAAAGGTCGGTATAAACACCTGTTTCATTTTCTGAAGGATGAATCTCTTCCCAAGGTGCTAATCCAGTAAAAAAATCACTTCCTTGTCTATTTCCAGTAGTAAATGACCAAGCAATTTCGTCACTTAAGTTAGGGATGGGCTCTTCTTTGTCTGCAAAAGCTTCAGCATCCACAACAACTTCATAAGTAGTATGTGGATCAAGGATTTCTGGAAGAGTTATTCGTAAAGTCTCCCAATCTACATGAATATTTTCAGCCGTTGCCACATCGAAAATATAAATGGGTGAACCTTCTCCTTGTTTTGATATGGTGATATTTCCAGTATTCAAAGCAATTTCTTCATGAAACTCAATAACAATATCATGTTTGGATGACCACGCCCAAGGATTTTCGTTGCTATCAATGCCTGACATAAAATTATAAAGATCTATAGGTACATCAATAGCATTATCCTTTGGATATAGATCAGACGCTAAATAGGGTCCTGCAAAAACATTATCTACTAATTGAAGCGAGATTACATTGGAAACAACACTACTATTTGAATTGTCAACAATCCTAAGATTAATGGTTTCTGAATTTACGTCTAGCGGTAAATTAAAATTAAAAGCTCCTAAAGTTGCATCCACAACTTCCAACCCTTCTGCAGGTTGCCACTCAGTTTCATCAGCAAACTGCATTTCAAATCGAATCTCTTCAACATCCACCGCAATCCAGGTGAACTTTAGTTCATCGTTGGGATAAAAAATAGGACCACCCGCTACACTAAAGCCAGTAAGTGATGGATTGTAGTTGGTAATGGAGATGTTATCAACATTTAGGCGACGATCTTTGCTATTTTCGTCATCAGTGGCTCTTACTATTCGCATTCGCACATCTCCTGACATATTAACCTTAGCATAAAATGTGGTAATATCGTCGGTAGTAGGAGCGGTGAAGTCATCACCAGCCTGAAACCAAGTTAAACCGTCATCAAGAGTATATTCAACTTTCCAATCCACTTGGGGGTCGGTTCCAAATCTTCTATATTGAAAAGTGATAGAGCCAATACCATCAGGCTTTTCAGTTAGCAAGACCAACTCAGAGTTAGCATATCCTCTGAAGCGTGCAGAACGATCATCAATTTTCCAGTCACTTGCAGAAGAAGGACTACTTATTACTACTTCCGTAAGTTCCCAGTTATAGCCATTCATAGTAACTGTACCAGTGGCATAAGCTCCTTTTGTTACCCCTTCAAAATCTGCAATAACTTGTGCGGAAATTGAAGAAAAGCTCAACAGCAATAAAGAGATAATTAAATTTGTAAAGAGTCGTTCATTTTTCATAGCTATTAGATTAAAAGGTTAAAAGTTATTCTCCGCATTGTGAAGAATAATCACAAAAGCATTAAATTAATGTAGATGAACATTTTGAGAAGTTATAACTTTAATATGAATAGAGCAAAAATAGTTTCAAAAAAAATAGGTTATTACCTATTTTTTTATACAAGATAATTGCTAATCTATTATTTGCCGAATTTTTTATAAGATTTAAGCAGGTTAATGTTCGTTTTAAACAAAACTATAAGTCGCTTTAACAATGATATAGTTAAATGTACTTATCTACTGACCTCTTTTGATTTAACTTGGTATGTATGCTTAATTGTTGTATTGCAAGCAAATGGACAAAAGGTTGAAAAATGACTATATGGATTATCGTCTAACAATCAGATATTAAATTGATTGACTCGTTAAATTAGAAAAAAACTCATCTTACATAAAAAAAATTAACCAGTACAATTAACTTTAAAAAGAGGAAATATTTGTTTTTCAGGATTAAATTGATTTGTTTTCCGAAACATTAGTTAGTAACTTAATTTCATTTTAAAATTTAAGCAGGAATAGGTTCATGATTAAAAAAACCTATTGATCAAGTAGAGATAACCCTATTTGGCTTGGACGTGTATAAGTTTTAATAGAGTGGGAATGTTTTTAAGATTGGCAAAAGTAGTTCGAGGTTTTTTTACTCCATTGTGTAAAATGGCGAAGGTATCAATGAAAATGAAAAATGGAATAAAATGAAAAACATAGATTTGAATATTTTCAAGGGCGTTAAACCAAAATTACATCCTGAAAAAGGGAGGGTTTTGATTGCAGAACCTTTCTTACAAGGTCCTTATTTTGCAAGATCTTTGATTTTATTAACAGAACACAGCGAAGAGGGATCCGTAGGGTTTGTATTAAATAAAGCAACGGATGTCTATCCTGATGAAGTGATTGACGATCTCTTTAATTTCAATGGTGAGTTGTTTATAGGTGGCCCTGTTTCATCCAACTCTCTTCACTTCCTTCATACCTTAGGCGATCAAATATCTGGAGCTGTAAAAATCACCAATTCTATCTACTGGGGCGGCGACTTTGAACAAATAAAAAAACTCATAAACGAGGGTAAAGCAGACAATAAATCGGTGCGGTTTTTTGCGGGTTATTCAGGATGGACAGCAGGACAATTAGAAAGTGAAATTGCTGAAGAATCGTGGATTGTTACTTCTTTGCATGACCATCAAATAATGACTGGAGATGTCGAGTCTATTTGGAAGGAGAGCCTAAAAAGTGTAGGCGATTTATATAAAACATGGAGCAATTTCCCCAGCAACCCTACTTTTAACTGATGGAAATTGCTTGACATAACCTCTCATAAAGCACTTTTGCCACACGGGAATAAAATCTTTGGTTCTTCAAAGCTACTACCCAGCGAATTCCGGAAATCACATTGGTTAAGAAGAGTTCATCTGAGTTTAAAAGATCTTCTTCTGTTGCTCCTTGATTTTCCATCACTAAAACACCTTCTGCTTTAGCCAGTCGAATGATCTCTTTACGCATAATTCCGTCCACACACCCTGATGAAACAGCTGGGGTAAATAATGCACCCTCTTTCATCCAAAATATGTTTGAACTCACCGATTCAACAAATCGGCCTTTTCCATTCACAACATAAGCATCGTTTAAACCATGCTCACGCGCATAAATTCCAGCCAAAATATTCGCTTGAGCAGATAAGGTCTTGAAAGGTGAAGCTGGTGAAAAGTGTCTGGAGAAATCGATATAAAACCCCATATGCAATCCCTCCTCAGACCACTGATACCCTTTAACGTTTAAAGGTTCAACTTCGATCAACCAAGAACAACTCAAATTGTCGGGCGTATATAATCCCTCTCCCCGACGAAAAAGAGAAATTCGAACTCGTGCATCGTTAAAAACTCTATTCTTAACCAGCAGATCCAATACTTGTGCCTCTAACTCCTCCTTTAAAGGGAAACCACCTCTAAAAAATCTCAAAGCAGCCATTCCTTGCACCATTCTGTCATAGTGGGAATTCCAAAACAACAGTCTCCCCTTGTGATAATGAATCGTTTCAAACAATCCATCTCCGAAACGAAAGGCTCTATTTGTAGAACGTACAAAAAAAGTCTCAGTGTGGCGCAACACACCGTCGTAAACAATATACTTCACATTCTTAAGGTTTTATCAGTAACAACTAAAAATGTATCAGCTCGTAGAAAAAATGTTGAAGCAACGAAGGATCAGATAGAATTGGAAAGAGCATTCCATATAGTGCACCCCAAAAGTGGGCATCATGTCCAACATTGTCCACTTGTTTTTTCGCCATGTAAGCTGAGTAGGCCAGGTAAACGACTCCAAAAACAATCCCTGGGATGGGAATAATGGCAAATAAATATATAAAACGGTAAGGGTCGAAAAAAATAGATGCAAAGACAACTGCCGAAACTGCTCCTGATGCGCCTACGGCATTATAGTTAGGATTGTCTTTGTATTTTATAATACTATAAAGTGCGGAAAGAGGTAATGCGGAGAGGAAAAATACTAAAAAACGTACCTCTGTCCAGCCTGGCAAGTAATAACCAAAATAAAAGAGTACAGCATGACCAAAAGAGTAGAGCACAAACATATTCACCAACAAATGCGTCCAATCCACATGTAAAAAACCATGCAAAATAGTGCGTAAGTATTGTTTACGATGGACAATACTCCATGGATTCAGTTGAAAGCGGTACATGATTTCACGTTGATTGAAAGCAGCAAAGCTCATAACACTAATGGCGATAATCAGGATAATGTGTACAGACATAAATGGATATTTTAAAAAACTTAATCTGAAATAGTCAATAAATAATTTTCACTCCTTTGGATAGATTAATGCAAAATTTTATATACCATCTCTTGTAACAACTCTTCGGGCGGAGTGTTCACATTGCCAAATCCTTTAGACTTCATATCGTATTCGCGAAGAAGAGAAATTATTTGTGCCACCTTAACACCTGAGAAATTTCTGGCTCCCGTTTGATAATCACTCACAAAAAAAGGATTAATCTTTAGTTGGGAGGCCACATTTCCTTTGCTTTTATCGGTCAAATAGTAATAGGTTAACAATTTGCTAAAATAACCAAATAAAACGGCCGTAATGGCTGGCATGGGATACTTTTTCATATCGCCAGAAAAAGCTTTCACGATACGGTTGGCTTTCAACACGTCCTTTGTATAAAGAGCTTTTTGAAGTTCAAAAGTGTTATACTCCTTACTAATGCCAATATTTTTATACACATGGTCTGATGAAATTAAAGTGAACCCTGGCCCCATTGCCACCACAAGTTTGTCCACCGCCTGCACCACTTTCTCCAATTCAGTCCCCAAAAAATCTGTAAGCATAATCAGCGCTTGTGGCTCAATAGAGAGACCTCTCTGCTTCAAATAGCCATTTATCCATTGCCCCATCTGGTTATCATACAACTTTTTTCCTTCGAAGATAACTGCTTGTTTTTGGGCTTTAAGAGCATTATAAATCTTTGTGCGTTTGTCTAAACTTTTGTATTTATAGCTGATGACTAATATTGTGGAAGGCTGAGGGTTTTTGAAATAACTCTCCAACAGATCCATACCATCCAACTGCTGGGCTTCGCGCAGCATAATTAATTGTCGTGGGGCACCCATGGGGTAACGACGTGCTGCATGAACAACATTTGTTGCATCGGCGTCTTTCCCATAAAAAACCGTCTCATTAAAACCGCGCTCTTCTTCCTTTAATGCTTTGGCCTGAATCTCAGAAGCCAACTTATCAATAAAGTAGGGTTCTTCGCCACTTAAAAAATAGATGGGTGCGAACTCTCCGGCTGAAACTTGTTTTAATATCTCCTCAAATGTCATATTTTATTCTTTTGACCAAATATAATTCTGTGAACTCATTAGCTTACAATTAATACTACCAATTGTCGAACTTCAGATGCTTCACCGATCTTCCATTGTGAATAATTTCTTCCAATGCTTTCACGCCAACTCGGATATGATTTTCCACAAAATCTTGCGTTACGCGTTTATCACTTTCAGCAGTTTTAATACCTGCTGAGATCATAGGTTGATCAGAAACCAAAAGCAGAGCTCCTGTAGAAATTGAATTAGCAAACCCCACAGTAAAAATGGTGGCAGTTTCCATATCAATAGCGATGGCTCTTGTTTTACTTAAATACTTCTTAAATCGTTCATCGTACTCCCACACTCTTTTGTTGGTCGTAAACACGGTGCCCGTGAAATAATCTCGCCCAAAATCTCGCACAGCGGATGATACTGCTCGCTGTAAACTAAATGCAGGAAGTGCGGGTACCTCGGGGGGTAGATAGTCATCTGACGTTCCTTCACTGCGAATGGCGGCTATGGGCAAAATCAAATCGCCCAATTTGTTGATATTTTTCAATCCACCACATTTACCTAAAAACAATACTGCTTTAGGCTTAATAGCACTTAACAAATCCATGATGGTGGCAGCATTTGGACTACCCATTCCGAAATTTATGATGGTAATTCCATGCGCACTACAATTGGGCATATTACTGTTTTCACCCACAACTGGTGATTTGTACCATTTCGAAAACAACTCCACATAATAGGCAAAGTTGGTGAGTAATATATATTCAGTAAAATCTTCCAAGGGACGACCTGTATAACGAGGAAGCCAATTATCGACTATTTCTTGTTTTGTTTTCATAAATCTATATTTTGTTTTTTAACTGCCATATGTAATACACAAAAAAAATCATTTCCCTTTGTGAGACAAAAACTTCTCATGGCTCGTTTCATGACATTCACTTTAATTATTACACATGTTGTGGCAACAGCATTTCCTGTTAGAATATTATGAATAGCTAAACCTTATTTCCTTCTTCAAAATTCACACGAAGATACATTTTTAGCCTTAAATATAAAACATACAGTATTAGTTTCATTTCGTTATGAGAATCAGAAATAGACAATTTACTACATTTCGCCAACTTCTATCCTATCCCTCATTATTTTTTCCCAAGTTTGCAACTCAAAACTATCCAACAAATGCAAAAGCTCAATTTACCACATTACCAACCAAGAATTGTTTATGAAAATGATAAACCGCGGATTTTCGATGTAATTCGCAAAAAGTTCGTTGCATTAACTCCCGAAGAGTGGGTGCGCCAACATTTTATTCATCTATTATTGAGTCTAAAATATCCCGCTGCACTAATGGCAGTTGAAAAACTGGTGCGGGTAAACAATCTGCGTCAACGTGCAGATTTGGTAGTATATAATCGTAAGGGAGAAGCGGCTTTAATTGTTGAGTGCAAAGCGCCTGAAATTGAACTTTGTGATAAAACCATACAGCAAGCTGCAAGATACAATATTCAGTTAGACGTTCCCTTTATAATAGTGACTAACGGGATGGCCACTTACTGTGTATTCACTCATCCCAACACCAAAAAACAAACTGTTTTAACTACAATTCCCACTTACGAAAATCTGAACGCTCCTTCGGATCTATCTTTTGAAGCATCAACTCATTAACAAATCCATCTTTGGTTCGTACCCAATCTTTTTTAACGCCGATCAATTCAAAGCCAGATTTGGTAAAAAGATGTAGGCTGGCAGCATTGGTCTCGGAAATATTACAATAGATCTGATGCAACCCCAAAGTGTCAAAAGCATAGTTACACAAAAGATCTAATGCCGACGTGGCCATCCCTTTATCACGCCACTTTTTATGTATCATTATACCTACCCCTGCACGTTGATGATGTGCGTCAAATTCAAAAAGATCTATCATCCCAATGGTTTCAAAAGGCTTCTTTTCTGAAATAACATCAATCATCAATCGTAATTGACCCGCTTCGTAGATATCGTTTTGTGCCATTAAAACATATTGTTCAATCTGGTGTCGACTGAAAGGAGCTAATGTATTACTTACAGCCCACAACTCTCGATCGTTTTCCCACTGGTAAATAAGATCTACATCTTCTAACTCCACTCCACGCAAACTTATTTTTTCATTTTCAACCATAATTCCCTCTTAAAATAACCTTACATCTATATTCGGAAAATATCTTCACCTCAATTTTGTTTCCACAAACCTATTACTGTATTCTCTTCGGAAGAGATAACTTTAAAAAACTCTTCCCGACGTGAATCCAACCAGACCAATTGCGGAATATTCATTCCGTTCTTCTGAACAAACCAAATGGCTTCTGAAGGTTTCAAAGTAGCCATATCCATCCATGTAGTAATCCAATTATCTTTTGTATCGTGAGGTTTTATCATTTCCCACTCTTTACTATTATCAAACCTCTCATCTGCTGAGTCATGTGTAACCAAAATATTCTTCTCTCGTACTTTTTTTTCAACCCAACTGTTTTTCTCTTTTCGTTTTAATTGTTGCTCTTTAATTTTCGACATCAATTGGGTAAACAAGAAGACCAAAGGACGCATCAAACGGTTAATCCCGCTATTGAAATGGATATCATAAAAAAGAGCCATAGCTCCAAAAAAAATCTTTACATAACGAGCGTCTTTGACGGTGCTTTCGCCTTTAAAATGGATTATTGAGATCATGGGATTGTAATAATTTTTATAACCCCCTTTCACTAATCGCCAAGAAAGATCAATATCTTCTCCGTACATAAAAAACCGTTCGTCAAATGCACCACATTTTTTAACGGCTTGTGCACGAAGCACCATGAAAGCGCCTGATAGTATCTCAACTTCATTCACCTCATGAATGGAAAGATGACCCATATAATAACCTGCCAACCAACTGGAGCGCGGAAACAAGCGTGTAATTCCTGAAAATCGACAAAACGAACGAAAGAGCGTGGGAAGCCCTCGCTTAGATTCAAGAAGAAACTCACCTTTTCCATCAGTCATATAAGCACCCATACCTCCGCATTGAGGATGTTGTTTCATAAAAGATAAAATATTGTCCACCAAGTTTTCATCCACTATGGTATCAGGATTCAACATTAAATAATAGTCTCCATTTGCTTGTGAAATGGCTTGATTACATGCTCGTCCAAAACCTACATTATCCTCATTGGCAATCACTTTCACTTTAGGATAATAGGTTCGGAGCACCTCCACAGTTGCATCATTACTATTGTTGTCCACCACAAAAATTTCCATCCGATCATCAGGAAGCCAGAGTAAAGAATCCAAACAGAGTCGTAAAAAGGAAAGACAGTTATAGGAAACAATAACAACAGACAACAAAACTTTGGGGTTATTAACGCTCTTTTTGTGTTCCATTTTAAGAATATAAGCAACTCAGACACTCAAATAAGGGAAAATAAATTTTAAACTCAATTTTCAATATAAAGTTTGTACATTTACTATTAAATCTTACGAAGATACAACTTGCTTAATGAAATCTAAATTCACGCATCAAACAATATTAATAAATCAGATAAATTATGAAAATTCTCAATTACTCATTCAAATTACTCTTCGTAATTATAGGACTACAAGTGATTGTATCCTGTCAGCAAAAAGCGGAATTAGAAGTTCCAGCCATCTTCTCAGACAATATGGTTCTTCAGCAAAACCAAAGTGTAACCATCTGGGGCATAGGCAATCCAAAGTCTAAAGTTCTTATCACTGCAGATTGGGGTACCCAATCCGAAACTACTGTAAATGCCGACAGCACCTGGGAAACAACACTCAGCACCATAGAAGCGGGCGGCCCCTACCGTATCACCATTTCCAGTGGAAATCAAAAAATCGACATCAACAATGTTCTTTTAGGAGAAGTATGGTTGGCATCAGGTCAATCAAATATGGAAATGCCTTTGGCGGGCTGGCCACCCATGGATACCATTGAACATTCGGCGGTTACCATTGCCAATTCAGACAATCCGAATATCCGAATGTTTACCGTGGTTAAAAACGCAAGTTCAATTCCTTTAAATAACTTGACTGGCTCATGGGAACTCTCATCTCCTGAAACTTCTGGAAGTTTCAGTGCTACGGCCACTTTTTTTGCGCTCAAACTCTATGAGGAGCTAAATGTGCCCATTGGAATTATTCACAGCAGTTGGGGTGGGACTCCCATCGAAGCATGGATAAGCAATGAAATGTTGTCTATTGATACAGATTTTAAAGAGATAACTGAAAAACTGAAAAATCAAAGTGTACAACAAGAAAAATACAACCAATGGTTAAGTAGTTTAAAATCAGTAAACATTGTCGCAAGTAATGAAAACAAACATCCCTTTAAAGGATTAGATGTCTTCGATTCCTATTTCACAAATCCTAAGTTGGAAACCGATGATTGGAATACGATGAAACTTCCTGGAAATATTGAACAAACAGAAATAGGTGAGTTCGATGGTGTGGTCTGGTTCAGAAAAGAGTTTGTTATTCCTACAAGTTGGGAAGGAAAAGAGCTTACAGTTAGTCTGGGGGCTATTGATGATATGGATGTAACCTATCTTAACGGAAACAAAATAGGTGGCATTGAAGAAGCTGGCTTTTGGCAAATGGAAAGAAAATATACTGTTGCCGCTGACAAAGTTAAAACAGGAGAAGCTGTTTTAACCATTAAAATGACAGACACCCAAGGAGGTGGAGGTTTTACAAGTGCTTCTTCTGTTATGCGTATTCACCCTACCGACGACTCAGCTGTAGCTTTATCTTTAGCTGGAGATTGGAAATACAAAGTTGCTGCAGAAATAGCTGGAGGCAAATTATATCTTTTCGATCCTGAGACTGAAGAATACGCCAATCGTCCAAAGCTTGAATTAGCTATAACCTCTCACACGCCATCTGCTCTTTACAATGCTATGATTGCGCCACTTCTACCTTACACCATCAAAGGAGCCATCTGGTATCAGGGAGAAACCAATGTGGGGAGAGCCAACCAATACATGCGCTTAACTTCTATGTTGATAACCGACTGGCGCAACCGTTTTGAAAATGAAACAATGCCATACTATTACGTTCAATTAGCACCATGGCACTATAATGACCCCAACTCTTCATCGTCAGCAAATCTTCGGGAAGCTCAGCGTAGAATGCTCTACATTCCACATAGCGGTATGGCTGTAACATTAGATATTGGAAATATTGATAACATTCACCCCGCAAAGAAAAAAGAGGTGGGTGAACGTTTATCCCTATGGGCGTTAAACAATGACTACGGCATAGAAACTCCTTATTCGGGTCCGATGCTTACCACTAAAGAAATCGCTGGCAATAAAATTATATTGAGCTTTGATTTTGTGAACGAGGGTTTAGAAATACGGAAAGAGATACCCAATCAATTCGAGATTTCAGACGAAAATGGCCAATTTTATGCAGCCCAAGCAAAAGTAGTAGGCGACAAAATTGAAGTTTATTCAGCCAAAGTTAAGAATCCTGTAGATGTCCGTTATGCCTATAAAAATGGTTCTCAAGCTTCCCTATTCAATGGAGCAGGGTTACCAGCCCCCTCTTTCACCACCGAAAATGAAATAGAAAACTAACCAAGTTAGATTGTAAAACCGCTCAAATAATTTAGGAGTTTGTAATTATCACAATTACAAACTCCTAAATTTCATTCAAAAGCAAAAATACAAGGTTCAAAACTTATAGTTCGACCATTGTATAACCATATTATTCCTTGTGTATGAAATTTTCAAATAAGATAAAATATGGATTGCAATTTTTTCTCTTTATAAGTGTAGATGCTGAGCCACATACAGATATCCAAAGAGCAGCTATCTCATGTAATATTTCCCATAAATTCTTAGAAGCTATAGCAGTTGATCTAAAAAAACAGGGTCTATTAGCTGTAAAACGGGGTGCAGGTGGCGGATACAAATTAGCCAAAAAAGCTCATGAAATTACAGTTCCAGATGTAGTAAGAACGCTTGACAAAAAAGAGTTGGTGAAGAATATTCCTAAAAATGAAATAACGCAACAAGTAGGAGATAAGATCCTTACCAATACACAACAAGGCTTTTGGAACCTAATGAGAAAAGTCTCTTTAGTGGATATTCAAAAGATGTATTATATCTAAAATTGCTACGGCATCACATAAACTTTCACTTTGTTACTGCTATCTAAAGAATTTCTTTAACTGATAAAGAATATAGGCTACCTATACAGCAAATCGACAATATCTCAACAGTTAGTCACCATTATTCGACCACAGAAGCTTGCTTAATTTTACTTTTAAAAAGTTTTGAAAGAACTGTTTTCAATTCCAAATCTGAAGGGTTTATATCAAAAACATGATCTGGCTGGAGATAAGTCACTTTTTTCTCTTTCATGAATCGCTTTTCCCCACCACCAGTAATATTAAGCATTACAATAGATGCTTTAGGAATTGATCCTGCCTCCACCTCTTTAATTAAAGAGGCCACAGCTGCAGCAGCGGCGTGATAAATATCATTGCCTTCTAACTCCTCAAAAAGAGAAGCAGCAGAACTGATCTCGTCATTGGTAACGGCAATAACATCTCCTCCAGCATCTTGCAAAGCGTCATACAATCCACCCGCAATTGGATAAGGGGGTTTACGATTAGATAGAACTTTACCTAAGATCTCTTCCACTTGCTGACGGGCTAAATCGTCGTCTAAAGGTAACATATCTCTGGAACCAGCCTTCCAAGCATCATGAATAGGTAGAAACGGTGCATTTTGAGATACCATTAGCTTCATTTTGTGCGTCCCAAATCGACCATCTACAATCAGTCGGTCATTAGCCTCCCAAGCTGCGATTGCGCCAGTTCCACTCCCTATTGCTTGAAAATAGTAGTCAGGAATACGACCGATAAAATGAGCTGCAGAGAGAACTGTTGTTCCCATTCCATCACGGCGTGCCACATTCTTTGCTCCTCCTTCAGGAAAAAAACCTGGAAATGAGCAAGCCTGATTGGACAAAGCAATGGCATCAAAGTAATCGCTTCCTGAACGGGTGGAAATAAGCCGAACATGTGGAAGAACAGGCTCATCGAACCACAGAGCATCTAAATTGTCTTCAGGGACACAGAGCAACAGAGGAATATTATTATCTGAACATACACGCGCAAAAGCACGGGCTGTATTACCAGCTGAAGCAACTACAAGTACACCTTTATGATCGGGCGAAAGACGCCCACCAACAGCAAAAGCTTCTGTCTCTTTAAACGAACAAGTGCGCATATTGGCGCCCTTTTCTGGCCAGTATCCACTAAATGTAATATACAAATTTTCCAATCCTAAGTGATTCGCTAAACCAGCACTTTTATAGGTGATAGGAGCAGAAGAACCTTTTAAAAACCGTTGAACTGGCAACCAATCTGCAAATCGAAAGATTCCCATGGATTCGTGCTCCACATTAATCTGAACCTCTTCATACACTGTACGAATCAAAGTAGGAGAATTTTCATCAGGTGCATCTAACGTCCAACCTTTATCACTAAACTGTTGTCCAGTTTTCACGGATTGCAAGAGATATTCGGTGGGATTAAAATCGATTTCCATCTGTCTATAATTTGATTTTTAGTTGCTAAATAAGGCTTTTCAACTTTGATTAATTACCTCTTATTGAATATATATACTTGGCTTACTTCAAAAAGTATTGAATTTATACACCTACAAAAATAAGGGTTTATAAACAATGCCCTTTGGGTATTAATACCCATTTAGGTGATTTTCGAAGACTAGGAAAAGGGAAAAAATAGAATGATTAACGAGAATTATGTCCCTGCTCGGCGAAGTGTGGGACTTCGTCGCCTAAAACCTGTAGTTTACAACTACGAATCTTACTTAATAAAATAACGACAAAGTTGAAAACTTCGCCGAGCAGGGACATGGTGCGGTTTTAATTAGTCGTGATACATATTGTAGAATCAATAATCAATAGGGGACATTTTTTGTGATGTGGAAAAAACCACCCCGTCCTTCGGACACCCCTCCTTATAAAGGAGGGGAGCAAGAAGTTGTGAACTCTGTTGGCTGCAACCTCCTTCTCAAAGAGGGGAGCAAGAAGTTGTGAACCCTGTTGGCTGCACCCTCCTTCTCAAAGAGGGGTGCAAGAAGTTGTGAACTCTGTTGGCTGTCTCCTCTTTCTCAAAGAGGGGTGCGAAAAGTTGTGTACCCTTCTAACTCCCCTCCTTCTCGAGGAGGAGTACGAAAAGTTGTGTACCCTTCTAACTCTCCTCCTTCTCAAGGAGGAGTACCCAAAGGGGGAGGTGGTTACAAAACCTCGCCCTTTGTAGATTTTCATCGAATCTATCGTCGCATAGAATTTATTAAAATGTTTATTCTATAATATCATCTATTCGAATCCTTTGTAGAATTCATTGATGTTTTATTTTTTTATGGTTATCCTTTTTTGCATCAAAAAAAACAAATTTTCATCATTTATCCCATCACTAAAGTGTGTGAGAAAAATCAATAGCTCCATTTACGAGGTGCAGGGTAAAACAAATGGTTTTTATATCATTGTATTAAATATTAGGTGCAAAAACGGATATACATATTTAAAATTAACTATTGGAAATAAAAAGATCCAAAAAACCAAAATAAAAAAGCATTGAAAGTTCTTCAATGCTTAATCTCTTTATCCAGTAAATATTACTTTATTGGCTTTTAAAAATCCACACTGTAGAAAACTTACTCTGCTTACGATACTCTTCCATCTCTTTTTTAGCTTCTTGCAAATTTTTGTAAGACTGCAATGCAACCCGATGGTGACCTTTCCCATCATCTAATATATAAGAATCTCTAAATCCTTGTTGAACAAAATCATTTTTGATAATAAGAGCCTGTCGTGCTGTCTTTAAACTGGCGGCAATCAGATGATATTTGTTGTTCTCAACCTTTTCTTTTGACTGTTCTTTATAAATAGTATTAACAGACGCTGCTTTCTCCTGTGTGACGATTACTTTAGGTATTTCAACAGATACATTTTTCACGTTAAATATATCTGACAAATTGGCTTGTGAAACAGTTGGAGTATTTAAATTATTCGTAGCCAGAAAGAAAAACCCTGTCATTAATGCAGCTACTGCTACCCAATAACGCGACAACTTTGTTTGAAAAACTGGAGTCGGTTGAGTTCTATACCCCATTCGCACCTCGCGTTTATAATCCGCAGGTTCAAACCTAAAAGAGGTGAGGCCAAATGCCTCAGGCAAAAAAGTATTGACTTCTTTAGGAGTAAAAAGCAAGTTGCCGATGGCATCGCCTCTGAAACTACCTATATTATCCATACCTACCAACTGACCAGCAAAAACATCAGAATGTATTTTTGCAACAAAAGCACCAATATTATTTGTCGCTTCTGAATAACTAATACCTTCTTGTTGCGCCACATAGTTGGTAAGTAAACCATCATTATGTGAGAGGCTACGATTAAATCCAATCTCTTTATTAGGCGGCATAAAAAGATGTAGCTCTTCATTTATTTGTGCCGTCTGACGATTGGCTACAAAACCACCCAACCCTGGCACTATCACACAATCATGATAGTGCAAAAGATGCGAAATGTATTTAATCATTGTAGTCATATTACTGCAAATATAAGAATTTTTATTGCCAAGAATGAAACCATTTGAAAAATAATAGTGCAATTAATAATAACAAAATAACTTTGGATAGAACGCAATTTCAACTTTAGGTATTATCCAAAAACAAATCATAAAAAGTTTCATTTTCGGTTCAAGGTTTGTTTTAGATCCAAGAGATATTATCAATCAAGACCTATCGAGATATTTCTCTACAAGTGAAAAATATTTACAATTAAAAAACAAAAGACTACGTCAAATGGTTATAAGAAATTAATAATACTTTCTAAACATCCTTTTGAATTTTATAAATCAGCTGGCGTTTAAAGTTTAAAGCGGACTCGTATTATGACGATTATTCCTTTAACGTAAACACCTAATCGGCCTTCAATTTAAAATAATTACATAAAAACACTTGTCCATATGTCCTTAGAACCAAGGCTTTTAACCGACAACTCAAGACTTAAGGAGATCTATAACCTAAGAGTTAATGTTTGGGAAAGCTCAGAAAACAACCAAATCGTCAACCGACATCTCTTCCCCAATGGATGGTACGATGATTTGGATGACAAAGCCTACCATTGGATTGTAACCAATGAGCAAGATGAAATCATTGCATCGGCACGTTTGAACATTTTCAACCAGATGGAAGAATTTCCTTTTTATGAATCGATCAAGGACTTAAATATTCCAAAAGAAGCTCCATTTGGTTTTTACAGCCGACTGGTGGTTCATCCAAAATATCGGGGTTTGAAACTAAGTCTTAAGCTAGTAGCTAGCAGAATGCTTTTTTGTGAAGCCTTGAAAGTTCGATGGCTTCAGGCACACATCAGCAGCGATATGATGAAAAGGATACTTAATAGGTATGACTTTGATGTGATTGGTCAAGTAGCCGTTAATTACCACGCATCTACAGAACCCCATGTAGTTAATGTCTTTATAAAAGATTATCACTACAACAAAGAAGAAAAATAGAAAAATGTTACTTTCAAGCTATAGCTGAAGCAAGCTATTTCAAAAGCATTCAAAACCATATAATACCTCAAATCCTCTTAAAATTTCATATTAATGCCTATTTTTACTTTTTATAAAAAATAGTGAGATGGGTAAAAAACAGATCTTAGTAACAGGTGGAACTGGATACATTGGTTCACATACAGTAGTAGAATTACAAAACGCAGGTTTTGAGGTTGTGATAGTGGACAATCTAAGCAATTCGAAAATAGAGGTAGTAGATGCCATAGAAAAAATTAGCGGCAAGAAACCCTCATTTATAAATATCGATTTAGCCGACAGCAAAGCAACAGATGCTTTTTTTGATCAACACAAAGGAATTGATGCTATCATCCATTTTGCTGCCTATAAAGCAGTAGGAGAATCTGTTCAAAAACCTTTAGCGTATTATCACAACAATCTCAATTCGTTGATGAATCTTCTTTCAAATATGAAGAAGCATAAAATTGAGCATCTGGTATTTAGCTCCAGCTGCACAGTTTATGGACAACCCGATCAATTGCCCGTTACAGAGCAAACGCCTCGCAAACCAGCCGAATCTCCTTATGGTAATACCAAAGCAATTTGCGAAGATATTATGAATGATTTTTGCCAAGTAAACAAATCAATAAATTGCATTGCGCTGCGCTACTTCAACCCCATCGGCGCACATCCATCGGCTCTTATTGGCGAATTGCCCTTGGGAGTTCCCAACAATTTGGTTCCTTTCATTACACAAACTGCAGCTGGATTGAGAAAAGAATTGAGCATTTTTGGAGATGATTACAACACCCCAGATGGAACAGCTATTCGCGACTACATCAATGTGGTAGATTTGGCCGATGCACATGTAGTAGCTATAAATCGCTTGCTCAATAACAAGCAAAAGCAAAACTATGAGTACTTTAATATTGGAACTGGCAATGGCGTGTCGGTAATGGAATTGGTACAGTCATTCATCAGAGTAACTGGCGTAGCTCTTCCCTATAAAATAACCCCAAGAAGAGCTGGGGATATTGAGAAAATTTGGGCTGACACTTCTTTGGCAAATAAAGAATTGGGTTGGAAGGCTGAAAAGTCTGTGGATGAAACTCTCCTTTCTGCTTGGAACTGGGAGAAAAGCGTACAAAAACTTTAACAACAATCATATTATGAAGACAATACTTATTACTGGTGGTGCAGGGTTCATTGGAGCGCATGTGGTACGTTTGATGGTTCAAAAATATCCTGATTATAAAATTGTTAATTTGGATGCACTCACTTATGCTGGAAATTTAGAAAATCTGAAGGATGTTGAATTAAAGCCAAACTACACCTTCGTAAAGGGCGATATTACCGATGCAAAACTGCTTAATCGCCTTTTTGCCCAATACCATTTTGATGGAGTTATTCATTTGGCTGCGGAATCACACGTAGATCGATCCATCTCCAATCCCATGGAGTTTGTCAACACCAATATTATAGGTACTGTAAACCTTCTAAATGCAGCCAGAATGGAGTGGAAAGAGGACCAAGAGGGAAAACTCTTTTACCATATTTCTACGGATGAAGTATATGGCTCTTTAGGGAAGACGGGGCTTTTTACCGAAAGTACTTCCTACGATCCACGCAGCCCCTATTCTGCTTCAAAAGCAAGTAGCGATCATCTGGTGAGAGCCTATTATCATACATACGGAATGCCTATTGTTATCAGCAACTGCTCCAACAACTATGGTCCCAACCAATTTCCAGAGAAGTTGTTGCCATTGTCCATCAACAATATTCTCAACAACCGTCCTATCCCCATTTATGGAAAAGGCGATAATGTGCGCGATTGGTTGTATGTAGAAGATCATGCTGCAGCCATAGATCTTATTTATCATAAAGGGCGACACGGAGAAACTTACAATATTGGGGGCATTAATGAGTGGACAAATATCGACCTCATTCATCTGCTGTGCAAGGTGATGGATAAAGAACTCAATCGTCCAGCTGGTACTTCTGAAAAGCTAATTACTTTTGTGAAAGACCGTGCTGGGCATGATCAACGGTATGCCATCGATTCTTCAAAACTTATAAAAGAATTAGGTTGGAAACCTACCTTGCAATTTGAAGAGGGATTGGAAAAAACTGTAAAATGGTATTTGGCCAATCAGGAGTGGATGCGAAATATACTCTCAGGAGATTATGAAGAGTATTACAACAAACAATATGGGGTGTAGCAGAAAATAATTATATAAGGTAAAGCTTCGACAAGCTTAGCTACCCGAGTTAGGTTTGTTGAGTTTGTCGAAGCAACCATCTTTTCTTTGATTTCTGAACTATTCTACCGTTACAGACTTGGCCAAATTTCGTGGCTGATCCACATCACAACCCCGCATCACCGCAATGTGATAGGATAATAGCTGCAACGGAATAACAGCCAACAGTGGAGAAACAGCTTCGTGACATTTTGGTATTTCAATGATATGATCGGCCATTTTACCAATAACTTTATCCCCACGAGTAACCAGAGCAATCACTTTCCCTTTTCGGGATTTCACCTCCTGAATATTACTCACCATTTTATCGTATGAACTGTCATCGATGGCCAATGCGATAACAGGCATTTTTTCATCAATCAATGCAATGGGACCATGTTTCATTTCTGCTGCTGGATAACCTTCAGCATGAATATAACTGATCTCTTTTAACTTAAGAGCTCCCTCCAACGCTACTGGGAAAAGCAATCCTCGTCCCATATAAAATGTATTGGTTACATCTTTATAAATTGATGCAATCGCTTTAATTTTAGACTCTTTTTGCAAAACCTCTTCAATCTTTGCAGGTATTTGAGCCATCTCATGAATCAACATTGCATAATCATCCTGAGACAAGGTTTTGCGCTTGCTCCCCAACAACAAGGCCATCATAGTTAAGACGGTTATTTGAGAAGTAAATGCCTTGGTGGAAGCTACGCCAATTTCGATACCAGCATGCGTATAAACACCCGCATGAGTTTCACGCGACAAAGAAGAACCTGCTACATTACATATTCCCAAAATAGTGGCTCCTGATCCTTTCACTTGACGAATAGCAGCTAAAGTATCCGCTGTCTCTCCACTCTGCGAAATAGCTATGATCAAGTCATCTTCGTAAACAATAGGATTTCTATATCTAAATTCAGATGCATACTCCACCTCCACAGGAATGCGTGCATATCGTTCAAAAAGATACTCCCCCACCAAAGCTGCATGCCAAGAAGTACCACAAGCAATCATAACAATTCGCTTTGCACCCATAAGTTTGGGCAATACATCCATGATGCCGCCTAAAAAGAATTTGCTTTCATCCGCAGCCATACGACCACGGAAAGTATCTGTAATAGTAGATGGCTGCTCGTGTATTTCTTTGAGCATAAAGTGGTTGTAACCATTCTTATCAATACGATCAATGGAAAGATTGATTTTTTCTACATGAGGAGAAATGCTGTCGTTATTTAAAGTCTTCAAATCCAAACCATCACGCGAAATAAGCGCCACTTCCTCATCTTGAAGATAGATCACTTCATCGGTATATTCAACAATAGGAATGGCATCCGAAGCCAAAAAATATTCTTTCTCTCCTACTCCAATTACCAGTGGGCTTCCCTTGCGGGCGGCAATAAGTGCATCAGGTATATCAGCACACACAATCACCAAACCATAAGCGCCCACCACACGTGTTAATGCTAAGCGAACTGCAAGTTCTGCAGTGACTTTCTCTTCCAAATAAATATTTTCGATGAGATTGGCCAATACCTCCGTATCGGTTTCACTGACAAAAGAATAACCACGTTGAATCAGTTCTTTTTTCAAATGGGCATAATTCTCTATGATGCCGTTGTGTACCACATAAAACTTGCCATACATAGAAGCGTGAGGATGTGCATTATTATCACTTGGTTCTCCATGGGTTGCCCATCGGGTATGTCCCATCCCAACAGTACCTGATACATCCTGATTGTTTGTTAAATGCTGTAGATCCTTTACCTTCCCTTGGCATTTATAAGTTTTTGCCCCACCGTTGAACAACGAAATACCTGCAGAATCATATCCACGGTATTCCAGCCTTTGCAAGCCCTTCATCAAAATAGGAAAGGCTGTTCTATCACCAATATAAGCGACTATTCCGCACATCTATTCATTATAAGAAGTTCTATTTACAAAAGAAGTTATTTAATCAATAGCATCCAATTTACTTAAAACAAATTTAGCCAACGCACTTTTTTTCTCAATATGTTCAAGAATTCCCATCACATCTGGATGGGAAGAAAATCCCCCTCGCACGTGTTCAAAATCCAATGCTTTGGTGTCATTACTTCCATCAATGCCAAATCCTGTTTACGACTTTAAAGTGAACTCTTTTCGCGCATCTTCATACATCATTTCATCTAACCCAATAACAGCTGACTCCCAATTCTTAACAAACTTCTTAACCTCAGAAACTGTTGCAACCTGAAGGTCCATATACTCTTCCGACTTTAAGCGAGCCACAGTCCAATTCCAAACCCAATCAAAATATTGAGCTTTCCATTGAGAAAACAAATCATTCATTATCCCCAGGTTAGATATCTTTCCTGACTCTATATCCATTACCATCTGGTTAACGATCTCTTTAGGGACTATCAAACCAGCCATATCTACCCATCCCCCATCACCATTTAATTCTGAGGAAGAAAGTATTTGACGCATCTCTTCTGCGGTTGAATAACTTCCAACCTCAAGCTTTTTCAACAATCCGTTACCCAAAAACTTAACCAACCCCAATTTATATAACTCAATTCCTCGAATCAATGCTCTCTCTTCAATTCTCACACCATTATAGATATAGTAGCCATTGATCTTTTGATCCGAACTCTTTAATTGATTTAAAATTTCAATTCCTTTTATAATTTTTTGAACAGAATAAGGACTCAGTAAATTAAAGACTATCTGATCTAACTGTCTGTCACCTTTGCGTCTGTCTCGAAGTGGCCATTTACGAGCATCACGAATGGTTCCTATGCTTCGAAGATTTATGCCCGGAACCAAATAACTTTCGTCAGAGTTTTCAATAAGATAAGAGTAAGGAAGGTCGGAAGTATCAGCATTACGAAAGTGCCTACCCATCACCAAAGAGAAAGCACCCACCTTTGCGGGCCAAAGTAAATAGGAGTCGCTGGTTGTTTTACTCCCTCTTTCCACGACGCCTTGATGAATGGGACCCAGCTTATACATATGATTGCTCTGGTTGGAGCCGCTGCCTGCATTTAAAAAGGAGTAATATCCTGCAATAAGAAGAGATGATTTGTGGTGAGAAACAGTATAAGGGCCAGCAAATATAGAACAAGCTTCACCATGGTATCCTTGACAATTGGCAAAGAATACGGAGTTTTCGGCTGAGTACTGCTTACCCAAGACACACCCCTGCCCCACAAATGAATTAAATATCATAGCTGACTCAGATACATGGCTGCCGTCTAAAAAGATGAAGTTTTCAGCTATTACGCCCGCCCCAACATAAGCTGGGTCTTTTTTACAACTTACGATTGTGCCGTTAATCAATCTGTAAATTCCATCAATTTCAGAGAATGCGCCTACATTGACATTCTCAATGGTGCGACAATTTATCAAATGAGCTCCTTCTGAAATGGTACCCATGGTTGATGAAAGAGCCTCTGCATAAGAATCTACCATACCCAAAAGATGGCTGATCAATTCTGGTCGGTGTCTGTAAAACGCCATCAGGTAAGCTGTATGAGCAGAAAGTTCATTGTATATAGCAATTTCCCGACCACCCATCTCATTCAAAACAGACACCCTCACTCCATTGCCGAAAGTCGTTTTTTGTGTAACAATTAAAGAATCCACATTTTCGATGACCACATCTTTTTGAATATGGTAATTGGCCAGATGGTTTTTTACCTGATTGATGTAAACATCATCGTCAATAATACAATTGTGAATAGTCGCATTTTGAATTCCAGAAAACTTGGGAACGCCCCCTATAGAAATAAATTCCTTTTTTAACAAACCGATATAAATATCCCCCGAAAAAACTACATTTCTGATGTTCTCCGCCACAAAGCCTTCTTTCACTTTAACTTTACTCCAATCTCGACAAAAACATAAATTGTTTTCTAATTGTTGAATCTCGGATAGATTAAGATTTCTATATTTCATTCTTTTACAATATATTTTAATTAAACACCCTCTTTTATTGAGCGTAATTGAAATGAAGTTCTTACAACCACCTCACTATATTTAAAGCAACATTAAAATGAGATAAATTTAAATCATACTTACAATAAAAACCCAAAAACATAGCTCTACACCATTACGAGCTCACGCCATTCTGGATTTCTTTGAATATATTTCACCACAAATGGGCACTCGGGAATGACTGCTATATGGTTCGTTTTACAATATTGTAATAATGTTTTTACAAGTTGTGAGGCTATCCCTTTACCACTAAATTGAGACGGTACAAATGTATGGGGTATCGTCCAAACATTAGTTTTAATGGGCGTATATTCCACAAATGCAAATTCTCCTTCTATATCTAATTCAAACCTCTTTTGCTTTTTATTGTGATTAACCATTTGCTCTATCATAATATCGCCTGTTTTTATTATTCATCATCTTGACTAAATTAATACAAAACATCATAATAGTAGACAATTTTAAGGAAAGGTACACTTATAAAATAAATGATCAACTTTGTAATTTGGTAAAATCATCACTCTTGTATAGCAAAAATTCAATGATAATTTGATATCAATTCTACTTCCTGTTATATTCTATTCCTCCCAAAAAGCTACTCTTCGAAGCCATTTAAAATATGCTAATGCAGATTATCTTGAAGATCATTCTCTTTAATACTTTTGAACTGAAGAGGATGCTCATGAAAAATGGCTTTAAGTAAAGTCAAGTGAATTATCAGACAACCAATTCAAGGAAATAATTTACAAAAAAGTTAATAGATTAAAGTGATTTTTACAACCAAAACTATTGATGATAAACCTATTACATATTAAATCACTAAGTCTCTAATTTTGCATTCGATAACTATAGATCAAAAACAGTCTAAAAAAATTGTATTTTACCATTTAAAAAAATTATCTTTGCCGTTCAAAATAATTATAGACACACAGTTATGTATTTGAATCAAGAAGTAAAAAAAGAGATCTTCGCTAAGTACGGAAAGTCTAATACTGATACTGGTTCTCCCGAGAGCCAGATTGCATTATTTTCCCACCGTATTAAGCATTTAACTGAGCATCTCAAGTTAAACAAAAAAGATTATAGCACTGAACATGCATTGGTAAGTATAGTAGGTAAGCGTCGCAGACTACTTGATTACCTTAAGCACAAAGACATTGAAGCTTACAGAACGATTATCAAGGATCTTGGTATTCGTAAATAATCTTCAGTACTATTTTATTAAAAAGCAATTTCCACAAGGAGATTGCTTTTTTTGTACTATCCTGTAAAGAGTCAAAATTTGTAATAAAAGAGGTTGAACTTTCTTTAAAATCAGCCCCTTTTTAAATATCCTGTTAAGGATAGATTTAAGATAACACCTCTATTCTTCAGAGGTGTTGACCATTCTTTAAAATCTTCATTTTCCATAAGGTGTGAAATTTAAAAGCAAGAAAAAAACAATGGAGATCGCCACACTATTTTTCTACTTACACACTTTGTGAGATAGTCTCAAAATAAAATAGAGCTACCATTTGGCAGCTCTATATCTCACAGTTCGATTTTATTTCATATATCAAAGTTGTTTAGCAATCATTATATGCTGAACAAGGCTGTTGATATAGACTTCAATATTGTCATAACCTGTACTTAAATCTCTACCAGCAGCCTGCTTTTTATCTGGATCCAGGCCGTTCTTAATTTTCCAATCGTCGGGCATACCATCTCCAGATGAATCGATGGGAGCAGGTAGTGATTCCAATATTGGCCATCCTCCTACATCTTCCTGTGAGTCTATAATCCCATTGGTACTTCCTCCCGAACCAGTATAAGTATAGGTTCCGTTTCGAACTTCTTTTACAATTCTTTCATCAACAATATCTCTAACAAGCGAGGCGCCACCATATGCAAGAACCAAATCGTATGCATCATGTGGTGAATGTGTTGTAACATTATCATTGATAGGCAATGGCTCTGACAAACGCATGGCAGCTTTGTCTGCTTCAGAAACAGTTCCATATTTGTTATGAAACTGATTATACACACCATAAGCCCAATTGTCGGCTGTAGCTCGTGTGCTACCATCTACATAGTTTCCATCAATAAAATAAGTCCCCCAAATATCGTAAGTCGCCTTATTTGAATCTTTCACATACTTATCAATGCTCATTATGCGCTCACGTTTACTTGAAGCAGGTCCTGGCTTATAGTAATTGTTCACTATATTAATATTGCCTCCTTCGGCTCCATATGCAGTATTATTACCCCAGTTATAGATTACGTTATTTCGGTAATCAACCAAATTTGTGAGTGCATAAGCACTTCCTTCATACTCACCAAAACGAGGATTTCGGCTGTCATGGTGTACCAACAAGTTATGATGAAAAGAGGCGTTTTTTCCGCCCCAGATGGCACCATATCCATGTGCTCCCTTAGCATGTGCAGAGAACCTCAAGCTTTCAGTGATATAACACCATTGTAAAGTGAAGTCATCATTGTTGTAAAATGAGACACACTCATCGGTTGACCAACTCATAGAGCAATGATCAATAATAATATTCTTTTGAAAACGGCCACCCAGTGCATCTGCTTCAGCTTCCATTTTATCGCCCATACGAAAACGCAAGAAACGAACAATAACATTATCAGCTGAAATGTTCACCCCATGATTGGCAATGGTAATTCCGTCGCCCGGAGCAGTCTGACCAGCAATAGTTAAATCTCCATTCTTAATGGTTAGATTTCCATAAAGTTCAATAACCCCAGACACTTCAAATACAACAATACGAGGTCCTGAAGCTGTAACGGCAGCTCTAAAAGAACCCTCCCCGTAATCCAATAAATTGGTCACTTTTATTACTCGTCCACCTCTCCCTCCTGTTGTATATTTCCCAAAACCTTCGGCACCTGGAAAAGCAAATGCCTCTTCGTCGATAGGCTCAAGAGCGTTATCTTCTTTTCCAGGCTGTTCTTCATCCTCATTATCTTTATCCTCTTCTTTATCAGGATCTACTTGTTCCTCAGGATCGGGATACATCTCCTTTTTATCTTTACAACCAAGTATGGATAACGAAAAAGATAACCAAATGGCCATAAATAAAATATATAGTTTCATAAGATTTTAATTTTCTTCTTTAGATAAACTGAATTTATGATCAAATTCATTCAATTCTCTAAAAAACAAAGGGCACATTAGGCTGCTTTATACATTCCTGAAGTACCCTTTGCAATATTGACAATTCAAATATTATTTATATTCTTTCTTTTCTTACCACCAACGAGGATCTCCAATTCTACTAACTAAGCTGGGATCGGTTACTGAATAATCATTGGCGGAAGGATTCGCAAATACTTCATCAGAAGTCTTTCCAAAATCTTCAAGATCGATCGGATTCAAAGGTGCATTAGTTTCTGCATCCACACTCCATTTTTGATCACTGGTTCTGTAACTTTTATCAACAGTGACAGTGACCCCAGCTGCAGCACGAAAACCACGACTTGTTCCACCCCAAGCAGGTCCAAAAATTGAATTCTTAATCAGAATCCCTCCTGGGACTTCTTTATCCTCCAAGTCTAGAATATAATCTCCACTCCCATTGGGCATAAAACATGCTGTGATATTTTCAAGAGTAACAGAATTGATGGATGGTGTTTTTCGCGCACTAATAAACCTCTGAGTGTGACTAATGGTAGAGTTGGAAATAATTATATCACCACCAAAAGACTCTGCATGATCAAAGTTCAACACGCCATATCCAGCAATTGAGTCCACAAAACAATTGTTTATTATGAACTTATCAATAGTTGCAGATGCTTTCATTCTTACAACACCGCGTTTATAACGGATGTCACAATTTTCAAAACTTAACTCACCAACTACAGCACCACCATTGCCAAAATTAAATATATAGGTTCCTCCAAAATTACCATCAGCATTTCGCGGTTTATCGGGATGATCCGTAAAGATAATTTTCTCAAATTGTAATGCATCAACTTCTGCGTTAGCAACTAAATCAAAATTATTTGCCACAGCCATAACAGCAAAGCCTTTAAGGCTTAATCCAGTTATAAACTTCACTGAGGTTGACAATTGAAGAATAGAATTTAAACCATAAGTTGTGCCTCCTGAGAGAACAATAGTAAATCCATCGGGGTATTGAATGCTTAAATCATCAATGAATTCTTGACTTAGAATATCAAAACTCTCCTCTTCATCTCTCTCTCTTAGATCCACAACATTGCCTTCAAAAACTTGAGAAGCAACTGTAGAGAAAGACTTTTTGCCCATATATTCTCCTCCAGTATACGCTCTTACTATATATGACGTTTCAGGTGCTAGAGAACTTATAACCACTTCCCCATCAGTATTCTGCTCTTCTGTGAGTACAATGGTGGCAACAAGAGTGTCATTTCTTGAGATTACTAAGCTATCATAAACATCTTCATTCCATTTAATGCGAGCTCTATTATCAATAACATCCTCAGCACTTGGCGTCATCAACCTAGTGGGATAATCAGAGGTTTTGATGTTTTCATTCACAAAATAATCGGAACTAATTTCATTGCCCAATGAACGAATTCGTAACTGATAACTGGTATCGTAATCCAGATCTTCAAAAAGATAAAAAGTAGTGTCTGTTTCAACATTTCTCAATACAGTCTCAAAAGAATCTACAGAGAGTTGAAGATTAAATAAATTTGCTCCTTCGTATTTATCCCACTCAAGGCGTATCCATGTTCCACTATAAGATGACTTTTTGATAATAGGCCTGAATAAACGATCTGCTGTGCCTAAATTGTCATCATCATCACATCCGGAAAACAAGCCGACTAGTGACAACATTAACAGACCTAACAAACTGATCTTTATTTTATTTTTCATAACTATAATTTGTTTTTAATTGCCTTAGAAAATTTTCAAAAAAGGTCTAAATTATTAATTAGCCGTCATAACATGCCCGTACCCATCATTGGTTAGAAATTTACTTGCGTCAATAGTTTGTGTAGAAATAGGTAACAAATAAGGCACTGCTGAAAGGCCACTTTCATCTTTATAACCTCTAAAGATTCGAGTGGTATAGTCTGCTCTCTCATAATATTCTCCGCTTTCGTCCGTAACTTTCTTGAAAAGATTACGAGCCCAGTTAGCTCTGGCATAAGCATTTTCATTCCCCTCCTCATCCAGATCTTTAACATCCACAATGTTTTCTGGAATCTCCGCAGGAATATAAGCAGTATTCAGGAAAGTAATTTTTCCGTTCTTTCTTTGATAGTAGAGATAGTCGGCTAGATTGGCATACTGTGCAACCTCTGGGTTTGTCAGCTCAAGCTTGTGAGCAGCTTTACCAATATTGTCAAGAGCTTTTTTAGTCTCTACAATTTTCTGTCCATAAATATTCCAACGAACTAGATCAAATTTGCGTAAGCCTTCACCACCAAATTCCCAAGCACGCTCATCCACAATGGC
>Ga0079223_10000102_pt1 | contig 30920 bp, 31 predicted proteins | sample Stecom2011_FD_75072 | JGI IMG/M metagenome (GOLD analysis project Ga0079223, IMG submission 75072) | Agricultural soil microbial communities from Utah to study Nitrogen management - Steer compost 2011 | ecosystem: Environmental > Terrestrial > Soil > Agricultural land | place: USA: Utah...
CATTCTTCTTCAGTTCCATTTGTATATAATTTTCTTTCAATCTCAAAACCAAAATTATTTACTTCGGTAGATGTTATCCAATTCAGAACAACACTGTTTCCTATTTGAGCTGCTGTGAATGAAGTAAGCTCGACAGGTAATGGATTATCTGCGGCTGTTATATTGTCAATTCCCAAATCTGCATCAATTGTTGCACCCATATGTGAGCCAACAGGGTTATGCAAAATTCTTAATTGCGTTACATTACCTAATGTTAAATTATAATTGGCGCCGCCAGTTAAATCTGATTGAAGTAAAGAAAACTGCACAACCTGCCATCCGCTCTGAGCAGGAAGATTAACAGGATTCACACTCCAGAAATTACCACCCGGTCCCTGCAAAGCAACACGCATATTCAGAGTTTCGTTTGTAAAATTATTCATGTGCATACTAATCGTTGTTACACCGGCAGTTATATAATCACCTGACCATTGATTTGTATTAAATGTAATTAACATACTTCCCGCACCGGTGCCGCCGTGTGAAGTTACAAGAAGATAAGCGTCTCCGCTTCCTGCTGGTCCGCCGTTCATTACAACAACAGGCGGGTTAGGATTTGGTGCACCGCTGCCCCACCCCTGTGTAGTTCCATCCTGAAAATTATCCCATTGGTTTGGTTCAATAGCTAATATGTTTGCAAATAAGAAAGGAAAGAGAAAAAAGAGGAAAAAAAGCCTCATAGTGCCCTCCTGATTTTTGGTGATTGTGTATATCAGGAATTAGTATTTTGAGGAATTAATAAAGTGACATCAACCCGGGCACTAATTCTGTTTTGAATGTTTCAAATTTTCATAAAAAATATAGCCGCTTATTAAAAGTACAAATGAAAAAACCGAACCGATTATTGATACATTCATTTTAGAGAAATAATTTTTTATAAGGCTTGTATAATAGTTAAGGTTATAAGTTATATTTTCTGTTAAATCATAAGATGAAGGTCCGACAGAAAAAATATACTCTTTCAGAAGAAAGCCAGTAATTAAAAATGCTATCAGTGAGAAAAGACTTATAACAGAAATTATAAAAAAGTTTTGCTGTCTTTTAAATTTTAGACTTCTTCTGATTTTCATCATAGTGAGAGTTGTAAAGTCAGGTGATAATTCTTCAGAGGGTATATTTTTTAATTTCTGATTTAACCAGATAAGCTGTTTATATCTTATCATATTATCGGGAGATTCATCAAGTTTTTCTTTTACTTCTTTCATAAGTTCCTGTGATAAATCGCCATCAATATATTTATTCAGAATATCATCATTCAATTCAATCATAATATTTCCTCTGAAAAATTATTCTTTAACATAACATCTTTTAAAATTGTCCTGGCTCTGTGAAGCATAACTTTAACATTATTAACTGAAGTTTTCATAATTTCACTTATCTCTTCGCATTTCAATTCCTGAAGATAAAACATTGTAATTACTGCGGCAAAATTTGCAGGAAGTTTCTCAATCATTTCTTTTAATAAAACAGAAATATCATTCTTTTCAGTCTTATCAATTTCATAATCACTTAAAAGATAACTAACATCATCGATAGAAAACATCTCCATCTCAGTTTTTCTTTTTTGTAAAGAGAGTCGGCTTAAAGCTGAGTTATATACAATCCTGTAAAACCACGTAGAAAATTCTGATTCACCTTTAAAATTATTTAAACCTTTAAATGCTTTAAGAAAACAATCCTGCAGAACTTCTTCAGCTTCCATCTTATTTTTCAACATGCGTGTTAATAAGGAGAAAGCTTTATTCTTATATCTTTCAATTAATAAAGTATAATCGGAGTGGTTACCTTTTTTAACTGACTCAATAATTTCATAATCGCTTATTCCTTTCATCTTCCGGTTTTGACCTTATTGATAATAAAAAGGTTACTAAAGAATGGAAGAGGGAAGATGGAAAATGGTAAATGGTTTCATTCAGAATTCAATAATTTTATAGATTCTTTAACCTAATCAATTTTATTTATAAAATAAATCATTGTAACCTTTAGATTCGTGTTATAGTCTTAACCACAAGAATAAAATAATTCATAAAACTTTAGGAGAAAAAATGAATCCTGAATTAATAGCCGTATTTATTCCGATAATTTCAATATTGGTAACGGGAATAATAATAGTCTCTTATTTCTTTTTCAGGTCAAGAGAAAGACAAATCTTAATTGAAAAAGGAATGGATGCACAATCAATAAAAGATTTTTTTCAGAGCAGGAAAGACCCTAACAGGCTACTTAAAATCGGAATAATATCAATTGGGTTTGGTTTAGGTCTGGGTTTGGGAATAATGCTGCAGGAGAATAATCCGCGGGGAGAATTCTGGGTTCCTCTTTGCCTTCTTACTTTAACTGGAGTGGGTTTTGTTGCTGCAAATATGATTTCAAGAAAACTTGAAAAATAATTTTTGGTTTTAAGAATTTCAGAATATCAAACCTTCAGAGGTTTGTTCCCTGAAGGTTTTCCTATAAATTATACTTGTTTACTTACTTCTTTTTCTTCCTGAAGTTTATGTTCGAATTCCCCGAGCCAGCGTTCTGCATCGATTGCTGCCATACAGCCCATGCCTGCTGCGGTAACTGCCTGCCGGTATACTTTATCGGTAACATCACCTGCTGCAAAAATACCTTCAATATTTGTATAGGTTGAACCCGGTTTAACTTTCAGATAGCCGTTCTCATCCATATCAAGAATACCTTTAAATAATGCAGTGTTTGGCTGATGCCCGATTGCAATAAACAATCCGTCTGCCTGGAGTTCCTCCTTTGTATAAGTTTTGGTGTCTTCCAGTATAACTCCTGTCATTACCTTTCTTCCGTTTTCTTCTTTACCTAAAACTTCTGTTACAATTTTATTTGTCATGAATTTTATTTTAGGATTTTTCATTGCACGTTCAAGCATAATTTTAGAAGCACGGAATTCTTCTCTGCGGTGAATAATAATTACTTCAGAAGCAAACTTTGTTAAGAAGTTGGCTTCTTCCATCGCAGTATCACCGCCGCCTACAACCAAAACTTTCTGGTTCTTAAAGAAAAATCCATCACAGGTTGCACAGGCGGAAACACCATAACCCATGTATTTTTTTTCACTTTCAAGATTAAGTAATCTCGCTGATGCGCCTGTAGCAATAATTACTGAATCTGCTGTATAAGTATCGTCATAAGTTTTTAGTGTAAATGGTCGTTTGGAAAAATCAATCTCAGTAATCTCACGGTAAATAGATTTTGCACCAAACCTGTGAGCCTGTCTTCTCATTATATCAACTAACTCAGGACCCATTATTCCATTTTCAAAGCCGGGATAATTTTCAACTTCTGTTGTAATAGTTAACTGACCTCCGGGCTGCAAACCTTCAAATATTACAGGTTCAAGATTGGCTCTTGCTGTATATAAAGCTGCAGTAAAACCGGCTGGTCCACCTCCTATTATTACCACTTTGTGATGATTTTTCTTTCCGTTTTCAGACATTTTTTCTCCTGATTTTTCAAAATTTGTATCTATAAGATAAACTAATTAACAAAAAGGTTCAGTTAAATTTATGCACTTTTAAAAAGTCAGCATTTCTTTTTAAGCCTTTTAGTTTGGTTCTTTTTATAAGACTGTCAGCAAATCTTTTTTTAAATTCTTCATCATCCATTTCTGTTATTTCTTTGAATGAGAGGTTTTTATTTTTAGGAGTGAAATCAATATTCTGAGTTTCTGCAGAAAATTTAATATTCCATGGACAAACATCCTGGCAAATGTCGCAGCCAAAAACCCAGTTATCAAACTTTCCTTTAAATTCTTCCGGTATTTCATTTTTATTTTCTATTGTAAGATATGAAATACATTTCGCTGCATCCAGAAGATATTCATCAACAATTGCATTGGTTGGACAGGCATCAATACAGGCAGTACAGGTTCCGCAATGGTCGGTGATTATATCAGAAGGGAAAAATTCATAATTCGTAATTATGTTTGAAATAAAAAACCAGCTTCCGATATTTTTATTTATAACATTTGTATGCTTCCCCATCCACCCGAGTCCTGCTCTTACTGCCCATACTTTATCCATTACAGGACCGGTATCTACATAAGATTTTGATTCAAAGGAAGGGTCAATACTTTTTAACTCCTCCTCAAGCTGTTGAAGTTTATCCCATAAAACCAGATGATAATCTTTTCCCCATGCATACCTTGAAATTTTCATTTCACTCTGATCATCAAAATGATCATCTACATAATAATTAATTCCAAGAGAAATTACAGTCTTGGCACCAGGAAGGATTTCAGATACATCTTTTCTTTTATGAAGATTTCTCTCCATATATTCCATTGAAGCATGGTAGTTCCTCTTAAGCCATTCTTCAAGATGTGAGATTTCTTCAATCAATAATTCAGCTTTTGCGAAACCTACAATATCAAATCCTAACTGTCTGGCTTTTTCAATTACCAGTTCATTTGTCAATTTCATTACTAACCGTTAACAATCCCTTACCAATTAAACTTATTATTAAAAACTTTAATGAAAACCTCCCCATCAATAATTTTAACAGGATAGGAATCAAGTCCTCTTCTTCCATCTGGCTGCAAACCAGTTTCCAGATTGAATTTCCATCCATGAACCGGACAAACAATACAATCATCTTCTAAAAAGCCATCATAAATTAATGCTGTATGCTGATGAGGGCAGATATTGTTAAGTGCATATATTTTATCATCAATTTTAAATAATGCAACTTCAACATCATCTACTATAAATCTCTTGCCGGTTCTATCTTTTAAATCATTAATACTGCAAAGTTTTGTAAATCCATCTTCAGTCATAAGTGATTAAATTTTTCTTTTACTTTAAAACCTTTTTCATCTTTAAGAACTGTTGCCATTACAGTTTCGGGATCATGCTCAAATAATAATTTCCACTCCTCTTCAAGAGCTTTTGTAAGAATTTTTCTCTTCTCGTTAACCGTCACCAATGGCTGAAGATCATAACCCATTACATAAGGAAGAGGAATATGAGAAGTTGTAGGGAAAAGATCTGCACAATAAAAAATTGTATTTGAAGAATCAGAAATTTTTATCAACTGCTGTGCGAAAGTATGCCCATTAAATATTATTAATTCAATCTCATCATCAAAAAATTTTTCACCATCAATTAATTGAAGCACTCCTTCATCCATTAAAGGCTGAAAATTATTTTTTAAGTAACTGCCTCTGTCCCTGTCAGATGGATTAATTGCCCATGCATAATTTTTCTTCTGGACATAATATTTTGCATTTGGAAATGCCGGAACAATTCTACCATTTTCAATTTCAGTTGAACCACCGGTATGATCAAAATGAAGGTGAGTTAATATAATATCTGTAATCTCATCCGGAGAAATATTCTGCTGCTTTAAAGTTTCCTTTAATGAATTTCCCTGAATTGCATAAATATTTTTTGATTTCTCATCCCATTTATTTCCCATTCCTGTATCAATTAAAATCTTTCTGCTTTCATTTACAAGCAAAAGATTTCTTGTTGCAAGTTTTATTCTGTTTGCATCGTCTGGTGGATTAGTTTTCTGCCAGAGTGTTTTAGGAATTATCCCGAACATTGCTCCCCCATCCAATCCAAAATATCCTGAATTAATTATATGTAAAGAATATTTTCCGATTTTCATTTATTAACCTGATTTTAAAAGAATAGAAATCTGCTTTAAAGTTTGCAAAAATCATTTTCAATTTTAAAATGATTCTGATAAACTTAAAGAAGTTTAAAATAAGGTAAAAGAAAAAGAGGTTTAAACCCGGATATATCCCCTTAAAAATTAAGCTCTGGCTACTCTTCCGATACTGTCGAGATATTCTTTCTTTTTAAGAAGTTCTTCTTCAGATTCTACATGTTTAGGATCGGGTATGCAGCAATCGACCGGACAAACAGCCGCACACTGCGGTTCATCGTGAAAGCCTTTGCATTCTGTACATTTATCGGGTACAATATAAAAGAAGTCCATTGAAAAAAATCCTTCGGCACCTGAAGGGGCAGCATCACCTTCACCATAAGTTTTACCTGCTAATTCCCATTCAGCACCACCTTCATAAATTGCAGTGTTGGGGCATTCCGGTTCACAGGCACCGCAATTAATACATTCTTCAGTTATCATTATAGCCATAATATCTCCTGATCAAAAAAATTTCAAATAATTGTTGCAATGTTAGTAAAACCTGTTAAAAATTCAAAAAATATTAGTTGCCAAATATAAACTATTACCAGCTCCCGCTAGCACCTCCACCTCCGAATGAGCCTCCTCCACCGGAAAATCCTCCAAAACCTCCCGAACTAAATCCGCCGCTTCTTCCTCCGCCGCCAAAACCTCCCCAATAAATTAATCCTCCCCTGCCTCTTCTCCCGCCGCGGGCAAAGAGCATCCACAATCCGAAAATAATCATAAATATAATTGGAAATATATTTGGTTCTTCTTCATCATCGTATCTCTCTTTTCTTATTTTATATTCTCCAGCGACTGCCAAAATTATAGCATTTATACCGGCGGTAATTCCCTGGTAAAAATCTTCTCTTTTAAAATGCGGAGCTATTTCATTTCTAATAATTGAACTTGCCAATGCATCGGGAAGAACACCTTCGAGTCCATAACCAACTTCAATACGAAGTTTTCTGTCATTCTTTGCAATAAAAAGAAGAGCGCCATTATCATTTTCTTTTGTACCTATTTTATTTTTTTGTGCAACTTCGTGTGAATAGTATTCAATCGGGTAATCGTTAAGTGTTGCAATCATTAATACAACAAGTTGAGTTGATGTTGTATCTTCAAAAGTTCTGAGTCTGTTATTTAATGTTTGAATCTGATTACTGGTTAATGTGTTTGTAAAATCATTTGCATACTGCTTAAGAAGAGGAACTTCCGGCTGAGCAAATATTTGAAATGAAAATATTATAAATAAGAAAAATCTCATGAGTTTCAGAACTCAACTTTAGGAGGTGTTTCTGCGCCGGGTGTTGAAGCAAAATATTGTTTCTCATCAAAACCAAATATACCTGCAAAAACAGATGTAGGAAATCTTTTTATTGTTGTGTTATACTGTTGAACTGATTGATTAAAATTTCTCCTTTCCACTGAAATTCTGTTTTCGGTTCCTTCGAGTTGTGCCTGAAGCTGAAGGAAATTTTCATTTGCTTTTAGTGTGGGATAATTCTCAACAGTTACGAGTAACCTTGAAAGCGCATTGCTCAGTTCTCCCTGCAACTGCTGAAATCTTTGGAATGCCTGCGGGTCATTCAAAACTTCGGGAGTAACATTAAACTGGCTCACTCTTGAACGTGCTTCAGTTACATCAGTTAAAACCCCTCTTTCAAATTCGGCATATCCTTTAACTGTATTAACCAAATTCGGTATAAGGTCAGCCCTTCGCTGGTACTGGTTTTCAACCTGACTCCAGTTTTGTTCGACTGCTTCATTTAATGAAACAAGATTGTTATAAGATTTTATTCCAAAGTAAATTGTGATAATTAGTATTAATACTATTATTCCAACAATGGAAAGAGTTATTATCAACCCTTTGTTTTTCATTAGTCCTCCTGTTTCAGGATAAGAGATTATCTTTTACAAAATTTTGTTTTTAAATTAAATTTATTTTTAATCAAGATGCAATAAAACGACTAAACATTCTTTAGTGCAAAACATTTACGGCCTGGGGCCTTTATAATTGTGCTGCAGGTAATGAAGTGATTCGTTTGCAATTCTGATATTTTCTTCTCTCACAAACCTTGCAGCATTTTGAAGATTGCCCCTGTAAAACCTGAAGAATAATAAATTTGTAACTGCAAGACCATCAAAAATTCTATCTTCAACAAATGCATCAATCGCCGTGTAACCCCACAAACCGCACCATGCCAATGAGAGCAATCCGCTTAAATAGTTACCGGTATAAAATTGTCCTGTCCCCGGCAGAATTGCAGATGCAACCTGTGCAAAAGTTAAAGAATATTTTTTTTGATGAGTTTCTTCGCATAAAGTTTTTAATTCATGATAAGGGGAGATTTTAGCAAACTCAAATGCTGCAATATCCCACTTATCTTCAAAAATATAAGCCCAGCCCCGCCAGTAATTTATCTCATTAATTTTATCCGACCATCGATCCTCTTTTTCCATTTCATTAAGAAGCTTAATTGCATTAGACGCAGTTCTTCTTAAAATGTTTGCACGGACAATTTCAATTTTAATATCAAAAAGATCATCAAAATTTTCTGCATAAATTTCTGCATAAGAAAAAAAACGGATTGCTTCACTGTATTTTCCGCCAGCTTTGTAACACTCAGCAATTAATTTATTTGATTCAAAATCATAAATTCCTTCCCTGTCAAAAAACTGAAGACGCTTTAATTCAGTAACAGCATCAAAATATTTTTCCCGGTTATAAAGATTTTGTGCGAGAGAAAATTGTTCTTTAAGATATTCCTGGCAGAAATAAAAATCCGAACAGAATAAAATCAGCAGAGGAAAAAATATTTTATTCTGAAATGAAATAATTTTTTTGTTCAAGATACTCTTTTAGTTTTTTTTGAAATTGATAATCAACCTGTGAATTATAAATTTCTGCAGAAACAGCGGAACCATAAATATTTCCCGCATAGAAGAAGAAGCCTAGTCCTGCAAACAGCCATCCCCTGAAATCATGATCATTAGTAAAATTATTATATGATAAAAAAGATAGAAGTGATACAGTAATAAAAGATGTTATCCCGTCACCAATTCTTCCGGTATAAATTTTTCCACTACCGGGAATGAGAGCAGAGAGTAAACCGGCTGTCAGTGAACTTTTATAAGGAGGATTTTTCTTCTTTTCATAGAAGAAAGATAATTCAACTTTTTCATTTGATGGGAAGCTTTTTAAAAATTCATCTTTCCCGGGAAGTTTATCTGAAGTAAAAAGATAAGAGATATAAAGATATTTCTGATAGTCAGTATTCTCAGAAATTATAATTTTTCTTTGTAATACATCATGTTGTTCAGATAGAAGAAGTGTTTTAAAATATTGATGCTGTGAGATATGATAAAGGTTTGATTCATAATTTATCTTTGCAAATCTATCCAATGCTGCATCATATTTTTCTATTGCCTGATATGAAAGGGCAATTTTAAAATTTATAGAATCATCTTCAGGTAGTTTTTCATATTCTAATGCAGCACGGAGAAAATCTTTTTCTGAAAAGAGATGATCTGCAAAGAGTTTTATATTTTCAGGTGAGTGAAGATTATTTAATTTTTGTGCATTAACAGAAGTAAACAGCAGAAGAAAAAAGAAATATTTTTTCATTCCGGCATTAAGAGATTCTTTTCTTCTGTAAAAGTATACTGTTCTACCGGGTCATAAAATTTACCGCCAATTATCGGATAATTTCCTTTCTTAAAAATATTCATATCTCTTGTAAACCTGTCGAAAAACATAAGGCTTCCCTGGAAAATATTTGTTTCTTTTACTGACTCAACGAAAAATGCTGAACATGAAGGCTGAAAAGGGCAATTATCTCCATCAACATCAGAAATGAAAAATCTGTAAGCAGAATGAACTGAATGAAGAAAAAATTCTCCATATGATTTAGGTTCCGGATTCTTTATTTCTTCATTATGATAATTAATTCTGTAATCTGTTTCTGTCTTCCCCCATTTTTCCTTCTCTGTTTGAGCAGAGAGATTATTTAGTAAAATCAGAAACAAAAAAATATTACAGATAATTTTCATTATAAAAATTAATTATTTACTATCAATAAGAGCACGGGCAATAACAAGCTTCTGAATTTCAGAAGTGCCTTCATAAATCTCAGTTATCTTTGCATCCCTTAAGTAACGCTCAACAAGATATTCTCTTACATAACCGTAGCCGCCATGAACCTGGATTGCATCGAGAGCATTTTCAACAGCAATTCTGGATGAATATAACTTTGCCATTGCAGCTTCTTTGTAATAAGGTTTGCCAGCATCTTTAAGTGCAGCGGCTTTAAATGTAAGAAGCTTTGCAGAATCAACTTTAGTCGCCATATCTGAAAGTTTAAACTGGATAGCCTGTAAATTTGCAATGGGACTACCAAATGCTTTTCTTTCTTTAGCATATTTAACTGCTGCTTCAAAAGAAGCTTCTGCTATACCGATTGCCTGTGCAGCAATTCCTATTCTTCCGCCATTTAGAGTATTCATTGCAAAGTTAAAACCTTTTCCCTCTTCCCAAACAAGATTCTCTGCAGGCACTTTGCAATTATCAAAAGTTAATGAACAGGTATCGGAGCTTCTGATACCAAGCTTATCTTCTTTCTTACCTCTGCCAAAACCTTCATAATCTCTTTCAACAACAAAAGTTGAAATTCCTTTATGACCTTTTGTTTTATCAGTTGTAGCCATAACGAGGTAATAGTCGGCATAGTAACCATTAGTAATCCAGTTTTTTATTCCATTAAGAACATAGTAGCTATTTTTTTTGTCTGCTGTAGTCCGCTGGTTGGTTGCATCGCTTCCGGCTTCTGGTTCTGAGAGGCAGAACGCTCCAAGCTTTTCACCTTTGGCAAGTGGTACAAGATATTTTTGTTTTATATGGTCAGTGCCATATTTTTCAAGACCATAACAAACAAGTGAGTTATTTACAGACATTATAACACCAACACTTGCATCAACCTTTGATATTTCAATCATTGCAAGAACATAGCTTATTGTATCCAGTCCTGCGCCGCCGTATTCTGGTGAAACCATCATACCCATAAAACCAAGTTCACCAAGCTGCTTAACTATTTCTGCCGGAAATTCTGCAGTAATATCTCTTTCAACAGCAGTTGGTGCAATTGCTTCCTGTGCAAATTCTTTTGCAGACTGCTGAATCATTAAATGTTCTTCTGTAAAATCGAAATTCATTTTTGCCTCTTAATTACTGGATTAAAGAAAAATTTGAATCTCCCTTATAGGAATTGTTACTGTTTCAAAAATAATTGTTATAAGTTAAGCATGCAATCTGATTAAACGGAATGTATTATTGATAGAGTTAAGATTATTCGGGGGAAAAATGAGGAAGGCTGCCCCAGAAAAAAAATAATTACTGAAACAGCCTTGCTTAAAATTTAAGTTGCAAATGATTTTGAAAAATATCTTTCACAAACAAATTTATCCAGTTCTTCTCTGAAGTTTGGATGAGCAATATCAATTAATGCTCTTGCTCTTTGGATTAAAGTTTTACCATATAAATCTGCGATACCATATTCTGTCACAACATAGTGCACATCCCCTCTTGTAGTAGTAACACCGGCACCTTGAGTTAGGTAAGGAACAATTTTAGAAACCGTTCCATTCTTTGCAGTTGAAGGAATTGCAATTATAGGTTTACCTCCTTTGCTTCTTGATGCCCCTCTGATAAAATCCAGTTGTCCTCCAAACCCGCTGTAAAAATATGGACCAATAGTATCGGCGCAAACCTGTCCTGTTAAATCAATTTCAATTGCAGAGTTAATTGCAACCATGTTATCATTCTGTGCAATTATAAAGGGGTCATTAGTATAATTTGAAGGATGAAATTCCATGAAAGGATCATTATCAATAAAATCAAAAAGTTTTTTTGAACCTAATACGAAGCATGCAATAATTTTTCCCTGGTGCAGAGTTTTTTTCTCATTTGTTATAACACCACTCTCAACAAGTTTAATCACACCATCGGAAAACATTTCTGTATGTATTCCAAGATCTTTTTTATCAAAGAGATATTTTAAAACAGCATCAGGAATAGCACCAATACCAAGCTGAAGTGTAGAGCCATCATCAATTAATGATGCTATATTTTTTCCAATCATTTGATAAATCTTTTCATCTTCAGGAGATTTTTGACGTTCTTCATATTTCAATTCATTTAAAGGAGCATCGACTTCAACGCAATAATCAATTTTATCGATATGAATAAAAGAATCTCCCAATGCTCTTGGCTGGTTAGGATTTATTTGTGCTATTACAATCTTAGCTACTTCAGTTGCTGCTTTTGTTGTATCAACACCTACACCATAACTGCAAAAACCATATTTATCGGGAGGTGAAACATTAATAAGAGAAACATCAATAGGAAGGATACCTTTATAAAACAGATTCGGCACTTCACCTAAAAAGATAGGAGTATAATCCGCTCTTCCTTCATTAACTGCTTTCCGTACATTCGGACCTATGAAAAGAGCATTGTGCCTGAATCTACCTTCCATTTCAGGTTCAAGGTATGGAGTTATTCCAAAAGTTAAAATATGAATTATCTCAACATCGGAGAGATGTTCTGAATTTCGGCACATTGCATTAAGAAGTACCTCCGGTGTAGCACAGCCCGGATGTACATGAACCCTCATACCCGATTTAATTGCTTTTACAGCCTCATCTGCAGTACATAACTTTGAATTATAAGAATCTATCCATTTCATATTTTTTCCTGATTAATTGGTTTCAGGGTGCCAGTACTCAGCAGATCTCCATAACGCATTAAGAAGTAATTCTCTTATATGACTAAACTCTCTCGGAAGTTTATCGTAAAGTTTAGCAAAGAGTTCTTCGTGTGAAAGGATTTCTTCTTTCCAGGCTTCCCTGTCGATTAACATTATTTTAGTAAACATTTCAGGAGTAAAGTCTTCAAGACCTTCCCAATTTAAATCTTCATATTTAGGGACCCAGCCTAAAGGACTTTCAACGGAACAGCTGTCACCTTTTGCTCTTTCAACTATCCATTTAAGTACTCTCATATTTTCCCCAAACCCTGGCCAGATATATCTTCCTTCTTCATCCTTACGGAACCAGTTTACACCAAAAATTCTCGGAGGATTGTGTATGTTTCTTCCAAACTGCAGCCAATGATTAAAATAATCAGCCATATGATATCCGCAGAAAGGAAGCATAGCAAAAGGATCGCGTCTTACTTTTCCAACTTCACCTGTTGCTGCGGCTGTTGTTTCAGAGCCCATTGTAGCTGCAAGGTAAACACCATAATTCCAGTTGAATGATTGCAAAACAAGCGGAACAGTTTTACTTCTTCTTCCTCCAAATATGAAAGCACTTATTGGTACACCATTCGGGTTATCAAAATCTTTATCTACACTGGGACATTGACTAATCGGAGCAGTGAATCTTGCATTCGGATGTGCAGCAGGATTGCCTGATTCCGGCGACCATGGTTTACCCCGCCAGTCTCTTAAATTTTTAGGAGGAGTTTTTGTCATTCCTTCCCACCATACATCTCCATCTTCAGTTAAAGCAACATTTGTAAAAATTGTATTTGCTTTTATTGTTGCCATAGCATTAGGATTGGATTTTTCAGATGTACCGGGGGCTACACCAAAAAATCCTGCTTCGGGGTTAATTGCATAAAGTCTACCATCCTTGCCCTCCTTAATCCAAGCAATATCATCGCCAACTGTTGTTACTTTCCATCCTTTAAATGCTTTGGGAGGAATAAGCATTGCAAAATTTGTTTTACCACATGCACTCGGGAAAGCAGCAGCAACATAGGCTTTTTCTTTTTGAGGATTTTCAACTCCAAGTATAAGCATATGTTCGGCAAGCCAGCCTTCATCTCTTGCCATAGTGGAAGCAATTCGCAGGGCAAAACATTTTTTACCAAGCAAAGCATTACCGCCGTAACCACTACCATAAGATACAATTGATCTTTCTTCAGGAAAGTGAACAATATATTTTACATCTTTATTACAAGGCCAGGGGACATCTTTCATTCCCGGTTTAAGAGGCATACCAACAGAATGAAGACAGTGAACAAAATCATTATCTCCTAAAACTTCGAGGACTTTTTTCCCCATTCTTGTCATTATTTTCATGCTGACTGCTACGTAAGCAGAATCAGTAATCTCAACACCAATATGTGAAATTGCAGAACCTATAGGACCCATACTGAAAGGAATTATATACATTGTTCTTCCTTCCATACAGGAATCAAAAAGATTATTTAAAGTTTTTTTCATTTCATCGGGATCGACCCAGTTATTTGTAGGTCCTGCATCTTCCTTTTTTTTGCTGCATATAAAAGTTCTGTTTTCAACCCGGGCAACATCGGACGGGTCAGACCACGCAAGATAGCTGTTTGGTCTTTTCTTCGGATTTAATTTAATGAATGTACCCGCTTTTACAAGTCCATCACACAATTCATTATATTCTTTATCACTTCCATCGCACCAGTGAACATTTTTGGGTTTACATAATTTTACACATTCTTCTACCCAAGAAATTAATTTTTGGTTTTTTACATAAGCTGGTGTTTTCATTCTTTTCCTTTTTTTGCTGGTTTTAAATAAAATCAGCATAAAGCTTTAAACAAAGCCTATGCCACTTGAATTAAATTCTGATTTATTATTTGATAGTTTTAAACCGTATTAAAAATAAGAAATTATATGAATTTCTCTTATTTATAAAAAAAACTGATTTTTTTTCTTATTTCTGAGAAGAAAAAAGTTTAAACAGAGTTCGTGTTGTTTGTTAAGTATTTACGCTCGTAAAACAATCTGCCTATTTCAGCACCAATTATAAAAACCACAGATGAATAATAAATCCAGAAAGCAACAACAACAACAAGAGCATAAGCACCATAGATTTTTCCATAAGCAGCATAATTAGTAATGTAGAACTCGAAAAGCTGTTTTGCTGCTTCCCATAAAATTGCTGCCCACAATGCACTTACAAAAACTGCTTTTCTTCCTATTCGTTTAACAGGCACAGCAAAATAAAGTATAGCGAACACAATAAAAATTAATAATAATGAAAAGAAAGAAAGCAGTGTATGTTCAAAAAAACTTGTTTGAAGAAAGTGTAAAAATTTAAATTCATTTGCAAACTGCAGTAAAAGATTTATAAGAGGCATTGAGATAGTGGTAGCAAAAAAGATGAGAAGAACCATAAATACCAGGGCAAAATCACGCAGCTTGCCTATTATAACATTAACATCAGTTTCAACAGCAAATACTTTATTAAGAATTGTACGCATACTGCTGAAAAGTCCGCTTGCCGCAAATAATAAACCAAAACCACCGACTATACCGGCAATTGTTTTATACTCTACAAACTCATCAATTCTTTTAAAGATAATTGATTTTACAAAATCTGAATATTGACCATAAGGAATAATTGTGTCAATTAAAGTACTAACCTGGAACTGCACTGCTTCCGAATCAAGAAAATTTCCAAGTACAGCGAAGATAATTAAGATAAAAGGAATGATACAGATGAAGAGTGAAAATGCCAGTCCGCCCGCAAGCAGTAAAACATGATGTTCATCTATTCTTGTGTAAAGCCCGCCAAAATAATGTTTAGCAAAACCTTTAAACTTTCTGAACGAAGGAGTAAGATTAAGAGTAAATCTTATTTTTCTGAATGACTTGTAAGCCTGAGAATTTTTTATTTTCTCTACCAGTTTATACATTCATAATACTAGGAATTGAATTATAATAGAGGTCCGCAAGTCTTTCCAGAGATATATTTATACTTTCATTAACCTTTAAAGATTTACCGCCTGTTGTTCCTATAAATTCAAAATACTGGTTTTTATTTTTTAAGAATTCTTCGAACTCATTTTTCTTTTCAGGATTTATTGAAACAATTACTCTTGATTGGCTTTCTGAGAATAATGAAAAATCTTCTCTTCCTTCAAAAGGTATTTTAACTTCTGCACCGATTGGCTCTTCATAATTGATTATGCAACATTCGGCAAGAGCAGAAATAATTCCTCCCTCTGAAATATCATGGGCAGAGAGGATTAATTTATTTTCAATTAATCCTAATACAGTATCCTGAAGTTTTTTTTCTGTTTCAAGATCAAGTTTTGGGGAATCACCAGCTACTTTATTATGAATTACTTTTAAATATTCACTTCCTCCTAATTCAACATAATCTTTTCCAAGAATATAAATCAGGTCACCTTCATTTTTAAAATATGATGTCGTTACTTTATCAAGTCCTTCAATTAATCCAACCATACCTATTGTAGGAGTAGGGTAAACAGCAGTGTTTGGTGATTCATTATAAAAACTTACATTGCCTCCTGTAACAGGAGTGTTGAAATATCTGCAAGCCTCTCCCATACCTTCAATTGCCTGGCTGAACTGCCAGTAGATTTCAGGTTTGTAAGGGTTGCCAAAGTTTAAACAATTGGTAATACCAAGCGGCTGACCTCCTGAGCAAACAATATTTCTTGCAGCTTCTGCAACTGCTATTTTTGTTCCTTCTTTAGGATTAAGATAAACATATCTGCCATTGCAGTCGGTTTTCATTGCAAGTGCTTTGTTTGTTTCTTTAATGTAAACAACAGCAGCATCACAACCAGGGCCAACAATGGTATTTGTTCTTACCATTGAATCATATTGTTCATACACCCATCTTTTTGATGCAATGTTTGGTGATGAAAAAACTTTTTCAAAAACTTCTGTAAGATTACCAGGTACAGGAAGAGAATTAAAATCAAACTCTCTTAATTCTTTAAGATAGGAAGGAACTTTTGTCTCACGGTGATAAACAGGAGCACCGCCGCCAAGCACTAATTCATAAGGAGGGATTTCGGCTTTCAGTTCACCATTCTGGTAAATTTTCAAAATAGGTTCATCTGTTACTTCGCCAATAATTTCACAATTCAAATCCCATTTATCAAAAACTGCTTTTACTTTATCTTCAAATCCTTTTTTAACAACACAAAGCATTCTTTCCTGGCTTTCGGAAAGCATAATTTCATAAGCACTCATTTCTTCTTCACGCAAAGGAACTTTATCAAGATTAATAATCATTCCCGATTTACCCTTAGCACTCATTTCGCTTGTAGAACATGCAATACCCGCGGCACCCATATCCTGGATTCCAACTAACCAGCCATTCTTAATAATTTCAAGAGATGCTTCAAGTAAAAGTTTTTCTGTAAAAGGATCACCAACCTGAACTGAAGGACGCTTTGATTCGGATTTTTCAGATAATTCCTCAGATGCAAAAGTAGCACCATGAATACCATCTCTTCCTGTTGATGAACCGACAATCATTACTTTGCATCCTGCACCTTTTGCAATTGCACTTGCAGTCTGATCTTTTCTAACAATTCCAACTGCCATTGCATTTACAAGCGGGTTATCCTGGTAAGATTCATCAAAATAAACTTCACCTGCAACTGTAGGAACACCAAAACTATTTCCGTAATCTCCTATTCCTTTAACAACACCTTCAAACAAGTAACGTGTTCTTGCATTTTGCAAAGAACCAAAACGCAATGAATTTAAAGAAGCAATCGGTCTTGCACCCATTGTAAAAACATCGCGCATAATTCCGCCGACACCGGTTGCAGCACCCTGGTATGGTTCAACTGCCGATGGATGATTATGACTTTCGATTTTAAATGCGACTGCGAGTCCATCCCCGATATCAATCAAACCTGCATTTTCTTCACCGGCACTCACCAACAATCTGCCGCCTGATCTTGGTAATGTTTTTAAAAGTGCAATTGAATTTTTATAGCTGCAATGTTCACTCCACATTACACTGAAAATACCAAGTTCAGTAAAAGTTGGGGTTCTGCCTAAAATTTTTTTTATTCGTTCATATTCCTCTTCATTTAATCCGTGATCCAATGCCAGTTGAAGAGTAACTTCCGGTTCTTTTTTTATTAATGTTTCCTGCATAAAAAATTATTTTATGTAATTAAGATTAAGAATAATGATGTGCAATATACAAAATTACAAGATTGTAAGATTACAAGATTCCAACATTCCACTATTCCACAGTTTCAATATTCCCATATTCCTCCGGTTCGTTCTATACGTTCAAATATTCATCCCAAATTTTGTAAAGCTGGTAGGTTGCGTAAATATCATCGGCGCAGTAGACTGCAATATCTTTTATTCTTCCTGCTTCGTAAAGATTTTTAACATCTATTCCCGAAATACCTTTTGATTTTGGGGAATCAATACAAAAAGCCTGGCAGTAAAAATCAAGATTAAATTTTCTTGTCAGCCCATAAAATGTAAATTGTTCAAGCAGGTCGATATGAAAATTGGAATCAAATTTTTTAGAGACAAGATTTTTAGAAGGTTTAATTCTGTTCATTGCAGATCTGATCATTAAAAACGGTGCATCAAAATTTCTTCCGTTAAATGAAATGACCTGGTCTGTTACTTCAATTATTCTCCAGAATGAAGATAACATTTCATTTTCACTTAAACCTTTATAATGAATATCATTTTCCGATATCCATTCTTCATGTTTATCACTTTCATAATAGACATAAGACTTTTCAAAATTTATATCGTATATACCAATTGCAATTACTTTTGATGTAAGTGGATAAAGACTTGTATAACGGATTGCCTCTTCGGTTTTTATCTCTTTTAATTTATCATCGACTTCCTTTTCTGCATACCGAAGAAGGTATTCCTGCTGAGTTTCCGAAAGAGACTCAAACGGAAATGCACATGTTTCGATATCAAAAACAATTTTACGCATATTAACCCCCGATTTTTTTTGTAAATAATTAATTAAACTTCGTCAGTAATTCTTCAACGGCATCTTTATGAACCGTAAATGTAAGCATTTTTAATTTTATATAATCTTCATGATAAAAATAGTATCCTTTATTACTTCCATCTCTTGCACCTGAGGATGAATCTTTAATTAAAAACCAGTCACCGTCATCTTTCGTTATATAACCTACTATATGAATCAGGTGATCATCAGTCGTGGTTTTATTATTGAAACGGAATTGTCTTGCATGCTCATCGATATATTCTGAGGGTATATCGAATGAAGGAACAAAAGCTGCATCATATTTTGAAAGATACCCGGCTTCAGATACATCACCACCGATTGAAACTGTATATCCGTTCTTTACTGCAGTTTTGAGAGCAGAGATAAAATCATCAAGAGGAACATTGTAATATTCTTTACTGTGCCACCAGTTATCGGGTACTTCATATTCAACTTTTTTATAATATGGCTGCTGCATAATGGATAAAATATTAACATAATCATCAGGATTTATATTGAGATATTTTTCAAGATATTCCTTCGGAGTAAATTTTATTTCCTGAATTGTAAACTCTGCCGGAGGTTCTCCCAGGTATTTGTTTAAAATCTCCTTAACTTTATTTAAAGATTTTTCTTTATCCCATTCACCTGATTCCTTAAGACTTTCCAGATAATATTTTATCTCTTCAAACATCTTTTCATGATCATAAAATTTCTGTTCTTTTTTCTTTCCTATATAAACTTCTGCGGGAACAGCACCATATTTCTTCCAGATTCTTGTAACAGCATTAGCCTGGGAACCTTCACCAAATGCCGAGTTACCTTTTTCATCAATATATCTTTCAGCTTTTAAAAGATATTCATAATAAACAGTATGCATTTCAGAAAGCTTTACTTTTTTATTATGAATCCTGTAAATCTCCGATTCAAGTAAAGAAGTTGTTGCAAAAGCCCAGCAGGTTCCGGTTCTTCCCTGGGAAATTGGTTCATTGTGCCATTGGGTTTTAAATTCATCAACAGATTTTGGTAAATCTCTTTCTGAAGGATCAGCTTCAAATATTGGTTTGGTGCCGGGATTTCTTTTTTCCCCAAATGATTCTAAAATTTCATCATAAAACCCGCGCTGCGGTTCAACAAAAATTCCTTTGTCTTTAACTTGCTGCGGAAGGATAAAATTCTGAAAAAATAAAATTGAAATGATTAAAGGAAGAGTTTTGAATTTCATAACAGGTCCTCAATTTTTCATAATTGTTAAATGATAAAATGAATTATCACTTATCCGGAATAAAAATTAAATAAAAATTTTATTAAAAATCTCTATTGCTTTATTAATATCTTCAAAAGAAACATCGAGATGAGTAACTGCACGCAGTGAATCAATTTTACCAACAGATAAAAGTAAACCTTCTTCTTTACATTTTCTTATTGATTCCTCAACTGAAAATTTTATTGGTTTGAAGATGAGAATGTTCGTCTGCACAGAATCTAAATCAATATCAAGATTCCGATTTTCATTTATTGCCTTTGCAAGAAGTTTAGCTTTTTCATGATCTTCTGCAAGTCTTTCAATATTATTCTGAATTGCATATAAACAAGCTGCAGCTAAAACCCCAGACTGTCTCATTCCCCCGCCCCAGGCTTTACGTATTCTGTAAGCTTCTTTAATAAAATCTTTAGTGCCAAGAATAATTGAACCAACCGGGGCACCAATTCCTTTTGAAAAACAGCATGAAACAGAATCAAAATGAACTGTATAATTTTTTAATGGAACACCCGATGCAACAGATGCATTCCATAATCTTGCTCCATCCAGGTGAAAGAGGAGATTATATTTTTTAACAAGATTTTTCATCTCAATTATTTTATCGAGAGGATAAACTGCACCGCTCGCACGGTTATGAGTATTTTCAAGAGCAACAACTTTGGTACGCGACATATAATAAGCACTTGATGGACGGATTAACGGTTCAACCTGTTGTGCTGTAATTACTCCTCCCACTCCATCAACAGGATGAAGCTGAATACCGCTTAGTGCAGCCGGAGAGCCGGATTCATAATTAAAAATATGTGCATCGCGTTCACAAATTACTTCATCACCGGGATTTGTTAAAACATTAAGGCAAATCTGGTTACCCATCACCCCGCTTGATACAAACAGTGCAGCTTCTTTTCCTAAAAGATCAGCAGTGTATTCTTCAAGTTTGTTAACGGTGGGATCTTCTTTAAATACATCATCACCAACCTCTGCTTCATACATTGCTTTGCGCATTGCCTCGGAAGGTTTGGTTACTGTATCACTTCTTAAGTCAATCAATTTTATTTTATTTTTTGATTTGAATAAACCTAATTACTTTACTATAAATTTATTTTTATGTTCTTTTCTTGGCGCAAGAAAAGAACCAAAAGAATCCCGACAGAAGTCGGGACAGGCACGCACTTAAAAATAATTGCAATCCTAAAACTACTTACAACTTAAATTTATCCTTCATCTTTTTCAATAAGAATATTCCAAATATCCATAAAGAAAAAACTGATGAAAGCACAGGAATAATTAGTGGATTATTTGTATAGAATGTTTCTTCATCTTCAATCACTGCATCCCAAACGATATAAGTTCTTTCAAACATTTCACTTTCAACTTCAGTTATTCCTAAAGGATTTATAACACAGCTTACACCACCATTTGCAGCACGGACAACTGTCCGCCTGTTTTCAACTGCACGCAAGGCAGCATACTCTTTATGCTGATATGGTCCGCTTAGTTTACCATACCAGCTATCATTTGTTACAACAGCAATTAAGCCGGCACCTTTATCAGCAAACTGTGCAATTAAATCAGGAAAAACAGATTCATAGCAGACGAGTCCATTAATCTTAAGAGTATCATTCAAATTATATGAAATCCTTCCATTATTTTTTTCAGGGAATGGTAAAGAAAAAACTGTTGTATCTTTTCCAACGTTCCAGCCTGTAATACCAACTCCCCATTTTATCAGGTCACCAAGGAATTTTAATTTATCAGCGTAAGGAACTTTTTCTCCAAAAGGAACAAGTTTCATTTTTCCATAACGCTGTATGTTGAGGTTATCCGGTGAGAGAAGAAGAATTGCATTATAAGTAGAATAATAAAAATCACCACTCTCATTATACTTTGCATCATCAGGAATATTTTCTTTATGGCGGATTAGATCTGGCATTCCCGTAAGAAGATAAATATTATTCGCTCTCAGGAATTTGTAAATGGTATCAATAATTAAATGATTTCCCCCGCCGAAAAGATAAACAGGCAATGCAGTCTCAGGCCAGATAATTATTTCAGCACCATCATCAATTGCTTGTGCAGATAAATCAAGATAAATATTTAATATTGAATTCAAATCACCCGACGACCATTTATCCCATGGATTCAAATCAGGCTGAATTAATCCAACCTTAATACTTTTTTCAGGTAATGTATAAGAAGCTTTTCTAACAAATCCATAAACAAGTACAACAAGAAAAATTAAAACTGCAGTACCTAGATTTAAATAAAACTTCTTTCCCTTTTCTTTAAAATGCAGATAAGCTTTGTATAAGAATATATTTATGTAAAGAACAATTAATGAAAGTCCAAGTGAACCAACAATATCTGCTGCCTGAATAAAATCGTTAAACAATGCGAGTCCGCTTCCCAGGGTCATCCATGGAAATCTTATCTCAGTAATCATTGTAATATATTCATAAGTAACCCAGAAGAGAGGAAATGTATAAAGTGCTAAATTTCTTTTAAATATTTTTTTAGTGAAATAATAAAGTGTTGAAGGAATTAATAACTGTGCGGGATTTACAAACAAAAGCAATGCGCCCGATATCATTAAAAATGTATCTGATTCTTTCTGCCAGCTTCCGACCCAGTAAATTGTAACAGCACTGAAAAAGAAAGCCATCAGGTATGTTTTGCGATTTATATCGAGCAGTCTTTCTTTCTCTTCAATAATTTTAAGATAAGGAACCAAAGCAAAAAACATAAGAAGTGTAAAAGGAAAAGGTACAGGCGGAAATGAAGCTCCAAGCAAAATGCCTGAAAGGATTAATAGTAATCTCTCTTTATTTCTTTTCTCTTTTTCTTCGGGAGGTTTTTCAGATTTTCCTGACTTAAACATTAAGCTTTACTCTTCTTATTAAAGAAGAAATATTTAACAACAAGTACTACTACAACAACTGCTGTTACAACCAGAACAATTTCCTGGTAGCGTGAGAGATAAAAATCCACCAACTCGATATTATTGCCGAAAATAATTCCCAGGTAGATAATGATTGAATTCCAGAAAACTGAACTTATTAAAGCAAGTATCATTGTTTTAATAAATTTCAATTCACTTAACCCGGCAACAAAAGAAATTACCGACCTTGTTCCGGGAAGAAAACGATTTAGTACAACAACCCAGTAACCCCACTTTTGAAACCAGTGTTCTGCTTTCTCAACTGCCTCAGCTGAAAGAAATTTTAATCTTCCTGATCTGACAAATTTTTTATCTACAAGAGTGCCGACATAAAAGAGTGTCATAAATCCTGCTACGCTTCCGGTTGTTGTTACTAATAAAGTGGGAATAAAATTAATTGTTTCTTTTGCAATTAATGAACCGCCAATTACAACAACAAGGTCGCTTGGTGAAGGAGGGAAAACATTTTCAATATAAGAGAAGAGAAAAAGAACAAGATAAATTAAAAATGACGATAGACCTGTTAAAAAATCAAAAATATTTTCAATCATTCTTATCCTTAAAAAGCAATACAGTTGCCATAGCAGCTACACCCTCTTCCCTTCCGGTAAAACCTAAACGCTCGGTTGTTGTAGCTTTGACTGAAATATTTTCAATATCTGTCTGCAGTAAATCTGCAATTCTTTTTCTCATTGTTTCGATATAAGGTAATATTTTTGGTCTCTGTAACATCAATACAGCATCAAGATTTCCGATGAAATATTTTTTCTGCTGAGCAAGTTTATAAACTTCAGATAAAAGATAACTGCTGTCTGCATCTTTATATTTTTCATCTGTATCGGGAAAATGTTTTCCGATATCACCTAAAGAAAGTGCGCCGAGTATAGCATCACTTATTGCATGCAAAAGAACATCTGCATCTGAATGACCCATGAGACCTTTTTCAAAAGGTATTTCAATTCCTCCCAGAATTAATTTTCTGTTCTCCGCAAATGCATGAACATCGAAACCGATACCGGTTCTGAATAAATTTTTCAATGTGTTATCTCAAAACTTTTAAATTCATTTTTTGGCTCCTGCCAGATGATAGTATGTTTTCTTACAGAAGCATGAGAAGGGGGCCCAATAATAATTTTTTTATAAAGTTCTTCTATAAGTTGCTTTGGACCCTCAACTACCGTTAAAACTTCTCCGGTAAAAAGATTTTTTGTATATCCTTTTAAAGAAAGGCTGATTGCATTCTTATAAATAAAATATCTGAAACCAACTCCCTGCACCAATCCATTAATTATTATTTCTGCTCTTGCTATTTCCTCTTTCATCTTCAGATTTATTTTTTCTCTGATTAAAAGTTTCTGAAACAATGAGTCCGGCAAAAATAAGCAGGCATCCTATCAACCCAAAATTAGATATTTTTTCATTCAACATAAAGAAGGCAAAGATTGCAGCAAAGATTGGTTCGAATGAAAGTATTATCCCTGCTATAGATGGTGTAACAAATTTTTGATACTTAGTTTGTAATGTTGTTGTAAGAACTGTTGCAAGAACGGCTGTGTATAAAACAGCAAGAACAAGATTAATGGATAAATTGAAATGAATTGTTTCAACTTCCCACATTGTAAACAGAAATGAAAACAATATACCCAATACACCAGTAACTGCAACCTGCAGAAATACCAATGGTTTATAATCTGATTTTTTACTCGCAATATCAAGATAAACTATGTAAAGAGAAAAGAAGAACGCACAGAGAAGAGTGAAGAAATCACCAATGTTAAAACTATTATTGATTTCAAGGAAAACAGCTAAAAGTGAATCCCCCTTGCTTGTTAAAAAAATTAATCCGGTTAAAGCAAGAAATACTCCGGCTATAACACCTTTAGATGGAATTTTCTTTAATAATAAAATCTGAAAAAGAGGTGTAAAAATTATAAATGTTCCTGTTATGAAAGCAGACTTCGTTGCGGTAGTATAATTTAAACCAACTGTTTGAGTTGTAAATCCGATAAAGTAAAGTAAGCCAAGTAAAATGCCGCCGATTAAAGCTTGTTTATCAATACCTTTTAAATACTTTATTCCGTAAGGAATGAGTAGTAATGTTGCAAATAAAAATCTAACTGAAATAAAGAGAAGCGGTGAGATATCTTCAAGAGCTGATTTAATAATAACAAAAGTAGCACCCCAGATTAAAGTATTCAACATAAGAAGTGTTTCGGGAAGAAATCTTTTCATCGGGGAAAATTATTCCTTTGGTTTGATATAGCCGAATGATTTCAATTGCTTTTCATCTCTCCTCCATTTTTCTCGTACTTTTACTCTTAACTCAAGATAAACCTCATGCTGAAGAAAATCTTCAATATCTTTACGAGCTTCGAGTCCAAGTTTTTTTATTGCATTACCCTGCTTCCCTATAATAATTCCTTTCTGGCTATCCTTTTCAACAATTATTTCCGCGTTGATGAAATGCTTTTTATCTTCTCTCTCTTTAAAATCCAAAATTGCTACTTCGGTACTGTAAGGAATTTCTTCTTTATAGAATTCAAATATTTTTTCTCTTATTATTTCAGAAACAAAGAATCTCTCATTCTCTTCTGCAACAATATCATCGGGATAATATTTTGGTCCTTCGGGTAAAAATTCAATTATAGAGTTGAGCACCTCTTCAGTATTAAAATTTAAAAGTGCAGAGAGAGGAATAACTTTTTTGAAGAAGTTCTGTGATTCATATTTTTTAATTAATTCTTTTACTTTAGCCTGTTCAATCAAGTCAACTTTATTCAATAAAAGAATGAGAGGTCTTTTTTCCCTTAAAATATTTTCTTTGATAAATTCATTCTTAAGAAATTTATTATCATCATCTGAAACATCAACAATAAGAAGTATCAAATCTGCATCTTTCAAAGAATCAATTACTGCTTCCATCATCTTTTCCTGGAGAAGATACTCAGGTTTGATAATACCCGGAGTATCCAAAAAAATTACCTGGTAATTATCAGAAGATAAAATGCCGAGAATACGTTTGCGTGTCGTTTGAGGTTTTGATGTTACAATAGAAAGTTTCTGCCCAAGGAGAGCATTTAGTAAAGTAGATTTACCGGCATTTGGCAAACCAATAATTGCAGCGTATCCTGACCTAGTTATTGTTGTGTTCATTTTTAATTTCTAAAGATAAGAACTTTTGGGGTAATACCGGTTAAGCCTGAGCATTAAAATAAAATATACTTATGAAATCCTTTAAGTAATAAAGATATAAAGGTTTGGGTTATAAAGTTTTTAAGAAATTTTTCAGTAATAAATAATAAATGATTTTCATAACATTTATTTAATTGCCTTTATTGTAATTAACATCTGATATTTATCGTCGTTATAGTCCAGAACTTCAGAATTCAATTCTTCCATAGCCAATCCGTGAAGAAAGGCAATTGAAGTAAGTACATTACCAAATGATTTTACTATAATATTTCCCGATTCAAATTTCTTACTAAATAACCACCTTGCTGAATGCACAGTAAATCTCCAGTAGTCGGGCCAGCGATTTTTTTTATCAACATATATTTGGCTAATACCAGGGACTGAAATCAGCAAAACACCTCCCTTTTTTAAAATTCTGTACAAAGTATTTACTGCCGAATCAAGGTCGGCAATAAGTTGTAATGTCTGGGTTAATATAATGCAGTCATACGTTTCTGACGGTATTTGGGGAATATTAGTTAAATCACCTACATAAGTGGCTTTTGGATTATCACCGCTTGCATGCAATATTTCACTCTTTATAACTTTCTCCCCGCCATATTTGATTGTGTAAACATCTTCTCCTATCTCTAAAACTCTGCCTTTTATGTCAGCAGAATTTTCATTCAAAAATTTTTCTATATAATATCGGTCAATAGGAATACCTCTGTCTTCTCCAAAACTTTCACTAATTGGTTTAACAGAAAACAGGTTGTTATTTTGTACTTTTCCAACCTGAGGGTTTTGGAAAAATCTGAAAACAGAAAGTCTGATTTTTTTTGGAATTTTTTGCTTAATAGATTTTATCATTTATTGTATTATTTTGTTTTTAATTTTTCTATAAACGCTTTTTATTCTTTCATACCTTTTGCCTATTGCCGGATAATCGAGCATCAATAGTTCTCTTTTCAGCGCATTTTGAATCTGCTCATCTTCTACTTTCATTTTTTTAAGATAATCTTTTAACCAATTCAGGTATTTCTTCCTGGCTTCAATAACTGAGTTGTTTTCTTCTGCTACTGAGCAGCAAGATTCTTTATGCTGGCGATACAGGTCGTAGAAATTATTATCGACAAAAACATAAGAATTTAATGAAGCTTTTGTATAAAACACCTGGTCTTCATACATACCTTTGAATTCTTCCTCAAAGCCATTAAATGAATTCAATAGTTCTCTTTTAACTATTACCCCCCCCATACAAGGAACTGCAGCTTTTTTTAGCAGGATATATTTAAAGAGTTTTCCGGGGGGATATATTCCGGTTGGAGTTTCAAGTGTTTGAACAAAATCTTCCCGATCATTTTCAAGTTTGTTCCAGCTATACCAGTACTTTGTTGCACTAAAAACAATCCCAACATGCTGATATTGCGAAATTAATTTAATCTGTGCATCCAGTTTATCATTAAGATAAATATCATCTGAATCCAGAAATGTTATATAAACTCCTTTTGCTTTTTCAATTCCAAGGTTACGTGAAGCACTTATGCCCTTATTTCTATTATCAGGATGATGATATATAAATATCTTATACGGAAAACTATCAGAATATTTACTTGCGATAGAAATGCTATCATCAGTTGAGCCATCATCTATTAATATTAATTCCCAATTGTCATAAGTCTGCCCTATAACGCTTTGTATGGCTTCTTCCAAATATTTAACCGCATTGAAGTAAGTAACTATAACTGAAACTAAGGGATTGCCCATTCTGTAACTATTTAATTTAAATATTAATTTTTTAGGTTTGAAATTATGAATCTTCTAAATATAATTTTTAATTCCCGAAGGGATATTTAATTTAGGGAAAATCATATTCAGCAATTCAATCAGACCGAAATTAAATTTTTTATTAATGAAAAGCATTATGATAACAAATGAAAAAAGTGCTGCACAATTTGCGAAAATAAAGCCAATTAAACCAGGGAAAATTCTTATAATAGCTAATGCAATAAATATACTTAATAATGATATAACAAGAACAAAAAAGAACAGTTCCTTTAATCCCTCAAATGGTTTTAAATTCATTTGAGCTAAAAAAAACAGATTAATAATAAATGAACCAATGCCTGCCAAAATCCAGGATAAAGCCACCCCTTCAATTCCGAAATAATTAATTAAAATTATTACACCCGTTAACAATAAACTATATTGAATTAATCCAACAATTAAATCTTTGTCGGGTCTTCCGGTAGCTTTTAATATTGGCACTACAGCATCGCCTACAATTCCAAAAATTCCGGCAGCAGTTATTAATCGTATTAATGAAATTGTTCCCTGCCATTTTATTCCAAGAACATAGTCAATGAGATAAGGGATTTCTGCTATTATAAGACAGGCAATGGGTATATAAGTTATCATAATTCCTTTAATAATTGCTTTCCATGTAAAGGATATTTTCTCAAAATTTTTTTGAATTTTTGAGTATAAGGGAAAAGCTACAGTGCCAATTACTTCTGAAGAAACTTCAACTGCAAGAAATCCTAGTTTTAAAGATAAATAATAAAGTCCCAAAGCTTCAGCACCCAAATTTCTTGATATAATTATCTGAACTGCTGAGTTAGCAACGATAGTTATAAAACTGCTGAGGAATATCCAAAGTCCAAAACTTATAAATGAATTAATAGAAGCAATCTCAAAACGAAGTTTTGGTTTATAGGGAGCTAATACATAAGAAAGTATAAGGTAAGTTAAGGAACCTGCTAAAATTCCAAATACTAATGCCCATATTTGAAATATTGAAACAAGAATAACTGCAATAACTGTATTTACAACTGCTTCCATAATTTTTATTATCGCCAGCGATTTGAAATTTAGATTTTTTGCAAGTTCTACAATCCTAATACTGGCTAATTCTTCAATAAGAGGTTTTAATGAAAGTACACGAAGTAAATCTACTACTCGAGGTTCATTGAAAAGTGATGCAATTAATGGTGCTGCCAGAAAAATAATAAGAAATAGAGAAAACCCTCTTATTACACCAATTGTCCAAATAGAATCATACTGGCTTTTGTTTTCAACATTTTTTTGAATTATAGCCTGAGATAATCCGACATCAGTTAATTTTGTGAGAAAATCCAGCGATACCAGTGCTATGGCGAGTAATCCAAAATCTTCGGGGACTAAAATCGCAGCAAGTATTAATGTTCTTAAAAGAAAAATCACTTTAGCTCCAGCAAGTTGTATAGCTTTCCATATTACAGCCTTACCTGCTTTTTGAGCTATTGATTTTTCTTTCAAAATATTTACTCCAGGATTAAAAAATACCTTAATTACAGTTTATATTTATGTACCAGAAGAATATTTTCAACTATAAACATTTAATTCTTTATTCTCATTTATATTTATAGTATTCAATATCAACTGATACTAGCATTAGGATTGGTTTGTGAAACATTTTATCTTCCCTCATATTTTACTGCAAGTATATGTGAAATAACTATTCCACTGTTACAGCAGTACCTGAAGCACTAACCATAAGCATATTTCCGCCACCCCCGCCGATTGTTTCGTAGTCGAGATCAACACCAACAATTGCATTTGCTCCCTGCATTCTTGCAGCCTCTATCATTTCATTTATGGCAATGTCTTTTGCTTTGCGTAATTCTTTTTCATATGCAGCAGAACGTCCGCCAACTATATCTCTTATTCCTGCAAAGAAATCTTTAAATATATTTGCACCAAGAATTGCTTCGCCGCTTACCATTCCATGATATTTTGTTATTCTTTTGCCTTCGATATTATGAGTAGTAATTACAAGCATTTTTTCTCCTTAATTTTAAATGAAAATGATTATAAAGATAGTAAAGATAAACTCCCACTCAAAAATTATTTTAGAAGAAGCATCTTTCTTGAATCTGTAAATGAACCTGTTTCTATCCTGTACAAATATATTCCGCTGCTTACTTTTTCACCCAAGTTATTATCTCCATTCCACTTAGCTGAGTAGATACCATTGGTGAGTTCTTCATTAACTAAAGTTTTTATTTCTCTTCCGAGCAGGTCATAAATCTTTAATGAAACAAAACCTTCTTTTGCAATATGAAATTTAATTTCGGTTGCCGGATTAAACGGGTTCGGGTAATTCTGTTCAAGAAGAAATTCTTTTACAATTATATCATTATCAGTTTGTTCAACATCGTTAATAATATTCGGTTCGGGTGTCGGCAGTTTAACAGAAGTGTAAATTCTGAACTCTCCCGGTTCAAGAGTAATTAACTCAGAAGTATTTATAACATTTAAACTATCGCCTGTAAAATAATCATACCACCAGCCTGAGTGCTGAAAAAGAGGATTCATTACTCCTGCAGTAACACCAAAGTTGCCGATAATATTTACATTCATTGAAGAATGATTAATACTTATTCTTTTAAAAGATGAAGAGAGTGAATATGTAAAATCATTACTCCTGAATGCATCATATTCTTTTTTAAGTTTTATAAGGTACATAAATGTTTTGTAAAGATTTAATCTCGGCAGTTCATTATAATAAAACCATCTGATTGGTTTGTTGCAGACTCTGCAAGGATCATCAATTGAAACATCATAACCAAGTTCACCGAATTGCCAGATCATTTTTGGTCCGGGTATTAGAAAATAAAATGCTGCAGCAAGTTTAACCCTGTTTAAAGCTGTACTAAAATTTTTAACATTATATGTACCGGAGGAATTACCAAATTGAAGATTCTTAAACATTAATCTTTCTTCATCATGACTTTCCATATAAGAGACAAGATTCGGTTCATCCCATCCCCTGCTTAAGTAGGAAGCTCCGGTTAAATTAGATGAATACCCCATTGCTGCTTCACTGTATTCATGATTCATATTTCCCCAAAGCATCATTCCATAATCCTGAAGAATTGTCTCTTCATTATTCGGAGCAAAATGTTCAAGAATTATGTATGCGTCGGGGTCAAATGCCCATAAGTTGTCAGCCATTCTTTTTAGAATATTAATTCTTGATTGATCAAAAGAACCACCATC
>Ga0079223_10000103_pt1 | contig 30912 bp, 21 predicted proteins | sample Stecom2011_FD_75072 | JGI IMG/M metagenome (GOLD analysis project Ga0079223, IMG submission 75072) | Agricultural soil microbial communities from Utah to study Nitrogen management - Steer compost 2011 | ecosystem: Environmental > Terrestrial > Soil > Agricultural land | place: USA: Utah...
CCGGCAGGTAAATTCCGGGTTCAACCGTGACGACCATCCCGGGTTCCAATACCGTCTCCCGGCCCGGTGATAAACGGGGCGCTTCATGGATCGCCAAACCCAGGCCGTGACCGAGCCCGTGGCCGAAATTCGGACCATAACCGGCTTTTTCCAGAACCTCTCTGGCCAAAGCATCCGCCTCCGCCGCGGTCATCCCCGGCTTAAGCCCGGCCAGCGCCCGTTCCTGCGCCTCCAGGACCAGCCGATAAATCCTCTTCTGTTCTGCGCCGGGTTCTTCCCCCACTACCACCGTGCGGGTAAAATCGCTACAATACCCCGCATAAACCGCACCGCCGTCCACCACCACCAGATCGCCAGGACACAAAGGCCGGCTGCCGGCCGCCCCGTGCGGCATGGCGCTGCGCGGCCCGGAGGCCACCAATGTCGGGAAGGAAGCGGCGGAAGCCCCCTCTTCTCTCTGGAAGAACTCGAAGAGGGCGGCAAGCTCTTCCTCGCGGCGGCCGGGCTTAATCTCGGGCAATAAACGTTCCCAAGCCCGGTCGGTGATGGCCGTTGCCTTTGCGATCAACCCAATCTCCGCCGGTGATTTCACCATCCGCAAACGGCCGGGGAACCCTTCCTTAGGCGCCAGCCGGTCAGGCCCCACCTGCCCGGCTAAAAACCGGTAATCCCCCTCTACCAGATGGTCGGATTCAAAGCCCCAGCGGGCCAAGGGACCGGTGCGGGCTCGCAAAAGCTTGGCAACACTCTCCCAGATCTTCTTTGCCTGTTTCTGCAGGTCAATACCGGTCCCTGCCGTCTCTGTGGCCGCCTGCTCCAAGTAGCGGAAATCGGTCAAAAGGACCGCCCATTCCAACGCGACCAGAAGAACACCGGAACTCCCGGTAAAACCACTCAGATAGCGGCGATTCTCCGGGGAAGTAACAATAAACCCGTCCAATTCCTCTTCAGCCAGCAACTCCCGGAACCTCCGCAACCGGCCTTCTCTTTCTTTTCCCGAAACACCTATTTTTTCACCCTCCGGCAGTCCCTACCCCACGGTATGAATGGTAGAGGTGCTTGCAGCCTTGCAATCACGAGCAAAAAGGCTGGCAATCCCCGTCCCTTCGCAGGCATGCCCAGGCATGTCTAACATGCCTTAGATATAACCGGCGACCAGATCCCCCACCTCAGTGGTGGTATAACCCATTTTTCCGGCGGAAAGCGACTTCAAGTCATTGGCCACCGCCTTCATGATGGCGCCTTCCACCGCAGCAGCCGCCTGGTCTTCCCCTAATTGCTCCAGCAGCATCTGGCCGGCGGCAATCGCGGCGAGCGGATTAATCATATTCTTCCCGGTGTACTTGGGGGCGGAACCGCCAATCGGCTCGAACATCGAGACCCCTTCCGGGTTGATATTCGCACCGGCGGCAATTCCCATCCCGCCTTGGAGGACCGCTCCCAAGTCGGTTATGATATCGCCAAACATGTTATCGGTGACAATAACATCAAAATACTCCGGGTTTTTCACCATCCACATACAGGTAGCGTCCACATGCGCATAATCAGTGGTGATATCCGGATACTCCTTCGCCACCTCGTAAAAGGTGCGTTCCCAGAGATCAAAGGCATAAGTAAGGACATTGGTTTTCCCGCAAAGGGTGAGGCGTTTCTTTTTATTCCGCTTCCGGCAGTATTCAAAGGCAAAACGCACGCAGCGCTCCACCCCTTTCCGGGTGTTAATCGACACCTGGATTGCGGTCTCGTCGGGGGTCCCCTTCTTTAGAAACCCGCCGCTGCCAGTATATAACCCTTCGGTATTCTCCCGGACAACGACAAAATCAATATCTTCCGGGCCCTTATCCTTTAACGGTGTATCTACCCCCGGGTAGAGCTTCACCGGACGCAGATTAATATATTGGTCCAGTTCAAAGCGGAGGCGCAAGAGGATCCCTTTTTCCAGAATCCCCGGTTTTACCTCCGGGTGGCCGATTGCCCCCAGATAAATCGCGTCTTTTTCTTTTAAACGTTCAACCTCGCTGTCAGAAAGGACCTCGCCGGTTTTTAAGTAACGGTCCCCGCCGATATCAAAGTATTCCAAATTGAGCTCTATGCCGAATTTCCCAGCTGCGGCTTTTAAGACCTTAACCCCTTCGGCCACCACTTCCGGCCCTGTTCCATCTCCAGGTAAGACCGCCATATCGTACCTTGCCATTTTTCTCCTCCCTATCCGTAAAATATATTTGCTTCCATAACCGTTATTCTAGCATATCACAAAAGACCCGGCAAGCCATAGACACGCCCCGGTCTCATGGGGTAAAACTGCTGGCATAGGTATCGAAGTTACCATCATAGACATGGCAGCTACCATCATCGTATCGAATCTGCCGTCATAGGTATCGAAGCCGCCATTGCTTAGATGGTAAACTCAAACCAATACCTGAAGCACCGGTTCAGTCTGTTTAGAAGAAATACTCGACACCGGTAGCAAAGATTTGCCCGTCTTTTTCTCCGGGGATATTCTTGGCCACATAAGGCCCGACCCGTTCCGCATGGGCCATCCGGCCAAAAATCCGCCCGTCGGGGCTGGTCAGCCCTTCCACCGCCCCGGCCGAACCATTGGGGTTGTATGGCGGGTCCAGGGTGGGAACTCCCTCAAGATCCACATAGACCGTGACAATTTGGGCGTTTTTAAAGAACCGCTCCAGGTCGGCCGGGCGGGCGATGAACCGTCCCTCACTGTGGGAGACGGGAAGGGAATAAACCTCCCCCGGGTTTGTCCGGCGCAGCCAGGGCGAATGGTTGGCAACGACTTTTACCCGGACAAAGCGTGAAACATGGCGCCCGGAAGCGTTAACAGCCAGCGCAGGCGAATCCTCACCGGCTTCCCGGATCTCACCATACGGGAGGAGTCCCAGTTTGAGCAGGGCTTGAAAACCGGTGCCGATCCCCAGAACAAGGCCGTCCCCTTTTTGCAGAAACCCGGTCAAGGCCTCCTTGACCATGGGATTCCGGAAAAATGCCGCCATGAATTCGGCGGAACCGGCCGTCCCGTCCCCGGCACTGAAACCGCCGGGTAAAACCAGGATCTGCGCCTGCCCAATCATCTTCGTCAACTCGCGAAGGCTCTCGCCGATTTCCCGGGGAGAAAGATCCTTGATAACCAGGGTCTCGACAAGACCGCCGGCGCTCCGGAAAGCGGCGATGGTATCATATTCCCCGTTGGTCCCGGGAAAAACCGGGATCAAAACCCGCGGTTTTGCGAGGCGGACCATGACCTTGGCCCGCCCCCCGCCACCGGCCGGAGCCGGCTGGGTCAATGCCGGTGAGCCGGTTTTGCCGGTTCCGGAGGGCGGGAAGACCCCGGCCAGCGGCTCCTCCCACTTCTCTGCCGCCGCCGCCAGGGGGATCTCCACCCCGTTTACCCTGATCACCGGTTCGGCGATGGTCGCTCCCAACTCTTTATACTCCAATCCCCCCAGGAGGGCTGCTGGGTTCTCCCCGGCGGGGATCTCCAGGACCAGAGAGCCGTAGGCAGGGGCAAAAAACTGTTCAATGCCGGCTTCTTCCGCAAAAGCCAGCCCGATCATGTTGCCGAAAGCCATTTTACTGACTGCCGCAGCCAGTCCGCCCTCGCGGACCGTCTGCGCCGCAGCAACCTTGCCTTCACCGGCCAGTTCGTAGAGGCGCCCGTAGTTCGCGGCCATCTGCCGGAAATCCGGTATCTCCCCTTCCTCCCGGCGGAGCGGGAGGAAGACGATGTGGCTGCCGGCGGCCTTGAATTCCGGGGAGAGGATCCGCCGGGCGTCCGCCGGGCAGACGGCTACCGCCACCACCGTCGGCGGGACATCAAGATCCTGAAAACTCCCGGACATGCTGTCCTTTCCCCCGACCGCCGGGATCCCCAGTTCCCTCTGGATATAATACGCTCCCAAAAGAGCGGCAAAGGGTTTCCCCCATCTTACCGGGTCTTCTCCCAGCCGTTCGAAATACTCCTGCAGGGTGAGGCGGATCCGCCGGTAATCGCCGCCGGAGGCCGCGATCCGTGCCACTGCTTCGACAATGGCGTAAAGGGCGCCATGAAACGGGCTCCATCTCCCGATGGCCGGGTTGTACCCATAACTCATCAGCGTGGCGGTGGTGGTTTCTCCTGCCAAAACCGGGATCTTCGCCGCCATGCTCTCCGCCGGGGTCAACTGGCGACTCCCGCCCAATGGCATCAGGATCGTTCCCGCCCCAATGGTACTATCAAAGATCTCCACCAACCCCCGGCGGCTGCAAACATCAAGACGCTGCAAATTACGGAGCCAGGCGCCGGCCAGGTCACCGGCGCTGGTCACTTCTGGTGGAAGTTGCCGGAAGTAACTCTCCGGCTGCGGGGCCTTAACCATCACCCGGGTGGTGGGGCGTACCCCGCCGCTGTCCAAAAAGTCCCGGTCCAAGTTGACAATGGTCTTTTCCCGCCAGACCATCCGCATTTTCCGGCCGGCGGTCACCTCAGCGATCACCGTGGCCTCCAGGTTCTCCTCCCGGGCCGCCCGGATAAAAGCTTCCGCCTGGTCTTTCGCCACCACCACTGCCATGCGCTCCTGCGACTCGGCGATAGCCAGTTCCGTACCGTTCAGACCCTCATATTTCTTGGGCACAGCGTCCAGATTAATCTCCAACCCATCCGCTAATTCCCCCACGGCCACCGCAACCCCGCCGGCCCCGAAGTCATTACATCTTTTAATCAACCGGGCCACCTCCGGCCGGCGGAAGAGCCGCTGGATTCTCCGTTCCAAAAGCGGGTCTCCCTTTTGCACCTCAGCCCCGCAGGTGTAAAGGGATTCCTCGGTATGCGCCCGTGACGAACCGGTAGCCCCCCCGCAACCATCACGGCCGGTCCGGCCACCCAACAAGATCACGACATCCCCCGGTACCGGCCGTTCCCTGACCACATTGGCCCGGGGCGCCGCACCGATTACCGCTCCCATCTCCATCCTTTTAGCGACAAAACCTTCATCATAGACCTCCGCCACCAACCCGGAAGCCACCCCGATCTGGTTGCCATAAGAACTGTAGCCCGCCGCCGCACCAGTGGTAAACTTTCGCTGTGGCAGTTTGCCCGGGAGGGTCTTTTCCACCTCCTGCCGCGGATCGCCGCTGCCGGTGACCCGCATCGCCTGGTAAACATAGGCCCGGCCGGAAAGGGGATCCCGGATCGCCCCGCCCAGGCAAGTGGCGGCGCCGCCATTAGGTTCGATCTCCGTAGGGTGGATATGGGTTTCGTTTTTAAACATCACCAACCATTCCTGGGTCTCCCCGTCCACCGTCACATCAACCTTAATACTACAGGCGTTGATCTCCTCGGAAACCTCTAAATCCTCCAAAAGCCCTTCCGCCTTCATCTCTTTTCCCACGGCTGTAGCCAGCTCCATTAATGTGATTTCTCCTGTATCGCCCGGGCCAGAAACGCTACGCGGGAAAACCCGGCGGTTCTCCAAAAACCGCTGGAAAACCCGGCGGAAAAACTCCGTATACTCTCCTTTTTCAAATTCCACCTCTTTGATTCCAGTTAAGAAGGTCAGGTGCCGGCAGTGGTCCGACCAGTAAGTATCCAAAATCCTTAATTCGGTAACCGTCGGGTCTCTACGCGCGGTATCCCGGAAATACTTCTGGCAAAACTCCAGGCTCTCCCGGGACATTGCCAGATCCATTTCCTCTGCGATTCTTTGCAAATCCTCCGGGCCGGCCTGGATAAAGCCGGTGACAACCGCCACCTCCTCCGCTGCCGGAAACGTTTCTGCCAGGGTCGCCGGTTTTTCCAGGGTGGCTTCCCGCGACTCCAAGGGGTTAATCAGGTAACTTTTGACCTTCTCCAGCTCTTCCCCGCTGATCTTCCCGGTCAGAACGAGCAATTTGGCCACCGCCACCTCCGGCCGCTCACCCCCGGTTAAAACCTGCAGGCACTGGGCGGTAAAATCGGCCCGCTGGTCATACTGGCCCGGTTGGTATTCGATGGCCAGCACCCGGTTTTCGTGACGCGCGATTTCGCGTAAAAAATAATCTTCATCATAGACCCGGTCCACCGCCGGTTCGGCCAGGACAACCTTTTCTGCCTCCCGGTAAGCGGTTTCCGGTAAACCTTCAATATCATAGCGGATAAGAATTCTGGCCCCCGTTAACCCTGTCAACCCTAAATTATCCCGGAGTTCCCGGTAAAGCCGGCCGGCCTCACCGGCAAACTCCTGCCTTTTCTCCACATAAACCCGGCGGACGTTATTTTTCACTGTTAATCCCCACTTCCTTACTTAGAGTTCTGCCCGCGCCCGCCCAATATTTTTCCCTTTTGCGCCGGAAGTTCTGCCACCCCCGCACAGTTGGCGGCGCGTGCATAATTATGGGCTTTATAATTATTAATTATAAACGAAACCGGCGGGAAGGGAAATAGCAATTTCCTTTCCGGATCAAAAAAATGATTGACCATTCACCATATATCAAGTATAATACTACCAGATAATATTAGGAGGTAATATTGGGTGGTGAGATCATGGATAAAAAAACCCTGGATATGCGTAGGAGACAGGCCCGCATAATGGCGGAGATCGAACGAAACCCTTTTATTACCGACGAAGAACTGGCTTCTCTCTGTAACGTCAGCATCCATACGATCAGAGCCGACCGTAGAAAAACCGGCATCCCCGAGGTGCGGGAGAGAACGAAAGACGTGGCCCGTTTTTTGTTCGGCCAGGCCAAGACGCTCAGTGCCCACGAGATCACCGGTGACCTCCTCGAAGTCGAACTGAACCGGGAAGGCCTTTCATTACTTGATACCGTCGAACAGATGGCGATCCGCAAATCCGGGATTGTCAGAGGGCACATCCTTTTTGCCCAGGCAAATTCCCTGGCCAATGCCATTGTTGACGCGGATTTGGCCCTAACCCGGGAATGCCGCATTAAATTCCTGGCTCCGGTCCGCGCTGGCGAAAGGGTACTGGCCAAAGCCCGGGTGACAAAGGTGAAAGGCCGGAGAAAAGAAGTGGAAGTTATTATGAAGACCAGAGAAAAGGTGGTCTTCAGAGGCGAATTCACCATCCTTTGCCTGGACGCCAGGTTCGCCTCGCGTCTCAAGATCAACAAAAAAGAGTCACTAGCGGAATGAGGGGGAAAAAGAATGAAAAAAGTAGGTTTACTGGCCACCGGGAGTTATACACCGGAAAGGAAACTGACCAACAGCGACCTGGAGAAGATGGTTGACACCACTGACGAATGGATTACCACCCGGACAGGGATTAAGGAACGGAGGATTGCCGCTGATAATGAATACTCCTCGGATATGGCGGCCAAAGCCGCCCGGGACTGCCTGGGAAAGGTTAATCTCCGTCCCGATCTCTTAATTTCCTCCACGGCCACTGCCGAGAGAGCCTGTCCCTACCAGGCCAGCATTGTCGCGAACCGTCTTAACCTGACCAACCTGGGGGCCTTTGACCTGAACGCGGCCTGCTCCGGTCTGGTCTACAGTCTGGCGGTGGCAAAAAGTATGATCCAGACCGGGCCTTACCGGAACATCCTGATCACAGCCAGTGAGAAAATGTCCATGCTTACGGATTATACGGATAGAGCCAGTTGTATTCTTTTTGGCGACGGCGCCGCCGCGCTTATGCTCAGTTCAGAACAGCCGGAGCATGAAATCCTTGCCACTGAATTGGGACTTGACGCCACCGGCAGCGATTATGTGATTATGGGCGGCCGCGAAGACTATTACTTCCGCCAAGACGGGCGTAAAGTCTTTAAATTCGCCGTGACGATCATGGGTGAAATGATTGACCGCCTCCTCCTGAAAAGCGGGGCAAGCAAAAATGACGACTTCTACATCATCCCGCATCAGGCCAACTACAGGATCCTCGAATCGGCCGCCCGCGAGAGCAAGCTCCCGCAAGACCGTTTTATCTGCTATATCGACCACTACGGTAATACCTCTTCCGCCTCCATCGGGCTGGCCTTGGACGAAGCGGAGAAGGAAGGACGTTTCAAAAAAGGCGACCTGGTCCTGCTTATCGGGTTCGGCGGCGGCCTCAGCTGGGCCGGCGCAGCCATCCGCTGGTAGTCTCGGCATTCGTCGCTGAGACTCGTCATTCGTCGTTCGTTGTTCGTCGCTCGTGTCTAAACATGCCGTTGGCGTTACCTACTGGTTTCCATAGCCTGTTCCATGGCTTCGTCAGGTTGGCCGGAACCCCGTACAATGATCTCTACCGGCAGAATCTTCTTATTTGCCGTTGTTTCTACTACGGAGCGGCCGACACAGTAACCGCCCTGGCCTTTGCTTTCGTTGATGAGCTCATCGCTTTTGTGAAAGAAAATTCACTCATTCAATGGAGGGAACTAATCCCTCCGGCCAGTCCCGCCGCGGCAGTTCTGGCTTTCCCGCAGGCCTCGCAATTGCCAGACCGTGGCTTCATAGGGACGGAGTTCCCCGGTTTCGCTTTCCGGATAATTTGCGAGTAAACGCAGGCCTTCGGGCCGCTTTCCGCGGCGTTTGCGTTTTTCCCGGCTCAGATTGCACTCCACATAGAAGACGGCCTGAGCATCCCGGCGGTAATACGCAAGAAAATCGCCGGTCTTTTTCTGCACGAACTCGATCTCCCCATAAACCAGCGCCGGGTGGGACTTCCGCAACCGGATCAACTCCCGGTAGAAATTAAGGACCGAATCTTCCGCCTGTATCTGGCTTTCCACATTACAGGTTTTACAGTCCTCATCCGTTCCGATCCAGGGCTCCACTTCCGAAAAACCGGCGTATCCCGCGTTTTTCCACTGCACGGGGGTTCGGGCGTGGTCGCGGCTGCCCGCCAGGATCCGCTGGAACGCCGCTTGATCCCCCATGGCTTCCCGCCATAGGTTATAGAAGTTCAGACTCTCCACATCGCGCAGATCCGCGATGGACCGGAAATCCTTGTTAACCATCCCCAGCTCCTGGCCTTGGTAGATAAAGGGCGTGCCGGGAAGTGTCAGCAGGATCGTAGCCAAAAGCTTAGCCAAAACAAACCGGAATTGCGGGTCCGGGTCCACCTTCGAAACCATCCGCGGGTTGTCATGGTTTTCAAAATAAAGCGCCATCCAGCACTCCTTACCGTAGTTTTCCAACCAGTAGATGATATGCTCCTTGTAGTAATTAAGATCGTACCGGTAATCGTCAAACTTGCCGTGGCCCGGTGTTTCCAAGTGTTCGAAGGAGAAAACCAGATCAAGCTCTTCCCGGTAGCCAGCGGTCAGCAGTTTGGCCATTTCCAGACCGATCCCGGGGGTTTCGCCGACCGTAAAAGCGTCGTAGGGCGCAAAGGCCTCCTTCCGGAGTTGCCGCAGGTATTCGTGGAGCCGTGGCCCGTAAAAATAGTGTTCCGCCCCGTAAATCCCCATCATCTTCCCGATCTTTTCATTGCCGTCAGGCAACCCTTCCCGCTTGGAGATGAAGTTAATCACATCCAGGCGGAAACCGTCGACCCCCTTCTCCAGCCACCAGCGGATCATCCCGATAATATCACGGCGTAAATCCGGGTTCTCCCAATTCAAATCGATCTGTTTTTCTGAGAAGAGGTGTAATACATACTGTTTTCGTTCCGGGCAGTACTTCCACGCACTACCCCCAAAGACCGAACTCCAGTTGTTCGGTTCATCCCGGAAGATATAATAGCCGGCGTACTTGGCACGGGGTTCGGTGAGGGCCTTTTGGAACCACTCATGTTCATCGGAGGTGTGGTTGATCACCAGATCCATAATCAATTTCATCCCCCGGGCATGAACCTCCGCCAGCAAACAGTCGAAATCCTCCATACTGCCGAACTCGGCCATGATCTTATAGTAGTCGCGGATGTCGTACCCGTTGTCGTCATTGGGCGAATCATAGATGGGAGAAAGCCAGATCGCATCCACGCCCAGGTATTTCAGGTAATCCAGTTTTTCAATGATCCCGCGGAGATCGCCGATCCCGTCCCCATTGCTATCTCTAAAGCTCCTGGGGTAAATCTGGTAAAAGACGGCCTCCTTCCACCAGGCGGGCTGGACCGGCCTTTCCTCCGCAGGACGCGTCCGTTCGGGCGCGCTGTTTAATATCTCTAGAAAGCTGTCGAGAAAGGCGCGGTCCACATAACCCAGGGTGAGGAAGGGCAGAGTCTTCAGTTTGACCCGGAAAACCAGCGGGTTGGTGAGTACCCGGTCACTTAGGCCCAGCTGGAAAAGGACCTTCTTCAGCAGATCCCGGCCGATGGGGTGCGCATAGATCTCCTTAAGCCGGCTGTCAATCGTCAACAAGCCGCTCACGCCCTCCCAGCTTTAAATCGCCCCGCGCCGCCAGGTCGGAAAGGATCCGTGCAAACATCTCCCGGTCGATCTTATACTTAAAAAGGTAGATCAGATAACCGGCGACAATACAGATGAGCGGCAGGATGAGCATGGCAAACTTCATCAGCAACAGGCCGCCGGCGGTAACTTCGTCGGGGGTGACCGCTTCATTGATCCCGGAAACCACCGTGGTGGCCATGACAACCCCGGTGGCAAGCGCAGCCCCGATTTTGTTGATGAAGGGCTGCACCGAGAAGGTGATGCTCTCATTACGGCGGCCTAGTTTCCATTGGCCATACTCCACCGTATCCGCCAAGAACATTAACATTAACAGTTGGATAAAGGCTTCACCAACAAAGATCAAGACCCCGGCCGGTCCGATGAACGCCATCCGCTCCGGTGCAACGAAGAAGATGATGTAGCCCAGGACCACCAGGGCGGTGGCGAAGGTATAAAGCTGCTTTCGCGTGAAGCGCTTGGAAAAGAGGTTAAAGATGGACAAGGCCAAAAGCTGTGAGACGCCGAGGATCGCCGCAAAGACCGCATACATGTTTTCGTCCTTATAAGCATATTTGAAATAATAAACACCGAAGCTGGTTGTTGTGCAGTAGCCGATCATGAAGAGGGCCATCGCAATGGCGGTATACAAAAGCTGGTCGTTGCGGAAGATGACGGCAAACAACTCCTTCAACGAGGTCTGCTCTTCTTTTTTATACAGGTCGCGCCGTTCTTTTACCCCAAACAAGGTGAAGAGTAAGAAAAGCCAGGTGATTAAGGTTACGGCCAACGCAAAGATAAACCAGGCGTTTTTATCGCCGCCCAGGGCGTTGGTGACGGGGATGATCCCTACCACCACCAGATACAGGCCGATATTGGCCGAGATCCGGGCAAAGGCGCCCGTCTTCTCCCGTTCCTTCTGGTCGATGGTCAGGGCGGGCAGCATTGACCAGTAAGCGATATCGTTGACACCGTAGGTCAAATCCCACAAGAGGTAAAAAAGGCCGAAGGCCAGAACAAAAGCGGGACCCGCAAGACCCAGATCGGTAAAGAGTAAAACGGTCAGGATTCCCCCGATCACACCGCCAATCGCAATCCAGGGTTTGAACTTACCGTACCTGGACCGGGTGTTGTCAATAATGTAGCCCATAAAAGGATCGTTCACCGCATCAAAGATGCGCAGTGCCGTAAAAACGCCGGTCAGCCACCACATGGTGGCATCGGAAAGATCAAGGATTTCTGTAAGGTAAACGACAAGATACATACTGACCAGGGCATAGAGCATATCCCGGCCGACGGTCCCAAGGCCAAAAAAATAGCGGTTGGCTTTGGTTTGCTTACTCATCCTCCCCCTCCTCTGTGTTTACTTTTTCAATAATATAGAGATTTGAACCGAAATCACCCAGCATCCGGACGTTTTCGTTGTAGCCGGTCCCGGTGAATTGATTGTTGAGGGGGATACCGGCACTGAGGGCGGCAGCGGAACACCGGTATTCTTCAACGCAACCGGCCAGGCTGTAGTAACGGTTGGCCTGCTGCAATAAAAAGCCTTCGGGGTTCAGCGTCACCGGGGAAATATGGTTGACCAGGCCGCCAAAGCGGGTTAGATACAAGCGCTGGGGCCGGGTCCGCACCACGTATTCCCCGGTGCTCAGTCCCGTGACCCGCAACCGGTCATCGGTCTCGGCGGGAGAGGCCAGTGTTTGGAAAAAGCCGGCCACCGCCGTGCTTTCGTCCGCACTGACACATTGCCAGAACACCTTGTTGGCCTTTGTCGCGGGTAACCGGGAAAAGGTGCCATACTGGAAGACCCGCCGGTACTTTTTGTAGAAGGCAGTCTGATCCTTAACCTCTTTTTTCTCCTCTGGGCTCAGGTGCCGGAGATCAAGTTCATACCCGAAACAGCCGAAACAGGCCACGTTAAAACGGGTCGAAAGCGGGGTGTTCCGCAGCGTTTGTGCACTGGGAGACTGGGCGACATGGGCCCCCATGGTCGACAGCGGGTAAAAGTAGGAAAGCCCGGTTTGAATCTTTAGCCGCTCCACCGGGTCCGTATTATCGGAAGTCCAAATCTGCGGGCTAAAGCAGAGCATCCCCAGGTCAAAACGGTTGCCACCGCTGGAACAACTCTCCAGCAGGATCTGGGGGCGGGGCGTGAAGATCCGGGTCAGCACCTCGTAAAGGCCGGTGATATAACGGTGGTAAAACTCCCCTTGGTCCTTCAATGCGCCTGAACAAGCCTCCGCAATGGCACGGTTCATATCCCACTTGACGTAGCTGACTTCCGCTTCGTCAAGAACCAGGCCAACCTGGTCAACAATGTAATCCCTGACCTCTTTTTGACAGAGGTCAAGGACCAACTGATTCCGGGCCAGGACCGGTTTTTTCTCCGGGTGCCGCACCGCCCATTCCGGGTGTTCCCGGAAGAGATCACTGTCGGGGTTGACCATCTCCGGTTCGACCCAGATCCCGAAATCAAGGCCGAGTTTACGCAGTTGATCGGCAAAGGCCTTCAGCCCGCGGGGGAACTTCTTCCGGTTGACGGTATAATCTCCCAGACCGGCTTTGTCGTTGTTACGCTGACCGAACCAGCCGTCATCCAGGACAAATAGTTCGATCCCAAGCTCCTTGGCTTTCTTGGCCAACTGGAGCAACTTCCCCTCGTCATAGTCAAAGTAATAAGCCTCCCAACTGTTGACCAGGATAGGACGTTCCCGCTTCTGCCAGTGGCCCCGGACGATATGTTCGTTGACAAAACAATGCATGTTATGGCTCATCCCGTTAAAACCCTGGCTGCTAAAGGTCAGGACCACTTCAGGGGTCTCAAAGCTCTCCCCCTGCTCCAGGCCCCACTCAAAACAGTGGGGGTTGATCCCCACGGCGACCCGGACGATGTCACGCCGGTTCTTCTCAATGTAACTGGCATGGTTCCCGCTGTAAACCAGATTAAAACCATAAACATTGCCGTTCTCCTCGGTCGTGGCTGCTGCCGCCAGCATGAAAGCGGGATTATGCCGGTTGCTGCTGGCGCCGGTCTTTGAAGCATTGGTGACCATCCCGTACGTCACTGGCCGGCAATGCAAATAGGCCTCTTTGATCCAATCGCCATCCAGCGTATACAGGTGAAAATTCTCATCGGGCAAGTCCACCATCATACTCATCAGCCGGCGGATCACCAACGGTTCCCGGCTTTCGTTGGTCAAGACCGCCCGGCGGGTAATAACATTTGCCTGCGCAAAAACCGTGTAATACAGGGAAAGGGTGGCCTTGACAGTTGTATCCCGCAAAGTGACCACCAGCGTCCGGTCGCCCCCGCAAGCCGACGGCAAGGTACTCATCTGTACCGAACCTTCGACAATCCGGTGGGAGGCATAGACAAAATCACTGACAAAAGTACCATCGGGCATTTTCAGTTCGGTTGGGCTCTGGCGGTAATCGCCCCGCCCGTTATCGGACCATTCGAGGTACATCTGGTCCAGGCAGTACAGCTCATCGGACTCGTTATAAACCACACTGCTCCCCAGGGGGACGGTATTTTTTTGCGCCAGAACCCGGGCATCCTCCCCGGGCGCCAGCAACGGCCCGTAATAGATATGCTCCAAGTGGCCAAATTTTGTGACCCGGAAGAGATAAGTAGTGGCCACCGTATCCAGCCGGAAAACCCGATCCTTTACGGAAATCAAAGGCCAAACCCCCTTTGTTGGCGTAAAATCACTTAGAAAGAGCTTATAAGCAAAATATGACAAAAAGCTGGCAGGTAAAGAGCAAAATCTTGCTAATAAGCGAAGACAGCATCAAAAAGCTGATAATTGCTGATAATCAATGATGATAGGTTTGCTCTTTTACGTATTCCTCATAAAGCTCCGGGGTTACGCCACCCGCCTTAATCATGGCCGCAAAGAAAGCGCCGGACCTTTTCACCGTGCGCTGCTGCGTCTCATAATCCACGTGGACCAGGCCAAAACGGGCGCTCTCCCCCTCGCTCCACTCAAAATTATCACAGAAGCACCAGTGATAGTAGCGGGCAACCGGTAATTCCGCTTCACAGATCACCTTCAGATGCTCATAAATGTAACGGCAACGAAAAGCATCCCGGTTGTCACAAGTTCCATTCTCAGTGATGTATATTGAGCGGTTTAGCAGGTTGTACAAACTGGCGGCACACCGGATTAAACCCTCCGGATAAATCTCCCAGCCGAGATCGTTTTTTGGCGCGCCCGCCCGCACGCCGTCACCGAACCGGGAAACGGTGGTGCGGGTATAGTAATTGAGCCCAATAAAATCACAATATTCCCCCCGGGCCACTGGCGCCGGCGCGCGGAGGGGCCAGCTAAACTCCCCAAAAAAAAGGGCTTGGGTAATCAAACCTTGGAAAAAGTGGTCCAAAAGTTTGGCATAGAGCCGGTGGCGTAAGTTTCGTGGTCTTGCCGGATCAAAGGCGCGCAGGTGATGGGCAAAACTCACCTTGGTATCATGGTAGCCCTTTTCCCGGCGGATCTTGTGGATCAGTTCATAGGCCCGGATATGGCAATAGGCCAAATTCGCCATGATCGTCAACGCCTTGGCAAAGGATTTTTCGCCGGGAGGCCAGTCCCCAAAGTAATAAGAATTAGTGGCGTAGACATTGGGCTCATTGATGGTGATATACTCGGCAACCAGATCCCCAAAGGAACGGACCACAAGCTCCGTAAAGTCCAGGAAATACTTGAGGTTCTCTTTTTTTAAAAAACCGCCTCTTTCCTCAAACCATATGGGATTGGTAAAATGGTGAATCGTCAGCAGTAATTTGATACCCTTCTCCCGGAGGTAAATCATCTCTTCCCGGTAACGGGCAATGGCCGCCTCATCCACCCGGTCCGGAGCGGGGCAGATCCGCGCCCACTCCACCCCAAACCTGTAGACCTGCAGGCCCATTCCGGCCATGAGATCCACGTCTTCCCGCCAACGGTTGTAATGGTCATTGGCACGCGCCGGATCACTGCCATCCTTGATCCGTCCCCGGCGATACCAGTCATTCCAGTTATGACCAAGATCACCACCTTCGATCTGGGTTGCGGATGTCGCCACACCCAACAGGAAGCCTGGTTTGAACTGGAAGCTCATTTTTTCTCCTCCAAAAAGTTTCTCTTAACAATTTCTCTTTACCGGGTAGATAAACTTTCTAATTGAACGGCTCAATATTATAATTCGGGCAAAAGTGGCGTTTCTTTACCTTTCTAAACTGGGTTAACCTTGAAAGCTTTAATCTCTATCCTGGCGGATCGCCCGGTTTTTCCCTGCCGGTAGCGGGTAAACGAGTATGATTAAATTGCCAGGTTTCAATAGACCCGAGCCTACAGATCTACTTCCAACCCGTCGTAGGCAACGGTCATCCCCTCAGGAGAAAAGAACTCCTCCAGTTGGTGGTGGAGCAGCCCGCCCGTGTGGGAAAAATGGGTGGTCAGGCAGAGAGTATCTGGGCGTAAAAGGCCTATTTTCGCCAGGCGGTCCCTGGTCCTCAGGACTTCAGTAAAGCCCATATGCTCTTCTCCACCTTCGGCCGGACCGGCTGTACACTCCATGACCACACAGTCCAAAGGCTGATCGGTATTCTCCGCCAGCCATTCCCAGACCGGCCCGGAAAACCAGCCGGAATCGTAGGCGACAAAAATCCTCTTACCGCCGCCTGCCAGCAAATAAAGGAAGGCCCCCTTTTCCGGGCAATGACTGGCCGGAAGCGGCCAAACCGTAAACCGCCCCAGTTTCTCCCGGTGAAAAGCCTCCAGTTCCTTGGTGATGATCTTGTACTCCCCGGGCGCCTCCAGCGTCTCCCGGAGACGGTCCATAATATACCTGTTCCCGGCGATGGTCAGGGTCTCGCACCCTTCCGTATCAACAAACGGTTCTTTTCTCCATTTCAGTTCGGCGGGGCTGAAATGGTCCCGGTGCCCGTGGGTGACCAGCAGATACTTTAATTTCCGGTATTCCAGGCCGTAGGTAAGAAAATGGTGGTAGACATCGGGAGGGAAATCCACCAGGATCTCCCCGTCCAGCAAGAGGGAGGCCCGGGTACGGATATTCTTTCCCCCCGCCGCCCACGCGTCCCGGCAGGCCCGGCAGGAACAGAAGACCGCCGGCCAGCCTTCCGCCCCGGCGGTTCCCAAAAAACGTAGTTGCACCCGCTCACCCCCTCAGCCGTTCCCGTCTTCCCGGATCTTCTTCACCAGCGCCCGGAGTCCCCAGAGATAACCGTCGGCCCCAAAGCCGCAGACCCGGCCTAAAACCACCGGCGCCACCAGTGATTCCCGGCGGAACTCCTCCCGGGCATAGACATTGCTCAAATGGACCTCCACCGCGGGCAGGGCCACCGCGGCCAAGGCGTCCCGCAACGCCACACTTGTATGGGTATAAGCGGCAGGATTGATCAAGATGCCTGCGCAGTCCTGGCCGGCCTTTTGGATCTCGTCCACCAGTTCCCCTTCGTGGTTGGACTGGATAATCCGCAACTCCACCCCAAGTTCTTCCGCCACTCCTGCAAGTTCCCGGTTGATCCCGGCCAATGTTTTCCTGCCGTAAACCTCCGGCTCCCTCCGGCCCAAAAGGTTCAGATTAGGACCATGCAAGACCAGAATCCTCATTTTTCTCCTCCTCAACCGGCGCCTAAACGCCGGAGCGTATCGATGACCACCGTTTCCGGTACATCTTCCGTGATCAGGACCTCCCCGATTCTCCGCGGTAAAACAAAACGGACCCTTTTCTGCCGGACTTTCTTATCCAACAACATCCGGCGGTAAAGGGCTTGGGCTGTATACTCCCGGGGGATCGCCACCGGTAGGCCGTACCTTTGTAAAATCGCCACCGTTTTCCCGTGGGTTCCGGCGGGGCAAAAACCCGAAGTCTCACTGATCAAGGCGGCCCCGGCCATCCCGATGGCCACCGCCTCTCCGTGCCGGAAAACGCCGTAACCGCTCTCCGCCTCCAGGGCATGACCGATGGTGTGGCCATAGTTTAAAATCGCCCGCAGCCCCTGCTCCTGTTCATCCTCCTCCACAACCCGGAGTTTAACCGTGCAGGCCTGGAGAACCACCTCCTCGAGAATACCCGGTTCCCGGTTTTGGACCTCCCGGATGCGGTTGGATAAGAGATGATAAAGACCGGTATCCATGATCAGGGCATGCTTGATTACTTCCGCCAGCCCGGCGCGGAATTCTCTCTCCGCCAAAGTCTTTAAAGTCAGTAAATCCGTGATCACCAGCGCCGGCTGGTAAAAGGCGCCGATCAGGTTTTTCCCTTCCCTGTGATTGACCCCGACCTTCCCCCCGACCGCACTGTCGACCTGTGCCAACAGGGTTGTAGGTACCTGTACAAAATGTACTCCTTGGAGATAGGAGGCGGCGGCAAACCCGGTCAGATCGCCAATTACCCCTCCGCCCAGGGCGACTATGACCGAACTCCTTTCGAGACGCTCTTTGACAGCGGTGTCATAGACCTTTTCCACCTGGGCAAGGGTCTTGTATTCTTCACCATCGGGGAGGATCAGTGTTACCGTTTCAAAACCGGCCTTTCTTATACTCGCCGCCAGTGATTCCAGGTAAAATTGGGCCACAGTAGTATTCGTCACCACCAGCGCTTTTCCGGCCAACCCCCTCTCCTGAAGAAGCCTCCCGGCTTGCCCCAGAAGTCCCGCACCGGCTACGATCTCGTAACTTCTCTCCCCTAGTTCCACCCGGAGCCTTTTCTCCAAAACCAAATTGTACTACCTCCTTACTTCCTCCTTACTTCGCTACCAACCTCAAACCCTTTCCTCCGCCTCTATTACAGAGATCTCCTCTGATCCATGACCAGCCAAACCTGTGCCTATAGGCGTCATTTAAGAACCGCGGCAATAACCTGCCCGGCAACAGCTTCCGGCGTCAGCCCCTGGGTGTCCACAGTTACCTGGGCTTCCTGGTAAAAAGCCTCTCTTTCCCGGGCTAGCCGGGCAAGGATCTCCTCCGGTTCACCCCCGGCAAGTAAGGGCCGGCCTTTCCCTGTCCCCAGGCGCCGGCAGAGTTCCTTTATTTCTGCCCGGAGGTAGACCACGGCGCCGTTTTCCTTCATTATCCGGCGGTTTTCTTCGTCAAGGACTGCGCCGCCGCCGGTGGCAACCACCTGCCTCTCCCCCTGTAAAACCGTGGCCAGCAGTTCCCTCTCCAAACGGCGGAAGTACGCCTCGCCTTTTTCGGCAAAGATCTCCGGGATCGTCATCCCTGCTTTCTCCGTAATCAAAAGGTCGAGGTCACAAGTGCGCCAGCCGAGTTTCTTCCCGATAATCTGCGCCACTGTTGACTTACCGCTGCCCATTGGCCCGACCAAGATTATGTTCTCTCTCATCCTTTTTGGGGTTGCCATGGGATCTCCTCCAAATAAGCGGCCCAGGCTTTTTTTATCTCCGGCAGGGAATCGCCGCTGAATTTCTCCAAAAAGGCCTCAGCCAACACCCAGGCAACCATAGCCTCTGCCACCACTCCCGCCGCGGGAACCGCGGTGAGATCCGACCTTTCCACCGCCGCCCGCACCGGTTCCCGGGTTTTCAGGTCCACTGAGGGCAATCCCTGGTACAGGGTGGGGATGGGTTTCATGGCCGCCCTGATCAGCAATGGTTCCCCGTTGCTTATACCCCCTTCGAGCCCGCCGGCGTTGTTGGTCGGGCGGTAAAAGCCCCTTCCCGCCTGGTAAGCGATGGGGTCATGAACCTTTGACCCTGCCAACGAAGCGGTGGCAAAGCCCAGGCCGAAGTCCACCCCCTTCACCCCGGGAATACTCATTACCGCCTGGGCCAAACGCCCATCCAACCGGCGGTCCCAGTGGACATGGGAACCCAGGCCGGGAGGGAGCCCTTTGGCATAAACTAAAAAAATCCCGCCCAGGGATTCTCCTTCCTCGCGGGCTTTATCGATTAAGTCCGTCATCGCCGCAGCCGCCCGGGGATCCAGGCAGCGCACGGGGGATTTTTCCACCTCTTCCTGTTCTTTTTCGTCCAGGGCCCGGTTGTGGTCTTCTCCGGAAGATACCGTCCCGATCCGCAAGACGTGGCTGCCGATAACAACCCCAAATTGCGCCAGCAAAATCCGGGCAAAAGCTCCTGCCCCGACCCGTGCTGCGGTCTCCCGCGCACTAGCCCGTTCCAGCACATTGCGCAGGTCGGTAAAGCCGTATTTGAGTCCACCCGCCAGATCGGCATGGCCGGGACGGGGAGCGGTCACTTCCGCCGGGACCCGGCGGAGCCTCTGTTCTTCCTCGTGTGCCCACGGAACTTTGGGCAAATGCTGTTCTGCTTCGTGCGCGCAAGTTCGCAGCTCAACTTCAGTGTCTTCTCCGGGAAGAAAGGGATCCATCACCACCGCCCAATTCTGCCAGTCCCGGTTGGGGATTAGAAACGCGATCGGGCTGCCTAAGGTCTTACCATGACGCAGCCCGGAAATGATCTCCACCCTGTCTTTTTCAATCTTCATCCGCCCTCCCCGCCCGTACCCTTGTTGCCTGCGGGAAAGCTCCCGGTCAATCTCTTCTTTACCGATGGCGACCAAGGCGGGAAAGCCTTCGATCACCACCGCCAGCGCACGCCCGTGCGACTCCCCGGCCGTAAGAAACCGCAACTTGTAATCGCCCCTTTCCCGGTAAGAAAGTAAGGAGAAAACCCGGTTATTTTTCCGGCCCCCGATGCCTGGGCTTCTCCCTGACAATATCTATCGCCTGCATTACCGCGAGTAAAGCATCGGTTCTCACTTGCCGGTCCGACTATTCCACACGGGCAAGAATTTCTCCCTGCGGGGTCGTGGCGTATTTTCCCCTCAAGCTACTGAGGGCTAAGGCGATTATATCGTTCCGGCAACGCTCGCATTGGCAGTGGATGGGCTGCACTTTCACCAGATCCTGCAGGATCTCCTTGACCACATCTTCCATATAATTTTTCATGGTCATCAGTCCTGCCCCCTCTCTGTTTTAGTTCTCCTTGACCGCCTGATCCACCGGTTTCGGCAAGATAATTATTTGCCCGATCATAAGCTGGGTCACATCACTGATCTGGTTTATCTCCATCAGCAGTTCGGGCGGGACCTCATATCTTCTTGCCAATCGCCATAAAGTCTCCCCCGGTTGCAAGACATAGAGATGCTCCACGGGAACGGGAATAACCAGATCGACCCCGGCCGGCAAGGGCGTATCAGGAGAGAGATTGTTTGTGCGGGAAAGGGCCTCCACCGGGATCCCGTATTTGGTGGCGATCGCCGGTAGATCCTCTTCTTCTTTGGTTTTATATGTTATTACCAATCCCACCTCGGCCGTGCCGGGTAAAAAAGCCTCCGGCCCGGCTTGCCTTTCTTCACCTGCCGGTCTTTTTTCAACTGCCGCAACTAACGGTCTTTCTTCCTGTTCGACTATGGTTTCTTTGGGTTCCCCGGCTGCCTCGCCTTGCCCGCCACCAAGGGTGGCAGGCACTCCAGGTTCGTCCGGTTCCGGGGCTGGCCCGCCGGTCTGACCCTGACCCAAAGACCCCAGTTCGACCACTTCCGCCTCCCACAATGCCGTACTCTCCAGCACTGTCGTACTTTCCACCGCCGCTGTGCTTTCCGATTCCTTAAGCGTTTTTTCTTCCTTCTCTCCCACCGCCGCTGCCGGTGTTTCGGCAACCGGCAAAACAGGCGCTGGCTCTCCTCCTGCTCCACGCCAATAATCTGTGCTGCCGGAAAAAGAATTTATAAAAATCGCCAAATCCCGTTTTTCACCGGGCCTGCGTCCACTGCCAAACAACAATTCTTCCCTGGGCGAACCGGTACGTATATAACCAGCGGTCTGCCCCGTCCCCTGGCTACCGGCGGCCAAAGCCAGCCCGGAAAGAACGCAACCCTCTTCAGCCCGTAGGGAAAGAACCGCACCAGTCTCCTTCGTCTCAATCACCGCGGCAGGGGCGCCGCTTTCGGTTTCCCGCCAGCCTGCAATTCTGTTGATTTCGGCTTGCAAAGCCAGGGTGACGCCGTTCTCCGCTTTTCCGAGCAAGGTTAAATCCAGGGTAACCCCGATCTTCCGGTAATCAACAGGGGCCGCTCCCCCCTCGTCTGCCGCCGCAACCACCGGCAAAAGCTCCCCAATAAACTGGTGGTTGTTCCTGTATAAAAACGTATGCAGGCTGAAGGTTTCCTCCGGAAATTCCCCATCTGTTAACAGGCTGGCTTCTGCCTGCTCTTCCCGGCTTAGCCGGGCAAAATAAGGGCCGGACGCCGCCGGCAGCCGGGGCAAGATCCCCCGGAGCCCGCCATCGTCTACGGTCAACGCTTTTACCTTAATTTCAAAAGTATAGCCTTCTTCTTCCGTGCTCCTCAGAGCGGAAACCTTCTCCCCGATGATCCGGTGTTCCAAACTGCCCGTTGTTACCTGCAACAAACCGCCGGCCAACTCAACTTCCAACCGTTCCCTGGGAATCACCGCTGAAAGCGCTGTAATAAACTCCTCCGGAGTGCACCGTCCCGGATCGTAGGAACGGGTCTCCATGGCTTTGTAATCCCGGAACGACTGCTCATTACCGATGACCACCACCCCGGCGGACGGGTCCCAATAACAGGAATACCCATAAACCCGGGCTAATTCCGCCATGGCTTCGGTCAGGCCAATCCCTTCCCGGAGCTTAATTTTTACCGGTACCGCCCGCACCACCCTCCGGTCGACAAGGGCAAAAAGATTCCCACCGCGCATGCGCGCGATCCCGGCTAACCCTTCCAGGGCATCGGCAATATTTACGTCAATAATATAGAAATTTGTCAACCGGTAATCCGGTAAACCGTATATTCGTTCCTTGCCCATACCCGGGGAGGAAAAAAGAAAAACCATAAGAAGCGCCAAAAGGATCCGGGCCCGGCCCCACCTTCGCTTCTCCGCTGAGCACATACCCTTAGCCTCCTTAGCATAAAGCCCGGTAGTCGCCCATATGAATAACTCTTAACCATATATACTTCTATTTTTCGCTTTTTTTTCCTGCAATAAAATTGGTTTTCGCCCGTACCGCCGTAGTTACCGGTCCAAAATTTTCATCACAACCGCACGTAATGGCTCCTCTTCAGGCATCCGCCCGGTCCACAATTGGCAAGAGAGCATTCCCTGGTAAATTAACATCCCCAGTCCGCCCAGAACGGAAAGGCCCATTTCACCGGCTTTCTTCAGCCACATCGTGGCCAAAGGACGGTAAACCAGATCGCAAACAAGACAACCGGACCGGCAATATTCCAAAGGAAAAGCAGGCATCCGGTGGCTTTCCGGATACATGCCGACCGGTGTTGCATTAATCACCAAATCCGCTGCGGCTGCCGCCTTTTCCAGTTCCGGCCGGGAAGCAACGTATTCCGCTGGAAAATCCAGGCGTTTCCGGAGGTCTTCCCGTAAAGCCGCCGCCCTTTCTGCACCCCTGTTCACCAGGTAAAGGGCGGCCAGCCCTTCCCGGGCCAGGCGAAAAGCAACCGCCCGGGCTGCCCCCCCGGCTCCCAAAAGGACACAGGTCTTCCCCCGCGGGTCAAAACCGGCTTCCTGCTGCAAAGAAAGGAGAAAACCCTCCCCGTCCGTACTGTAGCCGGTCAGTTCCCCGTTACGGTTGACGATGGTATTAACCGAACCGCTAAGCACGGCGTCCCCCTCCACCTTGTCCAAGAGAGGAATGACCGCCTCCTTGTGGGGGATCGTCAGATTAACCCCGCCCATATTCAAGTGGCGGATGGCCGCCACTGCGCCGGCCAGATCCTCCGCCTTCACTGTAAAGGGGAAGTAGACGGCATTAATCCCCAATGTTTTAAAGGCCTCGTTCTGGAAGAAAGGGGAGAGGCTGTGTCCTACCGGATCCCCAAAAAGCCCGTATAACTTGATGGTCTCCTGAATCATTACGCTTTCCCGCCCTTCTCTTGCTTAATATTAAAATTCGGGGGGAAGGTAAAAAAAACCTGCCGTAAGCAGAAAAACAGCAGAAAATTTGCGGAAAAAGACCCGGCGTGCCGCCGGGTCTCCCTGTACTGGTTATCCCTACCTATACCTCCATAATGATCGGCAACAACATCGGCCGCCGTTTGATCTTCTCATAAAAGAACCTCCCCAAATTTTCACGGATCTCCGTTTTTACTTCCGTCCAGTCATATCTTCCTTCCTTCAAGTTCTTCAGGAGAATGGAGAGGACTTTCTGCCTGGCTTCGGCCAGGAGTTCTTCAGACTCCCGGACATAGACAAACCCCCGGGAGACAATATCCGGCCCGGCCAGGATCTGGTTGTTATCCCTGTCCATGGTGATGACCACGATCAAGATTCCATCCTGGGCCAACTGCTTCCGGTCGCGGAGAACAATATTGCCCACATCCCCTACGCCCAAACCGTCTACAAAGACCCGGCCGGCGGGAACCCTACCGGTGAAAGCGGCGTAGCCCGGGGCAACTTCCAGGACATCCCCAATCTCCGCAATAAAAATTTTCTCACTGGGTACGCCAACTTCCTGAGCCAGGCGGGCGTGCTGTACCAGATGCCTGTATTCGCCATGGACCGGGAGGAAAAACTCCGGACGGACCAGATTGAGCATTAATTTCAACTCTTCCTGCCGGGCGTGGCCCGAGACATGTACCCCCGTAAGCGTCTCGTAGATCACATGGGCCCCCTGTTTGAACAGGTGATTGATCACCCGGGCAATCAGCTTCTCGTTCCCGGGGATGGCCGAAGCGGAGATAATGACTGTATCCCCGGGAACAATATTTATCTTCCGGTGTTCTCCCGTGGCCATCCTGGTCAAAGCGGAAAGGGGCTCCCCCTGGCTGCCGGTGGTAATGATTGTTACCCGTTCCGGGGGATACCGGTCAATATCATCCAGATCGATCAGCAATCCCTCGGGGATCTGTAAATACCCCAATTCACAAGCGATCGAAACCACATTGACCAAACTTCTACCGGCCAAAGCCACCTTCCGGTTGTGGGTCTTTGCGGCGTTTATTACCTGCTGGACCCGGTGGATATTTGATGAGAAAGTGGCGATGATGATTCTTCCCTCCGCTTTGTAAAAAAGCTCCGCAAACTGCTGTGCCAACACCCGTTCGGAAGGGGTGTACCCGGTTCGTTCCACATTGGTGCTGTCGGAAAGCAAAAGTAAGACTCCTTCATTGCCCAGTTCGGCAAATTTCCGGAAATCCAGCGGTCCGCCATCAACCGGTGTGTGGTCAATTTTAAAGTCGGAGGTATGAACAATCGTCCCTACCGGGGTATGAATGGCCAGCGCGACAACACCGGCAATACTGTGGTTAACGTTGATAAAATCAACAGTAAAAGATCCGATCTGCCGGGTATCTCCGGGCTTGACCGCATGAAAGCGAGCATGCCGCTCCAAACCGTGTTCCTTCAATTTCCCGTTGGCCAAGCCCAAGGTCAAACGGGTCCCGTAAATATCCACATCCAAATGGCGCAGGACATAGGGGAGGGCGCCGATATGATCTTCGTGGCCGTGGGTTAAAATCAAACCTTTTATCTTTTTTTTATTCTCCAGCAAATAGGTAATATCCGGAATGACCAGATCAATCCCGAGCATCTCCTCTTCCGGAAACATCAGCCCGGCATCAATGACCAGAACCTCGTTTTTGTACTCCACGGCCAGCATGTTTTTGCCTATTTCTCCCAATCCCCCCAACGGGACTATGGAGACTTTGTCACCCTTGGACAATAAAAAAAACACCTCCAATTTTTCGATAATTTTTTCTATATTTGCGCGAACAAGTTCGGGCGTACGCCCACGTATGGGTGCGAACCCACCATAGACAAGCGCAAATATTGCAAAGACCGTCACCGCCGACGGTCTTAAAAGCCACTATAATTTCGGCCTGCGGAAAACCCTTCCGCGCGCGCGACCCTTCCGCGTACCGGGCGCGGCTTTATGGCCATCCTATTTTTTTATTATAACAAATCCCCGGAGGTTGAGCAAGAAAATTTCTCAGCTGTTTCTGCCATTTTTACCAATTCTTTAATTATTTCCACAGCCGCACCGGGCTTTCCGAGCTTGGTCGCGTTCTCCCGTAACTGGCCAAGTTTCGCCGGGTCTTTCAACAACTGTTGGACCACGGGTTCTAAATTTTCAAGTTCCTTCAGGTAATACCCGGCCCCCGCCTTCAGCAAAAGCTCGGTATTGGCCTCTTCCTGACCGGGAGTCGGACATACCACCAATATCGGCAGGCCTACGGCCAAAGCCTCGGAGACCGTGAGCCCGCCGGCCTTGGAGATTAAAAAATCCGCCAGGCGCATCCATTTATGCATATCATCCACATAACCCGGGAGATGCAAGGTAAAATGGAACTTATCCTTTGTCTCCGCCAACGCCCGCCGGGTCTTCTCATTTTTCCCGGTAATCACCACTGCGGTAAAGCCTTCCGGCACACGGTTTAGGACCTCCAAGATCTCCATCAGCGGGCCGATGGCGTTACCGCCGCTCATCACCATAATCACCGGCTGGTCCGGCGGCAACCCTTTTTCCTCCCGCAGCTGGGCAGAGGAAAGGGTAAGGCCGAATTCAGGCCGGATCGGAATCCCGGTCACCTTTATCTTTTCCTTGTCAACTCCATATGTCCAGAGTTCATCAACCATTTCCTGGCAGGCCACAAAATACCGGCCGACATGGGGATAGACCCACATCGGGTGACCGGCGTAATCCGTAAGGATGACCCCGTTCGGCACGGGATATTTGGGGTAATAATAAGAGACCACCGCCGCAGGGAAAAAGTGGGTACTGACAATAAGATCCGGCCGGTATTCATCGAGAAACTTCTTATACTTCCCAAGCGCCAGCAGCAACTGCTCCTTTTTGACCAACGGTTCCGGACGGCGCTTCTCCTTTTCGTATATGAACCCGTAGACCCAGGCCATCCGGCTGGTGAGAAAATAATAGGATTCCTCTAAGATTTTGCTGACCACCGGATCGCAGTATTTCAAAAAATCGACATGGACAGCGTCTTTCTCCGGGTAACAGTTTTTAAAAGCCCCACATACGGCCTCCGCGGCCTTCAAATGCCCGGCGCCGATGGAAGCCGAGAGAACAAGCAGGCGTTTCACCAATTTTTATTCCCTCCTGTGTTAATCCGGAAAGTATTGGCGGATGTTTACATATTATCATATCATGGAAAAGGAGAAAGGGCAAGCCAGGGCGAGTTGTGGCTGCCCCCGCAGCCACCTGGAACAAAGGCCAGGGGCCGGATATGATTGGTCATAATTTGCTTTGGTCATGCTTTTCACAGTATTTTGGCCGGCCTCCCCAGCCGCAGGGGAAAAGGAAGCAGTGAATAAGCACGGTAAACCAAATCTACGGGTGAAAATTTTACCGGCAGACAACGGGAAAAAAGGCGAAAACAAAAATATACCCGCTCTTATCCGCGTTCTGTGCGGAGAGCGGGAGGAAAAGCTGGACCGTGCGCGCGAATCATCCGTTACCCACCGGGGGCGGACTTCCTTCCGGTAAAATTAAAAAACTGGAGCCGGCGACCGGACTTGAACCGGTAACCTGCTGATTACAAATCAGCTGCTCTGCCGATTGAGCTACACCGGCCTCTCTTTCTACCCACACAGCATTATTCTAACACAAGCCCACACCGGATTCAAGAGGAACCGGGAAAATTTCCGGCCTCCATAGCCTGCAATTCCCTGTAGAGCGCCGGGGTTTTCCCGGCCAACGCCCGGAAGACCCCGGGTTTGATCCGGGACCATTCCCCAATCTCAACAGCCAATCTTTGCAGGCGAAAATACTCTTCCCTCCCCGGGCGCTCCGTAAAATTGAGGTTCTCCAGATAAAGCGCTTCTTTCCACTCTCCCAAAGCCCGGTGTAGCGCGGCCAAGCGCAGACGGTAAAGATACCGGCCGCCGGCGCCGGTAAAGAGATCCATTCCTGATTGGAGCAGGGTTTTCGCCTCCCGGTACTCGCCCTTTTCTTCCAAAAAGTCCAGAAGCGGGAGAAGACGCCGATAATCCTTTAAACACCAGCCGGCCAATTCTTGAAAGCTTTCGGTCCCGGGCGGCCACAATTCTCCCGAAAGGCGAACCCACCGGACCACCGGCAGCTGACCCTCTTTTCCGCAGGGAAGGGCTTCATCCCTAACCAAAGAAAAAAAGACCTCCCGGCCTTTGACCGCGGCCAACCGGCGAAAAAAAACGAAAAAACCCTCTTCTTCCCCGGCAGTCAGCGGGGTCTGCAGGTAAAAACGGAGGATTTTTGCGGCTACCGGCCACGGAATCCCCTCCCCGGCGTAAGTGGCGAGGGGTTCAAGCAGGCGAAGCAAATATCCGGTAGCCATGGTTCCCAGGGAAAAACCGGCGATAAAATCCAGCAACTTTTCGGCTAACAGGAGAAGACCTTCCCAGGCTTTCTTTTTGCTGCCACCGGCGCCGGTCTTTAATTCTTCCTCCACTGCAAGGAGCAGGTTATACCACCGCTCCTCCCAAACCTGCCGGCTGCGCCAGGGCGACCGGGTTTCCAGGCCCAGATTCCTGACGAGAGAGAGGAGTTTTTTCAGGGAAACCCGCTTCTTTTCTCCCTCTTTACCCCGGCCTGCCAAAAGCCGCCGGAGTAACTCCCCCTCTTCTCCGGCGACCAATTGCAGAAGGGCCACAGCTTCGTTCCGGGAGAGCTCTGCCAACTGCCGGTAAACCTCTACCATAGGCGCAAATGCCTCCGGTTCCCGGAGCCAGTGGGATAAAAGGGCGGCAGCATGCCGGCAGCGGCCTTCCCGGGACGGGCAGGAACAGTTCATCCGCCACCCGCCGCTTTCGCGTTTAACCCGCACACGGTAACAGCCCAGGGCGCCGGTTACCGTCCCTTGCCAAACACCGTCGCCGTAGCAAGCCCCGCTGATCAGCCCTTCCCGCCCGTATTCCCGGCCTCTTCTCCATTCTTCCCAAGAGAACAGCCGGGAAAAAAACCGCTCCCTGCTCCCGCTTGGCATATAACTCACCAACGTGATCCTTTACTGCAAATGTGCTTTTCTTTCGGATAACTCGGCCCTCTTGGCGTCATTAAACCGGTCGATTGTCGAAAGGTAACCGGTAATCCGCCGGACCCGGCGGATGAAACCCGAACCGCAAGAGGGACAATCACCCGGGAAAATCCCGTGGTATCCGCAGGCATGACATTCGTCGACTGGGAAATTGATCCCCGCGTACCCGACGTCACAGGCTGCCATATGCCTGATGATCGCCTCCACCGCCTCTAAATTCTGTTCCGGCGGTGCATCCAGTTCCACATAGCTGATGTGGCCGGCATTGGTCAGGCGGTGGAAAGGCCCCTCCAGCAATATCTTCTGGTAACAACTGGTCTCGTAGTTGACCGGTAAGTGAAAACTGTTGGTATAGTACTCTTTATCGGTAATCCCCTTAACCACCCCGAACTGGGACCGGTCCAAAGCCACGAAACGACCGGAGAGCCCCTCGGCCGGAGTGGCGAGAAGAGTGTAGTTCAGGTCGTACTCATCGACAAATTCATCGATCCGGCGGCGCATATGACTAATAATCTCCAACCCCAACCGGTGGGCGGCGGAATCTTCGCCGTGATGAGAACCGGTCAAAGCAGTCAGGGTTTCTGCCAAACCGATAAAGCCGATGGAAAGGGTCCCATGTCTGATTACAGGAGCGATTGAGTCGTCAGGCCCCAGTTTTTCCGAATCCAAGTAAAGGCCCTGGCCCATTAAAAACGGCATGTCCTTTACTTTCAATTTGGACTGTAGCCGGAAACGGTGGTAAAGCTGTCTGGCGGTCAACTCCAGCAACCGGTCGAGTTTATGGTAGAATAATTCCAAATCTCCTTTGGCCAGGATCGCCAAGCGGGGCAGGTTAACCGTGGTAAAGGAGAGGTTGCCGCGACCGGTGGATACCTCCGGACCGTGGCGGTTGGCAATCACCCGCGTACGGCAGCCCATATAGCTGACCTCGTCGCCGTAGGGTGCGTTGAAGGTGCTGTCCATAAAGGCAAAGGTCGGATTGAGCCGCCGGGAGGCGGTGCGGATTGCCAACTGGAAAAGGTCGTAATTGGGGTCGTCCGGCTCTAAATTAACCCCTTTCTTCACCCGGAAAATAATATTGGGAAAGATCGGGGTTTCCCCGCGCCCCAACCCCCGTTCGTGAGCGAGCAAAAGCGCGCGGGTGATCATCCGGCCTTCCGGAGAGGTGTCGGTCCCCAGATTGATACTGCTGAACGGGACTTGGGCCCCGGCCCGGCTATGCATGGAGTTGAGGTTATAAATCAAAGCTTCCATCGCCTGGTAAACCTCATCTTCCGACGCGTCCTTGACAAAGGCGGCCATATCCTTGTCGAAGAAGGCAAAGGATTGTCCTCCGTGCATATCATTCTGGGAACTCTGCAGGATGATGGCGGCCAAAGCCGCGGCCGACGCCGGCCGCTTCGGTGGACGGATATAACCATGGCCGTTATCAAAACCCTCCTGCAATAGCCGGCCTAGGGGAATCTGGATACAGGTCAGGGTCTTCCCGTAAAAATCCAAGTCGTGGATGTGCAAATCCCCGGTCTGGTGCGCCCGGGAAAACTCCTCCGGGAGCAGCCGGTAAAGGTAATATCTCTTACTGGCCGCAGAAGCAATCTGTAACATCTTGGCCGAGGGGGAATTCCCGATATTCGCGTTCTCCCTGTTTGTTTCGACGAGGATCTCTTCCACCGCATCCATCAACTCGGATTTGGTCTCCCGGAGCCTGGTCCGCCAGTCACGGTAAAGGATATAGGCTTTGGCGGTTTTGGCGTGGCCTGTTTCGATCAGCACCTTTTCGACCGCATCCTGGACCTCCTCAACAGTGGGGATCCCCGGTCCTTTCGTCTTCACCAAATAATCGGTAACCACCTGTGCCAATTCTTCCGCCAGTTGCCGGTCTTCGCCCCCGATGGCCCGGGCGGCTTTGAAAATAGCGTCGGTGATCTTCAAAACGTCAAATTCAACGATTCTCCCGTTCCTTTTCCGGATCGAACGGAAAACGCTCCCCTGCCCGGGAGAAAAAACCGGGGGTATTGTCGAAATCTGGCCTTTCCTTGGCTTTTCCCCTATTTCCATCTCCTGCGGCAACAGCTCCTGCATGCCACCCATCTCTCCGTCCACTCCTCTCTCTTCCAATCTTACTTATCTTTCTGTTTTGTCCGCGCGTTTAAGAGGTTTTCCAGTTCTTCCATAAAAATATCAAGATCTCGAAACTGCCGGTAAACCGAGGCAAAACGGACGTATGCCACCTCATCAACGGCTTTAAGCTGCTCCATAACCAATTCACCAATAACGGTACTGGGGACCTCGTTCTCCATCCGGTTGCGAACAGCCTGCTCCACGCTGGTCACGAGTTGTTCCAGGGTGGCAAAGGAGAGGGGCCGCTTTTCACAGGCCTTCAAGAGGCCGTTCAGAATCTTTTGCCGGTCAAACGGTTCCCTGCGCCCATCTTTTTTAATGACGATCAAAGGTTCCTGTTCCAGCCGTTCATAAGTGGTGAACCTTTTTTCGCATTGCAGGCACTCACGCCGGCGCCTGATTGTCATCCCTTCTTCCACCGGCCGGGAGTCAACAACCCGGCTTTCCGGGTAGTTACAATAGGGGCAACGCAATTTTCTCTCTCCTGTCCCGCGCG